>ENA-UOVV01001183-UOVV01001183.1-compost-metagenome-genome-assembly--contig:-NODE-1183-length-21548-cov-6.569162_pt1 | contig 21548 bp, 15 predicted proteins | sample MGYA00238155_ERZ761577 | MGnify/ENA primary metagenome ERZ761577 (study PRJEB28898, sample SAMN06268775) | compost metagenome | isolation source: Emeryville, CA | place: USA:Emeryville, CA | collected...
CAGAACTACTTCATCAATGCAGGATACGCTTCTACTTAAATAGGAAATGCTCTAACTGTTGGGCAGCGGCTTCGCCTGATTTCCTGCTTCGGCGGTGCCAGGCAGTTCTTCAATTCTTCCAAGCAGGGTAAGAATGAGAATGGCAATGATAATGCCGTGACTAAGAAGCGTCGTTAGCAAGTCGCTATCTGCCCAAGCGGTGCGTAATGGCCCGATTAGAATTGCAGCGGCAATGTAGGCCGGGAGCCCTCGCGTGATAAGGCGGTTCACAAAACCGACGATTAAGCCAAGCAATCCTGCGTAGAGAGCAACCCCCAAAACTCCGGCTTGGGAGTAGCCGGCGCCGACCATGCCGACACTAAACGCGAACGGTGTGTCGGGGGATTTAACATGTCCCATAAAATAGGGAAGGTCTACGCCTGTATACTCGGTCGGAGTACGGCCGAACAGATATCGATCTGTCCAATAGACTTTGGCAGCATCTTTAAAATGCGTGATCCAATCTATTGTGACTGATGCGCCAACATACAGGGCGCGTCGGATCATCAGTGAAGCTGGAGTGTCGAGATTAAAATAGAGGGCGGTTGCCAGAATAGCTAAAAGAGCAATCGCGGAATAAAAGTATAGCTCGGATAGTGTGATCGACCGTTTGTAGAGCAGATATATCATGTAGGTCAGGATAGGCGTGAACAAATGAATGCGGTGCTGAGTCACAGCAAAAAAAAAGAACTGCACGGCTAGCGTTAGCAGGATCATAGTCGGGCTGCGTCGGTAGAGTGCGATCGCAAATAGTAGGGGGTTGAAAATTTTCTCCGCCCAGAGGCCCAAGTAAGCCCAGATTCCGACATCCAAGAGTTGGCTGTTCGACTCACGGAAGCCATACATCTGCACAAGATCAAGGTTGATGTGAAATATTACGCCCGAGTAGATGGACCAAGCGATAAAAGCCAAAACACCCGTGGCGGAAATATAGATCGCGCGACGCTCACCGTTCCGGGCTAGCGGCAGTATTGGAATGAAGGGGAAGTGGATAAAGATCAACGATACCGCTATCGCAAAAAGGGAAATCAAGATGGGGCCAATTGCTATCTGGCTGTTGAATCCGAACATCGATGTCAAGGGAATGTAGAAGAAGATCATCACGGTCATAAAATATATGCCGCTGAGATCGCGCTTACCTTGCGGAACGAATAGGGCGGGGACGACGAGAAGTACGATCGAGAATAGATATCGCTGGATATCGAAATTGATCGTCATGGGTGTGATGGGGTCACGAAGAAACGCGGGCGACACATACGATATATATGCAAAATCGAGTGCCAGCCTGAAAAACAAGACGCTCGCAAGAGAAATCGCCCATGGAGCAGCGATGCTGATCCCTCTCAGCCTCGTGAAGCTCCCTGTCTTGGGTTTCATGGATGTCGCGACTGACATTCGCTTTGTTGATTTCCCTCGCGCGAAAGAAGATTGATACCCATCCTCAATGAAAATAACCAAGTGCATTATTGCGCTAGATTGTTGCCGGACCAGCAACATGGTCGAGCGTCAGGAAAGGGCGTTTGGAGATGATCGCCCGGTTAGCCTTGCTCGGAAGTCTGTTAGGTCATCGTTGCGAAATTACGAAGCAATCGCACTCCATTCGCATGGCTTTTCTCTGGGTGAAACTGCACGCCATACACATTCTCCCGCCACACCGCGCAGGTTATTTCGCGGCCGAATGTCGTAGTGGCCAATACGTCATCAGAATGCGCTGGATCAAAGTAGTAGCTGTGCAGAAAGTAATATCCGATTTCTGGATCCACTCCCTCTAGTAATGGGCACTCTTTTGCGAATGAAATAGAGTTCCATCCCAGGTGAGGCAGCTTGGGCGGAGCGTTCAGAGTGTTCTCTGGTATCTTTCGCACGCTTCCGCTTATGTAACCCAAACCAGGGAGCGATCCTTCTTCGCTGCTCTCGGCCAATAACTGCATGCCGACACAGATACCAAGAATATTCTTTTTCTTCTGGCGCACTTGGTCGTCGAGAAAATCGATTAATCCGATCGCGCGCAACTGACCCATGGTCGGGTCAAATGCTCCGACGCCGGGCAAAATATAACGTTCGGCATCCTGAAGTTCGCTCGGGTCGCCGCTCAGCAGGTGCGGAATGCGATACTGCTTGAAGATGTTGATGATCGCGCCGACGTTACCCGAGCCATAGTCAATAATGCCGATCATGATTGAACTTCCCGTTTGACGCTGCTTGGAAAGAAAGCTGTTAGCGTTTGATGGCAGCTTCCATGCCCAATGTCTGCATCATTTTCGCACCCACGTTGAACAGGGTCCGTTGGTTGCGATAGTCTCGATAGCTTTTCAACGGCATCTCGTGGTAACTTCGGAGTTCATCGATGCCGATACCCAGTTTGTTGGCAATGAATTCGAACTCAGCGTCGATGGTTTCGGGATCGTAGGAAGGCTTGGCTAGTTGCGTCAGCGCTTCGTCCCGTGTCATCTGACCAGTCAAGATTAGCGAGGAATATTGTACTCTGCGTGTGTCGAAACCGAAACGAGTCGGTAGCCAATAGCCTTCATAGAAACGAGTGAATCGACTCTCGAAATGCTTCTGTGGATAGGGCTTCCAACCATACTCACGCGACAATGTGTTAATTGCCAATTCCTTTGTGTACGGCAACAGGTTGAGTGGCTTGACCACCTGGACGCCGCGCAAATAACGTAAATAGACCTTGTGAAAGAGTACCGAACTGAAGGGATACGATTTCATCGGGAGGGTGCCGAACCGATTTAGAATATCCCGAATCTGAGACATATCGGTGCCATAATAGAGCCACTCCAGCGGATTGCGGACACACTCTGTTGAGATGTTGCCGCCGTTCAGGATGTACCTGATCTTGTGCTTATGAGCGAACTTGTAGAGTGTGGCAACGAAGGCGTGATCTTGCGGGATGTCCAGATGGGGGACGCCGGACTTAAACATGGCTAACTGGAAATCGCGCATTTCGGGCCAGTTTATCACCTCGGTGAAAAGCTCAAGGCCCAGCTTTTCGACGAGCATCTGAATATTATTAACGGCAATGTCGGAGTTCCAGCCGCCGTCGACATGAAATACCAGCGGGCGCAGCCCAAACTGGGTCACCAGAAGATGCAGCATGTAGGAGCTGTCTAGGCCGCCGCTCATGCCTAGAATGGAGTCGAATTGTTTCCCTCGGCCGTTCTGCTTGATGGTCGCGACGAGTTCTGCAAGCCGCTTTTCGCCGACCTCGTTCGGATGCCAAGCCGGGCGAACATTCACCTCGAAGTCCCGACAGTGATCGCACACGCCGCTTTCGTCGAACCGAATTGCAGAATCCGAGGTGTCCATCACGCATCGGGTACAAACTTGATAGGCTCTCATTCCGTACCTTCGCTCAGGTGTTGTGGGCTTGTTGCAATCGGCGCTTCTCGGGAATAGAGGAATATATGCTGATGTTAGGAATATATAACCTCACTGCCCCGACGAGGCGCTCCTTTTATGCTAGGCTGCTCGGCTGGTGCAAGACTGGATGCGGCTCTGGCGGAGCCTCGGGTTCCCGAATGTCAAAGTCCGCAAAGCACAAGAAAATCCTTCTGATTTTCAAACAGCACGAGCTTAGCTCATGGTCAGGGTTTACTGGGAGATAAGAATGTGACCTGGATGAATTGTCCTGCCAACGAAGTCCGGACGAACTGACCCACATCATTGTTGCGGGTGGCTCTACACGATTTTACGCTGTGCAAGAAATCCCCGTCCGAAGACGATCAGCATGCCCGCCAATCCTCCCAACAACGTGGGTAGCAGAAGGGAGGAAGTGAGCGAAACCGATCGCGCGAGCGTCAACATTCCGGGGTTGTAAACAATGGCCTGAAAAGCATCAGAGGTGAGCGGGGACGATCTAAGAGCTTGTTCCGCTCGCGCCACGGATTGGTCCTGCTTTAACCGGCTGATGTCATTCCGGATGGAAATTGCACGGACGACATACGCAGGATCGTCGCCGCGCGTCTTGAGGAGTTGAGCTTCTTTCTCTAGGGCTTCGTAGCCTCGAAGGTAATCCGGCAGTTCTTCCGAGATAGATACCACCCCAGGACTTCCTCCGAAGGATTGGACCTTCAGTTCGTTCTTGGCGATATTAAGGGTTCTCGCGATGGCGGCTTGTTCGTTGAGATGTTTGATTCGATGAGCATTCATCTGCACCGCATACGAGATCGTGCGATTCAATTGGTTCTCAAGGTCCGTGACCGCGAAGCCTTGCTCCGCCTTTGCCGACGAGATTGCGCGCTCCGCCTCTTCCAATAGGTCCGTCCGCACCCGTTGAGTGGCCCTCTGGACAATCTCTGTCACGAATGCTGTGGCTTTGCCTCGCCCCGATTCGGTGTTGAAACTGATTGTCCAAAAACTATCGAGGTAGTTCCGATTGCGGATTTCGGGTGGCAGCGGTTCCTTGTAACGAATCGACGAAATGAACTCATCGATCTCGGCTTGTGCAGACTCCCGGGCGCCCGTAGGAGCCTCAACAACACCAGTCTTTCTGGCTGCTTCGGTAAGGATCGAGCCGTCACGTAGCGAGTCAATAAACCGCTTGACCAGGAGTTGATCTTCAATTTTCGGAACCGATTTGAGAAAGCTGAGGCCCGCAACAGGCCTTCCAACGCCCGGTTCAAGAGTTTCCTCTGAGTATGCATCGCTAAAGTAGCGATTCATGCCGTTGTATTGATTGTTCTCTGCAACGGGCCTCGGTATGACGGACATACTTGCTTGTATGTCGTTCCGAAAGATCAGGAACCTCCCCGTGCCTACAAGGAGGCCCAGAACGATCCCCAGAATAATCATAACCCGCCCGTCCCAGAGGGTATTAAGGACATCGATAATCGATATTTCGTCCACGGACCGAGATTCGGGCATTAGGCTGTCAGGCATGGTCTGCGACTTTGCGTTGTAGTAGTATAATTTGCGGACAATAGAAAACTGGGCCGAGCCTTCCCTTAGAGGCATCTTTCTTTAGAGGCATCTTTGCGAAGGCTTATTCACCCAATGTTTTTGAGGCGGATGTAGCCCAGAAAGTGGCATAACTTTCAGATGCCTGTCATTTATTTTTGCATCGCACTCAGAGGATTCTAAAAAAAGTCTCCGCGCATTCTGCGGCGGGCTACCGTCAATGTACAGTGAAACGGAAAATTGAATTTTATCACCCAGCACAGTACTGTGCTTCGTCGCGCGACGGCGCTTTTAGACGTTTTTCTAGGAAAATAATCAATGTTGCGATCAAGGATTATTCCTTGTCTGCTGCTGCGCGGCGGTGGCCTGGTTAAAACCGTAAAGTTCGGTAACGACAAATATGTCGGCGATCCGATCAATGCGGTGAAGATATTCAACGAAAAGCAGGTCGATGAACTGACCCTATTCGATATCGATGCCACCGCGAAAGGGCGCGAACCCGACTACAACAGCCTCAAGGTAATCTCGATGGAAAGCCGCATGCCGCTTTGCTACGGCGGCGGGGTTTCGTCCGCGGCGCAAGCGTCCCGGATCATTGCACTTGGGTTCGAGAAGGTATCGGTTAGCGGCGCCGCGATAGAACGGCCCGATCTCGTACGGGAGATGGCGGATGCGATTGGACGACAGAGTGTCGTGGTTACGATTGATGTGCAGCCGCGCAGGTTCAGAGGAGGATATGCGGTCTATAGCCACAATGCGAAACGTAAGCACAATCACGATCTGCTGGAGTTGGTTTCGAAGGTCGCAGATCTAGGTGCAGGTGAAATCGTGATCAACTCGATTGACCGTGACGGCATGATGAACGGGTACGACCTCGCATTGGCCAAGCAGGTTCGCGCTCAAGTTGATCTGCCGTTGAGTTTCCTTGGAGGTGCGGGCAGCGTGGATGATATGCAGCGCCTGATGGAGACGGTCGGAACTGTTGGTGCGTGTGCAGGAAGCCTTTTTGTTTTTCGGGGATCGCTGCGCGCAGTGCTCATCAACTATGCGCGCCCGGCGGCCGCCTGACCTAGAACGCGACTTAAATGAAACAGCTTTTTCAAGACCTCGCCAATGGCGTTACTCAAATTATCGAGGCTCCGGCGCCGAAGGTGTCTTCCACAACCGTCTTGATCGATACGGCTGTCTCGCTGATTTCGGCGGGCACCGAGCGTATGCTCGTTGATTTTGGCAAAGCTGGCTTATTGTCGAAGGCCCGCCAACAACCCGAGAAAGTGGCCCAGGTTCTTGAGAAGGTTCGGACCGATGGTCTTCTCACGACGATCGACGCTGTTCGATCGAAACTCGGACAGCCTCTTGCGCTTGGTTATTGCAACGTCGGTGTTGTTCGGGAGGCGGGCGCGAACACCAGCGGATTTCTACCTGGCGACCGTGTGGTATCCAACGGCTCGCATGCCGATGTTGTTCGCGTTCCTGCGAACTTGGTTGCGAAGATTCCCGATAATGTCCCGGACGAGCATGCCGCCTTTACGGTGGTCGCCTCAATCGGACTGCAGGGAATGCGGTTGGCCGAGCCGACGCTCGGGGAATCATTCGCCGTGGTTGGAGTCGGTCTGATTGGTTTGCTGACGGTGCAATTGCTCCGAGCGAACGGATGTCGCGTGCTCGCCATCGATTTTGACGAGAAAAAGCTCGAGTTGGCTCGCGGTTATGGCGCAGAGACCTGCAACCCGAGCGCAGGACAAGATCCGGTAGCGGCAGGCATGGCGTTCAGTCGTGGGCAGGGCATCGATGGTGTGATCATCACCGCCTCCACCACATCGAACGATCCGGTTAGTCAGGCTGCGCGCATGTGCCGGAAGCGGGGGCGCATTGTACTCGTGGGTGTCACCGGCCTTGAGCTCAAACGGGCGGACTTCTACGAGAAGGAGATCATGTTCCAGGTATCTTGCGCCTATGGACCCGGTCGATATGACCCGAACTACGAAGACAAGGGGCACGATTATCCCGTCGGCTTTGTGCGCTGGACAGAGAATCGCAACTTCATTGCCATTCTCGACATGATGTCATCGGGCCATCTAGATGTGTCGAAGTTGATCACGCATAGGTTCGATTTCGATGGCGCCGCTCAGGCATATGAAGTCCTTTATTCGGCAAAAGATGCGATTGGCATCGTTCTCAATTACAATCGAGACACTGTTGCGGCTCGACATACAACGCTGACCCGCCTCGGAGAAACGCCATCGGCATCCTCGGACGGAACCGCCGTGGTAGGGTTTATCGGCGCGGGAAATTATGCCTCGCGCATCCTCATTCCTGCGTTCAAGGAAGCGGGGGCCAAGTTACACACGATTGCATCTTCTGGCGGAACGAGCGGCGTTATCCATGGCCGTCGAGCTGGGTTCGCTGCTGCAACGACCGACAACAAAGTTGTATTCGAGGATGGTGCGATCAACGCCGTTGCGATCGCGACGCGTCACAATACGCACGCGAGCTTGGTCCGTGAGGCTCTGGCGGCAGGCAAACATGTGTTCGTCGAAAAGCCTCTGGCTACTGAACGGGAAGACCTCAGCAAGCTGAAAGCGACTTACGATCAGTCAGACCGCAAACTTATGGTCGGTTTCAATCGGCGATTTGCACCACAGGTACGTACAATGAAGGAACTGCTAGATGTGATACATGAGCCGAAGACATTCGTCATGATGATGAATGCCGGTGCTATTCCTCCTCAGCACTGGACGCAGGACGATCAGGTCGGTGGCGGGCGGATCATCGGCGAGGCATGTCATTTCGTCGATTTGATGCGTCATCTGGCAGGAGCGCGAATTGTCTCGATTCAGGCGCGCCGCATGGGAGCGGTACCCTCCGTCCCTGTGAGTGAGGACAAGGCTGCAATTGTGCTGGGGTTCGAGGACGGTTCCTTCGGAACGATTCATTATCTGGCAAATGGCGGCTCCTCATTTCCGAAGGAACGTATCGAGGTTTTCGCCGCAGGCGGCACCCTCCAACTCGATAATTTCGTGCGGTTGACCGGCTATAACTGGCCTGGATTCCGCAAGCAAAGGCTGCTTCGTCAGGATAAGGGCCAAAGCGCTTGCGCAAAGGCTTTCATCGATGCGATCAAGGGCGGTTTGCCATCTCCGATACCTGCCGACGAATTGTTTGAAGTTGCCGAGGCCACCATTACTGCTGCGGACTTGCTTAGAGCACAGACGTGAGTGTTCGCTCCAGCTTGCAAACCTACGCGGCGCTTGGCATCAGCAATGTGCTGAAGGTTGCGAGCTATCGTGCGCGGCTGCGAGCGGGAATCCATCCAGCGCAGCGGCTGCCGACCACGGACGCAAAGGCTCCCTTCTTTTCCTGCAACTCCATTGCTCCGCGCAAGACATTGACGCCTCGGAAGGCATGGACGGATCGACAGGGGGAGTTTTTCGGGCTGGCCCTACCATTGCAGGCGTCGCCGCCCCACTGGCACAGCTCTTGTCAGGACCCCTCGAAGATTTGGGATGAACAGCGCCCCTGGTGGCAGATTGGAGATTTCGAAACGGGCCTGGGCGACATCAAGGCCGTTTGGGAGGCATCCCGCTTCGACTGGGTAATTCCGATGGCGCAGCGGGCCGCAACGGGCGATCTGTCTGAAATGCGACGGCTGAATGATTGGCTGACAGACTGGATTGCACACAATCGGCCTTTTCTGGGCGTGAATTGGAAGTGCGGTCAGGAAAGCTCCATACGTCTGATTCGGCTGATAATCGCCTTGCTCATTCTCGGGGAGGAGAACCAATCGCTTCAAGGCCTCCGCGATCTAGTTCGAATGCACCTTATCCGTATTGCCCCGACGATAGGCTACGCTATTGGGCAGGCCAACAACCATGGAACTTCTGAAGCTGCTGCTTTGTTCATCGGCGGTAGCCTGCTGGGGCGTGAAAGCAAGGGTGGCGAAGCCGAAAGATGGCTGCAGACGGGCCGTTCCGCTCTTGAGAATAGAGCTACAACGCTGATCGAACGCGACGGTACATTCAGCCAGTATTCGGTCACGTATCATCGCCTTATGCTCGAGACCTACTGCCTGGTCGAAGTTTGGCGCCGTCGGTTCGCTCTTCCCCGATTTTCAGATCAACTTCACGAGCGGCTACGTGCGGCCGTACATTGGTTGCGGCAAATGACTGATCCGTATTCCGGTGACGCCGCTAATATCGGCGCCAACGACGGTGCTCAACTTCTCGCGCTGACCGACAACGGCTATCGTGATTTCCGACCGCTACTCCAACTTGCTGCCGCCCTCTTTGAAGGAGCCTGTGAGAGGTCGGGAGACCACGATCAGTACTTGGCGTGGCTTGGCGTGGAGAAGCCAACTGCCGCGCTGCCGCCTCTCAGTTCGGAAACTTTCGATGATGGAGGATTCCATGTTCTGCGTAACGACCGGGCCACGGCAATTCTCAGATATCCCAGATTTCGCTTTCGTCCGGGACATGCGGACGCTCTGCATGTGGATTTTTGGCTGGACGGTCAGAATGTCCTGCGCGATGCGGGTACCTACAGTTACAGCGTACCGGATGAGGTAAGTGCCCGGTTCGCAGGTGCGGCTGGTCATAATACGATCCAGTTCGACGATCACGATCAAATGCCGCGCCTCGGACGCTTTTTGTTCAGTGATTGGCTCAAAAGTCATGCGGTACAGACCATCGAGCAGGACGCCGACGGTGTTTCAGCTGCTGCCGGCTATCGAGATGCATGGGGCGCCAGTCATGTGCGACACGTCCGGTTGGAAGCGGCAGGATTGATCGTGAGCGATGATGTATCCGAATTCCAACGCAGCGCGACCATGCGTTTCAGGTTGATGCCCGGCGAATGGGTTTTGAACGGGCAATCTGCGATGCTTGGCGATATCAAAATCACCATCGAGTCAACTGTTCCTCTTCAGCGAATAGCGCTGACGGTTGGCGAAGAGTCTCGATATTATCTGAAAACTTCTCCGGTTCCTGTCCTTGAGGTGCAAGTCAACCAGCCTGGACAGATCAGAACGACGATCCGTTATTGATCATGCACGTTCTTTATTTTCATCAGCATTTTTCGACGCCGAAGGGGGCTGCTGGCATCCGGTCCTATCAGATGGCGCGGGCCCTGGTACGAGAGGGACATCACGTCACCATAGTTTGCGGATCGTATGGACTCGGTTCGACCGGTGTCGATACGCCTTTCAAGAACGGCAGTCGTACGGGCATTGTCGACGGCATTCGGGTTGTCGAGTACGAGCTGGCTTATTCCAACAGAGACGGTTTTGTTCAGCGCTCCATCTTGTTTCTCAAGTTTGCGCTTAGAAGTCTGAAGTTGGCTCTGACGGAAGACTTTGATGTTGCTTTTGCGACCACGACACCTTTGACCGCTGGCATTCCTGGCATCGCTGCGCGATGGTTGCGCGGCAAGAAGTTTGTTTTCGAGGTCCGAGATTTGTGGCCTGAGTTGCCCAGAGCGATGGGAGCCATCACAAATCCGGTTATTCTCGCAGCGATGTCCGTGCTGGAATGGGTATCCTATCGTTCGGCCCATCGATGCGTCGCGCTCTCGCCCGGTATCAAGGAAGGAATTGCACGCCTCGGAGTTTCATCCGATCGCATTAAGTTGGTCCCCAATGGCTGTGACCTTGAAATATTTTCTGGATTAAAAGTTGAGCCGTGGCGCCCGGCCGAGGTTGCGGCAGGCGACCTGATGGCCATTTTTTCGGGGACCCATGGATTGGCCAACGGGCTCGATGCTGTCTTAGATGCGGCAAGGATCCTCAAGGGGCGAGGACGGACGGATATCAAGCTCGTTCTCGTCGGCGATGGAAAATTGAAGCCTGCACTCAAGGAGCGGGCGACAAATGAAAATCTGACGACGGTTGTGTTTCTCGACTCCGTGCCCAAGGCCAAGCTCGCCGGTCTCCTCGCCTCTGCCGATGTGGGAATGCAGATTCTTGCGAATGTTCCGGCATTCTACTACGGCACATCACCAAACAAGTTCTTCGACTATCTGGCCGCCTCGAAGCCTGTGCTGACAAATTATCCTGGGTGGGTAGCCGATCTGATAACCGAAGCGAATTGCGGTTTCGCCGTAAAGCCGGAAGATCCGGTCGCGTTTGCTGATGCTCTGCAAACGGCAGCCGCAGATCGGACTAAGTTGCGATCAATGGGCGAAAATGCAGGAGCGCTTGCAAGATCGCATTTTAATCGGGATGATCTTGCGAACGAGTGGGTAAGGTGGGTGACCTTCCAGTGATGAGTTGGCTTCCGGCCGGTATCTGAGAATTGCCATGTCCATGACAATCGTTATTTCGCCTCGCTAAGAGGTAAGAGTCAAATATCCGTCTGCACGTACGGCAATCAACCCCATTAGTTTAGCTGATTGAGCCCAGAACTGTCCGGCTACCCCCGCTCATCCGCGATCACCTTGCCGTCGTTGGGCAGGGAGCCGCTGGCGACCAGTTCGACCTTGCCGCCGAGCTTGGTCACTGTTCGCAGCGTCGCGCCGACGGCGTCGGCGAGCGCCACTGACGCCTTGGCTGCTTCGGCCTTGAGTATCATGACATCGGCTTCGCCCTCGCGCGCGACCACCAGCCGCAGGCGCCCCAGCTCGGGATGGCGCTTGCCGATCTCGGCCACCTGTTCGGGCCGGACGAACATGCCCTTCACCTTGGTGGTCTGGTCGGCGCGGCCCATCCAGCCCTTGATACGCAGGTTGGTATGGCCGGAGGCGCTTGGGCCGGCCAGGGCGGCGGTGAGGTCGCCGAGTGCCAGCCTGATCCAGGGGTGATGCGGGTTGAGCGTGGTGACGACAATCTCGCCCACATCGCCTTCCGGAACCGGATCGCCGGTGCCCGGCCGCACGATCTCGAAGATGATGTTCTCGGTGACCACCATGCCGTCCCGGGCCGTGGTCTCGAACGCCACCAGGCCGAGGTCGGCGGTGCCGAACATCTGATACGCGTCGATGCCGCGGCTTTTGATCTCGGCCTGCAGCGAGGGCGGAAATGCCGCGCCGGAGACAACGGCGCGCTTGATCGAGGACACATCGCGGCCGCTCTTCTCGGCATTGTCGAGCAGGATCTTCAGGAAGTCCGGCGTGCCGGCATAGGCGATCGGCCGATAGGCTTCGATCAGTTCGAACTGCTGCTCGGTGTTGCCGGGGCCGGCCGGAATCACAGCACAGCCCAGCGCGCGGGCGGCCGAGTCGAAGATGAAGCCGCCGGGCGTGAGATGATAGCTGAATGTATTGAGCACGACGTCGCCGGACCGCAGACCGGCGGCGAACACCGCGCGCGCACTGCCCCAGGAATCCGTCTCCGCAGCCTGCGGCTCGAAGATCGGCCCCGGCGAGGTGAACAGCCGCCCGAACGCGCCGAGCGGTGCGCTCACCAGCCCGCCGAACGGCGGCGCGGCCTTGTGCAAAGCCGGCAGGTCGGATTTCCGCAGCACAGGCAACGCGGCCAGCGCGGCGCGGCTGGTGACTTTTGCGGGATCGATGCCCTTGAGGCGCTCGGCGTAGGCAGGGGCCTTCATGGCCGCGCGGAGCACGTCCGGCAGCCGGGCGAACAGATCGGCCTCACGGTCGGCGGGATTACGGGTTTCGAGTGCGTCGTAATAGTCGGTCATGGTGTGTCCTGTAATCCGTGCCGTCATCCTCAGGCCCTCGAAGGATGAGAGCCTTTGTATTGGTATCGATTCAGACATCCTTCGCGGGTCGCTGCGCTCGCACCTCAAGACGTTCCTGTCTGGCAACGATCTCACAGCCAGCGCTTGCGGCGCTTGAAGCTCTTCAGGTTCTTGAAGCTCTTGCGCTGATGGTCGCCGCCGCCGAGGTAGAATTCCTTCACGTCCTCGTTGTCGCGCAATTCTTCCGCGGTGCCATCGAGCACCACTTTGCCCTGCTCCATGATGTAGCCGTGGCTTGCGACCGACAGCGCGGCCCGGGCGTTCTGTTCGACCAGCAGGATGGTGACGCCGAGATCGCGATTGATCTGCCGGATGATGGCGAAGACCTCCTTCACCAGCAGCGGCGACAGGCCCATCGACGGCTCGTCCATCAGGATCATCTTGGGGCGCGCCATCATGGCCCGGCCGATCGCCAGCATCTGCTGTTCGCCGCCGGAGAGATACCCGGCGAGACCGGTGCGCTCCTTCAGGCGCGGGAAATATTTGAACACCATGTCGATGTCGGCATTCACCTCGCCGTCGCTGCGGGTGAAGGCGCCGAGCCGCAGGTTGTCCAGGGTGGTCATGTCGGCGATGATGCGGCGGCCTTCCATCACCTGAAAGATGCCGCGGCGGACGATGTGATCGGGATCGATCCCGTTGATGCGCTCGCCGTTGAAGGTGATGTCGCCGCGGGTGATTTCGCCTTCCTCGGTTTTGAGCAGGCCGGAGATGGCCTTCAGCGTCGTCGACTTGCCGGCGCCGTTGGCACCCAGCAGCGCCACGATGGCGCCCCTCTGGACGTCGAGCGAGAGCCCGCGCAGCACCAGGATGACCTTGTCGTAGACCACCTCGATGTTGCGCACCGAGAGCAGGGCGGCGGTTGCGGCGGGCGGTTCTTTACGGGCCAATTCGGCAGTTTCTGTCATGTCGTTGTCCGCTTGATCGAGTCGTCATGCCCGCGCATAGCCGTTCTAAGAACGGCGTTCAAAAGAACGCCTATGTCGCGGGCATCCACGTCTTTCTTTGAAGTAGCGGCCAAGGCGTGGATGGCCGGGACAAGCCCGGCCACGACCCCTCCGTTCGCTTACCACCCGAGCCATTCTGCCTTGCGCGGCAGTTCGATGGTCTTGACCTTCTCCAGCTTGATGGTGCCCTTCTTCATCAGGTCGTTGAGGTCGCCGTCGGTGGCTCCGGAGACCTTCGACCGGTAGAGGTCGACGGTCAGCGTGCCGCGGTGGTCCTTGTCGGTCCAGGTCGAGGGATTGCACACGCCTTCCATGCCCGCCGGTACCCAGCCCTGCTTCTGATAGAAGGCCTTCCGGACGTTCTCGCCGGTGACGCCGCCGTTCTTGGCCGCCCATTCCAGCGCTTCCTTCATGTACATCGCGCTGCAGACGCCGGCGATGTAGTGGACCGGACGATAGGCGTTGCCGGACGGATCGGAGATCTTGGAGATGTCCACCACCGTCTTCATGCCGGGCGCATTGGCGCCCCAGGCCACCGGCGTGCGCAGCGGAAACACCACGCCGTCGGCGGCTTCCCCGGCCGTCTTCGCGGCGTTTTCATCCATGCCCCAGACGTTGCCGAGGAACTGGACATCGACGCCGGCGGTCTTGCAGGCCTTGATCACCGAGACGTTCGAGGCGGCCGTGTTGCCGAGATAGGCGTAGTTGGCGCCGGAGCTCTTGAGGCTCAGGCATTGCGCGCTGTAGTCGCCCGGCGTCAGGGCGAAGACCAGCGGCGGCAGCACCTCGAAGCCGAGTTCCTTGGCGATGGCTTCGCCGGCGGCCTTCGGCGCGTTCGGATAAGGATGGTTGGCCCCCATGTGAACGAATTTGGGGGCGCCGCTCTTGCCCTTGGCCTTCCAGTCCTCGGCGGCCCAGGTCAGTTCGGCGCGCAGCGCATCGGAATAGCTCGGGCCATAGAAGAAGTTGTAGGGCGCGGCCTTCGATTTGCCGGCCGCGCCGGTGGGGTCTGTCAACTGGCCGGCATAGGAGCCCGACAGGAACGGGATCTTGTCCTGGGCGACGAAGCCGGTCAGCGCCTCGGTATCCGCGGTGCCCCAGCCCATGATGGCGGAAACCTTCTCGGAGCCGGTCCATTTCTTGTACTGCGCGATGGCGCGAGGCACCTGGTAGCCGTAGTCGACGGTCTCGATGTCCACTTTGGTGCCGTTGATGCCGCCGTTCTTGTTGATCCAGGCAAAGGTATCCGCGACCGCCTGTCCGAATGGGGTTCCGACGTCCGACGTGCCGCCCGAATAATCGGCGAGGTGGCCGATCTTGATCGACGATTGTGCCAGCGCGCCGCCGGCGCTGAGCACGACCGCGAGCGCGGCGCTGCCGAGCAGAGTGGTGATTTTCATGGGTTTTCCTCCTGTTGATTTATGACGTCGTTCGAATGTCACCGCGCACCGCGCTTAGAGCATTTTCGAGCTGACTGAATTGCCCCGACGATGCATCACGTCTCCCCCATAGCCCGTCGAAGACGGGCGTAAACGCCCCGATGGGAAGAGGGAGCACGCATCGTTTCTTCGCAGCATTTCTACCAAAATCGAAAATCCTCTAATGCGAGAATGGGTAGAGTTTCCAATAGGCCTTGATCTGGTGCCAGCGATGGGCGAGCCCGTCCGGCTCGAACACTAGAAAGGCGATGATGATGGCGCCGATGGCGATCTCGCGCAGGAACGTGATGTTGTTCTTGAGGCCGAGCGTCTGGTCGATCAGGCCGCCGCGCAGCGCCGCGCTGATCCATTCCATCGCCTCCGGCAGCAGCACGACGAAGGCAGTGCCCATCAAGGTGCCCATGATGGAGCCGAGCCCGCCGATGATCACCATCGCGAGGAACAGGATCGAGCGCTCGATGCCGAAACCCTCGTAGGACACCACGAGCTGATAGTGCGCATAGAGAGCGCCCCCGATGCCGGCGAAGAAGGCGGCAATCCCGAATGACAGCGTGCGGTACTTCGTCAGGTTGATGCCCATGATCTCCGCCGAGAGATAATGGTCGCGCACCGCGATCAGAGCGCGGCCGTCACGCGAACGCATCAGATTGGTGACGAGCAGGAACGAAACCACGACATAGGCCAGCACGACATAGAAGTACTGATGATCGCCGGTCACGTTGTAGCCGAAGATCGAGAATGGCTCCGCCGTCGCCGGTACCGAGCCGCCCGAGAACCATTCGGCGCGGGCGAAGAAGTCGAGCAGGATGTACTGCGCCGCCAGCGTCGCAATGGCGAGATAGAGTCCCTTCAACCGTGCCGCCGGCAGGCCGAAGATCAGCCCCACGATGGCGGTCACCGCACCGGCAAGCGGAATGGCGAAGAACGTCGGCACCGACATCTTGGTCGAGAGATAGGCGGAGGTGAAGGCGCCGAACAGGAAGAACGCGGCGTGGCCGATCGAGATCTGCCCGGTGAAGCCCAGCAGCACGTTGAGACCGAGCGCGGCGATGCCGTAGATCCCGATCGCGATCAGCAGGCTCATCCAGTAATCGTTGAGCATGAACGGGGCGCAGGCCGCGAGCAGCACCCCGGCGATGGCGAAATTCCGGCTCGTCACCGTCGGAAAGATGGTGGTGTCTGCCGCGTAGGAGGTGCGGAAGTCACCGGCGGGAATCAGAGAGTTTGCCATTTGGATTTAGACCCGCTCGATGTCCTTGGTGCCGAACAGTCCGTAGGGCTTGATCATCAGGATGATGATCAGCACGTAGAACGGCGCGACTTCGTAAAGATTGCCCCAGTGCAGATATTGGCCATCGATGAACTGGGCGAAATTCTCGAGCAGACCGATGATGATGCCGCCGAGCACAGCGCCGGCGATAGAGTCGAGACCGCCGAGAATGACGGCCGGAAACACCTTGATGCCGTAGATCGACAGGCCCGACGAGACGCCGTTCACCACCGCGACCACCACGCCGGCGACGGCCGAGACCGTGGCGGAAATCGCCCATGACATCGCGAATACGTTCTTCACCGAGATGCCGAGGGATTGGGCCACCTGCTGGTCGAAGGCTGTGGCCCGCATCGCAAGGCCATGCTTGGACGCCTGGAAGAACCAGGCCATCGCCGCCATCATCGCCAAGGAGACGATCAGGCTCATCACATAGACGGTCTGGATCTGGAGCCCGAAGACGCTGACGGACTGGCTGGTGAAGATCGGCGGGAACGGCTGCGGATTAACGCCGAAGATCCATTTCATCGCCGCCTGCAAGACCGTGGACAGCGCAATCGTGACCATGATGACCGAGATGATTGGCTCGCCGATCATCGGCCGCAGGAATACCATCTGGATCAGGATGCCGAAGGCGAACATGAAGACCATGGTGATCGGCATCGCGGCGTAGAACGGCACCTGGTACTTGACCATGAGGGCCCAGCACACCCAGGCGCCCACCAGCAGCAGTTCGCCCTGCGCGAAGTTCACCACCTGCGTCGCCTTGTAGATCAGCACGAACGACATCGCGACGACGCCATAAAGCGTGCCGACGACAAGACCGTTGACCAGGAGCTGGATCAGGAGTTGCGTGTTCATGATGGGCAGTCCATCCTAGGCGCACGAGCTTGTGACAACCTCTCTCCGCTTGCGGGGAGAGGTCGGCGCGCATCGCGCGCCGGGTGAGGGGGACCCGCCGCTTGCGCGGAGCCAACGAGAAAACGACCACGCGCGCGAGACGATTGCGCCGCGATGCGACTGACGCCGAACTGGCGCTTTGGCAACGGCTGCGGTCGCGCTCGATCAATGGCTGCAAGTTCGTTCGCCAGAAGCCGATCGGTCCTTACACAATCGACTTTGTCTGCCGCGAGCGTCGTTTGGTTGTTGAGGTCGATGGCGGACAACATGCGGATAGTGCCGGCGACGTCCTGCGTGATCAGTATCTGACAGGGCGTGGTTATCGGGTTCTGCGATTTTGGAACAACGACGTGCTTAGCAACATCGACGGTGTACTTGAGACGATAGCCGCCGCCCTTGAGGAGAGGCCCCCTCACCCGGATCGCTGACGCGATCCGACCTCTCCCCGCGCGCGGGGAGAGGTGACCTGAGCCACTGCTTGCGCTTCCTAACTTCTCCCCGCTTGCGGGGAGAGGTCGGCGCGCATCGCGCGCCGGGTGAGGGGGTGAGGGCCGCAGCATCATCACTCCGCCGCCTCTCTCATCGCGCGGCCCGTCAGGTCGATCACCTTCAGCGTGGTGCGGATGCGTTGCGTCGTGCCGTCCTGAAAGCGGATCATGGTATCGACCTTGATGTCGCTCTGGCCGCCATAGATGCCGTCGATGATGTCGGCATATTTCTCGTTGATGACATTGCGGCGCACCTTGCGGGTGCGTGTCAGTTCGCCGTCGTCGGCGTCGAGCTCCTTGTACAGCAGCAGGAATTTCGAGATGCGCTGTGCCGGCGGCAAGGTGGCGTTCACCGCTTCGACTTCCTTGCGCAGAAGCTGGTAGATTTCCGGCCGCGACGACAGATCGGTATAGGTGGTGAAGGCGATGCGATTCTTCTCCGCCCACTTCGAGACGATCGAGTAGCGGATGCAGATGATCGCAGCGAGCTTGTCGCGCCCGTCGCCGAGCACCACGGCCTCGGCGACATAGGGCGAAAACTTCAGCTTGTTCTCGATATATTGCGGCGAGAAGCGGTCGCCGCCCAGTGTCTGCGCCATGTCCTTGATGCGGTCGATGACCACAAGCTCGCCGGCGGCATTGAAGTAGCCGGCGTCGCCCGAACGCATCCAGCCGTTGTCCATGTCGGCGACGGAGGCTTCCGGATTCTTGTAGTAGCCGAGGAACATGTTGGGGTGGCGGACGAGAATTTCGCCGACGCCGTTGGCGTCGGCATTGTCGATACGCAGTTCGATATTCTCGGCCATGGCGACGCCGGTGGTATCCGGATCGACGCTGTCCTCGCGGTGCAGGGTATAGGCACCGAGCGTTTCGGTCTGGCCGTAAAGGGTGCGCAGCGGCACGCCCATGGCGCGAAAGAATTTGAACGTATCGGGGCCGAGCGCCGCGCCGCCGGTTGCGGCCGACCGCAGATTGGTGAAGCCGAGGCGGTCGCGTAACGCGCGGAACAGGAGGCCGTCGGCAACGAGTGAACGGTTGCCGTGCTCCAGCGCGGCGAGGCCCGTCTTCATGCCGATGTCGTACAGTTTCTGCTTGAGCGGCGAGGAATCCATCACCCGGGCCCGCACGTCCGCGGCGAGCGATTCCCAGACGCGCGGCGCGAACAGCACGAAGGTCGGCGCGATCTCGCGGAAGTCGTTCATCATCGTCTCGGGTTCTTCGACGAAGTTGATCTTCATCCGTGACAGAAGACCCATGCCGAGCGCGTAGATCTGTTCCATGATCCAGGGCAGCGGCAGCACCGAGACATATTCGTCGTCGGGACCTTTGGGATCGAAGGTGAGATAGCTGGCGCAGTGGCGGAGGACCGAGCCCCCCGACAGCATCGCCAGCTTGGGATGCGCGGTGGTGCCGGATGTCGTGCAGAGAATGGCCGTGGCGTCGGCATCGGTCGCGTCCACCATCCGATCGTACAGATCCGGTTGGTGCGCGGCGCGGGCGCGCCCCATCTCCGCCAGCTTGTCGGCGGTCATCAGCCGCGGATCGTCATATTTGCGCATGCCGCGCGGATCGGAATAGACGATATGGCGAATGCTCGGCACGCGATCGCCGAGGCTGAACAGCTTGTCGATCTGCTCCTCGTCCTCGGCGAACACCACCTTGGCTTCGCCGTAGCTGATCAGGTAGGCCGCCTCGTCTTCCAGTACGTCGCGATAGAGACCGAGGCTCAGCGCGCCGATCGCGTGGGTCGCGATTTCGGCGGCGACCCAGTCGGGCCGGTTATCGCCGATGATGCCGACGACATCGTCCTTGCCGAGGCCGAGCTCGACCAGTCCGAGTGCGAAATCGCGCGTGCGGGCGTGATACTGGTCCCAGGTGAACGGCTTCCACAGCCCGAAATCCTTTTCACGCAGCGCCACTTCGCCGCCGTGCTCGCGCGCATTGAGGCGCAGCATCTTCGGAAAGGTGGGCGCCTGCGCGGCGCGGGCGTGGTAGTCAAAGGCCGGTTGCCGGGTCATGCGCTTGCCTCCAGCGGCCGCGGCGTATCGTCGGGATCGGTCAATGTCTCGTCTTCCTCGCCGAGATAGGCGCTCCGCACATGCGGATCGGCCAGAACGGCAGCCGGATCGCCTTCGGCGATTTTCTTGCCGAAATCCAGCACGACGACGCGATGCGAGATGTCCATCACCACGCCCATATCGTGCTCGATCATGACCACCGTCATTCCGAACTCCTCGTTCAGATCGACGATGTAGCGGGCCATGTCTTCCTTCTCCTCGAAATTCATGCCGGCCATCGGCTCGTCGAGGAGGATCAGCTTCGGCTCCAGCGCCATGGCGCGCGCCAGCTCGACGCGCTTGCGCAGGCCGTAGGAGAGGGTGCCGGCGGTCGCCTTGCGCACGGACTGCAGATCGAGGAAATCGATGATCTCCTCCACCTTGTGACGATGCGCGAGTTCTTCGCGGCGCGCGCCGGTCAGCCAGTACAGCGAGCCGGTGATAAAGTTGTTCTTCACGAGGTGATGGCGCCCGACCATGATATTGTCGAGCACGCTCATGTGGTGGAACAGGGCGAGGTTCTGGAAGGTGCGGCCGATGCCGAGGGCCGGGCGCGCATTGGTGTTGAGGCCGGTGATGTCCCGGCCGCGATAGAACAGCTTGCCTTCGGTGGGGCGGTAGCGCCCGGAAATGCAGTTGACGATCGAGGTCTTGCCGGCGCCGTTGGGGCCAATGATGGAGAACAGCTCGCCCTCGCGCACGCCGAAGCTGACATCGGTCAGCGCGCGAACGCCTCCGAAGCGCAGCGACACCCCGCGCACGTCCAACGCATAGTCCACCGTTGCCCCTCCCTGTCGCGGCGTCTTTGACGCTCTTGTGGGCTGTGCCCAGAACGGAACCGCAGCCTGACGCCGGCGAAGATCGTCCAAGTTGCGGATTTTGCCTGCAAATCCCGACGACGCCAAGTCACGTCCGGATCGCGCCGGACGATTTTGCAAGTTGTCGCACTCCGGTCGTCGCACTAGAGTACGACCCGAGTTGCGTTTCCTGTTGTTGAGTGTCAGCCGCGCCGTCGAAAGCGACGCCTGAACGATTTTGGCCATGTTTAAGGCAAAGCCGATCGTCGGAATGTCTTGCGCCCGACATTTCGACCAGCAATTTGGATGGGCCATCGTCACGCTGCGCCGCGGGCGGATCAAGCCTGTGGACGAATGATCGCGGCCGACCATCTCAAGCGTATCGCGTTGTGGGCATCCGGCTTGAGCGAGCGGGAGATCGAGGTCGCGCGCGCGGGCATGACGGAGCGGTCCTTTGCCGCCAACGAGTTCATCTGCATGCGCGGTGACCAGTTCGAGTACTGGACCGGCGTTGTCGCCGGATTGGTGCGGATCGGAACGGTGTCGCAATCCGGCAAGGCGGTGACCTTTACCGGTCTCACCGCCGGCGCATGGTTCGGCGAAGGCTCGGTGCTCAAGAACGAGACGCGGCGGTATGACGCGGTGGCGCTGCGCGACAGCCGCATCGCCCTCATGGACCGCGCCACCTTCCAGTGGCTGTTCGAGAACAGCGTCGGCTTCAACCGCTTTCTGGTGGCGCAGCTCAACGAGCGCGTCGGTCACTTCATGGGCCTGCTCGAATACGGCCGCATGCTGGATCCCACAGCGCGGCTCGCGCGCTGCATCGCCTCGTTGTTCAACCCGATCCTCTATCCCGACGGCACGCGCCAGCTCGATATCACCCAGGAGGAGATCGGCGCGCTATCCGGCATGTCGCGGCAGAATGCCAACCGTTGCCTCAAGGCCTTGGAAAAGGAAGGCGTGCTGCGCCTGGAATATGGCGGGCTCACCATTCTCGATCTCGATCGCTGCG
>ENA-UOVV01001184-UOVV01001184.1-compost-metagenome-genome-assembly--contig:-NODE-1184-length-21545-cov-12.173290_pt1 | contig 21545 bp, 12 predicted proteins | sample MGYA00238155_ERZ761577 | MGnify/ENA primary metagenome ERZ761577 (study PRJEB28898, sample SAMN06268775) | compost metagenome | isolation source: Emeryville, CA | place: USA:Emeryville, CA | collected...
AAGCCAAACTACTCTACGAAGATTTGAACGTAACCAATCGTAAAGCTCCAGAGGAGAGAAGACCAGAACTCCTGGCCAATCTAGATGGAGCGCATGGCAAAGGGCTTTATTCTGGGCAGGGCGTATTGGTTTATTCTAATAATGGAGAAACTGGACAGAAAGCGCTAGAACAATTCGACATTGAATCCGGTTCCCTCTCTGAATGGGATGGTAAAAACTGGAAAACTGTCCGGCGAAATCAGTTCGTAGAAGTAACGGGCCCCGGAGGAATTTATGGAAATTCCAACCCTGAAACCGATCCGATTTGGGCGACCGGTTGGGATCATAAATCCCTGCTGGTTGCGGTCAGAGACCACGGGAAATGGTCCTTTTACCGACTTCCCAAAGCCAGTCATAGCTACGACGGCGCCCACGGTTGGAATACCGAATGGCCTAGGATCCGCGATGTTGGAACTCCTGAAAAGCCGGACTACCTGATGACCATGCATGGGATGTTTTGGCAATTCCCCGGTAGCTTTACCTCACAAAACAGCGCTGGTATCCGACCTCGATCGGCCTACCTCAAAGTGATTGGAGATTTCACCCGCTGGAAAAATCAATTGGTTTTCGGTTGCGACGACTCTGCCCAAAAAGAATTCCTCAATAAAAGGAAATTAAAAGGCGGCATAGAAGGGCCAGGGCAGTCTAACTCCAATCTATGGTTTACCAATCTTGATACTCCCGATCAGTTGGGTCCGAATACTGCCGAAGGTGCCGTATGGTTAAACGAAGTAATTCAAGCCGAAGAAACCTCAGAGCCTTTCTTATTCACGGGTTGGGATCATCGCTCGGCCTGGATTGCCAATCAGGGCACGCAAGAAACAGAGTTCATTTTTGAAGTGGATAAAAAGGGTGATAACCAATGGTCAGAAATCTTGCGAATTAAAGTTCCTGCTCAAGAAGAATCACATATCCTTTTCTCAGCTAACCAAACGGGGGAGTGGGTACGGGTAAAAACCACTAATACTACGAAGGTTACCCTCCATTTCTCCTATACAGACACACGTCGTTTTAAATCCCAGCAAAACCGATTGCTAAACGGATTGGCTAGAACCACTGATCCCATTTATCAAGGCGGATTATTGTATGGTTTAGGAAAAAATCGCCGGGCATTGGGAGTCCTGGCAGGTAAGTTAAACAACGGGGTTTTCCAAGAAACCGGTTACTATGAACTGGATGGAGCTATGAACCTAGTCAAAAAAGACGATGACAGTACAGCTACATTCATTCGTGAACAATTTGCTATTCCAAAGGACGTCGTAACGGTCGAAAAATCGTCGGTGCTAGTTGTGGATGATAAAGGTAGAAGATGGCGACTTCCCCTGGGCGACCCGGCGCTCACCCAATTGACGAACCTTGCCGCTACACGTATATGTAGAGAGGTAGCAACGGAGCGCGATTTGCTGAACCTACATGGGACTTTCTACGAACTTCCCGCCGAAAATGCAGATGGCTTCGCAAAAGTAAGACCCGTCGCCACCCACAATCTCCCCATTCACGACTATGCTTCTTATCGTGGGCTGTTGGTATTGACCGGGGTCAATGAGGAGCAAACAAACAGTGACCGTATCATCCGTTCTGCTGATGGCGGCGCCAGTGTATGGGTCGGCACCATTGATGATCTATGGGAATTTGGCAAGCCGGTGGGGGAAGGTGGGCCCTGGAAAGACGATCCTGTAGTAGCTAATATTCCGTCTGACCCTTACTTGATCGGATTTTATGATCAGAAAACCCTCCAGCTTTCGCATGGAAACTCGCAACCGGTAACATTCAAAATTCAAGTAGAACCCATAGGCCACGGCCCGTGGATGACCTTTAAAGAAGTGACCGTCAAAAACGGTGAAACCTTTGAGTTTACATTTCCAGACGGTTTCCAATCTCGCTGGATCCGATTCGTCGCTGACCAAAATTGTAAAGCAACGGCGTGGTTGACGTATAGGTAACCACTTCGAGAACAACTAGACTCCCGACGAGCATCGTTAAGATGCAAATCGGGAGTCTTTGTATATCGTTTGAGAGGAGTCTCCACCACCCTTTTTTGAAAGAAATGGATTGTTCATTTTTTAAGAAAATGGGACAACCCCATCGAGAGGATAAATTCCTCAAATTCTTCTTGCACCCCTAGCTTTTTGCTTAGGAGCCTTAATCGAACGATCGCATACGAAAAGTCATTCAAAACAATGGACTTACTCTTAACAGAAAGTTCGATTATGAGTTTATAGAGCTCAATTGCTTCCTTTAAATTCCCTTCCAATTCCGTATGAAAGGCTTCCTTTTTCAAGTGCGTTAGCATCCGCCATTCGAAACTGCGAACGGCAAACTCTCGCTGCTTTGATAATACTTCAATATGTTCTCTAGGGGTAAGTCGAATCACTTTATCACCCGTTAGAATAGCCTCCGTGAGTTTAAGGAGTAAGGTTTCTGTAAATATAGAACGCCTGACCAATGCCTGAACATACTTAATCGGCATTTCAACAAGACGATTTGCTGCTAATTTTTTACGAAAAACCAATTGCCTGTGCCTAGGCTTTGGTCGTCCCGATTCGAAAATTACCTGAGTGCCTTTCGTCCGCAACCTACCAACGAAAAAACTCTTTTTTTTCATTCAGAATGAAACGATGACATGATATAAACTTTAATTAAACCGATCAATCCCCCAGGAGGCAAACCCCTGTAGAACAAAATGGGCTGGTTTCGTGGGTATATTTTATCCGTGACGAAATAAACTCCCAAAGTTGTAGGGTTTGGAACGCCATTCAGCTAAAGTAAGCTATGCAAATTGCTAACTCGTTATTATATACGCTAATAACTTCGTAAAGGCTGCCTCCACCATCAATTCTAAGAAGAAATGTTGGGGTCCGTAAGTAATTTATTTCCCAATGACGTACAAACAAAACAATTCATGAGTAACATTTAACTGCCAATTGATAGTAAGATGTAATTAGAACAAGGTATTAAGAAACTCGACCCCGTGCATAGTGTTGTTAGCTTTCAAATGTTATTGACACCTGCAATAACCAAAAAGTGCGAAAAGTATAATTTAAATTTCTGTTGTTTTCCTCTGTTAGATCCTTCTTCCCTAGTAAGGCGTATTTCACTGGTCATTCGTAATGACGAAATGCCCTTTCATCCACAGATAAAATTAGAGGTTATTCAACAATTATTGAAATTAGCTTGTTGTTTTTCCGATTTTTTCGCCCCTTTTCGATTTTTTTATGCCCTTCCTACAGACGATCTGGATTCGAAGATGCCCATTTATGCAAAAACATTTTCGATTCCCTAAAAATATGCTGGAATTCGATAAGTAATATCCTTAACCGTAAAGCTTACTGAGCTACGTTTTAAAAAAAGGATTAATCGAGACTATATTAGCCAGCAAAAAGGGTAGTTACCCTGTTGGCAACTACCCTTTAGGTGAGTAGGAATCGATATGACCGCTTATACGACGCTCCTACCTGATATTTTTCCGATAGGTTTCAGCATACCTCCTTCCAAGTTCTCTTAAAGATGCGCCATCAAAATGCACCCCATCCCCTTTATCGGTAAGGTCGTGAGCTGGAACCCAATACGCATGAGGATCCGTTTCCGTGTACTTTTTCAATACCTCATTCATTTTTATATGCCCCTCACCTGTTTGAAATGGTCCGATCCCGCCGATGAAAATGGGCAAGGAATTATTTTTGATTTTACTTCTAAAGTGAGTAAAGAGTTTATTCAACTGTTGTGCATGCACTTTCAATCGGTCGGGCTTAGAATCGCTTTCTCCCTGATGCCATAAAATTCCTTTAATGACCCCATATCGAGATGCAATCTCCACTTTTTCGTTGAAATTAGTCAACAGCGGAACGTTACGAAAAGTCGAATCATTGACCCACTGCCCTATCGCGCTGCCACCCACCGCCGTAGGAATCAGTAAAATTTTTACTGAATCGGGTATGTGTCGTATTAAGGTTCTTGCGAAACTCAACCCACAATCCAGTCCTTGGAGATTCGGCTCATAAAAATGGAGGGGTTCTTTAGCGTAGATCAATTCACCCGTTGGGGAAATACTTAAAATTCGGCTATCCGGTATTGTGTCAGAAGGTTCCACCAGGCCACGCCCGGCCATATTTGACTGACCTGCCAAAATAAATACCCAAATGTTTTCTTTTTTCCGTGGTAAGGGAACGGGTTCAACTACACTTGGGAAATTTGCCGTTCTTGGATCTTTGATTTCGCCACCCTTACTCACTAGAATGCGATTGGCAAAAATCTCCACGATTTTTTCGTCGTAGTTTTCAGCCAACACGTCCTCTTCTAGGAAATGAGTCAGTATGATATGTTGATCTTTAGTACGGTTGTAGTCGTAAATCAAATAGATTCGCCCATCCTCTGTTTGATGGCCATCCGGATAAGAAACTCCTGGACGCTCGTCTAACAGGAGTCCTTTTGACCAAGTTTCGCCGTCGTCCTTCGAAATAAACGCCATTAAGTGTGAGCGGCCAATTTTCCTATTGATGGGCGCATGTTTTACCAGCAGCAAATTTCCCGACCGGAGACGTCGAATAAAAAAACGTGAACTGGTATGGATAATTTTGGAAGAGCGCATGGGTGCCCAGGTTTTACCCCGGTCGGTCGAAAAGCTCTCCCCAATGCCTGAACGGGTGCGAATCAACATCCATAGCGATCCGTCTTTTCGCTCGACGATCATGTGTTCGTCGTAGGAAGCCTCCCCATCTGGTACGTCAACAGCCCCCCGTATCTGCCAAGTATTCCCCTTGTCGGTCGTCACGACCATTTTTGCACTTTCCCGGGTAAGGCGCCAGGTCGAAACGGGCAATGCCCACTCCCCACTTGAAAGAACCGTAGGTTTGCACATCATGACCCCGTCCATAATAAATTGCGGCGCACTCCATTCAATCGAAGGATCATCCCCCGACTCGGCTTTTAATGCCCACAGGGTGGGAACAGCACTCGCAAAAACACTTTGCCCTGCGAGTTTGGGAGCTTGGGACCAAAACAACCACAATCGCTGATCTGGATCAAGCCAAATTTCGGGATCATAAGCTCTTACTTCTCCACTTTCGTCGGGGTCAACGACTAACACCTCCTTCCAGGTCTTTCCCTGGTCAGTACTCGCTGCCAGCACAACATAATTATTGGCATCTTCTCCGGGTGTGAGGCCGGCATACCAGGTAGCCCACATTACTCCTTTGGCCGATACGACGGTACTAGGTATACCTGTAAATTTCCTGCTTTCCTTCGTGTACCGCGTCTTCGAAGCAGGATCTTTGATGACTTTGGGAGTACGTGTATGCGACCGAATGGTTTGTGCTCCCAGATTAAACTGAAAAAGTACGAGCAGAAAAAATACCAACCCGGGCAGTTTAATCGCACCGGGTTGGAAAAATTTAATGATTTGCATCTTATAGGTACTGCATTAAACTTTGGTGATACCGGGAATGGGAACTTCTGAAACCGGCCATTTTAAATCCCAACTGTAATCCTCATACTTGGGCCCGATGGATATGTCTGAGTTGATTGCATCCTCCCAGGTAATTTCCTGTCCACTGTAAGCAACCATACGTCCTAGAATACCTAGCATGGTGCTGTGAGCCATCCAAACCCCATCGTTGATTGGCTTTCCACTTCTTATGGAAGCAAAGAATTCGTCTTGTTCCGCCTGATGCATAACATTGTTTTTACCTTTAAATTCCCAGGCGTTTTTCCCAGTAATTCGATAGTGCTTATACATGGCTAAATCAGCCTTTCCATCGGAACCAAATACTTCCACCGTATTACGACCGGGGCAACCTAAATGTTGTCGAGAGAAACTATACCCTTTAACGCCATCTGCGTATTCATATTCAATAGCAAAATGATCGTAAATATTCCCGAATAGTGGGTCGGTACGTTTTTGTCTTCCGCCTATGCCAATCGCTTTAATAGGTGTTTTATCGCCCATTGCCCAGGCCATCATATCCAGACTATGCACCGTCACTTCCGTGATAAAATCACCTGACAACCAATGATAGTAATACCAGTTTCTTAGTTGATATTCCATGTCAGTCCATCCAGCCTGGCGCGGGAAGGACCATAACTCTCCACCGTAACGATAAGTAGTTACACTCCGAATGTCCCCTACTGCCCCATTTAAGATTCGTCCAAATGACTCCCGATTGGCATTGTCATAGCGAAAACAAAAACCACTCACTAACGATAAATTTTTCTGCTTTGCGAGTTTGGCCGATTCCAAAATACTTCTCACTCCAGGCGCATCTACTGCCACGGGTTTTTCAGCAAATGCATGTTTCCCTGCTTTAATTGCTGCAGCCAAGTGAGCCGGACGTGCATACGGGGGAGCAGCAAGTAATACTACATCTACGCCCGAATCGATCACTTTTTGGTAAGCATCGAATCCAAGAAACTGCCTTGATTTATCTACTTTTACCCGATCGCCTCCTGTTTTCTGAAGCGTGGCTAGTGATTGGGTTAGTTTATCTTCGAAAACATCCCCCAAAGCTGTTATGTGAACGCCGGGATCTGCTTTCAAAGCCTGTAGTGCAGCACCGGTTCCACGACCGCCACATCCAATGAGGCCGACTTTTAAAATATCATTTTTACTAGAAGTACGAAGGGGAGTAGCAAATGACTCAAGACCCAAAAATGCTGAACTCAGCACCGTAGCGCCCGTTTTTTTTAAAAATGTTCTTCGGCTATCCGGGTTTTCGGAATTAAATGTGCTCATGAAAAAGTTATTATTTAATGAAATTTAGGAATATCGGCAAATATAAGGCTCTTGACCCAATAAAATGTGCCCGGTGGGATGATTAATGATAATAAACACCCGGTGCTTGCTCTAATATAAAATGGAAGCCTGCCTTAGCCTACTATACTTTCATCTTATTTTTCTATAAATTAGTAGGAAAACCAGTTTAATGAAAAGTGTAGATCCAAGTTATTTACATAAGCTGAAACATTTCTATCTATTAGAAAGCCCATACAAAATTTTTGTGGAGTCTGGGTATTGTTGAACGTCTGATAAGATTTTATAATTATCGTGGAAAATATTTACGGCTCGTCCTGTCAAATAACCTAATCAAGTCTCATTATTATGCAGTTTAGTAGCCAGAATACTACAAAATTACCTTAGTTGAAAAGGCTGAACATGTTGACTAACCAAACCTATTACAGCCACGATCTATAAGATTTTCTTAAACAAATCATGGAAATAAGATAGGGGTATCATATACTATATAATTCTACCTTTGCATGTTACGGATTTTCTGTTACGTCCTTTAATTAGGTTCAAATACTATCTTTTTCATCCTGCTAACTTATTCGCAATAGGCATTTAAATGTCACAAAACAATAATCAAAGTAAAGAGGAAGTAGTGTTATGGGATGCATTTCGTAAGGGCGATGAAGTTGCATTCGGGGAGATCGCCCGGAAATATTATCGGAGTCTGTTTGGATATGGCATAAAGTTTTCCAATAACCGGGAATTTATTAAAGACTGCATCCAAGATTTGATGATGGAGTTATGGGCAAAACGAGACTCGTTGGGTGATACTGCCTTTGTCAAATTCTATTTATTTAAATCGTTGCGTCGAAAAATTTATCGAGAGAGCTTACGCAGAAAGTGGATCGACGAAGATGCGGAATTGGATTTTACATCCGACTACCACGAAATTTCTATTGAACAACGCCTCATAAATTCTGAAACCTTACAGGCACGTATAACTCGTTTAAAAGCTGAATTGAAAACTCTCCCTCGTAGGCAACAAGAGGTGATCTTTCTGAAATTTTTCGAAAATATGGACAACAATTCTATCGCTGAAGTGATGTCTATTTCCAAACCAGCGGTGGCTAACCTTATCTACCGTACAATCAGGGACTTAAAGGAGAAACTATAGACTATACAAGACCTATCGCGACGTTTAATGGTTTCCCGTATTAGGGATCTTTTTTAAAATTTTTATTGAATTTTGGTTATAAATCTGTCTGGGGTGCCTATGGTACTGTATATGTAGACAGAATATGGAACGCTATTCCGATTACGTAATTGAAGATTTTGTACTGGATTCCCACTTCCAACAATGGGTTCGTTTCAATAAAAGGGAGGAACGAATATTCTGGGAAAAATTCATCTTGTCAAACCCTCATAGGAAAGACGACGTATTACGTGCGAAGAGTTTACTACAGTCCATTTACGAGCAGTATGATACGGATATAAGCGATGAGGAAATCTCTACTGAAATAAATCTCTTAGTCGATCGAATACGTAGCGAACGAAACAGTGCTAATTTGGAGGAACAACGATCGTCACGTCTGTATCCCCAACCAAAAGTAATATGGTGGGCGGCTTCCATTGTGTGCCTGGTATTGTTAAGTTTCCTCATTTGGGTTAAACCAGTGTCACTAGATAAGGTGGAAACTATTTCCTATCAATCGTTTTCGGAAAATAAACATATCCAAATTCTTAAAAATACGAATTCAGAAAGCCAAACACACGTTTTAAAAGACGGTAGTACTGTTATTCTCGAACCGGGGGCTACTCTGAGCATTCCCTCGAATTTCCCTCATATTTCTCGTGATATTTACCTGATGGGTACAGCACAATTCGATGTAAAAAAAGATTTAGAAAGGCCTTTTACCGTCTTTTCGAATAAGCTGGTTACGAAAGTATTAGGTACGCGCTTTACTATACGAGCTCCTAAGGATGGAGAAAATGTGGTTGAAGTGGCGGAAGGCAAAGTCTCTGTTTTTAAATCAACTGACTATGCCAATCCGAAAAACGAAAAAATTGGAATGATTGTGACTTCCAATCAGAAAATCATACTGCAAACTAAGGAAGATCGATTGGTAAAAGAATTACTGGATTTACCGCAAATTGTAGCTCCCTTGCCTCCAACAGTAACATTCAACTATGAGAATACCCCAGTGAAGACTGTTCTGGAAGAACTGATGGAGGCTTACCTCGTGGATATCATATTTGATGAAGAACAATTGAGTGGGTGTACTCTAAGCGCCACACTCTCTAACCAAACTTTACACGAAAAACTAGCAGCTATCTGCGAAGCCATTGAAGCACGCTACGAACTAATAGATGGCCGGATCATGATTTATGGAAAACGGTGTTGAACAGTTAATCTAAATAATTAAACAACAACTAACCCTTACAATTATGACAGGATATTTCACCTAACAATCATTGAAACAGAAGTAGCCGATAATGGTAAGAGCATCACCGGCTACTAACGTTTGTCTCCCACATGTTGCTGCTAATCAACAATACCTCGGAAACGAGGCCATGGGATTGTTTTATCAAAAATTTATAAAACTCACCAAGTTATGCAAAAAAAGTATTACTCACACTGGAGAGTGTTATTTATGCGCATCTCATTTCTCCAGGGACTACTAATAATTTTTTTTCTCAGTAATGCGTCTGCCCGGGAACATAGTGTACAAAATCTGATGACTTACCGTGTGACCATCCTGGCAAACAACCAACAAATGGAAGAAATTATCAGGGAAATCGAACGTCAGGTTCCAGCCAGATTCGTGTTCAGCCCTAAATTAGTTCGATCGTACAGACGAGTTTCCCTCTCCGTCGACAACCAACCGTTGAGTTATGCGCTAGATCAACTATTAATTCCTCTCAATCTAAAATATCGTGTCTCGTCAAATAACCTAATCGTAATTAGTCGCAGAACTCAATCTGATCAAGCTTTATTTCCAAATCCTGAAGTGGATACACCTATTGTTCCGGAAGCTGCGTATAGCCCTCAAAAATCGGTTACTGAAATTACTGGAACAGTAAGAAGCGAGACGGGCGAAGGGTTGCCCGGGGTAAGTATTTTGGTGAAGGGCACCTCAGTTGGTACTAATACCGACTTGGATGGAAATTACCGTTTGAACGTACCGGAAGGGCTCGACGCTACTCTCGTTTTCTCATTTGTGGGCTATATAACCCAAGAATTGGCGCTGGGAAATAGAAAGGTATTAGACGTAGACATGGTGCCCGACAATAAAAACCTGGATGAAGTAGTTGTGGTTGCCTATGGAACTCAACGCAAAGAAAGTGTAGTAGGTGCTATTTCGACACTGACAGCCAGTGATTTAAAGGTACCTGTTAGCAAATTAAGTAACGCGCTTGCCGGACAATTGGCTGGAATTGTATCAGTACAGGGTACTGGTGAGCCTGGTGCTGGGTCAAGCTTCTGGATTAGGGGAATAAGTAGTTTCGGCGCCAATAATAGACCTTTGATTTTGGTCGACGGAATAGAACGCCCCCTCGATTTGGTTGATCCGGAAGATGTCGAGTCATTCTCGATCTTAAAAGACGCCACAGCCACTGCGGTATATGGTGTTCGAGGAGCTAACGGGATCGTCTTGATCACGACTAAGCGGGGCAAATATGCCGAAAAACCGACCATAAATGCGCGTTTTGAACGTGGCGTTCTATCGCCCGTCCGGGTACCAAAACTCGCAAATGCGGAACAATGGATGGATTACTACAACGATATCAGCTACGATGCCAACGGTTCTATTCCATTTCCTGACCACATTAAGCAGAAATATTTGAGTGGTGAGGATCCAGACTTGTATCCAAATGTAGACTGGATGAAAACTATCTTTAAAGATGCGACTTCTTCAAACCGGCTTAATCTGAACGTATCGGGCGGGGGGCGAATAGCCCGTTATTATGTGGCGGGTTCTTTTTACAATGAAAACGGCATATTCAACCCTTCAGAAACTAAGCAATACAACCCCCAGGTCACGTATAACAAGTTCAGTTTCCGCTCAAACCTCGATATCGATATTTCAAACACTACGGAACTGTCATTAAACCTTGCTAACACCTATGAAAACAAAAATCGTTTGGGAGTGAACATGGCGACTATGTACCAAATTGTTATGATAACGCCGCCAATATCAATCCCGCCGTATTACTCCGATGGGACGCACGCACAGCCCTTAGTAGGTAGCAACCCGTATTATTCTCTCAACAGTACGGGACACTCGCAAGACTTCTGGAATACTTCTCAGTCATTGGTAAGTCTAACGCAGGATTTAAGCCCTTTTGTCGTGAAGGGACTAAAATTTAATGTCAAATTCTCGTGGGATGCCACCAACGAATCTACCCTCGATAAACGGAAAAATCCGGCTACCTACTATGCTACCGGAAGAGATGAAGAAGGGAATCTAATTTTCCATAAAAACACCGATGGGAGCGACTATCTTTCATTGGCGCGCTCAAATCGGGGTACAAAAACAACCAATCTTGAATCGTCACTCATTTATGACGATCTTCTAGGAACTTCGCACCGAGTAGGTGCTATGTTCTTGTTTTCTCGTAGGGAACACACTAACAATTTCCCCGGGAATTACATTGCAGCATTCCCCTACCGTAACATTGGTATAGCTGGACGCGTAACCTACGGTTTCGACAATAAATTATTTTTCGAAAGTAACTTCGGATACAACGGGTCAGAAAACTTCGCACCCGGCAAGCGATTTGGCTTTTTCCCATCCGTAGCTTTAGGTTATTCCATCAGCAACGAAGATTTTTTCAAGCACGCATTTCCCCAAATCAACCTCCTCAAAATCAGAGGTTCACATGGCTATATCGGCAACGACCAAATCGGTGGAAACCGTCGTTTCGCATACAATTCCGAGATGCAATTTACCGGTGGATATCATTTTGGAAGTACGGGACAACGTTGGGTAGCTGGAATTGCGACCGGCCATCCAGGAAATCCTAATGTTTCGTGGGAGGAAGCTATAAAAACCAACTTAGGCCTAGAGTTCGGAATGTGGGATCAGCTGAAAATCCAGATGGATTACTTTAACGAAAAACGCGACGGCATCTATATCCTACAACAAAGTGTACCTTCTATTGTAGGTGTAAACGTAGCCCAATATGTCAACCTTGGAAAGATGCAAAATAAAGGTGTAGATGCTTCGGTAGAATACACCTATAGCAAAGGGGACTGGCTGATTTCAAGCCGAGGCAACTTCACCTATAACCGCAATAAAAAACTATACGATGACAAACCCACGCCGATCTGGCCTTATCAAGAGGAAGTTGGACAAGCTTATTTACAGCAGTTCGGTTTAGTCTCCTTAGGCTTATTTGAGTCCTGGAAAGATATTGAAGAAAGTCCCGTTCAACGGTTCGGCGATGTACAGCCTGGTGATATTAAATATAAAGATATCAACGGCGATGGAATCATCGATAGTTATGACAGAATACCCATTGGCCGTACGACGATCCCGGAAATCTCTTATGGTTTTGGAGTAAGCATGCGGTACAAAAACTTTGACCTATCTGGCTTCTTTCAAGGAGTCGGCAACGTAACGCGCATCATCAGTGGGGAGCCGCTCGTCGGCCCGTCTGGAAGTATCCTTGTTAACGGACAAATCTTCTCTGAAGTCGCGGACAATCGTTGGAGCCTACGGAACCCTGATCCGAATGCAAAATACGCTCGTATGAGCCTAGCTTACAATGAAAATAACCGTCAGGCTTCTACCTTTTACCAACGAGATATGAGTTTCATTCGCCTCAAGAATGCTGAATTAGGTTATACCTTACCGAAATCTTGGACACAGAAAGTCCATATGAGCACAGGCCGTTTCTATATCCAAGGCGTCAACTTGCTAACGTTTAGCAAGTTCAAATTATGGGATCCTGAACTGGACACCTCATATGGCAACATCTATCCCCAAATGAAGGTCATCAACTTCGGTGTGAATTTAAACTTCTAACATTATGAGACTTATCACGGTTATTTGCCGCTACTTACTATTACTCTCTTTGACTATAAGCCTTTTGTCTTGCGAAGACTATCTGTCGGTTGAATTGAATAACGCCATTTCAATGGATGAGGTGTTCAATAAACGCCAAACTACGGAACAATATCTTGCCCAAGTCTACGGGTTTTTACCCGATGAAACCGACGTGGTATCGGGTGAAGGTTCTGTGATACCCCGTTCAGATGAGGGTATGTTCTCATGGCTGTCGGGGGTCGCTTGGCTTAATATGAATAACGGCTCGTGGGGCCCTACGACGGGCGCTTACAGAACCTGGGAAAGCAGCTACCAAGGTATCAAACAAGCTACTATTTTCATGGACAATGTCCATAAAAATGTAGAAATAGATGAGCGCACTAAAGAAATCATGAAAGCCGAAGCTCGCTTTATTAGGGCTTTCCTCTACTTTAACTTATTACGTAAATACGGCCCCGTTTACATCTGGGGTGACCAAGATACCGATATTACGATTCGACCAGAAGAAATTGACCGCCATACAGTCGACCAGAATTTCGAATTCGTCCTCTCTGAGTTTGATAAATGTATCGCAGTACTTCCTGAACAATTCACAGAAGAAGCTTGGATGGGGCGGGTCACCAAAGGCGCAGTTAAAGCAGCAAAATCTAGAGCAACCCTTTATAGAGCTAGACCCCTTTTCAACGGTGCCGATTACCTGAAGGATATGACCAACTTGTATGGGGACAAAATCTTCCCCCAAAATTATAGACCCGAACTATGGGAAGACGCAGCAAGAGCTGCTAAAGAGGTTATTGACATGAATCTGTACTCCTTATATACCGACAATACTGAAACTGCCCCCTTCCGTCGTGCCGTTAGATCCTACATGGGCATCTATTTTAACTTTTGGAATAACGAGATCATCTGGGGACGATGGATTAGCAACGCACAACCGTGGGTGGTTCGCTGCAATCCCCCTCGAGCAGTTAGAACAGGTTATGGCGGATACGCTCCTTCACTCAAACTGGTCGATACCTACCCTATGGCTGAATCCGGCCGCTTTCCAGTCACCGGGTACCAAGCCGATGGCTACCCCATTATCGATCCTAAGTCGGGTTACGAAGAAGAAGGATTTACAGAAGATTTCTACCACCCTATCGACGACTGGGCTCCTGTAAAAGCACACAACAGTACCGTAGGGCGTGACGCCCGTTTCTATGCATCCGTTTTACCAAATGGCTTTAACTGGTATAATCGTTCGAAAGGGGATAAAGTAATCACATTCTATGCCGGTGGTACTTCCTCATATCAGGCTTCCGGAGACTGTGTCAAAGCGGGATATCTCTGGAGAAGACAAAACGACCCTAGAAATAACACTGAAGAAGATCAGTGGGGACAATTTACTTGGCCCTATTTCCGACTAGCTGAAATTTTCCTGAATTACGCTGAAGCCTGTAATGAAAAACCTCAACGAGATGAAGCTGAAGCTTTAAGATACTTAAACCTCATTCGTTCGCGTGTGGGTTTGAATAAAATAGAAGAAGCGTACCCAGAAGTGATTGGCAATAAAGATCTCCTCCGCGAACTGATTCAAAAAGAAAGGATGGTCGAAATGGCTTTTGAATCACATCGCTATCACGATGCGAGGACTTGGTTGATTGCAGAACGTGAGTTTGTTGGACCCAACTATACTCGCAATTTACAGGCGACTAATTATGAAGATTCCTGGAAACGCACCTCTTCTCTTTTCCCAGGAACGAGAGTGTTTGAGAAAAAACACTACTTCTTTCCCATTCATCAAACCCAATTAAATGAGATGAAAAATTTCACTCAAAACTATGGATGGTAACATGATTCAGTCATTTAAGATCTTATATATTCCAGCAATATGAATACTTTTGTTTTGAAAAATTTAAAATTCGCCCTATTCCTTGGCGTATTGTTTTCCCTGTTTGCCTGCGATGACCCGCGTCTTGATAAAATGGTGGACGACTCGGTATATTTAGCAAACTATGGGGTCCACCAACAAAATATTTATATGGGAGAAGGATTTACTTACCCGATAACAGTCGTCAAAGCGGGAGTGGGTCAACAAAGCGGAACGGTCAGGTTAAGTGTAAGTGAAGAAATAATTTCAAAATATAACGGTGACTACACCCTACTCCCACAACAATATTACCAGATTCGTCAAAACGAAATCACATTAGATAAGGACGATTATCAAGCAACATTTATTATCGATTATGATGTGGAGGGGATACAAAACCTAGTAGCAACAAATGGAAATTCATACGCCATCCCGTTAGAACTTGAAAGTATTAACGGAGAAATTGCATTAGCAGATAATCCGGATCAGTGTACCATGTTGCTAGTCCCCCAAATATTATCTCCTTATATCGGTTTCAAAAGTCCAGGGTTGCAAAACATCCCTTCGGCCATAAACGCTGACTCACCTACTGAAACCAAGTTTTATGCTTTTGTGACAACCAATTTTCACAACGAATGGGATCTGAACTTCGAGGTAATTGTGGATGAGGAGCTACTCAATCAATATAACGAAACGAATGGTACTTCATATCATATACTATCTGCAGACGCTTATCGTATCAATAACGCGACGTTTCAGATTCCTAATCGGCAAAATGAATCCTCTTTTGAATATTACCTAATTAAGGATAAGGTTGCGGCTGGTAACTATATGCTCCCTTTGCGTATCACATCAGTTTCTAAATTCGGTATCGATCCCGGACGGAGCCAAATGCTGATCCCGATCTCAATCAACTAATGTCCTAAACCAAAATTTTAAACCATGAAATTACATGTCCACTTACTGTGTCTAGGAATTCTATTAAGTGCGGCAAGTTTTGTACAGGGGCAGTCAAAACCCTTTAAACTGTCGAAAAAAGAAAAAAAGGAAGGTTTTAAGGTCTTGTTTGACGGCACCTCAATGGACCAATGGAAGGGTAACTTGGAGGAATATGTACTGGAAGACGGTACAATTACGATGCGTCCTGGAAAGTATAAAGGAAGCGGGAATCTATATACAAAAGAAACTTTTTCCGATTTCGTCTTACGTTTTGAATTTTGGTTAAGTCCGGCGGGGAATAACGGACTAGGAATTCGGCACGACTACGTAGCCGATGCGTCGGGGTACAGGGGCATGGAGCTCCAAATACTCGACAATGAACATCCCGATTACAAAGACCTTGAACCGGGTCAATACCACGGATCAGTTTATAAAATTATCCCTGCCAAACGTGGATTTCTAAAACCTGCCGGTGAATGGAATTATCAGGAGGTAATTGCTAATGGATCTCATATCCAAGTCTTCCTAAACGGAGAGAAAATTCTCGACGGCGATTTAATTGAAGCTACGTCAAAATTAAAACCAGGCTCTTTCCAGAACGCCGTACTCAACGAAAGTGGACATATTGCCTTCTTAGGACACAATTCACTGGTTCGTTTTCGCAATATTCGGATAAAAGAATTGAAATAAACCCAAGCTTTCCAATGAATTCCCAAACCACTCGTCGCAAATTTCTTCGACAATCAGTGCAGAGTGTACTAGGTGTTACCATCTTACCCAAACTCTTGTCAGCTAAAACTCCTGCCAGTGATCGCCTTCGGATCGCTCACATCGGTTTGGGAGGTATGGGCAATTCTCATGTGAGATGGTTTGCCAATATACCCGAAGTGGAAATTGTTGCTCTTTGCGACGTTGACCAACTACGCCTAGAACAATCCGCTAACCGCCTACAGCGTATTCAACCGACAACAAAATTTGATCTCTACAGGGATTTTCGAAAAATCTTAGAACGCAAAGACATTGATGCGATTACTTGTGCAACACCTGATCATTGGCATGCACAAATTGCCAGCTTAGCTTTTGATGCAGGAAAGGATGTGTATGGAGAAAAGCCCTTATCCTACGATGTTGGAGAAGGGCAAAAGATGTTGAAATACCTCCAAAAGAATAAGCGGATTTTTCAGATGGGCAACCAAATCCACGCTTCTGAAAACTTTCACCGCGTTGTAGAATTAGTAAAATCTGGAGCTATAGGTACTGTAAAAAAAGTACACTTATGGAAAACGGGCGGTACTCCTAATATGGGCTATCCTAAAACACGCCCGGTCCCGGAAACCCTCGATTGGGATATGTGGCTAGGCCCAGCCCCTTATGCCGAATATTTTCCTGAACGCTGTCACGGCACTTATCGCTATTTTCTGGATTATTCCGGTGGGGTTTATGCCGATTTCTGGTGCCACATAGCTGATGTCGCATTTTGGTCGCTCAATCCCAAAGGACTGAAAAGAGTAAGTGCTCGAGGTGAAGCACCCGAAGGAATCGCGGACGCCCCCGCGTGGATCGATGTGGATTTTGAATTTGATGACCTAACCATCGAGTGGCGATCCCGAGCACCAGAGCACCACACTTCATCAAAAGGAATGAGCATAGGCGCACTGTTCGAGGGGAGTAACGGTACCCTGCTATGCGACTACGACCGCCGAGAACTAATTATTAATGGAGAAAAAATGCAAGATATATCGTCCATCAAAAAAACGTTACCCCGCTCTCCGGGGCACCAGCAAAATTTTGTCGATGCAGTCAAATCCCGGTCTCAGCCGGAATCCAACCTTGAATACGCCCGAAAACTAACCCTCCCCATGCATCTTGGACTGATTTCATATCGACTCAAAAGAAATCTCGAATGGAACCCCCAAAAAGAACGATTTGTCGGAGACAAAGAAGCAAATAAACTATTAGAACGGAAACCACGCAAGAAGTGGGATTTGATATGATGGTATTTTTAGGAATAACCTGCAGGACTGCAATAAACTATTAGTTTACTTTCCACATTTCCCACTTCTTCTGCCGTCTACTCAAATTCAATATGCTCCCATAACAACTCCAATCCCTCTGCTCGGGTAAGGGACCGAGAAGTAGATGGTTGAGCGACTGAATTCGGTTTTAATTTCACATTGGCCACACCAAGATGACGTATTCGTTCGATCAGGGCATTCAACTCTTGTGTTGAAATCGGTTTTTCGGGATAAAATGGCCCGAAATTACTTTTCCGATGATCGAAACCATCGTTTTTCTCGGCATATCCTCCCGCTTCCGACCAACGGGGTGAAACCCCAATCGCCTCCAAAACCCCGTAATCAAATAGTGTTTCAACCGCTTGAAATGCCGGGTGCGTGATGAAAACATCTGAAAAATGGACATTACTCACACTAGGCCAAAGATCGAAAGCTTTAATGAGCCACCTAGCTGCCTCACCCCGTGTTAACACCGAATCAGGATAAAAATCGCGCGAAAAATCGGGCTCGAACCACTCTTTGATAGCCGCCTTTTGAACCGCCTCAAACTGAGGATGGCTTTTCGATACATCCCAATAAAATACAAGTTTACACTTCTGTGCCAATAACTCCTTTTGCAAATTCCGAACGTCGATTTGATCAATGGGAACCCCAGACTTAACGCTCATCCCGGCTGCCACGCCAGCCGCTTGTCCCATCGCCATCCAGGTAGCATCCATCCGAATAGCTGAAAAGGCAACATGGGTTGCAGACATCGCTACAGGAACGATCAAACCTTCCACATTTTGAGGGAGTAATGCTCCATAAGGTATCTGAAAAGGCGATATTACATTCGATAAGAAAAAATCGCCTTCTCCTTTATCCGGAGTGGAAACATCTGTTTTCTGACGTACCGGCTTCGCATCAATGGGATAATGGCCAATGGCGACACTCTGGGTCTGAAAAGGAGGCGTCAAATTTGAATTCAATTTGATGAAGGGATTGATATCGGCTTCGTTTAAAGTCGCCCGACCTACAATGCGTCTTGCTTCACGAACAAATACACGGTAGGGGATATTATCATTATCCAAAAACTCATCCTTGGGTAACCCGATATTCCGAATCCCGATTTCGTGTTGAAGGTAATAGAGAAAGCCCAGCGCATGGTTTTTATAGAAAGTATATAATTTCCTACGCTCCTCGTAGTTGGCTTCAGGCCAACTCCAATTTACTTCTTGTAATTCATTCCCAACCGGATTCTTGTTCATCTCCGTTTTCATACCCGGCATCGTGGGCTCAAACTTTTGAAAATCAGCATATTGAGCATATTTATACTTTTTCGGATCGTAGTCAGGAGGGGGTGAAGCTAGAATGTGGTCCTTAGACTTGGAAGGATCATAATGCTGAATGCATAAGCGTATTCCGTAGGATGGGATAGCCAGGTCCTGCCGACCTGACCCCTTTCTAATGATTTCGCCCGTACTATTGTAATAGTAAATTTCGCCCGCATGAGGCTCTTCGCTGGATCTTGCCTCCCGCCCAATCCTATAAGGAGCTCCTGCCCAGGCTGCTACGTCGCCTTCATGGGTAGCGTCAATGACTATTTTTCCATAAAAATGAATGTCTTCCCCTTTGGGCGACTTCGTCTTCACACCGATGATACGATTGCCCGATTTTACTACACCACTGGCATAGCGATTGTAAAATATAGTGAGGTTGGGATAAGCTGAGGCCATTTCCTTGAAGATTTTGTCAGCCACATGGGGTTCCCAACGACCGCCATTAATAGCCTCATTGGTTTGTCGAGCTCTACTTTCAGCTGCGTTAATACGGCGCGTTGCCCTTTCCTCATCGGTAAAAGAATTTTCAGGTCGTGGGGGTGAAAGTCGAAATTTAAACACCGGATCGGTATCCATAATCGGCTTATAATGCGCTTTGACCCTTTCTCTAAACTCATCAAAAACCCCGCTAAGTGATTCGTAGGAATAGCAATCAATGTTGGAAATACCATTGCTGAGCATCCCTCCTAGCACTGGTGTATCCTCAATAAGTACAACCGAAGCGCCTGAACGGGCTGCCCCAATAGCCGCTCCAAATGCGCCCGAACTCCCTCCTACAATTACGATATCATAGTTCTTCTCCTCCGGTGGTGGGGTTGTGGCATAGGAAGAACAAAATAAAAAAATCACAACCCAAAGGGCGAGGTATAGTTTAACTTTCATTTAAAAAAGGATTTCATTAGTCAACTACGAGGAAAAGGTAATCGATCCGGATATCGAACCGTTCACCATTTAATAATCCTATAGAATAGGTACCCCGATAATTGAAAAACTACTATTTGGTAGATAAGGTGGAGCGATTATTTAGTTGGCCTTAGGCTTGAGCTCCCATTCGTAGGATTTGGTTCGACCTTTGCCGATTAGGACAAATTTCTCGGGGTAAATCTCTAAAATACCATATGCATTTGTATCGGCCGTTTCGATCATCCCTTCCGTTGTGATACAGGGGATTCCCTCGTAAACACCGAATTCCCCCGTGTGGTGATGTCCACTAATTACCCCTTTCACACAGGCATAACCCGCCAGGGTTTCCAGAATCTCCTGATCGTTAAGAGCGGTAGCACCAAATGGTGGGTACAAAGGATGATGGGTAAATACCATGACCTGCTGACCCTTTCTTTGAGCTTTCTTTAATTGTTTAACGAGCCATTTTAATTGATGTTTACTAACGCCTCCATTCCAAGGTCTATCATTGTCTCGTCCTCTTTCTTTGATTTTTTGTATGAGCTCTGCGTGCTCCTGTTCTAATTGGGTGCCTTTTATGTTTGCATAGGAAGCTACCTCGTTGGTATTCAACATGATAAACGTCCAGTTTCCGTTCGTGAAGGAGTAGTAGGAGGAAGGCATGCCCATGCGCTGATACAATTGGTCGTTGTTGTCTACCCCCTCATAATCATGGTTACCGGGTGTATTATAGAACGGTTTATGCAATGCTCGTAACCTCGACATGATCGCCTCCAAATCTGCCGGATTTCGATCGACCAAATCGCCTAAATTCACAGAAAAATCAACCTTTTCCCGATTCAATTCAGCAACACAATCTTCTAATTTTTTTAATGAATTTCTATAAAACCGAGTCCCTGCAGGCTCTATATCAGCATATTGTATATCGGCAATTACACCGATACGCATTATGGGCTGGGCTATACCGCAGGTAAATAGTAACGAAAATAGGAATAAAAAAACCACCTTTTTGGAAGACGACAGAGACATATAACGACGATTTTAGGCAGGACTTACCAGCCGGGGTTTTAGGGATAGATTCGGGGTCAAAGGTAATACGTGGACGGGTTTATACAAAAAAATGAATGCGTAGGAAATTTATAAAACACACGTAGGCCGGAAGCATGCCCCTGACCTACGTTGTTTGTGTCCGTTAACAACACTAATTCCAGCCTCCCCCCAGCGCCCGATAGGCATCCACCATGGAGCTCCATTGCTCCAGCCGCGTTTCGATCAGATCGAACCGGACCTCGAGGGCTTCGCGTTGAGTGAGCAGCACCTCAGTATAATCTGCGCGGGCTGAGGCAAACAACCGGCCGGAAATAGCTACCGACTCAGTCAATGCCTGTACCTCACGCGATTTCAGTTCAAAGATTTTTTCCAGGTTGCTGATTTTGGAGGAAATCCCCGCCACTTCGCTGCAAGCCGATAATACCGTCTGCTCATATTGGTATACCGCCTGCCGCTGTTGGGCTCCGGCCATCTGATAATTGGCCTCCAATGCCCGCTTATTGACCAACGGACCAACCAGATCACCTGCCAAATTCGAAAATATCGACAAAGGCAGTTTAACCCAGTATGCGGGATTGATAGCCTGACTACCTAGGGATGCCGAAAAGCCCAGGGACGGGTAAAAAGCCGCACGGGCTACCGATATATCCAGACGAGCCG
>ENA-UOVV01001186-UOVV01001186.1-compost-metagenome-genome-assembly--contig:-NODE-1186-length-21502-cov-4.506551_pt1 | contig 21502 bp, 15 predicted proteins | sample MGYA00238155_ERZ761577 | MGnify/ENA primary metagenome ERZ761577 (study PRJEB28898, sample SAMN06268775) | compost metagenome | isolation source: Emeryville, CA | place: USA:Emeryville, CA | collected...
GAGCAGGATCCAGTCTCTGCGCGCGCCGGCGATGCGGCCCTGCGTCACCCAATCCGCCAGCAGACGGCTCAGGGTTTCGGCACGCACCCCCAGATGCGCCGCAAGCTGGCGCTGCGTCAGGGGCAGTCGCACGGTGGAGTCTTCGCCGGGCCGCAGCCGCAGCAGGTAGTCGGCCAGGCGCTGCGCGGCCGTGCTGTCGCTGAACCACTCCACTTCGTTGACCCGCTGGTAGACCCGATCGCTCAGGCGCGCCAGCAGCCGCATGGCCAGGTCCGGCCAGATGCGGCAGGCCGCCTGCAGGCCGGTCCGCTTCAGGCACAGCACGATGGCGTCGCCATGCGCCCTGGCGTTCATCGGATAGCGGCCGTGGGTCATGAACATGGCCGTCTCGGCCAGCAGCTGGCCGACGCGGAAGATGTGGAAGACGCGATCCAGCCCGTCCTGGGTATGGCGCAGCACCTCGACGCCGCCGCTCAGCACGTACAGGTATTCGACCGCGTCCTCGCCTTCCCGGAACAGCGTATCGCCGTCCTCGGCGTGGAGCACCGCGGCATCCCGCAACAGCAGGCGGGCCACTTCAGCGGGCGCGTCCTTGAAGAGAGGGTGCCCCAGCACCCGTGCCGGGGAATCCTGGGTCGGATTGACTTTTGTCATTGGCATTCGACGATCCGGGATGAGACTATACGCGATTGATAATAATTCGCATTCAGTTATGAGGGAACCGCTTCGTCCATCATACCGCCTGGCGCGTCTCTGCCTGCTGGCGATCCTGCTGGCCCCGGGCCTGTCCGCCCAGGCTGCGCCGCGCGACCGCCTGGTGCTGGCCGGCCCCACGGCCGCCGTCAGCTTCCCGCTCATCCACATGGTCGAAACGGGCGCCCTGTCGGGCTGGGCCGACAAGGTGGAATTCCGCCACTGGAAAAATCCCGACCAATTGCGCGTGCTGCTTGCCAAGCAGGAAGCCGACTTCAGTGCCACCCCGGTGAACCTGCCCGCCATCATGGCCAACCGCGGCATGCCCGTGCGCCTGCTGAACGTTTCCGTCTGGGGGCTGCTGTGGTTCGTCAGCACCGACCCGGATGTGCGCTCGATCGCCGACCTGGCCGGCAAGCCGCTGCTGACGACCTTCCAGCGCGACCTGCCAGCCCTGCTGCTGGAGCGTCTGCTCGACGCGCAGGGCCTGGCCGGCGAACGCGCCCCGCGTATCCGCCATGCACGCGATGCCCAGGACGCCATCGCCCTGCTGCTCACCGGCGAGGCCACCAGTGCCCTGCTGCCTGAACCGTCGGTCTCGCTCCTGCTGGCACAGAACGCCCGCCGGGGCGGTACGGCGCCGCACCGGGTGCAGAGCCTGGAAGCCGCCTGGCGCGAGACCTTTCCGGAACATCCCGACCTGCCGCAGGCCGGCATCATGGCCAATGCCGGCGTCGCAGGCGACCGCGCCCTGGGAGAGGCCGTCGCACGCGAATACGACCGTTCCGCGCGCTGGTGCAAGGCCGAGCCGGCGGAATGCGCCCGCCTGGCGCACAAGCATCTGGACTTCCTGCCGGCCGAGGCCATCGAGGCCTCGATCCGCGTCACCCGCCTGGAAAGCCGTGACGCTCTCGCCGTGCGTCCCGCCCTGGAAGCCCTCTACGGCCTGATCCTGCGGCACAACCCTGAAGCCGTCGGCGGCCGGCTGCCCGACGCAGGGTTCTACGGGCCATGAGTGTGCCGCGCCGCTCCAAGCGTACGTCCCGGCGCTGGTCCGCACTGGGCGTCGTCCTGATCTTCGCCGGTTGGGAAATGGCCGCCCGGCTGATGGGCCCCATGCTGATGGCCACGCCGCTGGAAGCCCTGCGCGCGATCGGCACCCTGGCCGGCGACCCGGGTTTCTGGACGCACAGCCGCGACAGCCTGGCACGCATCGCCATCGGCGTGGGCACGGGCTGCGGCATCGGTTTCGCGCTGGGCGTGCTGGCCGGGCACGATGCGCGCCTGCGCGGGCTGCTGGAACCGCTGCGCTGGCTGCTGATGGCCATCCCGCCCGTGGTCGTGGTCGTGCTGGCCATGCTCTGGTTCGGCCTGGGCTCGGGCATGGTGATCTTCATCACCATCCTGATGATGGCACCCGGCATGTACGTCAACACGGTCAAGGGCATGCGCATGATCGACGCCGGACTGCTGGAAATGGGCCGGGTCTACCGCTTCGGGGCCTGGACGCGGCTGCGGCACATCTACCTGCCCGCCCTGGCCGCGCCCCTGACGGCGGCGCTGCTGATCGCCGCATGCGGCGGCGTACGGCTGGTGGTCATGGCCGAAGTCCTGGGCGCCGAAAGCGGCGTGGGCTACGCGCTGGCCAATGCGCGCAGCACCTTCGACAGTGGGCGGCTCTACGCCTGGGTACTGCTGATCCTGGCCCTGGTGGCCCTGCTGGAATTCCTGCTGCTGCAACCCGTCCAGCGCCGGCTGACCCGCTGGCAGGAGCCCAGCCATGCTTGAGATGCGCGACCTGCATCTGTCTTTCGGACCGCGCACCGTCCTCGACGGCATCCACCTGGACGTGCGTCCCGGCGAACGCATCGGCGTCATCGGCCCCAGCGGCGCCGGTAAAAGCACCCTGCTGCGCCTGGCGGCCGGCCTGCTGCGTCCGGACAGCGGCACATGCCGCAATTCATTCCTGCGCACCCGCCTGGTCTTCCAGGATCCCCGCCTGCTGCCCTGGCGCAGCGTGGCAGCCAACCTGGACATCGCCCTGCGCGCGGGCGGAGTGCCCGCCGGCGAAATCGCCGCCCGCAGGGACCGCTGGCTCGCCCGCGTGGGCTTGTCCGACGCGGCGCACGCCTGGCCGGGCGAACTGTCGGGCGGCATGGCCCAGCGCGCCGCTCTGGCCCGAGCACTGGCACTGGAGCCAGACCTGCTGCTGCTCGACGAACCCTTCAGCGCGCTGGACCCGGCGATGCGTGCCGATCTTGGAAAACTCTGCGCCGACCAGGCCCGCGCCACCGGCGCCGCGCTGGTCTGCATCAGCCACCAGCCCTGGGAACTGGCCGGCCTGGTGGACCGCATCCTGCACGTGGCCGGCGGCCAGGTGCGTGTACAGGCTGCAGCCCACGCATGAACCGATTGCCGCCCTTCTCTTCCACCTTTTCTTCGACCGAGGAACCTTCCATGAGCGTACGACACGCCCACACACCCCTGGCACTGGCCCTGGCCCTGACGGCCGCCGGCCCGATCCCCGCCCTGGCCCAGGAAGTCACGAGTCTCACGCCCATCACTGTCAGCGGCGATGCCCAGGCCACGCCCCTGAACCCCGGCGTGCAGGCCGAGCGCGCCCGGCTGGACGGCGTTGCCGGCGGCACCAACCTGATCGAGCCGCAGAAGGAAACGCGCCTGGTCACGCTGAAGGATGCCCTGGACTACCAGCCCGGTCTGGTGGTCCAGGAATTCTTCGGCGGCCTGGATCAGCCGCGCCTGAACATCCGCGGCTCGGGCATCCAGAGCAACCCCGTGAACCGGGGCGTGCTGCTGATGCAGGACGGCCTGCCGCTGAACGAGGCCGACGGATCCTTCGTGATCGGCTTCCTGGAACCGCGCAACGCCCGCCTGGTCAGCGTACGCCGGGGCGCCAACGCACTGTCGCCATCCGCCACCACCCTGGGCGGCGAACTGGATTTCCAATCCCTGACCGGCACGGACGGGGACGTGCTGCGCGTGGAAGGCGGCAGTTTCGGCCGCCTCGGCGCCCAGGCCGCCAAAGGCTTTCGCCGCGGCAGCCTGGACGGCCGCCTGAGCGTCACCCACGACAAGTACGACGGCTACCGCCACCACTCGGGCTCGGACCGCACCAGCGTGCACGGCAATTTCGGCGTCCAGGGCGACGGTTTCGAAAACCGGACGTACCTGTCGTACGTGGACCTGGACGTGGACATTCCGTTCGTCGTGACGCGTGCACAGATGGAGGACGATCCGACCGACGTGATCGGTGACGGCAATACTGCCAACCATCCGCTGAACGTATACAAACGCAATCCACACCGCACGTCGCGCCAATTCCGGGCCGCCAACCGCACGTACTGGGGCACGGAAGACCTGAACAACACGTTCGGCGTCTACGCGCAAAGCATCGACGACACCTTCCAGGACCCATTGGTGGCGACCGTGACCGATGGCATGACCTACGGCGCCCAATGGCAGTTCGCGGGCAAGTACCGCGCCATCGATTACCGCGTGGCCCTGGACTGGTCACGCAGCGACATGAACCGCGACCTGTACGCCGTCAACCCGCAGAACGGCAGCAAGCTGCGCCGGTTCGGCGCCTACGACCTGCAGGCCGAGAACCGCAACGCCCTGCTGGGCTTCGCCTGGCACGTCGCGCAGCAATGGACAGTCGTGGGCGACGCCAAGTTCACCCAGGCGATCCGGGACGCGCGCGAGCGCGGCTCCGGCAAAAGCCTGGAACAGGACTGGAGCTACGTCAGCCCGAAACTGGGCCTGATCTGGCAGCCCGCCGAGGACCAGCGTTTCTTCGTCAACGTCAGCCGCAGCAACGAGGCGCCGACCTACTGGGAAATCATCACCAACAACGCCGCCGCAAACAATGCGCCGACCATGACGTCGGACCTGAGCACGCTGAAACTGCAGCGCGCCGACACCGTCGAGATCGGCGGCGCGGGCCTGCTGGGCAGCGGCCGATACGCGCCGCACTGGGCGCTGACGCTCTATCACAGCGATGTGAAGGACGAACTGATGTCGGTCAGCACCGCCAACGGCACGGCTGCGGGCACCTACAACTACCGCGGCGGCACCCGCCACCAGGGCATCGAACTAGGCCTGAACGGCAGCCTGCCCGCACCCGGCACGGGCGCGGCCTTCGACTACCGCGTTGCCTACACTTTCAGCGACTTCCGTTTCAAGGGCGGCGAATACGCCGGAAACCGCATCGCCGGCGTACCGCGGCACCTGGTGAGCACCGAGATCCTATACCGCATCGGCGGGTTGCGCTTCGGTCCGAACGTGCGCTGGATGCCGTCGTCGACGGAAACCAACCACGCCAACACGCCGAACACCCGGCAGGACAGCTATGCCCTGCTCGGGTTCAAGGTGGACTACCAGATCGGCAAGCACTGGCAGGCTTACGTGCAGGGCGACAACCTGACCAACGAAACCTACGCCAGCGCCTTCGTCATCCGCAATACGGGGACCACCGCCATGCCCACGTTCCTGCCCGGCAACGGCCGCAGCGTGACGGCGGGCGTGAGCTACAGGTTCTGACTCAGCGCAGTTGGCCGACGTCGCGCACCGCGCCCCGGTCGGCCGAGGTCGCCAGCGCGGCATAGGCCCGCAGTGCCTGGGAAACTTCCCGCTGGCGATCCACGGGTTTCCAGGCCTTCGGGCCGCGCGCCTCCATGGCCGCGCGGCGCGCCGCCAGGGCCTGGTCGTCGATTGCCAGGTTGATGCGGCGATTGGGGATGTCGATCTCGATCGTGTCGCCGTCTTCGACCAGGGCGATGTTGCCGCCCTCGGCGGCCTCGGGCGATGCGTGGCCGATCACCAGGCCCGACGAGCCGCCGGAAAAACGGCCGTCCGTCAGCAGGGCCGCGCACTTGCCCAGGCCCATGGACTTCAGGTAGGACGTGGGGTACAGCATTTCCTGCATGCCGGGGCCGCCCTTGGGGCCTTCGTAGCGGATGATGACCACGTCGCCGGCCACGACTTCGCCGCCCAGGATGCCTTCAACCGCGGTTTCCTGGCTTTCGTAGACGCGCGCGCGGCCGGTGAAGGTCAGGATGCTGTCGTCCACCCCGGCGGTCTTGACGATGCAGCCGTTGGGGGCCAGGTTGCCGTACAGCACCGCCAGGCCGCCGTCCTGCGAATAGGCGTGCGCCCGGTCGCGGATGCAGCCGGATTCACGGTCCAGGTCCAGGGTTTCGTAGTAGCGGTCCTGGCTGAATGCGGTCTGCGAGGGCACGCCGCCGGGCGCCGCGCGGTAGAAGTCCGCCACGCCGGCGCCCTGCTCGCCCAGCACGTCCCAGCGGCGGATGGCCTCGCCCAGGGTGCCGGCATGCACATTGCCCACGCTCAGGTCCAGCAGATCCGCCCGGGCGAGCTCGGCCAGGATGCCCATGATGCCGCCCGCGCGGTGCACGTCTTCTATGTGGTAGTCGGGCGTGGCCGGGGCGACCTTGCACAGGCACGGCACGCGACGCGAGATCCGGTCGATGTCGGCCATGGTGAAGGCCACGCCGGCTTCCTGGGCGGCCGCCAGCAGGTGCAGCACGGTGTTGGTGGACCCGCCCATCGCCACGTCGAGCGTCATGGCGTTGCTGAAGGCCTCGAAGGTGGCGATTCTGCGCGGCAGGACGGAAGCGTCGTCCTGCTCGTACCAGCGCTTGCACAACTGCACGATCAGGCTGCCCGCGAGTTCGAACAGGCCCTTGCGCCGGGCATGCGTGGCCACCACCGTGCCGTTGCCCGGCAGCGCCAGGCCCAGGGCCTCGGTCAGACAGTTCATGGAATTGGCCGTGAACATGCCCGAACAGGAGCCGCACGTCGGGCAGGCGCTGCGCTCGACGGTCTCGGCCTGCGCGTCCGTGATGTTGGGATCGGCCGCTTCGATCATGGCATCGACCAGGTCCAGCTTGCGCACCACGGTCTTGCCGTCCTTGGCGATGACCTTGCCGGCTTCCATGGGGCCGCCGGACACGAACACGGTCGGGATGTTCAGGCGCATGGCGGCCATCAGCATGCCCGGAGTGATCTTGTCGCAGTTGGAGATGCAGACCATGGCATCGGCGCAGTGCGCGTTGACCATGTATTCGACGGAATCGGCGATCAGCTCGCGCGACGGCAGCGAATACAGCATCCCGCCGTGCCCCATGGCGATGCCGTCGTCCACGGCGATGGTGTTGAATTCCTTGGCCACGCCACCGGCAGCCTCGATCTGCCGCGCGACCAGCTGGCCCATGTCCTTCAGGTGCACGTGGCCCGGCACGAACTGGGTGAAGGAATTCACCACGGCGATGATGGGCTTGCTGAAGTCCCCGTCCTTCATGCCGGTGGCGCGCCAGAGGGCGCGGGCGCCGGCCATGTTGCGGCCGTGGGTCGAAGTGCGGGAACGGTAGTGCGGCATGGCGACTGTCCTGGAAACGGGAGGGGCAAAAGCGCTTATGATAAAGGATCATCCCGCCCCGCAGCACAGGCGGGCTGGATGCGCACGTCCCGATTCCCTACGATGGAGACCCTGTGAAGCCCGCAACCCCGAGTGAAGCCATTTCCCCTCTGCGACAAGACATCCGGATGCTGGGCCGGACTCTGGGGGAAGTCATCCGGGACTGCGAAGGCCGCGCCGTCTACGACGTGATCGAGAAACTGCGCCGCGCCGCCGTGAAATTCCGCCGCGAGGGCCAGGACCGCGACGGCCGCACGCTGGAGCGCCAGATCCGCCGCCTGGCCGACGGCGAAGCCAATTCCGTGGCGCGTGCGTTCAGCTATTTCCTGCACCTGTCCAACATCGCAGAAGACCGCGACCAGACTCGCCGGCAGCGTCAGCAATGGCAGGCCGAAGGCCCCGCCACGCCGGGCAGCCTGCGGCACGCGGTGGAACTGCTGCAGGCTGCCGGCCTGTCCGGCGCCCGCATCCGCCAGCACCTGGCCTCGGCCTGCATCGTGCCCGTGCTGACGGCGCATCCCACCGAGGTGCAGCGCAAGAGCACGCTGGACCTGCACCAGGCCATCGCCCGGCAGCTGCGCCAGCTGGATACGCCGCACGCGCCGCTGGAAGCCGCCCGGCTGCACGAGCACCTGACCGGGCTGATCGCCGCCCTGTGGCAGACCCGCATGCTGCGCCAGAGCAAGCTCACCGTGCTCGACGAAATCGACAACGCCCTGTCCTACTACACCAGCACTTTTTTCAGCACGCTGCCCCAGCTCCACCTGGACATGGGGGCGCTGCTGCGCAAACCGGCGCGTTCCGTGTTCGACGTGGACAACACGCCGCTGCCGCCTTTCGTCCACATGGGCAGCTGGATCGGCGGCGACCGCGACGGCAACCCGAACGTGGATGACGGCACGCTGGAACAGGCGCTGCTGCGCCAGTGCGCACACGTCCTGCGCTACTACCTGACCGAAGTCCACGCCCTGGGCGCCGAGCTGTCGGTCTCGCAATCCCTGATGCGCGTCACCCCGGCCCTGGCCGAACTGGCCGCCGCCAGCCAGGACCCGTCTCCCCACCGCCAGGACGAGCCCTACCGGCGCGCCTGCATCCACATCTACGCCCGGCTCGCCGCCACCGCGCAGGCGCTGACCGGCAGGCGCCTGGCCCGGCGCAACATCTACGAAGCCCCCGCCTACGGCACGGCCGCCGAGCTGGCCGAAGACCTGCGCATCGTGGCCGAATCGCTGGACGCGCACCACGGCGCCCTGGTTGCCAGGCTGCGCCTGACGCACCTGCGCCAGGCGGTCGGCATCTTCGGCCTGCACCTGGCCACGGTGGACCTGCGGCAAAGCTCCGACGTCCACGAACGCGTGCTCGACGAGCTGATGCGGCACGCCCGCGTGACCCTGGACGGCAAGCCCGTGCGCTATGCCCGGCTGTCCGAGGAAGACCGTGTCCGCGTGCTGCGCCAGGAACTGCGCGAGCCACGCCCGCTGGTGTCGCCCTGGATCGAATATTCGGCCGAAACGACCAAGGAACTGGCCATCCTGCGCATGGCCGCCGACTGCCGCCGCCGCTTCGGCGAGGCTGCCCTGCGCCAGACGATCGTATCCCATACCGAAACGCTCAGCGACCTGCTGGAAGTCCTGGTGCTGCAGCAGGAAACCGGCCTGATCGCCCCGGCCGCGACGAACGACGCCGCCCCCGGCGGCGGGCTGATGGTGGTGCCGCTGTTCGAAACCATTCCCGACCTGGAGCGTGGCCCGGACATCATGGATGCCTGGCTGTCGCTGCCCGAGGTCGCCGCGCGCGTGCGCCACGCGCAGCACGGCATCCAGGAAGTGATGCTGGGCTATTCCGACAGCAACAAGGACGGCGGCTACCTGACATCGAACTGGTCGCTCTACCAGACCGAGCGGCGCCTGGTCGAAGTCTTCCGCAAGCACCGCACCCGCCTGCGGCTGTTCCACGGGCGCGGTGGCTCGGTGGGCCGCGGCGGTGGCCCCAGCTACGACTCCATCCTGTCGCAGCCGCCGGGCACCGTGAACAACCAGATCCGCCTGACCGAACAAGGCGAAATCATCCAGGGCCGCTACAAGGACGCCGAAGTCGGGCGCTCGCACCTGGAACTGTTCGTCGCCGCCACCCTGGAGGCCAGCCTGGCGGCCGGCTCGCCGGCCTCCCGCGCCGAAGACGAGCACGCCGCCCTGTACGGCGAGGCCATGGCCTGGATGTCGGAAACCGCGCGGCAAGCCTATCGCGACCTGGTCTACGGCACGGAAGGCTTCACGGACTACTTCTTCGCCTCGACGCCGATCCGCGAGATCGCCGGTCTGAACATCGGCTCGAGGCCTTCCTCGCGCAAGGCGCTGCATCGCATCGAGGATCTGCGGGCCATTCCCTGGTCATTTTCCTGGGCCCAGTGCCGCCTGCCCCTGCCCGGCTGGTACGGCATGGGAACGGCGCTGGGGCGCTACCTGTCCGAAGGCGGGCCCGACCAGGCCCTGACGCGAGAGGAGCGGCTGGCGCGCCTGCAGGCCATGGTGCGGGACTGGCCCTTCTTCCGCACCCTGCTGTCCAACATGGAGCAGGTGCTGGCCAAGACCGACCTCGCCATCGGCAGGGCCTACGCCGAACTGGTGCCCGACAAGACCCTGCGCAAGCAGATCTTCGAACGCATCGCCACGGAATACCAGGCCACGCTGGATGCCTTCCGCGCCGTCACCGGCCACGACCTGCTGGCGCACGACGAACCCCTGCGCAGCGCCCTGGCCGAACGCTTTGCCTACATCGACCCGCTGAACCACCTGCAGGTCGAACTGCTGCGCCGCGTGCGCTCGGGCCAATCGTCCGCGCGCCGTGCCGACGAGCAGGAATCGCGCGACCAGCGGGCGATCCACATGACCATCAACGGCATTGCCGCGGGACTGCGGAACTCAGGCTAAGAAAGCCGGCTCCTCGATCCCGCACACGCCCGGCCGCAAGGCGAACACCGCGCCATCCAGCGCATGCGGCGGTGCATCCGGCAAGCGGATCGAAGTCACGAACAGGGTATCCAGCCCCGGACCGCCGAAGGCGCACATGGCGGGCTTGGCCACGGGCACGCGCAGGCTGCGGTCCAGCCGGCCATCCGGGGTGTAGCGATGCACCAGCCCCGCGTCGTTGCCGCAGATCCAGTAGCACCCGTCGGCATCGATGGCGGCGCCATCGGGGCGGCCGCCCGGCAATTTCTCGATGAACACACGGCGCTGGCCCGGGACGCCTGCGTCAATGTCATAGTCGCAGGCCCACACGCATTGCCGCAGCGGATGGGAATCCGAAAAATACATGGTGCGCCCATCGGGGCTGAATGCCAGGCCGTTGGGCACGATCAGGTCCTCGATCATCCGGTCCAGCTGCAGCTGGCCGCCCTGCCCCGTCAGGCGGTACAGGGCGCCGGCTGCCGCGGCCCGGGACATGTCCATCAGCATGGTGCCCACCCAGAAGCGGCCCTGGCGGTCGCAGCGGCCGTCATTGAAGCGCATGCCCGGCCGCGCATGCCCGGCTTCGGCCCATCGCTCGGTCCGCAGCACCTGGTCTTCGTCGGGTGTCAGGCGGTAGATGCCGTCTTCCATGGCACCGACCCAGCCGCCGCCGGACAGGCGGGCCACGCAGCCCAGCTGCTGGCCGGCACGCCAGCTGGTGTGCTGCTGGTCCCGAACACGCCAGCGATGCAATGCGCCTGCCTGGATGTCGACCCAGTACAGGGCCTGTTCACCCGCATGCCAGACGGGACTTTCTCCCGTCTGGTTGCGCAGGTGCAGGACCAGTTCGGCCTCCGCGGCCGAACGGACGGCCCGGCGCACCGGAGGCAGGTTTTCGTAGGGTCCGGCGGCCGTGAAGGCGCCACCCTGGTAGATCCTGTCGGGATCGTCGGCCGGCGGCTCCGGCTGGCGCTCGATCTCGGCGCGGAACACTTCGGAGCTGTCCTGCGGGACATAGCCCAGGATGGCCGCCCCGCTGTTGTCCCACCAGCTGTCGCGGTTGTCCGACACGCCATAGACCACGGTATGCCCCACCCCCGGGGTGAACAGGCCGCGCCGCACGAGATCCGTCAGGTCGCGGTAGCTGAGCCAGGTGTGCATCATCCGCCGGTTGCGCGGCTGCGGAAAGGACGAGCCGATGCGCACGCTGACCGTCTCGATCCCGTAGCGGTCGTGGTAGAAGGACGCCAGATCCTCGCCGAAGGACTTAGACAGGCCGTAGTACCCATCGGGACGGCGCGGCGACCGGCTATCCAGGCGCACGCCCTGGCGATGGAAGCCGATCACGTGATTGGAACTGGCGAACACGACGCGGCGCGTGCCGTGCCGGCGGGCAGCCTCGTAAAGATGATACGTGCCGCGGATATTCGCTTCGATGACCTCCTCGAAGGGTCGCTCCACCGAGATTCCGCCCAGGTGCACGACGGCATCGACGCCATCCAGGAGCGCATCGACGGCATCCTTGTCCGCCAGATCGCAGGGCACGACTTCTTCGTGCGGCCCTTCCGCCGGCGCCATCGCCGCGATGTCGGACAGCCGCAGGACCCGCGCATAAGGCCGCAGCGTCTCGCGCAACACCTTGCCCAGGCCCCCGGCGGCGCCGGTCAGGAGGATGCGGCCGTAGGGCTGGAAAACGCCGGAATCTTCAGTCATGCCTGCTTCCTTGGATCAGAGCGCCTCGATCAGTGCGCGCAGCGCGTCTTCTTCCTGCGGATCCAGGTCCACCAGGGGCGGACGCACCGGACCGGAAGAACGGCCGATGATGCGCGTGCCGGCCTTGACGATGCTGACGGCATAGCCGGGCTTGCGGTTGCGGATCTCGAGCAGCGGCAGGAAGAAAGTATCCAGCAGGTGGCCGACCGTGGCGTCGTCCCCAGTCTTCACGGCCTGGTAGAAGTGCATGGCCATTTCGGGGACGAAATTGAACACCGCCGAAGAATACACCGGCACGCCCATCGCACGGTATGCCTGGGCGAAGACTTCCGCCGTGGGCAGGCCACCCAGATAGGCGAAACGATCGCCCAGGCGCCGGCGCACGCGCACCATGTGCTCGACGTTGCCCACGCCGTCCTTGAAGCCGATCAGGTTCGGGCATTGCTCGGCCAGTTGCTCCAGCAGCGCAGGCGACAGGCGGCACTGGCCGCGGTGGTAGATCAGCACGCCGATGTCCACCGAGTCGCAAACCTCGCGCACGTGGCGGGCAATGCCTTCCTGAGGCGCATCGGTCAGGTAGTGCGGCATGAGCAGGATGCCCGCCGCGCCCTTGCGCTGGGCTTCCTGTGCGAACGCGATCGCCGTGCGGGTCGGGCCGCCCGCGCCCGCCAGGATCGGCGTGTGCCCCTGGCAGGTGCGCACGGCCGTGTCCACCACCCGGGAGAACTCGTCCAGTGTCAGCGAGAAATATTCGCCCGTGCCCCCCGCGGCGAACAGGGCGCGAGCGCCGTAGGGCATCAGCCATTCCAGGCGGGCCTGGTAGCCCTTGGGGTCGAAGTTTCCTCCGGCGTCGAAATCCGTGACGGGGAAAGACAGCAACCCGTCCCTCAGGATTTCCTTCAATTCCTGGCAAGTCGTCATATGCGTGGTGTCCTCTGATCCGGGAAGGCGTGCGTCACCCCTTCCTCATTCGTTCATGTCGTACGTTATCATATGACATCAGACGACAAGCAACAAGAGGGATCCCCGCCGGACTAGCGTATACCCTTACATATGCTTTACTTGTGTGGTCATTTCGCCAAGAAGCCGGGAAATGGCCAGGTCATTTCATCTTATACGATGACATACCTATGAGAAGGCTCAGGCACTCTTCTCGGCGGCTTCCTGGGCGCGGCGCAGACGTTCCCTGCTGTTGGTGAGATGCATGCGCATGGCGGCCCGCGCCGCATCCGGATCCTTGCGGACGATGGCGTTGTAGATGTCCTCGTGCTCGACATGGACGCGGCCCAGGTAGCTGGCCCGATCGTCTTCCGCCAGGGCTGCCGAATCGATGCGCGTCCGGGGAATGATCGACTTGCCCAGCTGCTTGAGGATGTCGTGGAAATAGCGGTTGCCCGTGGCCGTGGCCACTGCCAGGTGGAAAGCGACGTCCGAGACCACCGCATTGCCGGTCTTCTTGCGCACGTGCTCGGCGAATTCATCCAGGATGGCGCGCATCTGCTGCACCTGGGCTTCCGTGCGCCGCAAGGCGGCCAGCCCCGCCGCCTCGGTTTCCAGGCTGAGCCGCAATTCCAGGATCGCCAGGACGTCCAGCATGGTCAGGATGTTTTCCGTGCGGATCCGCAGTTGCTGCTCGTTGCGGGGTTCGAGCAGGAAAGTCCCGATACCGTGCCGGGTCTCGACCAGACCGGCGGCCTGCAGGCGCGAGATGGCTTCGCGGATGACGGTGCGGCTGACCCCGAAGGACTCCATCAGCGCGGACTCGGTCGGCAGCTTTTCGCCGACGTGGAATTCGCCGTGGCGGATGCGCTCGGACAGCGCGGCCACGACATTCTGGGTGAGATTTCGCGAACGGCGGGCGGGGACGGAGGCCATGGAACGAAGACTATGAATTCGGACGATTCATGATACTGCATTCCCGAAGAGATAACTCATACGACGACATATTATTGATTGTTCAAGAAAGCGGGGAAACTCATCCAATCTGCTCCACACAAAGGTCTACGCCTATCGATACAGATCGATTGTCAGTATAAACCTCTAGTTGTATGATGAGATAATTACAAGGAGACTCTTCGTGCATCCCGCCAGACCGACCGTCCAGGTTCCCCGCATGATCCGCATGCGCGAGGGCGACAATGTCGCCATCGTCGCCAACGACCGAGGGCTGCCCGCTGGCGCCCGCATCCCCGACGGCCCGACCCTGCTCGAAGCCATCCCCCAAGGCCACAAAGTCGCCCTGTGCGACATTCCCGAAGACGGGGCCATCGTCCGCTACGGCGTCGTCATCGGCCATGCGACCCGGCCGCTGCCCGCCGGCAGCTGGGTCTACGAGGCCGTGATGCGCATGCCGCCGGCGCCCTCTCTCGACGCCCTGCCCATCTGCACTGCCCCCGTCCCCGACCTGGAACCCCTGTCCGGCCACACCTTCCAGGGCTACCGCAATGCCGACGGTTCGGTGGGCACTCGCAACATCCTGGCCATCGCCATGACGGTGCAATGCGTGGCCGGGGTGGCGGACATCGCCCTGGACCGCATCCGCCGCGAATTGCTGCCCCGCTATCCGAACGTGGACGGCGTCGTGGCGCTGCACCACGGTTACGGTTGCGGCGTGGCCATCGATGCGCCAGGCGCCTCCATCCCGGTGAAGACCCTGCGCCACATCGCACAGAATCCGAACTTCGGGGGAGAAGTCATGCTGGTCAGCCTGGGCTGCGAAAAGCTGCAGCCCGAACGCCTGATGCCGGAACGCTTCCAGGACCGCGGCGCAGCGCACCCGGACCTGGTGCGCCTGCAGGACGAGCGGCACGTCGGCTTCGGCAGCATGATCGACGACATCCTGGCGATGGCGGAAATCCACCTGGAACGCCTGAACCAGCGGCGCCGGGAAACCTGCCCCGCTTCGGATCTGGTGGTGGGCGTGCAGTGCGGCGGCAGCGACGCGTTCTCCGGCGCCACGGCAAATCCGGCGGTGGGCCACGCCGCCGACCTGCTGGTGCGCGCGGGCGCGACCGTGATGTTCTCCGAGGTCACCGAAGTGCGCGACGGCATCGACCAGCTGACGGCGCGCGCGGCCACGCCCGAGGTCGCCCGCGACCTGATCCGCGAGATGGCCTGGTACGACGATTACCTGCAGCGCGGACAGGCCGACCGCAGCGCAAACACCACGCCGGGCAACAAGCGCGGCGGCCTGTCGAACATCGTCGAAAAGGCCATGGGTTCGATCGTCAAGTCCGGCAGCACGCCGATCCGCGGCGTCGTGCCGCCGGGCGAGCGCGCACGGGACAAGGGGCTGCTGTACGCCGCCACCCCGGCCGGCGACTTCGTCTGCGGCACGCTGCAGCTGGCCGCAGGCATGAACGTCCACATCTTCACCACCGGGCGGGGCACACCCTACGGCCTGGCCGAAGTCCCCGTGATCAAGGTGGCCACGCGTTCGGACCTGGCGCGCCGCTGGCACGACCTGATGGACATCGACGCCGGCCGGATCGCCACCGGCGAAGCCAGCATCGAGGACCTGGGCCAGGAATTGTTCGAACGCATCCTGGATGTCGCCAGCGGACGCAAAACCTGGGCCGAGCACTGGGGCATCGTCAACGACCTGGTCCTGTTCAACCCCGGCCCGGTCACCTGACCAGGCCGGGATTCGGCGGATCGCCGCGTTGGTTCGCCTCGCCGTGCAACAGCACTGTCTTCGGCTTCCCGCCTTGCGCTCCCCCGAATCCAGATCCGGCGTTCAGAAGCGCGGTGCCTTGCCGCTCCAGTCGGGCTGGTACTTGCGCATCTGGGCGGCATCGTCCCGCGAGCGGATGCCGCAGGACAGATACTGCTCGTGCAGCCGCGCCAGGGCGTCCTGGTCGATCTCCAGGCCGAGCCCGGGCGCGTCGCCCAGCACGATGGCGCCTTCATGGAAGCTCAGGTGCCCGCCCGCCACGACTTCCTCGTCGGGATCCAGCCAGGGATAGTGCGTGTCGCAGGCGTAGCTCAGGGTCGGCACGCTGGCGGCCACGTGCGCCATGGCCATCAGGCTGATGCCCAGGTGCGAGTTGGAATGCATGGACAACCCCATGCCGAACACTTCGCACATGCGCGCCAGCAACTGCGTATCCCGCAGCCCGCCCCAGTAATGGTGGTCCGACAGGATGATCTGGCAGCCGTTGGCCGCGACATTGTCGCGGAACTGCGCCATGTCGGTCACCACCATGTTCGTCGCCAGCGGCATGCCGGTCGCCTCATGCAGCGCCGCCATGTCCGACAGCGTCGGGCAGGGATCCTCGTAGTATTCCAGCAGACCGTCCAGCCGCCTGCCCATCTCGATCGCCGTGGCCAGGGACCAGTTGCCGTTGGGGTCGATGCGCAGGGGCATGCCGGGGAAGCGGGCCGCCAGCGCCCGGACGCATTCGACTTCCTGCTCGGGCTCCAGCACCCCGCCCTTGAGCTTGATGCTCTGGAACCCGTACCGGCCGATCATGGTTTCCGCCTGGGCCACCAGTTGCGCGGGCGTCAGGGTCTCGCCCCAGGCATCGTCGGGATAGGACGCATCGACGTGGCGGGCATACTTGAAGAACAGATAGGCGCTGAACGGCACGGCATCGCGGGCGCGTCCGCCCAGCAGGTCCACCAGCGGCGCGCCCAGGTGGCGGGCCTGCATGTCCATCAGGGCGACTTCCAGCGCGGAATAGAGCTTCTGGACGTTCTTGGCCGGATCGGTTCCGGGAGCGAGCTTGTAGGCCGTGTTGGCGCTGACCTGGGTGCGGTTCACGGTATCCTGGACACGGCGCCGCAGGCCGTTCAGGTCGAAGGGATCCAGGCCGATCAGGCTCGGCTGCAAGGCCTGCAGCAGTTCGATGATGGGCGCGTCGCCATAGGTTTCGCCCAGCCCGATCACGCCGGTGTCGCTTTCCAGCTCGATGATGGTGCGCAGCGCGTAAGGCTCGTGGATGCCGGCCGCGTTCAGCAGCGGAGGGTCCTTGAATGCGATGGGCGTGATCTTGACAGTCTTCAGTTTCATGGTGAGGCCTTGCGGGGACGGAAAGAAATCATGTTGTCATATGACATGTGGACTGTAGTTTCACCAGGAAATCCAGGACACTAGGGAATATACTGATTCGCAGCCTCATATGCCGTTTTTATTCTTAAAAATCAATTTATTGGATTAATTATCGAATTTATTCCGGCATTGTTCGAACGCCCTCAGATGCAAAAAAATGTTGTCCTCCGGACCCATCAACTTATATGATGACTTACGAGAAGAACGGTTCGAGCATTCGGACCGAGGCCGAACCGGGCGCCGCAGCCCGCCGGCTCCTTCCGCGCACAGGCGAACACCCTAGGAGACAATTCATGAAAGGCATCAAGCAGTCCCCGCGACTGGGACGATTCCACGTGCTGGCAGGCGCCCTGGCCCTGACCGGTGCCGCCCTGTCGGCTCACGCCGCCCCCGTCACGCTGAACGTCGTCGACGTCGCCGGCAACCTGGCCCTCACGCAGAAGGCCATGGAAGCCTTCCGCGACCAGAACCCCGACCTGGTCTCGAACATCACTTTCACCAACGCGCCCTCGCCGCAGCTGCCCGGCAAGATCAAGGCCATGCAGAAGGCCGGCCGTTCGGACATCGACCTGGTCCTGACCGGCACCGACGCCCTGGCCGCCGGCATCGAACAGGATCTCTGGCTGAAGCTGCTGCCCGACCACGAAGCCGAGTTCAAGGGCATCCTGAACCAGTATGCGCGCGGCCCCGCCCGCATGCAGGAACTGGCCCAGGGCTACGGCCTGGAAGTCACCTTCATGCCGGCCGGCCCGCTGCTGGAATACAACCCGGCCAAGGTCCAGAATCCGCCCAAGACCCCGGCCGAACTGCTGGCCTGGTGCAAGGCCAACCCCAACAAGCTGATCTACGCGCGCCCGGCGAACTCGGGCCCGGGCCGCACTTTCCTGATGGGCCTGCCCTACCTGCTGGGCGACAAGGATCCCTACGATCCGATCAACGGCTGGGACAAGACCTGGCAGTTCCTGAAAGAGCTGAACGAATGCGTGCCCTACTACCCCGGCGGCACCTCGGCCGTGATGAAGGAACTGGGCGAAGGCAGCCGCGACATGACGGTGACCGTCACCGGCTGGGACATCAACCCGCGCGCGCTGGGCGTGGTGCCCGCCGACTTCAAGATCCAGGCCTTCGACAACTTCACCTGGGTCAACGACGCGCACTACATGGTGATTCCCAAGGGCGTTTCGGCGGAAAAGCAGAAAGTCCTGTTCAAGCTGCTGAAGTTCATGCTCGAACCCAAGCAGCAGGCCATGACCTATGACTCCGGCTACTTCTATCCGGGCCCGGCCATCCGCGACGTACCCCTGTCCGCCGCCCCGGCCGAAAGCCAGGAAATCATCAAGAAGTTCGGCCGTCCGGAATACGACGAGCTGATCGCCCGCCGTCCCAACGCCGTGCCGCTGAATGCCAAGGCCATGGTCGAGGCCTTCCATAAATGGGACACTGAAGTCGGCGCCCTGAAGAAGTAAGCAGTCGCTTTCCCGTGAACGGCCGCCCGCCAGCCCGCACAGGGCGCGCGGGCGGCCCGATCTCCCTGGATCAAGGATCATGAATCACTCTTTTCAACAGCTGCGTCTGGATGCCGTGGGCCGGAAATTCGATACGGCCTCCGGCTCGTCGGTCGCCGCCCTGAGCGGCCTCAGCCTCGATATCCGGCGCGGCGAATTCATCGCCCTGCTGGGGCCGTCGGGCTGCGGCAAGTCGACCGCCCTGAACTGCCTGGCTGGCCTGACCTCGCTCAGCGAAGGCAGCATCTGGCTGGACGACACCCGCATCGACGTGCTGCCGCCGGAACGGCGCGGCTTCGGCATGGTGTTCCAGAACTACGCGCTGTTTCCGCATATGTCGGTGCGCGACAACGTGGGCTTCGGCCTGCGGATGCGCGGCGTGCGCAAGGACGAGATCGCCCGCCGCGTCCAGTCGGCCCTGAACCTGGTCCAGCTGGAAGGCCATGAAAACAAGCTGCCGGGCCAGTTGTCCGGCGGCCAGCAGCAGCGCGTCGCCATCGCCCGGGCCATCGTCATCGAGCCGCCCGTGATCCTGATGGACGAGCCGCTGTCGAACCTGGACGCCAAGCTGCGCATCGAGATGCGCGCGGAAATCCGCCGCATCCACCGCCAGCTGGAACGCGCCACCATCTATGTCACGCACGACCAGGACGAGGCCCTTTCGATGGCCGACCGGATCGTGGTGATGCGCACCGGCTCGGTGCAGCAGATCGGCACGCCCCGCGAGGTCTACGGCCGTCCGCGCAACCTGCACGTGGCGCGCTTCATGGGCTACCGCAACGTGGTCGATTTCCGCGTCGTGCGGCAGGTCGACGAAGACGTATCGCTCGAGCGCAGCCAGATCCAATTCAACGGCACGGCCATCGGCACCCTGAACGGACGCCAGGAAGTCGCCGTCGCCATGCGGCCCGACGACTTCCAGATCGCCGCCGCGGGCCAGGCCAACAGCATCGACGCCGTGGTCCGGACGCTGGAATTCGGCGGACGCGATTCCCTGCTGTCCGTCGCCACCGACCTGGGCGACCTGTACGTGCGCCTGCCGGGCGCATTCGCTCCGGGCGACCGCATCCGGCTGCACATTCCGGCCGACCGCGTCCTTGCCTACGCGGAGGCAGCATGAGCGCCGCATCCCTGACCGTCGCGCCGACCGGAGACCGGCGCAGCTGGCTGGTGGCGCCGGCCGTGCTGGTGCTCCTGGCCCTGTTCATCTACCCCTTCATCTATGGCGTCGTCATCTCGACGCAACCGCTGGAAGGCGGCGGCTTCTGGGCCAATTACTCGCACTTCTTCACTACGCCGTCCCAATGGGGCACGCTCTGGGTGACGCTGAAACTGGCCGTGCCGGCCACCCTGATCAACGTCGGCCTGTCCGTGCCGGTCGCCTTCGCCCTGCGCCGCAACAGCCGCGCGCAGCGCATCGTCACCACGCTGCTGGTGATCCCCATCACCCTGGGCACCGTGCTGGTGGCCGACGGCATGCTGACCTTCTACGGCCCGGCAGGCTGGTTTCCCCAGTTCCTGCAGGGCTTCCACCTGTACATGGACGAAGTGCGGCTGACCCACAATTTCTGGGGCGTGCTGATTTCCCTGGTGATTTCCGGCTTTCCCTTCGCCTTCCTGCTGACCCTGTCCTATATCTCGGGCATCGATCCGACGCTGGCCCGGGCGGCGGGCACGCTGGGCGCGGGCCCCTGGAACCAGTTCCGCCTGATCTACCTGCCCCTGCTGGTGCCGGGCCTGTCGATGGCTGCCGCGCTGTCCTTCGTCCAGGCCTTCGCCGTGTTTCCGTCGGCCATCCTGCTGGGTGCGCCTGCCGGCCCGACGCGGGTGATCTCCATCGCCGCCTATGAGGCGGCCTTCGAACAATACGACTACGGCATGGCCTCGGCCATCGCCATCGTCATGGGATTCGTGCAGCTGCTCATCGTCTGCGCGATCTTCGCATTCCGGCGAGCCTTCTACAGCGGGCCAGCCACCAGCGGCAAGGGTTGATGATCATGAGCACCGCCAACACTCTCCCGACTTCCCGGTCCACCGGCCTGCCTGCCTCGCCCGCGCGGCGCTGGGGCTGGCTGTGGCGCGCCACGATCTGGACGGTCATGGGTTTCTTCCTGCTGAACGTCGTGTTCATGATCGCCACGGTGGTGGTCAATTCGGTGGCCACGCGCTGGTTCGGCACGCCGCTGCCCGAAGGCTTCACACTATCCTGGTATGGCCGCGCCTGGGATGATTTCCAGCTCGCGCACGTCCTCGTCGTGACCCTGGAAGTCGTCGCCGCCACGGTGCTGCTGTCGATCGTGCTCGGCGTACCGGCCGCCTATGCGCTGGCGCGCGCCCAGTTCCGGGGCAAGCGCCTGGCCATGCTGCTGATCCTGCTGCCCATGATGGTGCCGCCGGTCACCTACGGCATCCCCATGGCCACGGCGATGTACCAGATCGGCGTGGGCGGCACCCTGACGGGCGTCATCCTGTCCAACCTGGTGCCCGCCCTGCCCTTCGTGATCCTGGTCATGACCCCCTTCATCGAGCAGATCGACCCCGGCCTGGAATCCGCCGCGCGGATCTTCGGCGCCAACACCTACCAGTACTTCCGCCACGTGCTGCTGCCCCTGCTGGTGCCGGGCATGCTGGCGGCAGGCCTGCTGGTGCTGGTACGGACCATCGGCATGTTCGAGCTGACCTTCTTCACCGCCGGACCGGACTCGCAGACGCTGGTGGTGGCGCTGTACTACGCGGTGTTCTCCACCGGCGTGCGCGCGCCGCAGGCGATCGACGCAATGGCCATGATCTACATGGCCATCACCCTGCTGTGGGTCCTGATCGCCCTGCGATTCGTCAGCCCGACGCAACTGGTCAGCCGCGTCAAGGAAGCGCCCCGCGAGGCATGACGGGGCAGGGACATCTTCCCCTTCTGTACGCGGCCCGGATGGATGCGTCCGGGCCGGCCTGTCTGACCCTGCGCCACGGCCCCCACCGGGCCGTGGTCGCGCCGGCAGCCGGCGGACGCATCCTGCGCTGGTCCACCGACCTGCCCGAAGGACGGCGCGACTGGCTGGCGCCGATCGGGATCGACGGCTGGCCCGCGCACGCCTGGCCCAAGGGCGGCATCTTCCCGCTGGCGCCGTTTTCCAACCGC
>ENA-UOVV01001188-UOVV01001188.1-compost-metagenome-genome-assembly--contig:-NODE-1188-length-21474-cov-6.438863_pt1 | contig 21474 bp, 16 predicted proteins | sample MGYA00238155_ERZ761577 | MGnify/ENA primary metagenome ERZ761577 (study PRJEB28898, sample SAMN06268775) | compost metagenome | isolation source: Emeryville, CA | place: USA:Emeryville, CA | collected...
CAAGGCGCGGGCCACCGAACTCGGCGCCCCGCACACCGCCGCGGAGGTCGACGTCACCGACGAGGACTCGGTGATCCGGCTGTTCGAGCGGACCGGCCCGGTCGACGTGGTCGTCAACTGCGCCGGGTTCTCCAACCTCGGGATGATCGTCGACATGCCCGTCGAGGACTGGCGTTCGGTCATCGACGTCTGCCTCACCGGGGCGTTCATCGTCACCAAACACGCGGGCCGGGTGCTCGGCGAGGGCGGTGTGCTGGTGTCGATCAGCTCGCTGAACGGCAGGCAGCCCGCGGCGGGGATGAGCGCGTACTGCGCGGCCAAGGCCGGGCTGTCGATGCTGACCCAGGTCGCCGCGCTCGAACTCGGCCCGCGCGGCATCCGCGTCAACGCGGTGGCGCCCGGCTTCGTGCACACCCCGCTCACCGATCCCGCCGCCGCGATCCCGGGAGTGGTCGGCGACTACGTCGAAAACACCGCGCTCGGCCGCGCCGGCCAACCCGAGGACATCGCCGAGGCGGTGCGCTTCCTGTGCTCGCCGAAGGCGTCGTGGTTGACCGGTGAGGTGCTCGACCTCAACGGCGGCGCGCACCTCAAGAAGTACCCCGACGTCATCGGCCATGTGATGAAACTTGCGGCGCAATGACGTTCACCGGAAAACAGGCGATCGTGACGGGCGCCGGATCGGGTATCGGCGCGGCGCTGTGCCGCGCGCTGGCCGCCGCGGGCGCCGATGTGGTGTGCACCGACGTCGACGGCACCGCGGCCGAGCGGACCGCAGCGGCGATCGGCGCGCGCGCCGCGCAGCTGGACGTCACCGACGCGGCGGCGGTGCAGGCCGCCGTCGACGATGTGGTGCACCGGACCGGCCGGCTGGACCTGATGTTCAACAACGCCGGAATCTGTTGGGGCGGCGACACCGAACTGCTCACGCTCGAGCAGTGGAACGCGATCATCGACGTCAACCTGCGCGGCGTCGTGCACGGCGTCGCCGCGGCCTACCCGCAGATGCTGCGGCAGGGCCGCGGCCACATCATCAACACCGCCTCGATGGCCGGGCTGGCCGCGGCCGGACAGATCACCAGCTACGTGACGACCAAACACGCCGTGGTGGGCCTGTCGCTGGCGCTGCGCTCGGAGGCCGTCCCGCGTGGCGTCGGGGTGTTGGCGGTGTGCCCGGCCGCGGTGGAGACACCGATCCTCGACAAGGGCGCGGTCGGCGGGTTCGTCGGGCGCGACTACTTTCTGCAGACCCAGGGCGGCAAGCCCTACAACGCGGACCGGCTGGCGCGCGACGTGCTGCGCGCGGTCGAGAAGAACAAGGCGATCCTGGTCAAGCCCCGCATCGCGCGTGTCCAGTGGCTGTTCGCCCGGCTGGCCCCGACGTTGATGAACCGCATGTCGATGCGGTTCATCGAGGGCCAGCGGGCCAAACAGGCCGAGGCACGGACGGAGGTCCGCTAGCCATGGCGCCGGTAGACACCGACTTCACCCAGACACAGAAGCGGGCGCTCGCCGTGGCCACCGTCGTCGCGATCGCCTTCGGTGCCTACTTCCTGCGCGGCTACTTCATCCTGGTCGTGGTCGCCGCCGTGGCGGCCTACCTGTTCTCCCCGCTCTACACGCGGCTCAACACCCGGCTCAACAAGGGCCTGTCGGCCACGCTGACGCTGCTGGCCGCCTTCGCGGCGGTGATCGTCCCGCTCGGACTTTTTGTCGCCCTCGCGGTGGTGCAGATCAGCAACATGGTCGAGCGGGTCTCCGAATGGGTCGCCCGCACCGACCTGTCCGCGCTGGGCGACCGGGCACTGCAGCTCGTCAACGACGCGCTCCGTCGGGTGCCGTACATCGACGTGACCGTGACGCCGGAGTCGTTGCGCGAGACGATGACCCGGGTCGCGCAGGAGGCCGGGCAATGGCTGCTCGGGTTGCTGCAGGGTGCCGCGGGCGGCCTGTTCGGCGGCGTGACGGCGCTGATCCTGTTCCTGTACGTGTTCCTGTCGCTGTTGGTCAACCGCGACGGCGTCGTGCGCATCATCCGGCAACTCAACCCACTCGGCGAAGAGGTCACCGACCTCTACATGGCAAAGATGGGGGCGATGGTCAAGGGCACTGTGATGGGCCAGTTCGTCATCGCGGTGTGCCAGGGTGTCGCGGGCGCCGCGTCGATCTACCTCGCCGGATTCCACCAGGGGTTCTTCCTGTTCGCCGTGCTGCTGTCGGCGCTGTCGGTGATCCCACTCGGCAGCGGCATCGTGACGATTCCGTTCGGCATCGGAATGATCCTGTTCGGCAACGTCTTCGGCGGCGTGTTCGTCATCGCCTTCCACATCATCGTGGTGACCAACATCGACAACTTCCTGCGGCCGATCCTGGTGCCCAAGGCCGCCCGACTGGACTCCGCGCTGATGTTGCTGGCCGTGTTCGCAGGAATCAGCATGTTCGGCGCGTGGGGCATCGTGATCGGTCCGGTGCTGATGATCGTCATCGTCACCACGATCAGCGTGTACCTTGCCGTGTACAAGGGTGTGCCCCTGGCACCGCCCGAGGATGAGGACGAAAAACCCAAGCGGCGCAACCCCTTCTGGTGGCTGGGTCAGCGAATAAAACGGGCCCGCGCCCGGGACACCACCACGGCCCCGGTGCCCGCGCAGTCCTGACAATTCGCGCCACGCGCACTCTGCGCAACCACTAGGCTGACCTCGTCGTTGCACACGCAATGGGGTGGTTGGCATGCGAAGGGTCGGGCGCGTCATCGCGATCGCCGGCGTGCTGACGGTCGCATGCTCGTCGGGTAACGCACCGCAGCCCCCCGAACCGACCCCCGCCCCGTCCGGACCACAGCTGTCCGGCGTCTACACGGCGCGGATCGGCAACTTCATCACCGACAACAACCAGGAATTGCCGGACGGCGCCGGCGCCTTCGACCTGGTGATCCGGTCGGTATGCACCGACGACGGGTGCGTGGCCACCGCGACCGCCCCAAACGCCCACCGCGCCAGTGCTCTTCAGGCCGAACGCGCGGCCGCGGAACTGGTATTGGACTACGTCGACGGACAGTGGATCGCCGTCGAGACCTGGACCGGTGAGTGCACCCCCGCCGACGGCAGTGGCCGACTACAGACGGCGAACTGGGACAGCTTCATACTCGACCCGCAGCCCGACGGCACGCTGGTCGGCGAGTACACCGGCCGAGGCGCGCTGGAGACCTGCGCCGGCTCCACCCGCCAACGGCTCACCATGACCCGCACCGGCGATGTCGACCCGGACTACCCGTTACCTGATCCGGCCCTGCTGCCACCCCGAAAGGCCTCGGCGGCCAGTGGATTTCACGGCATGTACGAGTACACCTCTGTCAACGTCACGCCCAACGTGCCCGCGGGGACGCCCGGCGGCGCGAAGCTGACCTACACCGCCACCACCGTCTGCCTGCGCACCGGCGACCGCTGCCTGACGTATCTGCTGACCAAGGAGGGCTATTCGCGCGCGCTGACGTTCGCCGACGGCAAGTGGACCGAACAGAGCGCGCCGTTCCCGGGCGCCTGCGCGCCCAGCGGTACGGCGACGAAGGTACGCCGCGGCGAGTTCACCCTGCCGCCGTCGCCGTCCGATCCGATCGCCGAGGTGCAGGGCATGGTCAGCGAGCAGGCGCTCGACGGGCCGTGCAAAGGCACCAGCGAGTTCACCAACACGCTGCGCCACATCACCGACTAGGTCAGCCGCTCCTTGAGGAACTCCACCACCCGCTTGCGCGCCTCGTAGGTCGGGTAGTCCTCGCGTTCGCGCATCTCGAGCGTCAACACCGAATGCGCCATCTTGGCGAACCCGTGCTCGTTGCCCTTCTTCGAGTTGATCTCGATGACCTCGAACGCGTCGCCCAACCGATCCTTGAGCGTCTTGAACCGCTCGGCCGGCACCAGCGGATCCTCGCTGAACCGCAGCCCCAGCGCACACAACCCCTCGTCGGCGGCCCGCCGCTCGATGACGCGCAGTTCCCGCTCACTGAGCCCGGGGTCGCGGCGCTGTTTGGCGGTCAGCGGCAGCGGCAGCGACGGTTGGCTCAGCACCGGCGCCAGCACGCTGCCGTCCACGGCGGCGGCGAGTGCGAAGCCGCCGGTGAAGCACTGTCCGATGACGCCCACACCCTTACCGGGGGTCTTCTCGTTGAGATCGCGGGCCAGCGCCCGCAGGTACTGGGCCACCGGCCGCTCCGCGTTGGTCGCGAACGCGGCGAACTCCCGTGCCACGCAGCCGCGCACCATCACGCCCAGCGCACCCGGCCGCATCGGCGGTGCGCCCGGGGTGCCGAACAACGACGGCGCGGCCACGGTGAACCCGTTGTCCACCAGGTGGTTTCCCAGCGCCAGCACCCCTGGATGCAGGCCGGGCATCTCCGGGATCAACACCACCCCGGGGCCCTCACCCTTGCGGTAGACGTCGTGGGTGATGCCTACCGCCGTGAACGGAGAGCAGGTCCATCCGGTGAGGTCGGCCTCGGGAGCCGAGTTCGGGTCGAGAGCGGTCAACAGCACCTCCTACCTGACGGGCAACGGCGCGACCGTCTGCGTCGCGGCCGCCAGCGTACGAAACTCGTCGGCGGCCCCGGCGCCGGTGATCGCGATCTGGGCCGGCCCGGTCGGGCCGGGCAGCCGGGTCGTCCACACCGGTTCGGCGTCCTCACCGCCCTCGTAGACCACCCACCGCACGCCGTCGACGTCGGTCACCCCGGTCGGGTACAGGTCCGGGTTCAGCGAGGCCACCAGCTTGTCCTCGTCGGCGTTGCTCTGGGTCAGGCTCAGGTACATGCCGCTGGGCGCCAGGTAACCCACCGTCGAGCGGACCGCCCGCTCCAGCCGGCCGGACGCGGCGTCGGTGCGGCCGCCGTCGATGCCGGCCCGGCTGCCCGAGTTCGAGCGCCAGCCCTCCGGCAACCGCGGCAGCCGGATCGGGATCTTCAAGGCGTCGGCGTCGGCCTGCAGCGCCGCCGGGGCGTCGTAGGACGGCACCGGTCCCGCCCCCGGGCCGCTCGGCTGGAAGGAGCACATGCCGAGCACTCCGGCCAGCACGATGCAGGCCAGGACCAGCGGAGCGATCGACCAGAACATGTCGCGGCCGTCCTGCAGCAACCGCGACTTGGCGGGTTTGGCCACGGGCGCCGCAACGCCGTCGACGTTCGGACCGGATTGCGGCGTAGCGTTCACACCGCCAGTATCCCAGCTCTCAATGGCCGAACCCCTAATGGGAGAATCGGGCCATGACCGAGCCCGATGCTCTTCGCGATAATCGCTCATCGCCGCCCCATGCTCTTCACGACCCGCGCTCCGCACCCGCGCGCGGGGAGGCGCCCGATCGAAACCTGGCCCTCGAACTCGTCCGAGTCACCGAAGCCGGCGCCATGGCGGCCGGCCGCTGGGTCGGCCGCGGCGACAAGGAAGGCGGCGACGGCGCGGCCGTCGACGCCATGCGTGAGCTGGTCAATTCCGTGTCCATGCGCGGCGTGGTGGTGATCGGCGAAGGCGAGAAGGACAACGCGCCGATGCTCTACAACGGCGAGGAGGTCGGCAACGGCGACGGGCCGGAGTGCGACTTCGCCGTCGACCCGATCGACGGCACCACGCTGATGAGCAAGGGCCTGGCCAACGCCATCTCGGTGCTGGCGGTCTCCGAGCGCGGCACCATGTTCGACCCGTCGGCGGTGTTCTACATGAACAAGATCGCCGTCGGGCCCGACGCCGTCGACGCGATCGACATCACCGCCCCGATCGGCGAGAACATCCGCAAGGTGGCCAAGGCCAAGCATGTCTCGGTGTCCGACCTGACCGTGTGCATCCTGGACCGGCCCCGCCACGAACAGCTGATCGCCGACGTGCGCGCCGCCGGCGCCCGCTGCCGGCTGATCTCCGACGGCGACGTCGCGGGCGCGATCTCGGCGTGCCGGCCCAACACCAGCACCGACATGCTGGTGGGCATCGGCGGCACACCGGAGGGCATCATCGCCGCCGCCGCGATCCGCTGTATGGGCGGAGCGATCCAGGGCATGCTGGCGCCCCGCGACGACGAGGAGCGGCAGAAGGCCATCGACCGCGGCCACGACCTCGACCGCGTGCTGTTCACCGAGGACCTGGTCGCCGGAGAGAACGTCTTCTTCGCCGCGACCGGCGTCACCGACGGCGACCTGCTCAAGGGCGTCCACTATTACAGCGGCGGCTGCACCACCCAGTCGATCGTGATGCGGTCGAAGTCGGGCACGGTGCGGATGATCGAGGCCTATCACCGGCTGTCCAAGCTCAACGAATACTCCGCCATCGACTTCACCGGCGATAGCAACGCGATCTATCCGCTGCCGTAACCACCACAAGACAAGAAGGGCAGACATGAGCGTCGACTCGGATGTCGAGTACCGCATCGAACACGACACCATGGGCGAGGTCCGGGTGCCCGCCGCCGCACTGTGGCGCGCCCAGACCCAGCGCGCGGTGGAGAACTTCCCGATCTCCGGGCGCGGCCTGGAGCGCACCCAGATCCGGGCGCTGGGGCTGCTGAAGGGCGCGTGTGCGCAGGTCAACAAGGATCTCGGGCTGCTCGCCGCCGACAAGGCCGACGCCATCATCGCCGCGGCCGCCGAGATCGCCGACGGTCTGCACGACGACCAGTTCCCGATCGACGTGTTCCAGACCGGGTCGGGCACCAGCAGCAACATGAACACCAACGAGGTGATCGCGAGCATCGCGGCGCGCAACGGGGTGACGGTGCACCCGAACGACGACGTGAACATGTCGCAGTCGTCCAACGACACCTTCCCCACCGCCACCCATGTGGCGGCCACCGAGGCCGCGGTGCGCCACCTCATTCCGGCGCTGGAGGTGCTGCACCAGTCGCTGCAGACCAAGGCCCGCCAGTGGCGCACGGTGGTCAAGTCCGGCCGCACGCACCTGATGGACGCGGTGCCGGTGACGCTGGGCCAGGAGTTCTCCGGCTACGCCCGCCAGGTCGAGGCCGGCATCGAACGGGTCAAGGCCACCCTCCCCCGCCTCGGTGAGCTGGCCATCGGCGGCACCGCGGTCGGCACCGGGCTCAACGCGCCCGACGACTTTGACCAGCGAGTGGTCGCGGTGCTCAAGGAGCAGACCGGGCTGGCCGAATTGCGCACCGCGGTAAACCATTTCGAGGCCCAGGCGGCGCGCGACGGTCTGGTCGAGGCGTCCGGTGCGCTGCGCACCATCGCGGTATCGCTGACCAAGATCGCCAACGACATCCGGTGGATGGGGTCCGGCCCGCTGACCGGGCTGGCCGAGATCCAGCTACCGGATCTGCAGCCGGGCAGCTCGATCATGCCGGGCAAGGTCAATCCGGTGATCCCCGAGGCGGTCACCCAGGTGGCCGCGCAGGTGATCGGCAACGACGCGGCGATCGCCTGGGGCGGCGGCAACGGCGCCTTCGAGCTCAACGTGTACATCCCGATGATGGCCCGCAACCTGCTCGAGTCGTTCAAGATCCTGACCAACGTCTCGAAGCTGTTCGCCGAGAAGTGCATCGACGGGCTGGTCGCCAACGAGGAGCGGCTGCGCGAGTTGGCGGAGTCGTCGCCGTCCATCGTCACGCCGCTGAATTCGGCGATCGGCTACGAGGAGGCCGCGGCGGTGGCCAAACAGGCCCTCAAGGAGAAGAAGACCATCCGGCAGACCGTGATCGACCGCGGGTTGATCGGCGAGAAGCTGTCGGAGGAGGAACTTGACCGCCGGCTGGACGTGCTGGCCATGGCCAAGGTCCGCGAGGACCAGAGCTAGGGCCGGTGGCGGGGGGACGCGCGCGACGCACGCGGGAAGAGGGCTCGGTCGATGATTTCCTCGACGCCGCGGTCAGTTCCCCCGTGGCCCTGCTCATCGAGGGTGAGGCCGGCATCGGCAAGACCACGCTGTGGTTGACGACGATTCAGCGCGCCCGCGCCCGCGACTTCCGGGTGCTCTCGACGCGGGCCACGGCCGCCGAGTCGGTCTCGGCGTACAGCGCGCTGACCGAGCTGCTCGCCGACGTCAAACCCTCCACGTGGGCGCGGCTGACCGATCCGCAGCGGGTGGCGATCGACCAGATCCTCTCGCGCACAGGGGATTTGGATACGACGACCAACCAGCGCGCGGTGGCGGCGGCGTTTCTGTCCATCGTCGAGAAGCTCGCTGAGAAGGGCCCGACGCTCCTGGCCGTCGACGACCTGCAGTGGCTCGAGCCGTCGAGCAGGCACGTGCTGGCCTACACCGCGCGCCGGTTGCGCGGCCCGGTGGGGGTACTCGGCACCGTGCGCAGCGCGGGCGCCGACACCGGCGACGCGTCGTGGCTGCAGTTGCTGCGCCCCGACGCTGTCGACCGGATCGAACTGCGCCCGATGTCGGTCAAGGAGTTGCACGGCGTGGTGACCAGCCATCTCGGCGCGCCGCTGTCGACCGCGGCGATCCGGCGGATTCACCAGATCTCCGGGGGCAACCCGTTCTACGCGATCGAACTGGCCCGCGCCTTCGACGGCACCGCCGACACCTTCCTGCCCAGCACGCTGGCCGAGGTGGTGGCCGCCCGGATCGACGGCCTGGACCGGCCGGTGCGCGACGTGCTGGTGGCCGCTGCCGCACTGGCCGCTCCCACGGTCGAATTGACCCGGGCGGCAACGGGTCTCGACCGCGACCGGCTGATCGAGCTGCTTGAGGCGGCCGAGCGGGACCACATCATCGCGATCGAGGGCAACCGGATCCGGTTCACCCATCCACTGCTCGCCACCGGCGTGTACACGAGTTCCCCGGTGGAACATCGCCGGCTATTGCACCACCGGATCGCCGACCTCGTCGATCACCCGGAATTGCGGGCCCGCCACCTGGCGCTGGCGGTCACCTCCGCCGACGAGGACACGCTGCGGGCGCTCGACGAGGCGGCGCACAGCGCCGTCCGCCGCGGTGCCCCCGCGGCCGCCGCCGAGCTGCTCGAACTCGCCGTCTCGCTGGGCGGCGATTCCCCCGAGCGCAAGACGCGGCTGGCCTGGCACTGCTTCGACGCCGGCAATCCGCAACGGGCCAAGGCGCTGCTGAACGACGCTGTCGCCGAACTGCCCGCCGGGCCGACCCGCGCCGCGGCGCTGTTTCAACTGGCGCTGGTGCGCTTCATCGACGACGGCTACCCCGACGCCGTCGAGTTGCTCACCCGCGCGCTGGCCGACGAGCCCGAACCGGCCACGCGGGTGCGGATCCGCACCGCGCTGGCGCACGGGCTCTACAACGTCGGCCAGCACCAAGCGGCGCAGGCCTGCGCAGAGGAGGCGGTGCCCGAGGCCGAACGCCTGGGCGTGCCGGGGCTGCTCAGCCAGGCCCTCGCGGTGCGCTCGATGTTGAGGTTCCTCCTCGGCGAGGGATTCGATGAGCCGAGCCTGCAACGCGCCGTGGCGCTCGAGGACCACCAGGCCGCCACGCCCACCCTGCTTCGGCCCGGTGTCATGTACGCGCTGCAACTGGGCTGGATCGGCGACCTCGACGAGTCGCACGACCGCATGCTGGCGATCCACCACCGTTGTGTGGAGCGCGGCGAGGAATCCGACCTGCTCTTCATGGACTTCCAGATGGCGATGAACCGGATCTTCCGCGGCGACTACGGCGCCGCCCGCCGGATCATCGACGAGGCGGTCGAGCTGGCACGGCGACTCGGCGGCGGCTTCCCGCAGATGACGGGCTCCGTGCTGCAGGCCACTCTGGCCGCCTATACCGCCGGCACCGACGAGGCGACCTCAGCCATCGACACCGCGCTCGACGACGCCAAGCGCTGCGGCACGCGGTGGCACGAGGACCTGTCGCTGAGCCTGCTCGCCTTCGTGCAGACGTCGGTACGCGACTACGACGCGGCCGTGCACACCCTCGAACCGCTGATCGCGCGGTACAGCGAGGCCGGCATCGCGGAGATCCCCACGGCGGGATTCACCCCCGACGCGGTCGAGGCACTGGTCGGGGTGGGCCGCCTCGACGAGGCCGAGCGGCTCGCCGACGCGCTGGTGGGCCACGGGCAGCGGCTGGGACGCGCGTGGGCCAGCGCCGTCGGCGGTCGCGCCCGCGCGATGGTGCTGGCCGCCCGCGGCGATCTGGACGGTGCGCTCGCATCCGCGACCGCCGCGATGACGCACCATGATCGGCTGCCGATGCCGTTCGAGCGGGCCCGCACCCAGCTGCTGCTGGGCCAGCTGCAACGGCGCGCCCGCGACCGGACCGGGGCGGCGACGGTGCGCGCGGCGCTCGCGGTGTTCGAACAGCTGGGCACCCCGCGGTGGGTCGACCTCGCCCGCGCGGAACTGGACGACCTCGCCGACACGGCCAACGCCCTGGCCACGCTGACCGACGCCGAGCGGCGGGTCGCGGAACTGGCCGCCGAGGGCCGCACCAACCGGGAGGTGTCCGAGCAGCTGTTCATCAGCGCCAAGACCGTCGAGGCCACCCTGGCCCGGGTGTACCGCAAACTCGGCATCCGGTCCCGCGCCGAGCTGGGTCAGCTGATGGGTGGCGCCGGAAGCGAGCGGGTATAAGCGTTTCTTGCTGGCATCTGGGGCTGGCTGGAATTCTGGGAAGGGTGGCGGGGACAGCGATGCCGGGGGCCGATCTGCGCAGCCGCCCGATGGAGAGCCGGGCGGTCGACGACTTCCTCGCCTCGTCGGCCCGGGCCCCGTCGGCGCTGCTGATCGAGGGCGAACCCGGCATCGGCAAGACCACGCTGTGGTTGGCCGCGCTGGAGCGGGCCCGCGACCGCGGGTTTCAGGTGCTGTTCAGCCGGGCGGCCGCCGCGGAGTCGGTGCTGGCCTACACCGCGCTGGCCGACCTGCTCGACGACGTCGACCCGCGGGTGTGGGCGGATCTGCCCGAGCCGCAGCTGGCGGCGGTGGACCGGGTGCTGTTGCGCGCGGACAATGACGCCCCCACCGATCAGCGTGCCGTCGCCGCGGCGTTCCTGTCGGTCATCGACAAGCTCGCCGAACGGACGCCGGTGCTGTTGGCCGTCGACGACCTGCAGTGGCTCGACCCGTCCAGCAGCCACGTGCTCGCCTTCGCCGCGCGCCGACTGACCGGGCCGGTCGGCATCCTCGGCAGTGTGCGCACCGAGTCCACCGACAGCCCCAGCGTGGCGTGGCTGCAGCTGCCGCGACCGGAGGCGCTCAACCGGATCCGGTTGAGCCCGCTCAACGTTCACGACCTGCACGCGGTGGTCACCGCGCGGCTGCGCCGGCCGCTCTCGAGGCCGGCGATGCAGCGCATCCACGCGATGTCTGGCGGAAACCCTTTCTACGCAATCGAATTGGCGCGCACAATCGACGAACGGCCACCCGGCGCGGACGCGTCGCTGCCCCGCACGCTGTCCGACATCGTGCGGGCGAGGCTCGGCGAGCTGGATCCCGACGTGCACGACGCGCTGCTGGCCGCGGCCTGCCTGGCCACCCCGACGGTCGAGATGGTGTCCAGCGCGACGATCAGCGACGACGACAGGCTGCTCGAGTTGCTCGAGATCGCCGAGAGCAAGGGCATCATCACGATCGACGGCAACCGCGTCCACTTCGCGCACCCGCTGCTGGCCACCGGCGTCTACAGCCAGGCGGCGCCCGGTCGGCGCCGGGCCATGCACCGCAGGCTGGCCGAACTGGTCGACGAGTCCGAGCTGCGGGCCCGGCACCTGGCGCTGGCGGCGACCAGCGGCGATGAGCAGACGCTGCGGGCGCTGGACGCCGCGGCCGAGTCGGCGCGGGCGCGCGGCGCCCCCGCGGCGGCCGCGGAGCTGATCGACCTGGCGATCCGCCTCGGCGGCGACACCCCGCAGCGTCGGCTCAACTCGGCGCTCAACCATTTCGACGCCGGCGACCACGATCGCGCCGAGGCGGTGCTCGAGGAGACGGTCGAGCGGCTCGAGCGCGGCGACACCCGGGCCGAGGCACTGTGCCGGCTGGCGGGGGTGCGCCTCTACGGCGAGGGGTTCGGCGAGACCGCGCGGCTGCTGCAGCAGGCGCTCGACGACGCCGCCCCCGACAGCCCGCTGCGGGTGCAGATCTCGGTCACGCTGTCGTACTGCCTGATGCACGGTAACGACATGCCGGCCAGCCTGCGGGTCGCCGAGGCGGCGGTGACCGACGCCGAGGCGATCGGCCACCCGCACCTGTTGGGCATGGCGCTCGGGATGCGCACCATGCAGCGTTTCCAATCCGGCCTCGGGCTTGACACCGAGTCCCTTTCGCGCGCAGTGGAACTGGAGGACCCGAAGGCGACCACCCCGCTGGTGTTCCGGCCCAGCGTGCATCACGCCCTGCTGATGGAGTGGACCGGCGAACTCGATCACGCCAAGCAGGCCCTCGAGGAGATCCGGTTGCGCTGCCTGGAGAAGGGCGAAGAGGGCGAGTACGTGTTCGTCGCCCAGCACGTGGTGCTCAACTCGATCTGGCGCGGTGACTTCGTCGACGCCGAACTCGTCGCCGAAGACGCCATGGAGCAGGCCCGCCAGGTGGGTGGCGGTACCCCGCTGTTCCTGGCGAGCGGACTGTGCGCCAAGCTCGCCGCCTACGCCGGCGACGAGGACGAGGCCCGCCGCCTGATCGAGCAGACGATCGAGATCGGCAGGCAGACCGGGACTTTGCGGCTGACCGATCGGATCTTCGGGGTGCTGGCCTTCCTCGAGGTGTCGCTGGGCAACTACGAGGCGGCCGCGGCGGCGGTGGCGCCGCAGCTGGAGCGCTTCGATCCCGAGTCCACGCCGACCGAACTGCCGGCGGCCGGCTACCTGCCCGACGCGATCGAGGCGCTGGTGCAGTTGGACCGGCTCCCCGAGGCCGAGCCGCTGATCGCGGCGCTAGAGCGCAACGGCGCCCGGCTCGGCCGCGCCTGGATGTCCGCGATCGGGGCGCGCGGCCGGGCCATGCTGCTGGCGGCCCGCGGCGACCTGGACGGCGCGCACACCGCCGCCACGGAGGCGATGTCGGCACACGGCCGGATTCCGATGCCCTTCGAGCGGGCGCGCACGCTGCTGCTGCTGGGGCAGATCGAACGCCGGCAGCGCAAGAAGGAGACGGCCTCGGCGCGGCTGCAGGAGGCGCTGGCGGAATTCGAGCGGCTGAATGTGCCGCTGTGGGCGGACCGGGCGCGCGCGGAGTTGGTCCGCGCGAACGTCGGGCCACGCAGGAGCGGACAGCTGACCCCGTCCGAGCAGCGGGTCGCCGAGCTGGCCGCCTCCGGCATGAAGAACCGCGACGTGGCCACGGCGCTGTTCATCAGCCCCAAGACGGTGGAGGCCAACCTGGCGCGGATCTACCGCAAACTGGGCATCCGCTCCCGGGCCGAGTTGGGCCGCCACATCGGGCGCGGCTGAACGTTCTCGGGCGCTCGGCAGGTTCGACATCGGCAGCGCCGACGGCGGGTGGGACAGCGCGGGGACTCTACGGCAGCGCGCCGGGGCTGATCTCCTCGAGCAGTTCGGTCACCAGCGCGGCGATCGGCGAGCGTTCACTGCGCAGCAAGGTGATGTGGGCGAACAGCGGGTGACCCTTGAGCTTCTCGATGACGGCGGCGACGCCGTCGTGGCGGCCCACCCGCAGGTTGTCGCGCTGGGCGACGTCGTGGGTGAGCACCACCCGCGAACCCGCACCCAGTCGGGACAACACCGTCAGCAGCACGTTGCGCTCCAGCGACTGCGCCTCGTCGACGATGACGAACGAGTCGTGCAGCGACCGGCCGCGGATGTGGGTCAGCGGCAGCACCTCGAGCATGCCGCGCGACAGCACCTCCTCCAGCACCGCCGGACTGGCCAGGCCCTCGAGGGTGTCGAAGACCGCCTGGGCCCACGGGCCCATCTTCTCGCTCTCACTGCCCGGCAGATAGCCGAGATCCTGGCCGCCGACCGCATACAGCGGACGGAACACCACCACCTTGCGGTGGGTGCGCCGCTCCAGCACCGCCTCCAGGCCGGCGCACAACGCCAGCGCGGACTTGCCGGTACCCGCCTTGCCGCCCAGCGACACGATGCCGACGGACTCGTCGAGCAACAGGTCCAGCGCGACGCGCTGTTCGGCCGAGCGCCCGCGCAGCCCGAACGCCTCACGGTCGCCGCGCACCAGTTGCACGCGCTTGTCCGGGTTGACCCGGCCCAGCGCCGAAGAACCGCCACCGAGTAGCCGAATTCCGGTGTGGCACGGAAGATCTCGCGCTGATTCCAGATCGATCTCACCGTCGGCGAACAACGCGTCGATGTCCTCGGCGGACACGTCGAGTTCGGTCATGCCGGTCCAGCCCGACGTGATGACGTCCTGGGCGTGATATTCGTCGGCGCGCAGTCCGACTGCGCTGGCCTTCACCCGCAGCGGAATGTCCTTGCTCACCAGGGTGACCAACTTGCCCTCCGCGGCGAGGTTGGCGGCGCACGTCAGGATGCGGGCATCGTTGGTGTCGGTGCGGAAACCGGCGGGCAGCACCGAGGGATCGCTGTGGTTGAGTTCGACGTGCAGCGTACCGCCTTGTGTGCCAACGGGAATCGGCTCGTCGAGGCGCCCATGCTCCAGCCGCAGGTCGTCGAACAGTCGCAGCGCCTGCCGGGCGAACCAGCCGAGTTCATGGTGGTGCCGTTTGGCTTCCAACTCGCTGATGACGACCAGTGGTACCACGACTTCGTGCTCGGCGAACCGGGTACACGCCCAGGGATCGGACAGCAACACTGAGGTGTCGAGAACATAAGTCCGCACGGGCGAATCGGTCACGTAACGCTCCTAGGCACCAGCGAATCCATGCGGCCCCACACGATCCAGTCGGTGGACGCTGCGGTACCAGGACCGGGGCCGGTCCCTTCGTGCAGGAGACGATCGGTACCGCCCGGACAGCAGAGCATGTCGCTAGCCATCGAAAGCGACGCTACTCCGCTCGCCGCATGTGCGCCGTGCAGGCGCGCCGTGGCTAACTTGTGACGAACTCTTTAAGTTCTGGTGCGTCGGCCACACCCCAGGCGGTGATGCGATCGGAGATCACCTGACGCAGCTGCGCCGGACCGAAGATGCCGGCCTGCTCGACATTGGCGACCTTGTCCGCCCACTGCTCGATGTCGGCCCCGACCACGGTCATCTCGGCGGCGCGGGCCGCGATCGCCGCGATCGTCTCCTCGCGCTTGGACGTCAGCAGGTACGACACCAGGTTGGCGAAGAACTCCTCGTGCCGCTCCTCGTCGCGGGCGATGCGGTTGACCAGCGACTTGAGCACCGGCTCGGTGATCGTGGCCTCCAGGTTGCGGCAGAACACGGCGTACTCGCGCTCGTAGAACGCCATGAAGACGAGCCGTTCGATCTGGCTGTAGGTGTCGGCACGGTAACCCTTCATCACGTGCTTGACCCGGACCTCCTCGTTGGCGTCCGGGTCGACCTCGCGGGTGACGATCAGGTAGTTGCGCAGCGCGATCGCGTGCAGCTGCTCCTCGGCGGTCCAGCGGCCGATCCAGCGGCCCCACTTCTCCTCGAGGATGAAGCTGAACACGAACTCACGGTGGTAGCCGGCCAGGTTGTCCTTGTTGATGAGCAGGAGCTCCAGCGCGTCGGTGACGGTCTTGGGCAGCGTCACCTGCGACGGGTCCCAGTCGCGTCCGCCCAGGAAGGCGAAGTTCTCGCCCTGGTCGAACGGCACGTAGTCATGGGCGTACCACAGGTCCTCGGAGTCGAGGTGGCGGCGCAGCTCCTGCTTGACGACAGGTTCCAGCTCCAGGGTCAGCGCATTGGGGACAGGTTTCTGTGCCATGCAGTTACAGTAACCCAATTCTGTGGGAATCGTAAAATTCGTTGACCCGTGTCACACGTCGCGATTCGACGTCCCACCTGCCCCGCCGACCGGCGTGGTTACAGCGTCAGCCCTGGATACAGCGGGTTGGCGGCCAGCAGTTCGGCGGCCGCGGCGTGCACCCGGTCGGCGGTGCCGTCGGCCAGCTTGTACTTGGCCTTCGAGGTGCCCTCGGGGCTGGTGTTGCTCAACACGTCGACCACCAACTCGGCGACCCGGTCGAACTCCGCGGGGCCGAAGCCGCGGGTGGTCAGCGCGGGCGTGCCGAACCGGATGCCGCTGGTGTACCAGGCCCCGTTGGGGTCGGCGGGGATCGCGTTGCGGTTGGTGACCACCCCGGAGTCCAGCAGCGCGGACTCCGCCTGCCGGCCGGTCAGCCCGAACGAGGTGACGTCGAGCAGCACGATGTGGTTGTCGGTGCCGCCGGTGACCAGGCGCGCACCGCGCTTGAGGAACCCTTCGGCCAGCGCTTTGGCGTTGTCGGCGACCTGCTGCGCGTACTCGCGGAACGCTGGCTGGCGGGCCTCGGCGAGCGCGACCGCCTTGGCCGCCATCACGTGCGACAGGGGTCCGCCCAACACCATCGGGCAGCCCTTGTCGACGGCGTCGGAGTACTCCTCGGTGGCCAGCACCAGCCCGCCGCGCGGCCCGCGCAGCGACTTGTGCGTCGTCGTCGTGGTGACGTGGGCGTGCGGCACCGGATCCTCGTCGCCGGTGAACACCTTGCCGGCGACCAGGCCGGCGAAGTGCGCCATGTCGACCATCAGCGTGGCGCCCACCTCGTCGGCGATCTCGCGCAGCTTGGCGAAGTTGATCCGGCGCGGGTACGCCGAGTAGCCACCGACCAGGATCAGCGGCTTGAACTCGCGGGCCGCCGCCGCCAGCGCGTCGTAGTCGAGCAGCCCGGTCTGCGGGTCGGTGCCGTAGCTGCGCTGTTGGAACATCTTGCCGCTGATGTTGGGCCGGAAGCCGTGGGTGAGGTGTCCGCCGGCGTCCAGCGACATGCCCATCAGCCGCTGGTTGCCCAGCCTGGCGCGCAGCGTCTCCCAGTCCGCCTCGGACAGGTCGTTGACGTTCTTGACCCCGAACTCGGCCAGCGCCGGGGCCTCCACCCGGGTGGCCAGAATCGCCCAGTAGGCGACCAGGTTGGCGTCGATGCCCGAGTGCGGCTGGGCGTAGGCGTACGGCGCGCCGAACAGTTCGCGGGCGTGCTCGGCGGCCACCGACTCGACGGTGTCGACGTTCTGGCAGCCGGCGTAGAAGCGGTGCCCGATCGTGCCCTCGGCGTACTTGTCGGACAGCCAGGTGCCCATCGTCAGCAGCACCGCCGGCGAGGCGTAATTCTCGCTGGCGATCAGCTTCAGCGAATCCCGTTGATCGGCAAGTTCTTTGCGCGTCGCGTCGGCGATGCGCGGCTCGATCGACTCGACGATCGACAGAATGTCGCGGTACGCGGAGCTGGCGGTCTCGGCGTACCCGGCGGCGGTGCTGGTGACGGGGTCGGCAGTCATAGGGTTCAGCCTACGTCCCGCGCCTGAGCGCGAACGCCCCTGGTCAGGCCGCGCGCAGCGACGACGGGATCAGCGGCTCGTCGAGCAGGGTGGCGAACCGCTCGGTCAGCGACACCCCGGCCGGGCGGGCGTCCAGCCAGGCCCGCAGCAAGCGGTAGCCCTCGACATAGGTGCTGGTGTAGGCGCGCCACAGCGGCGAAGACAGAAATCGCAGCATCTGCCGGGCCCGCTCGTCGTTGACCAGCAGCCAGCGCTTCAGGAAGTCCACCACCTCGTCGGCGTCGCGGTGTTCGTCGTGCAGCATCAGCGCGGCGTCCTGGCGCACGTCGGCCAGCGCGGCCGCCGCCTCCGACACCGCCTCGGCGCGGTCGCCGTCGAACGACAACCCCAGATCGGCGTAGATCTCGGCGGCCCAGCCACCCCAGTTCGGGCCGATCGCCGCGTACAGCGCCAGGTCGGCCAGCCCCTCGGCCATCAGGCACTGCGGGGTGTTGACCAGGAAGATGGTCTGCTCCCCGTGGCCCTTGCCGTGTACCAGCCGTTCCTCTTTGCGGCAGTGCTCGGTGTGGTGGCCGGGATAGGACTCGTGCGCCACCAGCCTGGGCAGGTTGGACATCTGCTGTTTGAGATCGGCGTTGACCGCGACCGTCGACTTGTAGTCGCCGAGGTAGTAGTTGAACCCCGACCACGGCTTGTCGGTGACCACCTCGTAGCTGATCACCTCGCTGTCCGGCAGCCCGAACTCGGCGCGCACCCGGTCGCGCAGCGCGGACGAGAACGCGTGGATGGCCTCCTCGAGCTTCTCCGGCGGCAACTCCTCGCCCGCGCGGTAGGCGATCATCCGGTCGGCCAGCGGACCGCCGCCGCCGAGCGCCTCGTCGAGCTTGGCGTGCGCCTCGCGGTAACGGTCCTCGTCGCCCTTGGCGATGCGCACGTCGAAGTAGGCCGCCACCTCGTCGACGAAGCCGACGTCCTCGCCGGCGAACTTGCGCGCGGCGCACGCCAGCGCGCGCAGGTGTGCTGCGATGAAGTCGGCGCGGGCGGGTTCCAGCCCCGCCGGCAGCTCGGCCAGCAGCCGCTCGGCCTGCCTCGCCAGCTCGGCCGGGTCCGGCGGCGGCTCGTTGTCGACGGTCCGGCGCAGTTCCGGGTCGCCGGTGAAGGAGTCGACGTAGCCGCTCTCGACCCGGTCGAAGCGCAGCCCGAGCAGCAGATAGTCGCGGACGACCGAAACAGGGGTGGTCGCGTTCATGCGGTCAACGCTAACTGCAAGACTTGTGGCATGCCGCGGTTGAGCGAGCCGAGCCCCTACGTGGAGTTCGACCGGACCGAGTGGCGGGCGCTGCGCATGTCAACCCCGCTCAAACTGAATGAAGACGAGCTGGTGCGGCTGCGCGGCCTCGGTGAGAAACTCGACCTGCTCGAGGTCGAGGAGGTCTACCTGCCGCTGGCCCGGCTGATCCACCTGCAGGTCGCCGCGCGGCAGCGGTTGTTCGCCGCGACCGCGGAGTTCCTCGGCGAGCCGCAACAGAACCCGGACCGCCCGGTGCCGTTCATCATCGGCGTGGCGGGCAGTGTCGCGGTGGGCAAGTCGACCACCGCCCGTGTGCTGCAGGCGCTGCTGGCCCGCTGGGAACACCATCCGCGCGTCGACTTGGTGACCACCGACGGCTTCCTCTACCCCAACGCCGAGTTGGAGCGGCGGGGCCTGATGCACCGCAAGGGTTTTCCGGAGAGCTACGACCGACGCGCGCTGATGCGGTTCGTCACCGCGGTGAAGTCGGGCGCCGACGTGGCCTGCGCACCGGTCTACTCGCACCTGCTCTACGACATCGTGCCGGGCGAGAAGCAGATCATCCGCCACCCCGACATCCTGATTCTCGAGGGGTTGAACGTGCTGCAAACCGGTCCGGCCCTGATGGTTTCGGACCTGTTCGACTTCTCGGTCTACGTCGACGCGCGCATCGAGGACATCGAGGAGTGGTACATCTCGCGGTTCCTGTCGATGCGCGAGGGCGCGTTCGCCGACCCGGCATCGCACTTCCACCACTACGCGACGCTGACCGACGAGCAGGCGGTGATGGCCGCGCGCGACATCTGGCATTCGATCAACCGGCCCAACCTGATCGAGAACATCCTGCCGACCAGGCCGCGCGCGACGCTGGTGCTGCGCAAGGACGCCGACCACTCCATCAACCGGTTGCGGTTACGCAAGCTGTAGCACGCAAAACCGCCCGGGGTGCCGGGCGGGTTCACGCAGGGCTCACTTGATCCGGCGCACGCCCTGGTACTGCAGTTCGGCCATCACCAGCGTGTAGACGCCGACCGCCAGCGTGGCCACCACCCCGAAGGTGGTCAGCGGGAACACGTCGGCGAGCACGAAGATGACGCTGGCGACGGTGTAGGCCAGGTTGCCGACGGCGATCACGATGCCCGCACCCTTGACCTTCGGGCGCGACGCGACCACGAACACTCCGATCGCGAACGCGATGAAGACCGCCGCCATGCCGTATTCGAAAGCCGGTGTGGTGCCGGACATCCTGGCCAACCAGCCGGCCAGCGGGATGCCGGCCAGGCCGACCAGACCACTGCAGGTGGCGTCCAGGCGGAGCGCGAAGCGCAGGAACGAGTCGTTGGAGGTGGCGAGCTTCGGGGTGCCGATTGCGGTCATGGAACTTCCTCTCCTCATCGGGTTACAGGACACCGGTTCCGGAGCCGACGCCGCAACCTCTAACGACGGCGGCTCCGGACCCGGTCATGTGGGAGTCACGTCCATCCGACGCACTCCGAGGTACTGGGCGTAGGCGAGGGCCAGGGTGGCGACGGTGAACGCGACGGTGGCGCCGACTCCGAACCCGGTCAGCGGCAGCAGGCCCCCGACGAGCACGACGCCGACGGCGACCGCGAAGGCGACGTTGCCGGCGAGCACCCCCACCCCGACGCGGCGGACGTCGGGCAGTCCGGCCAGTGTGTAGAGCGCGGCGCCGTAGCCGACCAGCGCCGCACCGGCGATCCATTCGGAGGTGGCGGTCAGCCCGCTCAGTCGCGACAGCGGGTCGGCGGTCATCGCGACGAGCAGGCCGACCCCCGCGCACAGGGTGGCGTCGGCCCGGAGCGCGAAGCGCAGCAGCGAGTCGGTCTCGCGCACCCGGCGGTTGGTGATTGCGGTCATGGCTCTCACGCTGCGGCGAATGCACTGCCAGATCGACGCCGACCGCTGCCAGTTACTGCCAACCGCAGGTCGGAGGCGCAAGTCACGACTCGGCGGTGACCAGTTGGCCGCGCAGATCGGCGGCGATCAGCCGGGCGGCGGCGTTCTGCCAGTTGTGCAGCGACCGCTGCGGCACCTCGGTGACGAACCACTGCCAGGCCTGCCGCGCGACGGGGTCCAGGCCCGCGGCGGTGGCGTTCTGGGCGTAGGCGCGCACGCCGACGACGTACGGGAAGTACAGCGAGTTGTAGTGGCGCCATTCCTCGGTCGTGCCGAAGTCGCCGCCGTCGCGGGGCTTGAGCCGGGCGATGCGCTCGGCCAGCAGCGCCTTGAGTTCGTTCGCGCGTTCCAGCGGCTGGTCGGGCGCGCCGCGCTCGGCCAGCCGCTCGTCGATGATCGGCAGATAGGTCAGCGGGCTGGCGACGAGTTTGGTCAGGTCGCTGTAGTGGCCCAGCGCGCGCCGGGTCAACCGGACGAAGGTCTCCTCGTCCACGTCGTCGAGCGGGCTCGCCGAGCGGCGCGGCAGCGCCGCTTCCGTGCCGCGCAGGGCGGCACGGTCGGCGCGCAGCGCCGGCGAGCCCGCGAAGGTCAGGCGGTCGAGCACCCCGGCCAGGGGGTCGGCGAGCACGTTGATCGTGATGGCGATCGCCAGGCTGGTGAACAACAACACGGTCAGCGCGGTCTTCTCGTCGGTGACCGCCAGCCCGATCAGCGCCTGCCCGGCGAACAGCGTCGACACCACCGACGTGGCGACGAACGAGCGCAGCATGTCGGCGCGCAGCGCCTGGCCCTCGTCGAAGGCGTCCCACATCGCGACCGCGACACCGAGCACCGCGACGTCGAACCCGGTGGACGCCAACGCAAGCCAGCTCGGCACCAGGCCCAGCGGGATGATCAGGATCGCGTTGGCCAGCGCGAAGAACAACGTCGCGAGCACCACATAGCCGACCACCCG
>ENA-UOVV01001189-UOVV01001189.1-compost-metagenome-genome-assembly--contig:-NODE-1189-length-21454-cov-6.344035_pt1 | contig 21454 bp, 26 predicted proteins | sample MGYA00238155_ERZ761577 | MGnify/ENA primary metagenome ERZ761577 (study PRJEB28898, sample SAMN06268775) | compost metagenome | isolation source: Emeryville, CA | place: USA:Emeryville, CA | collected...
CCGCCAGATCGCCCAGGATCCGCACCAGCACCTGCAGGTCGGCGGCGCTGTAGCGCTGGAGGAACTCCCGCAGGCCGCGGGTCATCTCCACGTGCATCTGCGCGTGCGCGTCGGCGACCAAGCGGCCGTCGGCGGTCAGGCGCAACTGCACCTCCTTGCGGTTGCCCGGTACCGGACCGCGCTCGACCAGACCCGCCTCGACCAGCCGCTGGACGTGCTTGGACACCGTGCCCTTGAGCTGGCCGGTCCGCGCCGCCAACCCGACGACGCTGACCGGTTCGGCGTCCGCGACGGCCCCCAGCAGGTGCATCGACAGCGTCGGCAACCGCCTGCTCACCGGCACGAGCCGGGCCGGCAGCCGCCCGGCGATGAAGTCGCGCTCGGCGTCCGCGCCGTCGCCGGTGTCGAACTTCTCCTTCAGCACGCTGATCAGGCCGTCGATCTCAGCGACCAGCGCAGCTTTGGTTTTCACGGAAACCATCTTGCCACCCTCCGCTCCCGAGCCTATAGTTTCGCTAGAAACCATTTCCAGAGAAACTATAGGAGCGCTCGATGAAGGCCGCGGTTGTCGAGGAATGGGGCCGCCCGCCCGTCTACACCGATCACCCCGAACCACGGGCGTCCGGCGGTGCCGTCGTCGCCACGGTCGAGGCATCGCCGCTGACCAATCTGACCCGCGGCGTGGCGCTGGGAAAGCACTACGCCAGCAAGGGGTTTGAGCTACCCGTCATACCAGGGGTGGACGGGGTGGTGCGACTGCCCGACGGCGCCCGCGTCTACACCAACGTGCTCGGCGCGAAGGGCCTGTTCGCCGAGCGCGCCGCGGTGCGCCCGGACGGGGCGGTGCCCGTTCCCGACGACGTCGACTCGGTGACCGCCGCCGCACTGCCGAACCCCGGTGTGTCCGCGTGGGTTTCGCTGGACCACGCCGCGGCGGTCTCGCCCGGTGACCACGTGCTGATCGTGGGCGCCACCGGGGTGACCGGCGCGATGGCGACGCAGCTGGCCAAGTCGGTGTTCGGGGCCGGCCGGGTGGTGGTCGCGGGCCGCAACACCGACCGGCTGGCCTGGTTGCGGAGCGTGGGCGCCGACGAGGCGATCCCGCTCGACGAGCTCGGCGAGCGGGTGGGCGCGCTGCACCGGGAGCGACCGTTCGACGCGGTGCTGGACTACGTCTGGGGCCCGCCCGCCGAGACGGCGCTGGCGGCGCTGGCGGCGCGGGGCATCTCCAGGTACCACCCGACACGGTTCGTTCAGGTCGGCTCGATGGCCGGCGAGACGATCACCCTGCCGGCCGCGATACTGCGCAGCTGTGGAATCACGATGCGCGGGGTCGGTTTCGGCAGCGTTCCGCCCGTCGTGATGGCGCGGGCGCACACCGAGGGCCTGTCGCGGATGTTCGCGATGGTGGCCGCCGGTGAGTTACAACTGCTGACGAAAGCGGTGGCGCTGTCGGATATCGAGCGGGTGTGGTCGGCGGCCGAGCCGTCGGGCGTCCGGATCGTGGTGACGCCGTAACGGTCGTCACCCGAAGCGACCGGAGATGTAGTCCTCGGTGGCCTTCTCCTTGGGGTTGGAGAAGATCTTCTCGGTGTCGTCGATCTCGATCAACCGCCCGGGCTTACCCGTCGCCTCCAGGTTGAAGAACGCGGTCTGATCGCTCACCCGGGCGGCCTGCTGCATGTTGTGGGTCACGATCACGATCGTGAAGTCCTGCTTGAGTTCGGCGATCAGGTCTTCGATCGCCAGCGTAGAGATCGGGTCGAGCGCCGAGCACGGCTCGTCCATCAGCAGCACGTCCGGTTGCACGGCGATCGCCCGCGCGATGCACAACCGCTGCTGCTGGCCGCCGGACAGCCCGCCGCCGGGCTTGTCCAGCCGGTCCTTCACCTCGTTCCACAGGTTCGCCCCGCGCAGTGACCGCTCGCACACCTCGTCGAGCACCTTCTTGTTACGCACGCCCTGCAGCTTCAGTCCGGCCACCACGTTGTCGCGGATCGACATGGTGGGGAACGGATTCGGCCGCTGGAACACCATGCCGATGGTCTTGCGCACGCCGACCGGGTCGACACCGGGCGCGTAGATGTCCTCGCCGTCGAGCAGCACCGAGCCTTCGACCCGGGCGCCGGGGATGACCTCGTGCATGCGGTTCAGCGTGCGCAACACCGTCGACTTGCCGCAGCCGGACGGTCCGATGAACGCCGTCACCGCACGCGGCGGCACGGACAGGTCGACGTCGGCGACGGCGTGGAACGAGCCGTAGTAGATGTTGACACCCTTGAGGTCGAGCCGCTTGGCCACCAGAACTCCTAAACCTTCTTGGGGGCGAACAGTTTCGCCAACAGGCGCGCTCCGATGTTGAGCAGCGCGATCAGCAGGATCAGCGTCAGGGCGGCACCCCACAGCCGGTCGGTCGGAATGGGGTTGGCGCCGGCGCCCGCCGAGGTCTGGTCGTACATCATGCCCGGCAGCGAGCCCATGAAGCCGTCGAACATGTCGAAGTTCATCGCCTGGGCGTAACCGACCAGCACCAGCAGCGGCGCCGTCTCCCCCATCACCCGGGCCAGGGCCAGCATGATGCCGGTGACAATGCCCGAGAGCGCGGTCGGGATGACAATGCGCACAATGGTCTTCCACTTCGGTACGCCGAGCGCGTAGCTGGCCTCGCGCAGATCCATCGGCACGATGCGCAGCATCTCCTCGGTGGCGCGGACGATCACCGGGATCATCAGCAGCACCAGCGCCAGCGACACCGCGAACCCGGACCGCGGGAAGCCCAGGGTGGCCACCCACAGCGCGTAGATGAACAGCGCCGCCACGATCGACGGCACCCCGGTGAGGATGTCGACCATGAAGGTCGTCACCTTGCCCAACCTGGTGCCACCGCCGTACTCGACCAGGTAGATCGCGACGAAGATGCCTACCGGCACCGAGATCACCGCGCACACCAGGCCCTGCAGCACGGTGCCGACGATCGCGTGGTAGGCCCCGCCGCCGGCGGCGAATGCGGTCATGCCGGCCTGCGAATGGGTGAACCACACCGGCGAGGTAATCGCGCGGAAGCCCTTGACGACCACCGAGTACAGCACCCACAGCAACGGCACCAACGCGATCAGCACCGACAGCGTGACCAGCACGGTGGCGATGTTGTTGGTCACCTTGCGGCGCAGGCTGACGCCCTCGAAGTGGGTGACCTTGACCGGGCGGTCCAGCGTCGTGGTCATCGGTCCGCCTTTCCGGCCACCGCGGCGCGCGCCAGCGAGTTCACCACGAAAGTCAGCACGAACAGCACCAGACCCGCGGCGATGTAGGCGCCCGCCTTGTACTGGTCGTTGAATTCGCTTGCGGTGGCCGCGATCTTGCTGGCGAACGTGTAGCCGCCGTCAAACAGCGACCACCCGAACGCGGTCTGGGTGCCACGCAGGATGATCAGCAGCGCGATGGTCTCACCGAGCGCACGGCCGAGGCCGAGCATCGCGCCGCTGATGTAGCCGGACATCCCGAACGGCAACACCGTGGTGCGCACCACCTCCCAGCGGGTCGCGCCCAACGCCAGCGCCGCCTCGATCTGACCGCGGGGCGTCTGCACGAACACCTCGCGGGTCACCGCGGTGATGATCGGCAGGATCATCACCGCCAGCACGATGCCCGCGGTGAAGATCGTGCCGCCGCCCGCCACCGACGCGTTGCCGGTCTTGAACAAGAACAGCCAGCCGAGGTTCTCGTTGAGCCACAACGCAACCGGTTTGATCGCCGGAGCGAGCACGTACAGCCCCCACACGCCGTAGATGATCGACGGCACCGCGGCCAGCAGATCGACCATGTATGCCAGCGGGCCGGCGATGCGCCTCGGGGCGTACTGGGTCACGAAGATCGCAATGCCCAGCGCCACCGGCATTGCCAGGATCAACGCGAACACCGAGACGAACACCGTGACCTGCAGCAGGTCGAGGATGCCGAAGTGCATCGCGGACGTGTCGGTGGTGATCCAGTTGCCGCCGTAGAGGAAGAAGTTCTCCTCGTTGCGCGCCAGCGCCGGGATCGCACGCCACAGCAGGAACGCCCCGATCGCGGCGATCAGCACGATGATCAGCACGCCGGCGCCCTCGGAGAGCAGCCGGAAGATCCGGTCGCCCAGCCGTTCCTTGGCATTGCGGGACGGATCGGTGGGCACCGGCGTCGGCTCCGGGAACGGGGCCGCCAGTGCGGCCCCCGATCCCGCGTCGGACGGGTCAGGCAGCCCGCTCACATCGGTCACATCGAGCCTATCGGTCATCGGGTCCCGGCTACCCATCCTCACCGCATCCAGGCCGACTCGCCAACTATCTCAGCTAATCGCGTCGATCGACTTCTCCAGGCGCTGCTTGAACGCCTCGGGCAACGGAACATAGCCCGCCGCGGACAACCCGGCCTGGCCCTGGTTGGCGGCGGTGCGCAGGAACGACTTGACCGCCGCAGCGGTGTCGGCGTCATAGCCCTTCGAGCAGACGATCTCATAGGTGGCCAGCACCAGCGGGTAGGCGCCCGGTTCCTTGGTGCCGTACAGCGAGTCGAGATCAAGCGTGAGGTCGTTGCCCTCGCCGGCGAACTGCACGGCGTCGATCGCCTTGCCGGCCGATTCGTCGGTCAGCTCGACCGCGCCTGCGCCACTGTCGATCTGGGCGAACGGCACCCCGCCCTGGTCGGCAAAACCCTTCTCCACGTAGCCGATCGCGCCCGGGGTGGCCTGCACCGCCTGCACCACACCGGCCGACTTCTGGGCGCCCTCACCGGCCCCGCCCTGGAACTCGCTGCCGGCGCCCTTGGTCCACGTCTGCGGCGCCGCGGCGGTCAGGTACTTCTGGAAGTTGTCGGTGGTGCCCGACGAGTCCGACCGGTAGATCGGCGTGATGGCGAGGTCGGGCAGGTCGGTGCCGGCGTTCAGCGCGGCGATCGCGGGATCGTTCCACTTGGTGACCTGGCCGGAGAAGATCTTGGCCAGCAGGTCGGCGTTGAGCACCAGCGTGTCGACGCCGTCGATGTGGTAGGCCATCGCGATCGGCCCGAACACCAGCGGCAGGTTCCATGCCGGGTTGCCGCCGCACCGCTGCTCGGCGGCCTTGACCTGATCGCCCTTGAGCGCGGAATCGGAGCCGGCGAAATCGACCTGGCCGGCGATGAACTGTTCGCGCCCGGCACCCGAACCGGTCGGGTTGTACGACAGGTTCTTGCCCGGGCACAGCTGTCCCCAGGCCCGGTTGAACTCCCCGATCGCGTTCTGCTGGGCCGTCGACCCCTCGGCGGTCAGCGAGTTCTTGCCGGCGCAAGCGCCCGCGGCCGCCTGCGAACCGCCCGACGGCGACGCGGGCAGGTTGTCGTCGCTGCCGCACGCGGTCAGCGTCAGCGCGGCGATCGCCGCCGCCGACAGCAGGGTGCCCGCACTCCTGGCGGTGCGACGAAGACTGCGTTGAAGACTCGAAGATGTCACGCCGGCAACGTATGCGGCCCGGATGGACGGACCGCGGATCGCAGGTGAACGTCCGGTGAACTAGTGCGCGGCGTACGCCACGTCCACGCTGTGGATGTCGAAACCCAATCGGCGGTAGGTCTTCACCGCCGCCGAGTTGTCCGCCTCCACGTACAGCATCACGGTGGGCCGATCGCTGGCGGCGAGCCGCTCGGCGAGGTGGTGCAACCCGATCAGGGTGAGCACCCCGCCCAGGCCACGGCCCTGGGCGGCGGGGTCGACGCCGACGACGTAGACCTCGCCGAGGTCGGGGCCGTGCACCTTGGTCCAGTGGAAGCCGAGCAGCTTGCCGGTGTCGGCGTCGACCGCCAGGAACAGCCCGGCCGGGTCGAACCACGGTTCCGCGCGGCGTTCGGCCAGCTCGGCGCCGGTCCAGCCGCCCTGTTCGGGATGCCACGAGAAGGCCGCGTTGTTGACGCGCAGGAGTTCGGCGTCGTCGGCGGGCCCGGAGTACGTGTCGATACGCACCCGGTCGGGCACCGACACGTCCGGCAGGTCGGTCAGCGGCCTGCGCATCTGCAGCAATTCACGCACCACGACCAGGCCCAGCGCGGATGCGGTGGCCCGGGCCGGGGCGAGGTTGCCGTGCGCCCAGACGCGGGTGCCGTCGCCGCCGCGGGCCAGCCCGGCGCGGATCAGCGCCGTCCCCAGGCCCCGGCGCCGGTGCGCCGGATGCACGACGAGCTCGGCGACCGCGGGCGCGTCCTCGGCGGCGGGCGCCAGGTTCAGATAGCCGATCAGCGCACCGCCGTCCTCGGCGAGCAGATGGCCGGTGCGGTCGTGCGGCAACTCCCGCAGCACCTGGTCGCCCACCGGAGCGACACCGTCGGCCTCGGTGCCCGCGGCGATCAGCTCTTTGATCCGGCGCTGCTCGTCGGCCGACAGGCGCACCCGCCAGGCGAGTGCCGGTTCGGTCACTGGCTGCGCAGCGGATCGGCGAGCGAGTCCGGCACGGCGTCGTACGCACCGTCACCGTCGGCGTCGTCGGGCAGCGCGTCGGTGCCCGGCTCGCTCGGCGGCCGGCCGCGGGCGGGCCGCACCGCCTTGTAGCCGACGTTGCGCACGGTGCCGATCAGCGACTCGTACTCGGTGCCCAGCTTGGCCCGCAGGCGCCGCACGTGCACGTCGACGGTGCGGGTGCCGCCGAAGAAGTCGTAGCCCCACACCTCCTGCAGCAGCTGGGCGCGGGTGAACACCCGGCCCGCGTGCTGGGCCAGGTACTTGAGCAGCTCGAATTCCTTGTAGGTCAGATCCAGCGGGCGGCCCCGCAGCCGGGCGGTGTAGGTGCCCTCGTCGATCACCAGTTCGCCGAGGGTGATCTTGCCGGCGTTCTCCTGGTTGGCCGCCCCACCGCGGCGCCCGACCAGCAGCCGCAGCCGGGCGTCGATCTCGGCCGGGCCGGTGCTCGGCAACAGGATCTCGTCGATGCCCCACTCGATGTTGACGGCCACCAGACCGCCCTCGTTGACCACCGCGACCACCGGCACCGATGTGCCCGTGGTGCCGAGCAGCCGGCACAGCCCGCGGGCGGCGGCCAGATCGGTGCGGGCGTCGACGATCGCCACGTCCGCGCTGCCCGCCTCGAGCAGCGACGACACCTCGGTCGGAGCGGTACGGACGTTGTGCGGCAGCAGCGCCAATGAAGGCAGAACGGTCTCAGGTCGCGGATCGACGGTCAGTAGCAGCAGATCCAACTGGCCCTCCAACAGCCAAGGGACCACGCCTGGACAACGATGTCGGTCGGTGACTTCCCAGATTCATGCCTGTCATGTGGCCGTTACCCGGCCCCGTGGTCACCTAACGATAGCGCGTCACCTGCGCGTGAGCCCGGTCAAGCGGATCGATGGGGTCCGGTGGTCCAGAATGTCCGGGTGCGCAAGCTGCTGATCGGTGCCCTGGCGGTCGCCACGGCGCTGGTCGTCGGCGCCGTCGGAACCGACTTCGGCGCGGCCATCTACGCCGAATACCGCCTGGCCAGAAGCGTGCGCACGGCGGCGCACCTGCAGTGGGACCCGTGGGCGTCGATCCTGGGTTTCCCGTTCATCACACAGGCGGTCGACCGGCACTACGACGAGGTCGAGATCCGCGCGGCCGGGGTCGACCACCCCCGCGTCGGCAAAGTCTCCCTGGAGGCCACGCTGCATTCGATCGACCTGCGCGACACCGGCTGGCTGATCGGCCCCGACGCCAAGCTGCCGGTCGGCAAGGCCGAAAGCCGCATCATCATCGACTCCACCCACCTGGGCCGCTTCATCGGCATCCCCGACCTGCTGGTCGAGGCGCCGACCGGGGAGAGCAACGACGCCACCGGCGGCACCACCGAGTCGGGCATCTCCAGCAACCGCGGGGTGGTGTTCACCGGCACCCCGGACAAGGCGGGCTACCACGAGCGGGTCAGCATCGCTGTGGACCTGACCATCACCGGTCCCGACCAGACCACGCTGGTGATGACCGCCACCGGGGTGTTGACCGGCCCCGGCACCGCCGACCAGCCGGTGCCCGAGGACAAGCGGGCGGCGGTGCTGGCCGCGTTCAGTGGCCGGCTGCCGGATCAGCGGCTGCCGTTCGGCCTGGCGCCGACCGCGCAGGGGGCGCGCGGCTCCGACATCATCATCGAGGGCATCGCCGAGGGAGTAACCGTGGCACTGGATCGGTTCAACCTGTCATGACCGCGTCGTGGGTGCTGGCGTTGGCCGTCCTGGTGGCGGCGCTGGGCGCCGCCGCTGTGATCGGACGGCTGCTGACCCGGCGCGCCGGCACGCTGAGGGCCAGCGACACCGGCGCCGAGGTGGACACCGCCGACCTGGGCCTGTCCACCACCGGGCCGACCATCCTGCACTTCTCGGCCGAGTGGTGCGGGCCGTGCGCCGGGGTGCGCCGGGTGGTGGAGCAGGTATGCGGCGAGCTGCCCGCGGTGGCGCACGTCGAGATCGACATGGACACCAACCCGGCGGCGGCCCGGCGGCTGTCGGTGCTCTCGCTGCCCACCACGATCATCTTCGACGTCGACGGACGGCCCCGCTACCGCGCCCACGGCGTCCCGAAGGCCGCTGACCTGCGGGCGGCGCTGGAACCTCTGTTGGCCTGATGCCCGGACCATTCGGTAAGCTGTCCGGCGTGTCCGCCCGCCTTGAGCCGATGCTCACGAAGCGCCGCGCAGTAGATCTGTGCCGCGTTGCGGGTTCCTGTTGTTGTTGCTGTAGCTGCTGAGCGCAGCCGCGCGACCGAGCGCGCTCGCTCTGAGCAGCCGGTACCGGTCTGCTCGCAACCAGCCCAATCCAACACAACAGGAGTGTGACTGCATGACGACCACCGCTTCGAGCACCAACCCGACCACCGCCATCGATCAGGTCGACGTCCGCGGACCGCGGTTCGCGGCCTGGGTCACCACCGCCGTCATCGTGGCGACGCTGGTGGCCGCGGCGATCAGTTCGGTGGCCGCCGCGATCGTGCTCGGCCTGCAGGCGGTGGTGTTCGCGATCGGCGCGTGGCTGGGGCCCCGACGGCACCCGTACGGGCTGATCTTCGCGCGACTGGTGGCACCCCGGCTCGGACCGGTCACCGAGAAGGAACCGGTGCCGCCGCTGAGGTTCGCGCAGTTGGTCGGTTTCGTGTTCGCCGCCGTCGGAGCGGTCGGCTTCGCCGCCGGCGTGCCGCTGCTGGGCCTGATCGCAACCGCGTTCGCGCTCGTGGCGGCCTTCCTCAACGCAGCCTTCGGCATCTGCCTGGGCTGCCAGCTCTATCCGCTCGTGGCTCGGCTGCGGCGGAGTCCGTCAACCACCTAGCAGTACCTAGGCCTTTCAATCTGAAAGCAACGGAAAGGAATTCGTCCATGGCACGCTCCGACGTCCTGGTCAGCACCGACTGGGCCGAGAGCAATCTCAAGGCGCCGAACACCGTCTTCGTGGAGGTCGACGAGGACACGTCGGCGTACGACGCCGGCCACATCGAGGGCGCCGTCAAGCTCGACTGGAAGACCGACCTGCAGGATCCGGTCAGGCGTGACTTCGTCGACGCGCAGCAGTTCTCGAAGTTGTTGTCGGACAAGGGCATCAGCAACGACGACACCGTGATCCTGTACGGCGGCAACAACAACTGGTTCGCCGCCTACGCGTACTGGTACTTCAAGCTCTACGGCCACGAGAACGTCAAGCTGCTCGACGGTGGCCGCAAGCGCTGGGAGCTCGACGGCCGTCCGCTGGTCACCGAGGTGCCCAACCGGCCGACCACCTCCTACACCGCCAAGACGCCGGACAACAGCATCCGGGCGTTCCGCGACGAGGTCATCGACGCCATCGGCAAGAAGAACCTGGTCGACGTGCGCTCGCCCGACGAGTTCTCCGGCAAGATCCTGGCCCCCGCGCACCTGCCGCAGGAGCAGAGCCAGCGGCCCGGGCATATTCCCGGCGCGATCAACGTTCCGTGGAGCAAGGCGGCCAACGAGGACGGCACCTTCAAGTCCGACGAGGAGCTGGCGAAGTTGTACGCCGAGGCCGGTCTGGACGGCGAGAAGGAGACCATCGCGTACTGCCGCATCGGTGAGCGCTCGTCGCACACGTGGTTCGTGCTGCGGGAGTTGTTGGGACACAAGAACGTCAAGAACTACGACGGTAGTTGGACGGAATACGGCTCCCTTGTTGGAGCCCCGATCGAGTTGGGAAGTTGATATGTGCTCTGCACCTAAGCAAGGGCTGACCCTGCCCGCGAACGTCGACCTGGAGAAGGAGACGGTGATCACCGGTCGGGTCGTGGACGGCTCGGGCCAGGCGGTCGGCGGCGCATTCGTCCGCCTGCTGGACAGCTCTGACGAGTTCACCGCCGAGGTCGTCACGTCGGCCACCGGCGATTTCCGGTTCTTCGCCGCCCCCGGCACCTGGACGGTGCGGGCGCTGTCGAAGATCGGCAACGGCGACGCCGTGGTGACGCCGACCGGCGCGGGCATCCACGAGGTCGACGTCAAGGTCGCCTAGTCGCGACTGGCCCGACGGCGACCACTAGACTCGAAGACGTGGTGCTGTTCTTCGAGATCATGCTGGTGGTCGCCGTCGTGGTCATTACCTGGTTCGCGCTGTACGTGCTCTACCGGCTGATCACCGACGAATCGTGACCTCCGGCGACGAGGCCGTCGCGGCCGCGGCCGAACGCGCGAAAGAGACCGCGGTCCGCAATATCCCGGTGTTCTCGGATCTGCCCGCACCGGCCGATACCGCCAATCTGCGCGAGGGCGCAAATCTGCACGACGCCCTGCTGGCGCTGCTGCCGCTCGTCGGCGTGTGGCGCGGCGAGGGGGAAGGCCGCAGCGCCACCGGCGATTACCGATTCGGCCAGCAGATCGTGGTGAGCCACGACGGCGGCGACTACCTGATCTGGGAGGCCCGCTCCTGGCGGCTCACCGAGACCGGCGAGTACGACGGTCACGCGCTGCGCGAGTCGGGCTACTGGCGCTTCGTCAACGATCCGAACGACCCCACCGAAAGCCAGGCCATCGAGCTGCTGCTCGCCCATTCCGCCGGCTACGTCGAGTTGTTCTACGGCCGGCCGCGCAACCAGGCATCGTGGGAGCTGGTCACCGACGCGCTGGCGCGCAGCAAGTCCGGCTCGCTGGTGGGCGGCGCCAAGCGGCTCTACGGCATCGTCGAGGGCGGCGATCTGGCCTACGTCGAGGAGCGGGTGGACCCCGACGGCGGGCTGGTGCCGCATCTGTCGGCGCGACTGTCGAGGTTCGTCGGGTAATGCGCGTTAACTGGCTGGCCGCGGCGCTGACCGCGGCGGGGCTGCTGGCGGGCTGCTCCTCGACCGCCGACGAACCCGCGGGCGACACCGAGACCACCACGCCCACCCCCACGACCCACGGCTCGCTGGCGGCGTGCCTGACCGAACACGGGGTGCCCGCCGCACCGGGCCCAGGCGGCGGACCGCCGCCGGGAGTGGACGAGACGGCGTGGCGCGACGCCATGGCGGCCTGTTCGTCGCTGGCTCCCGGCCCCGCCAATTAGGCGCTCGCCCACCTCATTTCAGTACGGGCGCGGAGCCCACATCGGGCAGCCACTGGCGTTCCAGCCGGGTCAGGGTGCCGTCGGCGCGCATCGCGTCCACCACCACGGACACACACCTCGTCAGCGGGCTGTTCTTGTTCAGCACCACGCCGAACTGCTCGACGTCGTGGTCGACGGGTAGCTGGCCGACGATGGTGCCGTCCCGCAACTCCCCCGCCACGGCAAAGGCGGTGGGCAGATCGGCCACCAGGGCATCGATCTCGCCGTTGTTCAGCGCCACCTTGGCGTCGGCGGTGGTGTTGTAGACCTGAACCGGCACGCCCCCGACCGCGAGCGCGGCGGTATGGCTGGTGGTGGCGACCTGGACGCCGAGCTGCACCCGCTTCAGGTCGGCGATGCTGCGCACCCGCGCGGCCGGCGACGATTTCGTCGTGACGACCACCTGAGTGACGTCGAGGTACGGCGAGGAGAAATCCACCGCCGCCTTGCGCTGATCGGTGATCGAGAATTGAGAAAGGTTGGCGTCAAACGTCTTCGGGCCGGGCTCCAACGCGCCGTTGAACGGCACCCGGACCCAGCGCACCTCGTCGCGGGTGTAGCCGAGGTGGTTGGCGATGGCATAGGCCAACGCGCTTTCGAACCCCTCGCCGTTGGTGGGGTCGTCGCCCATGTACCACGGCGGGTAGGCGGGCTGGTCGGTCCCGACGGTGAAGATGCCGGGGTACAGGGTGTCCAGCGATTCCTTGCGACAGTGCTGCGCGTCCTGCGTGGCCGGATCGACGGTCGGCGCGCACGCCACCGCCGACGCGGTGATCACCAGCGTGCAGGCGATGCCGCGCAAACTGCCCATGGGGCGCATCATCGCGCACCGGCGCGCGGCGCGCCACACCCGCCGGCAAATATGAGGCGGCCCCCGAGCCGTGGTTCTGCGGCGGACTAGACCGAGAGGCTCGGGGGCCGGGTGACTGCGGGGAATTCGCCGGCGCGCGCCGGGGGACTCCCCCGCGCGCTGCTAGCTCGCAGCCACCTCACAAGTCCATAAGTCGATCAATTTCTCGGACCACCTCCTTCCCTGTGTAGGACGGACCGTACTCGCGCTCGTCACCGCCGACAAGCGTTTTTGTCAGCGGTCGCTGACGACGGCGGCGTCGACGAGTTCGGCGAATTCGCCTGCCCACAGGGTTGGTTGCAGCGGTTTGCGGTCCAGCGTGTGCACCCGGGCCGCCAGGGTGATGCTGGACACCAGCCAAACACCTTGGGCGGCAAAGAGATCAGCGGGACGAAGTGCCCGGTAGTCGCAGTCGTAGCCCTTGTCGCGGGCCACCTCGAACAACGCCTGCTGCGTGGTGCCGCGCAGGATCGGATACCACGGCGGCGGGGTGAACAGCGTCGGCTTCCCGTTCACCTCGGTGGCGATCACCACGGTGGACCGCGGCCCCTCGAGGACGTAACCGTCGGTGCTGACGAAGATCACGTCGCCCGCACCCTGGCGTTCGGCGTGCCGCAGCGCGGCCATGTTGATCGCGTAGGACAGCGTCTTGGCGCCGGCCAGCAGCCAGGGCATGTCCCGCGTCAGGTCGGCGGGCAGACCGCGCGCCAGCGTCACCGCGGCCAACCCGCGCGCCCGGACCTCGGCGACCCGGGCGGGCAGCGGCCCGATGGTCGCGTAGCCGGTCGGCGGCCCGCCGCTCTCCCTCCCCTCCCCCCCCCGCGGCTGTAGACCAGCCGCAGCACCCCCTCGCCGCCGCCGGCGGCGTTCCACCGCTCGACGGCGGCCTCGATCGCCGACCGCCACCGCTTTAACTGTGGTTCGGGCAGGTCGGTCATCCGCGCCGACTGGGACAGCCGGGAAAGGTGGGCGCCGAGCAGGCACGGCCGCCCGTCGCGCACCAGCAGCGTCTCGAAGATGCCGTCCCCGCGCACCGCGGCCAAGTCGTCGGCGTGCAGCAGCGGCTCGTCCGGGTCGGCCAGCCGACCGTCGAGTGTGACCACTACTGCCGGTTGGCTCGCCATGGCCCTGAAGCGTAGCGCCGTAGAGTTGAGGCATGTCAGCAGTGCCCGCGCCCGAATCCGGGCCCGACGCCGGCGCCGTCTGGCATTACGGCGACCCGTTGGGCGAACAGCGCGCCGCCGCCACCGACGCCGTGGTCATCGACCGCTCGCACCGCGCGGTGATCACGCTGCGCGGCGGCGAACGGCGGTCGTGGTTGCACAGCATCTCCACCCAGCACGTCAGCGAGCTCCCCGACGGCGCCGTCACCCAGAATCTGAGCCTCGACGGGCAGGGACGTGTCGAAGATCACTGGATCCAGACCGAACTCGCCGAGACGACCTATCTCGACACCGAGCCGTGGCGCGGCGAACCCCTGCTGGGCTACCTGCGCAAGATGATCTTCTGGGCCGACGTGGTGGTCGACCCCGCCGACCTGGCCGTGCTGTCGCTGCTCGGTCCGCGGCTGGCCGACACCGCGGTGACCGAGGCGCTGGGCATCGATTCGCTCCCGGCGCAAGACACCGCGGTCGGGTTGGCGGGCGGCGGTTTGGTGCGCCGCATGCCCGGTCCGGGCCTCGCGCTGGACCTGCTGGTTCCCCGCGACCGGGCCGCCGAGGTGCGGGCGCGGCTGGTCGACGCCGGCGTCCGGCCTGCCGGGATCTGGGCCTACGAGGCCCGCCGCGTCGCGGTGTCCACCCCCCGGCTGGGCGTGGACACCGACGAACGCACGATCCCGCACGAGGTCGGCTGGATCGGCACGGCCGTGCACCTGGACAAGGGCTGCTACCGCGGCCAGGAGACCGTCGCCCGGGTCCACAACCTGGGCAAACCGCCGCGGATGCTGGTGCGGCTGCACCTGGACGGCTCGGTCGACCGGCCCGCCACCGGTGCCCAGGTGCTCGCGGGCGGGCGGGCCGTCGGCCGGTTGGGCACCGTGGTCGACCACGTCGACGAGGGGCCGATCGCGCTGGCCCTGGTGAAGCGGGGATTGCCCGCGGACACCGCGCTGACCATCGGGGGCGAGCACGAGGTGGCGGCGAGCATCGACGCCGACTCGCTGCCGCCACCCGACACCACGGGCGCGGGCCGGTTGGCGGTCGAACGGCTGCGCGGCGGCGCACGGTGAGCCTCGTCACCCCACGGGCCTGCAGGCGCGGCGCAGCGCGGCACGGTAAAGTGTCGTCAGGACGATAAAAGACAGATCAGATCGGAGCCGCCTGAATATTGGGCCGCTCCGTTATTGCGCGAGGGGGTTCCCCCATGGGCCGCGGCCGGGCAAAGGCAAAGCAGACCAAGGTTGCTCGTGAGCTCAAGTACAGCTCACCGCAGACCGACTTCGAGCGGCTTCAGCGCGAGCTGTCGGGCGCTTCCCAGAACAACGGGTCGGACACCGGGTCGGACGCTTTCGCCGACGAGTGGGCCGACGAGGACGACTGGCGGGCCTAGCCCCTCTTCGGCGCCGGTCGGCCGCGCTGGCTGACTAGAACCGCGGGTGCTGGCCGACGAGCCTCGCCCGCGGTCCGTCCTTACCACCCTTGGTGATGGTGCCCAGGGTCCAGCAGTCCAGATGGCGGGCGGTCAGCACCGCCAACGCGCGGTCGGTGTCCTCCGGCGCGACGACGGCGACCATGCCGACCCCCATGTTGAAGGTCCGCTCCATCTCCGCGCGCTCGATGCGGCCGCGCTGCGCGATCATCCCGAACACCGGCGCGGGCGTCCACGTTCCGCGGTCGATCTCGGCCACCAGGCCGTGCGGGATCACCCGTTCCAGGTTGCCGGCCAGCCCGCCGCCGGTGACGTGGCAGAACGTCCGCACCTGGGTCTCGGCGGCCAGCGCCAGGCAGTCCTTGGCGTAGATGCGGGTCGGCTCCAGCAGCTCCTCGCCGAGCGTGCGGCCGAACTCCTCGACATGGCCGGCCAGGTTCATCCGGTCGATCTCCAGCAGCACCTTGCGCGCCAGCGAGTAGCCGTTGGAGTGCAGACCGGTCGAGGCCATGCCGATCAGCACGTCACCGGGTTTGACCCGCTCGGGCCCCAGCACGTCGTCGGCCTCCACCACGCCGACGCCGGTGGCCGACAGGTCGTAGTGATCGGGCGCCATCAAGCCCGGATGCTCGGCGATCTCGCCGCCCAGCAGCGCGCAGCCGGCCATCACGCACCCGTTGGCGATGCCCGACACCAGTTCGGAGATCCGCTCGGGCACAGTGCGGCCGACGGCGATGTAGTCCTGCAGAAACAGCGGTTCGGCGCCGCACACCACCAGGTCGTCGACGACCATCGCGACCAGGTCGATGCCCACGGTGTCGTGCTTGTCCATGGCCTGGGCGACGGCCAGCTTGGTGCCGACCCCGTCGGTCGACGACGCCAGCACCGGCTCCCGGTACCCGCCGCGCAGTGCGAACAGCCCGGCGAAGCCGCCGAGGCCACCGCGTACCTCGGGCCTGGTGGCCTTCTTGGCGAGCGGTTTGAGAAGTTCGACGGCGCGGTCACCGGCTTCGATGTCGACCCCGGCCGACGCGTAGGAGATGCCGCGAGGTTCGGCGCGTTCGGTCATCGCGCCCAAGGCTACCGGTGATCACTGTGCCGCGGTAACCGGTTTCACCCGGCCTGAGCCGAAGTCACGCTCAGCCGTCTTCGTGCAGGTCGTGGCGCGACACCTTGCCGCTGCTCGTCAGCGGCAGCGAGGCGCGCAGATGGATGCGCGCCGGGATCTTGTAGGCGGCGATGCGGTCGCGCAGAAACTCGGTCAGTTCGTCGGCCGACAGTGTCGCTCCGTCCTTGGGCACCACGAACGCGACCGGCACCTGCCCCTCCTCGGGGTCGGGCGCGGCGACCACCGCGGCCATCGCCACGTCCGGGTGGCGGTCCAGCGCGGCCTCGACCTCGCCGGGCGTGATCTTGGACGTGCGCCGCACGATGACGTCCTTGATGCGGCCGGAAAACCACCACACCCCGTCGTCGTCCTCATACGCCAGGTCGCCGGTGCGAAACCAGCCGTCGACGAGGGCGCCCGCGGTCAACGCCTCGTCGTCGAAGTAGCCCTGCATCACCATCGGGCCGGCCACCCACACCTCGCCGCTGGCCTCGTCCACCCGCAGCCGCACCCCGCTGACCGGCCGACCGATGCAGCCGTCACGGTCGGTGCGGGCGGTGCGCTGCACGGTCAGCCAGATCGCCTCGGTCATGCCGTAGCCGACGCCGATCGGCAGACCGGTGACGCGGCCGAACTCCTCCTGCAGCGCGACGGGCACCGTGTCGCCGCCGGTGTAGACGCCGCGCAGCGAGGTGAACCAGTCGCGGTTCACCCCCGGTTGGCGCAGCAATTGCGCCAGCACGTCGATGTGCGTGCAGATCAGCGTCGGGCGGTGCCTGATGAGGGCCGCTGCGTAGCGGGCGGGGTCGAATTGGTCGTAGAGGACGACGGTGGCGCCGTTGCACAACGCCGAAAACGTCGCGATGTACCCGCTGACGTGCACCTGCGGCTCGAACACCAGCACCACGTCGTCGGGGCGCACGCCGTCGAACGCCTCGGCGGTGCTGGTCAGCATCGCCAGCGCGGACGCGTGGCTGTGCACGACGCCCTTCGGCCTGCCGGTGGAGCCGGAGGTGAAGAAGATGACCGCGGGCGCGTCGGACTCGATATCCGCCGGTTCGGCGGGTGCGCCGCGGTAGAGCGCGTCGTTCGTGCCGAGCACCCGCACACCGGACAGCGCCGCGGGGTCGACGCGGTCCAGGATCGGCCTGCGATCGGGGTGCACGAGCAGCAGTCGCGGCCGGGCGCGGCGCAGCGCCTGTTCCACCTCCGGCGGGGCGTAGCGCTGGTTGAGTGGGGCCGCCACCGCGCCCGCGGCGAAGCACGCCAGATAGGCCAGCACCAGGTCAGGCCCGTTGGGCAGCATCAGCGCGACCCGCTCACCGGCCATCCCGTCGGCGCGCAGCACGGCGGCCAGCGCGTCGGCCTGCGCGCGCAATTCGCGATAGGACCAGGTGCGGTCACCGAATACCAGGGCCGTCGCATCGCCGTGTGTCGCGCCGAGATTCGCAAGGGCACTCACGAAAACCATTGTCGCGCTTCATTCGGTGTGACAGCGTGTGCTCATGAAGCGTGTTCGCGCCGGCGCGGCGGCCGTCGTTGCCGCGGTGTCCGCGTGCCCGGCGCCCGGCGCCGCCGCGACCCCGTCCGTCGACACCGAAGCGGTCGTCATCTCGCAGGCCACCGTCGACGGCTACGACTTCATCACGCGGCGGATCACCATCCAGCCCGGCGGCAGCACCGGCTGGCACTACCACGACGGCCAGGTGTTCGCGGTGGTGCACGAGGGCACACTGACCCGCACGCTGGCCGACTGCACCGAGGTCGTCGATCCGACCGGCGCGCCGATCGTGGAGGACAGCGGCCCGAACCACGTGCACGTCGGGCGTAACCTCGGCACCGTGCCCGTGGTGCTGTTCGTCAACTACATCCAGCCCGCCGGCGCGCCGCTGTCGGTGGACACCGCGCCACCGCCGACCTGCCGGATCTGAGCCGCCGCGGTTTGCCGATCGCCCGAAACGGCCACACAGGCCAGATGAAGTGTTTGGTCACCGGGGCGACCGGTTACATCGGCGGACGGTTGGTGCCCCGCCTCCTCGACGCGGGCCACACCGTGCGCGCGCTGGCCCGCAACCCCGGCAAGCTCGCCGACGCGCCCTGGCGCGACGACGTCGACGTGGTGCGCGGCGATCTGAGCGACGAGGCCTCGCTGCGCGCCGCGTTCGACGGCGTCGACGTCGTCTACTACCTGGTGCACTCGATGGGCTCGGCGAAAGACTTCGTCGCCGAGGAGCAGGCGTCGGCGCGCAACGTGGTGGCCGCGGCGCGTGCCACGGGCGTGCGGCGGCTGGTGTATCTCGGCGGGCTGCACCCGACCGGCGTGGACCTGTCCCCGCATCTGGCGTCGCGCACCGCGGTCGGCGAGATCCTGATCGACTCCGGCATCGAGACCGTGGTGCTGCAGGCCGGCATCGTGATCGGCTCGGGATCGGCGTCGTTCGAGATGATGCGCCACCTGACCAACCGGCTGCCGGTGATGACGGCGCCGAAGTGGGTGCACAACCGCATCCAGCCGATCGCCGTCGACGACGTGCTGCACTACCTGAGTAGTGCGGCCACCGCGACGGTGCCGGAATCGCGGACCTGGGACATCGGCGGACCGGACGTGATGGAGTACGGCGAGGCGATGCAGACCTACGCCGAGGTGGCCGGGTTGCGGCGGCGGTGGATCATCGCGGTGCCGCTGCTGACGCCGAAGATCGCCAGCCTGTGGATCGGGTTGGTGACCCCGATGCCGACCGGGCTGGCCCGCCCGCTGATCGAGTCGCTGGAGTGCGACGCGGTGATGGCCGATCACGACATCGACCCCGTCCTCGCGCCACCCGCCGCGGGCTTGACCAACTACCGCGATGCGATCGCGAAAGCGTTGCGGCAGGGGCCATTACCGGCCGATCCGCAGTGGGCGCACGTCGGCGTCGGTCGGCCGAGTCCAACACCTCGCTGATCCGGTCCAGAAACCGCTCCCCGATCAAGCCGCACCTTCGGCCCCGCACTGTTGCGGACGCGGCGCTGGTCCTGACTTGCGCCCTGGCCCTGCGCTTCGCAGTGGCCGTGCTGGCCGTCGGCGCGGCGCTGGCGGTCAGGTCTGCGACGACTGGCAGGGCGGCAGCGCGCACTTCCCACCCGCCGATGTCCAGCAGTTCCCGCCTGCCGTGCGCACCGCGCGCGGCCTAGGCGGTCTACGGCCGCCGCAGCGCCGAGGCGTTGTCGTTCTCGGCCTGCACGGGTATCCCGGTCCTGGCAGCCTTGGACAGCATGTGCTCAATCACGTTCTTGCCCAACGCCGTTTCGCCCGGCAGCTCGATCGGATAGTTGCCGTCGAAGCATGCCATGCACAACCGGGACGCGGGCTGTTCGGTCGCGGCGATCATGCCGGACTGGCTGATGTAGCCGAGCGTGTCGGCGCCGATCGCGTGGCGCACCGCCTCGAGCATTTCGCCTTCGTTGTCGACCGCGTTGGCGATCAACTCCGCGGGCGTGGCGAAGTCGATGCCGTAGAAGCACGGCCACTTCACCGGCGGCGAGGCGATCCGCACGTGCACCTCGACGGCACCGGCCTCGCGCAGCATCCGCACCAGCGCTCGCTGGGTGTTGCCGCGCACGATCGAGTCGTCGACGACGATCAGCCGCTTACCGCGGATGACCTCCTTGAGCGGGTTGAGCTTGAGCCGGATGCCGAGCTGGCGGATCGTCTGCGACGGCTGGATGAAGGTGCGGCCGACGTAGGCGTTCTTCATCAGGCCCTGGCCGTAGGGGATGCCCGACTCCTGCGCGTAACCGACCGCGGCGGGCGTGCCCGACTCCGGGACGCCGATCACCAGGTCGGCCTCGATGGGATGCTCGCGGGCCAGCGCGCGGCCGATATCGACGCGGGCCCGGTGCACCGACCGGCCCGCCAGCGTGCTGTCCGGCCGCGCCAGATAGACGTACTCGAACACGCAGCCCTTCGGCTCCGGGTTGGCGAACCGGGTCGACCGCACGCCGTCGGCGTCGATGGCCAGCAATTCGCCTGGCTCGATGTCGCGGACGAACGATGCGCCGACGATGTCCAGCGCCGCCGTCTCCGAGGCCACCACCCAGCCGCGGTCCAACCGGCCCAGCGACAGCGGCCGCACGCCGTACGGATCGCGGGCGGCGTAGAGGGTGTTCTCGTCCATGAACGTCAGGCAGAACGCGCCGCGCACGGTGGGCAGCAGTTGCAGCGCCGCCTGTTCCAGCGTCGCGTCCGCGGCGCCGTGCGCCAACAGCGCGCCGAGGATGTCGGAGTCGGTGGTCGCGGTCGGCCCGCCGCGGGTGTCCAACAGACCCGCCTCGCGCGCGCGGGCGGCCAACTCGGTCGCGTTGACCAGATTGCCGTTGTGGCCCAGCGCGACACCGGTGCCCGCCGACGTGTTGCGGAACACCGGCTGGGCGTTCTCCCACGTCGTGGAGCCGGTGGTGGAGTAGCGGCAGTGCCCGATCGCGACGTGGCCCTCCATCGCGGCCAGCGTCTGCTCGTCGAACACCTGGCTGACCAGGCCGAGATCCTTGAACACCAACACCTGCGAACCGTCGGCGACGGCGATGCCCGCCGCCTCCTGGCCGCGGTGCTGCAGGGCGTACAGCCCGTAGTACGTGAGTTTCGCGACCTCTTCACCCGGCGCCCAGACGCCGAATACGCCGCACTCTTCTCTTGGTTCGTCCGTCTGCGGGCGGGTCACGATAGGGCTGCTCCCAGGGCAGGGTGGTAGACGGGTTCAGTCTACGGTCACCGCCGCCGAATCACGTCATCGCGCGACGGTGTCGTCGGACCGCATCGCGGTCCGGCCTCACCTGTCACTTTGGTCGCTCTGCGCAGGCCACCGCCCATGGCGGCGCAGCCGCCCGTGGTGTGCGGCGAGGGTCTGGCGGTCGCGTGCGGTGTGGCGAAATTAACGATCGAGTTGGACCAGCGGCAGCCACGCCGCGATCTCCCCCGCCCGCGCGCCCGACATCGTGATCCGGCCGGCTCGCACGGCGGCGTCGACGGTGAGCAGTCCGGTGACCAACAGCAGCCAGGTGCGCGGATCGGTCTCCACGACGTTGGGCGGGTTGCCGCGCCGGTGCGCGGGCCCGCTGACGCACTGCACGGCGACGAACGGCGGGATGCGGACCTCGACGCTGGAGCCGGGCGCGGCCGCGGCCAGGGTGCGCGCGGTCAGCCGGACCGCCTCGGCGAGTCGCGCGCGCTCCGGCGCCGGTGCGCTGTCGTCACGCAACCAGTCGGCGAGCGCGAGCACCGCGGTGCGCGTCATCGTCGGATCGGCAGTGCGGCGAGCGGGCATACCCTAGCCTCTCAAAAGTGCTCGTCGACCGACACCACCCGCCGTACAAAACGGCAGGCGCGG
>ENA-UOVV01001191-UOVV01001191.1-compost-metagenome-genome-assembly--contig:-NODE-1191-length-21440-cov-5.953145_pt1 | contig 21440 bp, 19 predicted proteins | sample MGYA00238155_ERZ761577 | MGnify/ENA primary metagenome ERZ761577 (study PRJEB28898, sample SAMN06268775) | compost metagenome | isolation source: Emeryville, CA | place: USA:Emeryville, CA | collected...
GATGAGCAGCGGCGTGATTTCGGTGCGCATCGGCATGTTGCCCGAGATGAACACCACGGAGCCGTATTCGCCGAGCGCACGCGCGAACGCCATCGCGAAGCCCGTGAGCAGCGCGGGGAAAAGCTCCGGCAGGATCACACGCGAAATCGTCTGCCAGCGATTCGCTCCGAGCGTGGCCGACGCCTCCTCGAGCTCCGGCTCCAGTTCTTCGAGCACAGGTTGCAGCGTGCGCACCACAAACGGGAGGCCGATAAACGTGAGCGCCACGAACACACCGATCTCGGTAAACGCGACTTTCACACCGAGCGGTTCGAGCCACTGCCCTACCCAACCGTTTTTCGCATAAATCGCGGTGAGCGCGATGCCAGCGACCGCCGTCGGCAGCGCGAAGGGCAAATCGACGAGCGCATCAAGAATGCGGCGACCCGGAAAACGATAACGCACCAGCACCCACGCTACGATGAGGCCGAAGACGCAGTTGACCGCCGCCGCGGCAAACGACGCGCCAAAGCTCAGCTTGTAGGAAGCGACCACGCGCGGCGACGCCACCGCGGCCACGAAATCCGCCCAGCTCATCCCCGCGGTGCGAATAAAAGCTGCGGCGAGCGGCAACAGCACAATGATGCCCAGATACGCCAGGGTGAAACCAAGCGAGATCCCGAAGCCGGGAATGACAGAGCGTGAGACGCGAGCGGTGGACATCAGAGATCTTGAGCGTAAGAGATGAAGCCAGGGTAACGGGCGACGATCGCCTTCAGCGCAGCGAGGGCGGCTGACACTTGCAAGTCGAACGACGCGTATGCCGGAGTTTCGAAAATCACGTCGAACGGCTGCGGCCGCTGTTCACACGGTGCAGACAGCACGCCCTGGAAACACTGGCAGATCAGTCCGCCTTGCGCGGGAAAGCCATCGATCACCGCACGGCTGTCCACCGGCAGAAATGCGCTCGCCGCGTCGAGCGCGGGTTTGAGCAAAGCCTCGTTCAACACGCGCCCATGCGTGTAGCCGTAAACACCTTCGCAGGTGTCGTCGGCGTGCAACGTGATGATGCCGGCAAACGTGTGCGCCCGCAGCTCGCGTTCGATCGCCTGCACTTCCACCTCGTCGGAATCGCGCCAGAATTCGCGATTCAGATCCTTGTCGTTGGCGTTGTGCCGCGTGTTCTGCTCGTAGCCCGTGGGATTGAGCACGGGATAGAGGAAAAACTCGAAGCCATCCGCGAGCGAAGGCTCTTCGGCAATCGCGTTGGCGAATTCGATCAGCGCCGAACAACCCGCAGGTTCGTCGCCGTGAAGCCCGGCGAAGATACCGATGCGAATCGGGTCGTGTCCCGCGGCCGCGCCCACGAGACGCAACCGGGGCACGATATGCCGCGCGCCCGCATGCTCGAACTCCACGATCGTCTCGGGCTGCAACGTTGGATGCAGGTCCTCAAGCAATCCCTCCACCGTGCGCGTAGCGGCGGTGACAGTTGTGGAAGCGGACGGCATGCTGGCGCTGGACGGCATGGTTCACTTGCGAGTGTAGATCTGGTCGAATACGCCGCCGTCGGCGAAGTGCGTCTTTTGCGCGTTGGTCCAACTGCCCGCGACTTCCTCGACGCTGAACAATTCCAGCTGGCGGAAACGGTCCGGATAACGCGCGAGGACTTTCGGGTCGACGGGACGGAAGTAGTGTTTGGCCGCGAGTTCCTGGCCCTCCTCCGAATAAAGATACTCGAGATAGGCCTTCGCGACCTTCTCGGTGCCTTTCTTTTTAACGACCTGATCCACCCACACGATCGGATTGTCCGCGCGGATGCTGCTGGGCGGCACAATGGCCTCGAGCGAGTCGGCGCCGAGTTCGCGGATGGTAAGCGCGACTTCATTTTCGAAGGTGAGGAGCACGTCGCCGATCCCGCGTTGCGCAAACGTCGTCGTCGCGCCGCGACCGCCGGTGTCGAGCACAGGCACGTTGGCGAAAAACTTCGTGATGAAGTCACGCGCATAGGCCTCGTCGCCACCGGACTGACGCAGCGCGTAACCCCACGCCGCGAGATAGCTGTATCGACCGTTGCCGGAGGTCTTCGGATTCGGGAGAATCACGGAGACGCCGGGCTTCACGAGGTCGCTCCAGTCGCGGATATTCTTCGGATTCCCCTTACGCACGATGAAGAGGATCGTGGACGAGTTGGGCGCGCTGTTGTGCGGCAGGCGCGTGGCCCAGTCGGCGGGAATCAGATTCGCCTGCGTGTGCAGGATGTCGATGTCGAGCGCTTGATTCATCGTGACCACATCGGCAGCGAGGCCGTCGATCACGGACCGGGCCTGCTTCGACGAGCCACCGTGCGATTGGTTGATCGTGACGGTTTCGCCGGTGGACTTTTTCCAGTGCGCGGCGAAGAGCGGGTTGAACTCTTTGTAGAACTCGCGGGTGACGTCGTAAGAAACGTTGAGGATCGTGGTATTCGCCGAGGCCACCACGGCGGCAGTGAGAGACGCCGCGATGAGCGCCGGACGGAGAATACGCTTAAAGATGCTGGGCATAGGAAATGAAGCCGCGGTAGCGGAGGACAAAACGTTTGAGGATGGTGGCGGCCGCACGGGAGTAGAGTTCGTGGGGCCAGGCGGAGGGAATACGGACGGTGAGCTCGAACGGAGGCACCGGCAGATCGTCGCTGATCGAGAGCGGACCGTCGGAGAAATGCCGCGCCGGATCGCTTTCCCAGCGAACGGCAAACGGCTCCACGTCTTCCGAGGAAATCAACTCGGTGGACGGCGCGAAATTCTCGATCGGAGCAGCAGCGCGAAGCCGCACGCTCACCACATCGTCGCCTTCCGACGATTCGAGTCGCACGAAGCCGTGGTAGCCACGGACACGCGCGTCCTTCTCCAACAGGGACAACTCCGGGTAACGGCTGTGAACCCAGTTTTCCCGATCAAGTGCGCGCGGGCCAGAGAGAGCCGTGGCACCGAGCACATCGACGAGCGGGAAGAAAGAGAGATTCAGACCGTGACCAAGATCGGGTTCGAACGCGAGGCCCTCGACGATCGACGCAAGCGCCAAGGTCGGACGAATGTCGCGGTGATCCCAACCGGCCAGAAACGCGACACGGAGCGAAGCGTCCGAGGCGTTGGGACCGAAGTAGACGAAGCGGTGAAGATGAAAATGGCGGCCGCCGACGAAGAACGGACCTACGGGCGAACCGAACACATAGTTCGAGCGTTGGATAAACTCGTAAACGCGCGACAGCCGCTCGGCCAGAGAAGCCGGAGTCGAATCCAACGCGGGCGGCGCCAACACGCGGGCGACCGTGGTGTAACGGGAAGAAGATGAGGGATGCATGAGGATGCCTTTCATCAGGGAGGAATTTGCCGCGCGACGGACGCGCCTGTCGCCCGGTAGCGAGCGTCGCGCGGCAAAAGTTTGTGGGCAGTTCGCTTACTTGGCGTAGATCTGGTCGAACGACGCGCCGTCGGCGAAGTGCGCTTTCTTGGCTTGGGTCCAACCACCGAACGCCTCGTCGATCGTGAAGAGTTCGACCTTGGCGAAGTTGTCCGGATATTTCGCAGCGATCTCGGCGTTGCGCGGACGGTAGAAGTTACGCGCCGCGATCTCCTGGGCTTCGTCGGAGTAGAGATACTCGAGATAGGCTTTCGCGACCTCGGCCGTGCCCTTCTTCGCGACGACCTTGTCGACCACCGTCACCGTCGGCTCAGCGAGAATGCTGATCGAGGGCACGACGATCTGGAACTGGTCGGCACCGAATTCCTTGAGGGCGAGATACGCTTCGTTCTCCCACGAGATGAACACGTCGCCGATGCCGCGCTGCACGAACGTCGTCGTGGCGCCGCGAGCACCGGAGTCGAGCACGGCCACGTTCTTGTAGAGCTTGGCCACGAACTCCTTCGCCTTCTCGTCGCTGCCGTATTTGCGGCGCGCGTATTCCCAAGCAGCGAGATAGTTCCACTGCGCGCCGCCGGAGGTCTTCGGATTGGGGGTGATGACGGAAACGCCCGGGCGAGCTAGGTCATCCCAGTCCTTGATTTTTTGCGGGTTCCCCTTGCGCACAAGAAACACAATCGTGCTCGTGTAAGGAGCGGAGTTGTGAGGAAGGCGCTTCTGCCAATCGGCAGGGACGAGCTTGCCGTTGGTGGCGAGCGCATCGACATCGGCGGCGAGCGCGAGCGTAACCACGTCGGCGCGGAGGCCGTCGATCACAGAGCGAGCTTGTTTGCCGGAGCCGCCGTGCGACTGCTTGATGGTGACGTCATCGCCGGTCTTCGCCTTCCAGTGGGCGGCGAAGGCCTTGTTGTATTCGACGTAGAGCTCACGCGTCGGATCGTAGGAGACGTTGAGCAGCTCGATGGACTTGGCGAAGGTGCCCGAAGCCAGCGCGAGCGCGCCGAGGGCGAGGAGGAGAGTCTTGGACTTCATGGAAGTGCGAGTTGATCTTTCAGGTTAGAACGAGAGCTGGAGACGGCTGATGAAGCTGGTCTCGCTGTCGCTGATGAGGGCGTTGGCGGCCGGAGTGGCTCCCGGCGCGAGTTTGAACTCGTTGTGGAAGAAATCGAAGTTGGCGCGAACGCTGCGCGAGAGATACCAGTTCAGGCCGAGGCCGTAGGTGGTGATCTCGGTGGCGCTCTTGTTGGGATCGGCGAAACGGGTGAGCGGGTTGTTGCCGAAGACAGTGTCATCGATGTCGACGCCCGCGATACGACCGACGATCTCGAAGGCGCCCCAGGTGCCAGCGGAGGGATTGAACACCGTGTTCGGGGTGACACCGCGATAGCTCGATTCTTCACCCGTCAGCACGTAGCCGACCGAGAGGTTATAGCCGTAGTTCTTCACGTCGGCGACGCGACCGATACCACCGCGCTGCACCTCGATCGAGGAGATGACATACTCCGCGAGAAGACCGAACGGACCGCGGTAAAAATAAGCCTGCGGCGACACGGTGAGGCCCTGCCCCACGGCGGCGACATCGGCCTCGTAGGAGAAGAACGTCTGCTGGCCGTCGGTGCGATAGCCGGCGGTGCGACCGCTGGTGGTTTCGAAATCGCTGACGCCCGCCGCCACGCCGAAGCCGAGTCCCTTGAGCGCAGACTCCTTGTCGTTGGCGAACGGCGTCGCGAAGAGACGCGCGGCGAAGAGCTTGTTGTTATCGAAATCGGTGGCGCCCGTGACGTTGTTGCCGCCATCCGGCACTCCGTTGAAGACCGCGAGCGTGTAGTTCAGGCGCTTGTCGAGGACGTCGCCGTAAACCTGCAGACCGACGTCGCGGTTCGGCGTGAGGCCGGTGGCGACGGAGCGCTCGTTGAAGAACGCGACCGGATCGGACTGGAGCTGCTCGAGACCGACGGGCGTCTTGAACTTGCCGACGCGCACTTGGATCGCATCGGAGAAACCGGCGTTCACGTAGGCGTCGAGAATCTGGATCGTGCCACCGAATTCCGGCTGCACGACATACGAGTAGTTCTTGGCGAACTTACCCTCAAAGATCAGACGCGCGCGACGCAGGAGGAACGTATCGTTGGGATCGTTGGCCGCATTATAGGCGCGGAAATCGCCCTGCACCAAGCCGCGGAGACGCAGCGACGTGCCGCCGTCGGCGGACGCGATTTCGACGCGACCATCGCTGGTCGTGATTTTCGGGCCGGACTTCGCCGCGGCCGCAGACTGCTCGTCCTTCAGCTCCTGTTTGCGCTCGAGGACGCGGAGCTTCTGGTCGAGTTGGCGAATTTGTTCACGCAGCGCCTCGATCTCGCTTTCGGGAGCTTGTGCGGAAACGGAAATCACACCGGCAAGGACGGCGCCGGCGGTAAGAGCCTTGCGGAAGGCAGGGCTGAAAAACTTAACGTTCATTGATGGAGGATTTTCTAGTCCGGCCTGGCTCAGTTGTCTGGTGAGGCCGCAAAACGGTGCGGTGTCGGTGTGGTGTGGCCGCCGTCTGGCTAACGGTAGGCCGAAAGATCAGGAATGAACCCGTTCCGAATTACCCGGCAGGCGGGTCTTTTCGGTGCGTTCGATTTGGGTCACGCGACCGTCGTGAACGACCAACTGCACGACGCCATAGCGCAGGCCTTCGACTTTCTCGCGCACGAGCGCGATCCACTCCGGCTGGGCCGGCAGGCGATCGGTAGAGGTGGCGGTGGTTTCCATGGCTAGAATCAAATGGTGTAGTCTCCGAGAATTTGGTGGATGACGCCGTCGGCTTCGGTGAACCGGGGCGGATTTGCCCGGCGACCTTGGAAGCGTGACGCCCGGGCGTTGGGGCCGGAAATGGGTTGGGAAAACGGCAGCGGCAGGCCGTCTCGTCGCAGTTTGCGCAGCGTGATCTCGACGACGTCCGAGAGCGTGTAGCGATCCAGGATGTTCGCGATCGCGTTGCGCACATCGAGCATCAGCATGCGCAGGCCGCAGTGGGCCTCGTCCGGACAGGTGCACGGCTCGTAAGCCGTCTGGCTCACGCATCCGATCGGAGCCAGCGGACCGTCGATCAAGCGGACGACCTGACCGATGGGAATTTCGCGCGCGGGTTTCGCCAAACGGTAGCCGCCGAATTTGCCGCGGACGCTCAACACCAACCCGCCGTCCTTCAGCTCCTGCATGATCTGCTCGAGGAACTTCACCGGCAGCTGCTCGCTGTCGGCCAACTCGGACACCTGCACGAGCGAGCGCCCGACCTCCTTGGCGATACCGAGGTTGATCAGGGTGCGGATGGCGTATTCTCCTTTTCGCGAGAGTTTCATTGGTGAGTTCCGGAATCTAGATTAACTTGGTAGGAATTGAGCAAGCCCTATTTTTAGTTTTTTGCTAAGATGACAGAAAGAGGTCGCTCTGCGCTACTTCCGAAAGATTACCGCATCTTTTATTTTCTCTTGTAACGCTACTTACACAACTATGCAGATTTATCGCAGAGGGCGTTCCGCCCATTCTCTTGCGCGCAATCCCTTCTCAATTCCTACCACCCGGATGAAAATTCACGCTTCCGCTGGACGGACATGCGTTCGCCTCGGCATAAATGCCGAGTAGTTAATCTCCCACCGACAGCGTCGTGGGTTGATACCGGATACTCCGGGGAGCGTCCCCTCGCCTCTAGGCGAGTCGCAGCTTCAGCCCATCATACGCGGGCTCGACTCCCGGTGGGAGCGTCGCCGCGAGTGCTGCGTGCTCGGACAAATGCGTGAGATGCGTGAGAAACGTGCGCTTCGCGCCCACTTCGGCCGCCGAGGCCACGGCTTCGTCGATGCTCATGTGCGACGGATGCGGATTGGGCCGCAATCCGTCCAACACCAGCACATCGGCTCCACGCGCCAGCGCGACCGCTTCGCGTGGCAGTCGCTTGCAGTCGGTGTAGTAAACGAATTTTCGCCCGCTGCTCTTCTCCGTGAACGCAAGCCCGAGCGTGTTCACGCCGCCATGCGGAAGCAGCGTGGACTCGATCGTGCCCTGAGGCAGCTCGAGTTTCTCTGGCATCATCTGGATGCTGAACGCCGGATAACCGCGCGTCACCGGCCGCTCCGCGACCGCATACGGAAACATCGCCAAAATACGTCCGGCGCCTTCGTCCGTCGTGTAAACCGGCATCGCCGTGCCACCGAGCAGATCGCAGAACCGCCGCAGATCGTCCATGCCCGCGATGTGGTCCGCGTGCCCGTGCGTGAGGATAAACATATCCGTCCAGCGGATACCGTTGGCGAGGCACTGCAGACGCAACTCCGGCGCGGCGTCCACCTGCACGTGCAGGCCATCCATCACGACGTGGATCGAAGCGCGCGTGCGCTTGTTTCTCGGATCGGTCGAGGTGCACACGCCGCAATCGCACGCGATCATCGGCACACCCTGCGAAGTTCCAGTTCCGAGAAAGACGACCTCCATTCCATCAGCGAAACGCGAACGTCCGCCGAGTTCCAGCTCACATCCGCGTCTACGTCGCTCCGCTCACTCGCCGGCGAGCAATCGCAGCAATTCCTTTTCGTCGATCACCAGCACTTTCAGTCGCCGCGCGACCTCGAGCTTCGATCCCGGTTTGTCGCCCAGCACGAGATAGTCCGTGCGCGCCGTCACCGTTTCCGCAACCGTGCCGCCCGCGCGTTCGATGCGCTGCTTCGCCTCCGCGCGCGTCATCGAGGGTAGCGCGCCCGTCAGCACCACGACCTTTCCCGCGAGCGGCCCCGTAAGCGGCGTCACCTCGCCCGGAGCAACGGGGCGCACCCCCGCCGCGACCAATTCAGCGATCACGCGGCGATTGCGTTCGTCGGCCATGAACGCCAGCACCGACTCCCCCGCCGACAGACTCACCCCTTCGAGCACGGGCTTTCCGTCGGCCACAAAATGCTCGGGCGCCGCAGCCATCAACGCGCTCAAAGTGCGAAACCGCTGCGCGAGCACTTTCGACGTCACCACGCCTATCTCCGGAATCCCTAGTCCGTGGATGAACCGCCACAACTCTGCGCGTTTGCTGCACTCGATGCCTTCCATCAAACGCTCGCCGTCCTTTCCGCGCCAGCGCGACGGCAGTTCGTGCTGAGAAAGTCGATACAGGTCGGCCACGTTCTTCACGAGCCCGGCGGAAACGAGTGCATCGACGCCCGCCGGACCGAGACCGCGGATATCCACCGCCGCGCGCGACGCGAAATGCACCAACCGCCTCCGCAACTGCGCCGGGCACTCCGGATTCGGACAACGCAGCGCCACCGCGCTTTCGTCGCGCTGCACGGGCGTCTGACATTCGGGGCACCGCTCCGGCGCGGCAACCGGCACCGCGTTTTCCGGACGTCGCGCGAGATTCACGCCGCGCACCGCAGGGACGATTTCGCCCGCTTTCTCGATCGTCACCCAATCGCCGACACGCACGTCGCGCCGGCGCACTTCTTCGGCGTTGTGCAGCGTCACGCGTGCGATCGTCGTCCCGCCCAACTCCACCGGATCCAGATCCGCCACCGGCGTCAGCACACCCGTGCGTCCCACCTGCCACGCGATGCCGCGGACGCGTGTCCCCACTCGCTCAGGCGGAAACTTGAACGCCACCGCCCACCGCGGCGCGCTGTCGCTCTCTCCCACTTCGCGCTGCGCCGCGACCTCGTCGAGTTTCACCACCGCGCCGTCCGTGGGAAACGGAAAACCCGCCCGCTCGCCGCCGATACGCTGCACCGTTTCCGACACGTCGTCTGCACCCGTGGCGGCCAACGCATTCTCGATCGTCGGCAATCCCCAGGCGCGCAGCTGCGCGAGCAACGCGTGCTGCGAAGCCGGCCGCGCCGACTCCGGCTCGCACGCACCGATGCCGTAAAAAACGACGTCGAGCTGGCGATTCAGCGTGGTCGCATCGATGCGCTTGAGCGTGCCGACCGCGAGATTGCGCGGATGCGAGTAGAGCGGTTCGCCCGCGCTCTCCTGCTCTTCGTTGATCCGGCGAAATTCGTCCCACGTCATGTAGATCTCGCCGCGCAACTCGACGAGCCGCGGCAGTTCGTTCGCCTTTCCGCGCAGTCCTTCCTGTAATCCGCGCACGATCGCGATGTTTTTGGAAACGTCTTCGCCTTCGCGTCCGTTGCCGCGCGTGACGGCGCGCACAAAACGTCCGTCGCGATACGTCACGCTGATCGCGAGGCCGTCGAACTTCGGCTCGACGACGAACGCTGGCTGCGGTCGCCCGCTCGCGCGCACGACACGCGCGACAAACGCGCGCAGCTCTTCCTCGGTGTAGACCTTGTCGAGCCCGAGCATCGGCGCGACGTGCTCCGCGGTCGGAAACGTGCCGCTCCGATCATCGCCAAAGGTCGCGCCTTCGCGCGGGATCGCCCACGCGGGATGCGCCGCTTCCAGCGCGGCGAGTTCGCGTTTCAACTCGTCGTAAGCGGCATCGGTAATCTCAGGCGTCGCGCGGCGGAAATACAGTTCGTCGTGCCGCGCGATTTCGCGCTGGAGAAACTCGATGCGCTCCCGCGTCTCCGCTTCACCGGGTGACGCCTGCGCGCCGCCGAAGAGCAGACACAACAACAGCACGCGGCAGAAAAGCAGTCGCGAAGCCATAGGGAAACGAGTGCCCATCCAGCCCGGCCCGCAAACGGAACCGCGCCAAGCCGCGTTTCCGCGCGAATTTACGTAGGTCCGAGTCGTGCCAAGGTGCGTCCCACGTCGGGAGAAGGTGCGGACCATGTCGCGCCACGGTGCGGACAGGGTCGAGACCACGTGCGGCCCGACTTGCGACCAGGTGCGCACAGGGTCGCGCCAGGTTCCGGACAAGGTCGCACGAAGGTGCGGACGCGATCGGGACATGGTGCGGCCCGAGTCGCGCCCCCATGCGGATCGCGTCGACCGAATCTGCGGTGGCGCTATCGCGCGTTTAAAGGGTGGCACCCGGCGTGCTCGCCGGGTCGGTCGGCAAGGCCGCTGAAAGCCCGGCGGGGACGCCGGGCTCCACCTGCGAAAACGACTCCGCGGGTTCGGCGAGTTCGGAAAAGAAAAAGGCGCTCCGCGGAGCGGAGCGCCTTGAGAGTTGGCGAGGAATTCTTGGGGGGCTGGACTTAGTAGTCCATGCCGCCCATGCCGCCGGCGGGAGCCGCGGGGGCTTTCTTTTCCTCGGGGAGCTCGGTGATCATGCACTCGGTGGTGAGCAGGAGGCCGGCGATGGACGCGGCGTTCTGCAGCGCGGTGCGGGTCACCTTGGTCGGATCGACGACGCCGGCCTTCACGAGGTCTTCGTATTTGTCGGTGGCGACGTTGTAGCCGAAGTTGCCCTTACCGGAGAGGACTTCCTTCACCACAACACCGCCGTCGATGCCGGCGTTGGCGCAGAGTTGCTTGAGCGGGTGCTCGATCGCGCGACGCACGATCTGGGCGCCGATCTTCTCGTCACCTTCGAGAGCGAGGTTGTCGATCGCCTTCGCGGTGCGGAGCAGCGCAACACCACCGCCGGAAACGATGCCCTCTTCGACGGCCGCGCGCGTGGCGTGCAGTGCGTCTTCGACGCGGGCTTTCTTTTCCTTCATCTCGGCTTCCGTGGCGGCGCCGACGTTGATGACGGCCACGCCACCGGCGAGCTTCGCGAGGCGCTCCTGGAGCTTCTCACGGTCGTAGTCGGAGGTGGTTTCCTCGATCTGGCGGCGGATCTGCTTCACGCGGCCCTGGATGTCGGAGCTCTTGCCGGAGCCTTCGACGATCGTGGTGTTTTCCTTGTCAACGACGATGCGCTTGGCGCGGCCGAGGTCGCTGATGGTGACGTTCTCGAGCTTGATGCCGAGGTCTTCGGTGAGGCAGCGGCCGCCGGTGAGGATCGCGATGTCCTCGAGCATGGCCTTGCGGCGATCGCCGAAGCCAGGGGCCTTGACGGCGCACACGTTGAGGGTGCCGCGGATCTTGTTCACGACGAGGGCGGCGAGAGCTTCGCCTTCAACTTCCTCAGCGATGATGAGGAGGGGCTTGCCGCTCTTGGCGACGGTCTGGAGCAGCGGGAGGAGGTCCTGCAGGCTCGAGATCTTCTTCTCGTGGATGAGGACGTAGGCGTCTTCGAGGACGGCTTCCTGAGCCTCGGCGTTGGTCGTGAAGTAGGGCGAGAGGTAGCCCTTGTCGAACTGCATACCCTCGACGACGTCGAGGGTGGTCTCGATGGACTTGGCCTCTTCGACGGTGATGGTGCCGTCCTTGCCGACCTTATCCATGGCGTCGGCGATGATCTCGCCGATGGTGTTGTCCCAGTTGGCGGAAACGGTCGCGACCTGGCGGATCTCCTCGCGGTCATTGACCTTCTTGGAGATGCGGGCGAGCTCGGCGACAGCGGCCTCGACGGCCTTGTCGATACCGCGCTTCAGGTAAACCGGGTTCGAGCCGGCGGTGACGTTCTTGAGACCTTCGCGGTAGATGCCCTCCGCGAGCACGGTGGCGGTGGTGGTGCCGTCGCCAGCGAGGTCGGAGGTCTTGGAAGCGACTTCCTTCACCATCTGAGCGCCCATGTTCTCGTAGGGATCGGGCAGCTCGATTTCCTTGGCGACGCTCACGCCGTCCTTCGTGACGGTCGGGGAGCCAAATTTCTTGTCGATGACGACATTGCGACCCTTCGGGCCGAGGGTGACCTTGACGGCCTTGGAGAGGAGCTCGACGCCGCGGAGCACTTTTTGACGCGCGGCTTCATCGAAGAGGAGTTGTTTGGCGGGCATGTTGTTTAGTGATTTTTAGATTTTGAAACTTAAGATCTGAAGAGCGCGGCGCAGAGCGCACGCGCGCGGACTTAGGCGATGATGCCGAGGATGTCGTCCTCGCGAACAAGGGTGTATTTCTTGTCGTCGACCTTCACTTCGGTGCCGCCGTATTTGCTGATGAGGACGCGGTCGCCGACCTTGACCTCGAACGCGCTGACCTTGCCGTCGTCACCCTTCTTGCCGGTGCCGAGGGCGATGACCTTGGCCTCCTGCGGCTTTTCCTTCGCGCTGTCCGGGATGATGATGCCTCCGCGGACTTGCTCTTTTTCTTCGATGTGCTCGACGAGCACGCGATCGCCGATGGGCTTGATTTTGACGTTAGCCATATTTGTTGGGTTTGGATTAGAGGTTTGTTGTGTTCAGCAAAGCGCGCCACGGGCGAAATGGCCGGGTGGCGCGCAAAAGTGAGAAAACTTACTTCTTCTTGTCGTCGTCCACGACCTCGAAGTCGGCGTCGACCACGTCGGCCTTCTTCTCGGTCTTCTTGCCTTCGGACTTCGGCGCAGCGCCGGCGTCGCCGCCAGCAGAAGCACCCGCAGCCTGAGCAGCCGCCTGAGCTTCGGCGTAGAGTTCGGCACCGAGAGCAGTGAGTTTCTCCTGCGCGGACTTCATGCGCTCGGAGTCGTTGCTCTCGAGATCCTTCTTCGCGTCGGCGATGGCAGACTCGATCTTCGACTTCTTGTCAGCGGGCAGTTTGTCGCCAGCGTCCTTCAGCGTTTTCTCGAGCTGATAGATGGTCGAATCGAGCTGGTTCTTGGCCTCGACCGCTTCCTTGCGCTTGCGGTCTTCTTCGGCGTGAAGCTCGGCTTCCTTGGTCATCTTCTCGACCTCTTCCTTGGAGAGGCCGGAGGAACCTTGGATGGTGATCTTCTGATCCTTGCCGGTGCCGAGATCCTTGGCGGAAACGTGGAGGATGCCGTTGGCATCGATGTCGAAGGTGACTTCGATCTGCGGCGTGCCACGCGGCGCGGGCGGGATGCCGTCGAGCTTGAAGGTGCCGAGGACCTTATTGTCGCGCGACATCGGTCGCTCCCCCTGGAGGACAACGATTTCCACGCCCGGCTGGTTGTCAGCGTAGGTCGAGAAGACCTGAGTCTTCTTCGAAGGAATCGTGGTGTTGCGCGGAATCATCGGCGTGGCGACCTGGCCCGCGGTCTCGATGCCGAGCGTGAGCGGAGTCACGTCGAGCAGGAGCACATCGCGAACGTCGCCCTTCAGCACGCCGCCCTGAATCGCAGCGCCGACCGCGACGACTTCGTCGGGGTTCACGCCTTGGTGCGGGGCCTTGCCGCCGAGGTTCTTGGCGGTTTCAACGACTTTCGGCATGCGGGTCATGCCGCCGACGAGCACGAGCTCATCGACCTGCGAGGAGCTGAGATCAGCGTCCTTCAAGCAGTTCTTGAACGGAGCCACGCAGCGCTCGAAGAGGCGGTCGCAAATTTGCTCCATCTTGGCGCGCGAGAGCTGCACGTTGAGGTGCTTCGGGCCGGAGGCGTCAGCGGTGATAAACGGCAGGTTGATGTCCACCGTCTGCGCGGAGGAGAGGGCAATCTTGGCCTTCTCGGCTTCTTCCTTCAGGCGCTGGAGCGCCATCGGGTCTTTGCGGAGATCGATGCCGTGCTCCTTCTTGAAATCGTCGACGAGCCAGGTGATGAGGGCTTCGTCCCAGTTGTCGCCGCCGAGGTGGGTGTCACCGTTCGTGGCTTTCACCTCAAACACGCCATCGCCGATCTCGAGCACGGACACGTCGAACGTGCCGCCGCCCAAGTCGAAGACCGCGATCTTCTCGTCCTTTTTCTTATCGAGGCCGTAGGCGAGCGACGCAGCGGTCGGCTCGTTGATGATGCGCGACACCTCGAGACCGGCGATTTTGCCGGCGTCCTTGGTGGCCTGGCGCTGGGAGTCGTTGAAGTAAGCCGGCACAGTGATGACGGCCTGCGTGATCTTCTCGCCGAGATAGGCTTCGGCGTCGGCCTTCAGCTTCGCGAGAACGAACGCGGAAATCTGCTGGGGAGCGAATTGCTCGGTCTTATCGCCGACTTGGACCTCGATGTAAGCGTCTCCGTTTTTGCCTTCGACGACCTTGAACGGCATGTTCTTGGCCTCTTCCTGGACCTCGGAAAACTTACGACCGATGAGACGCTTGGCGGAAAAGATGGTGTTGCGCGGATTGGTCACGGCCTGGCGCTTGGCGGCTTGGCCGACGAGGCGCTCTCCGTTTTTGGTGAAAGCGACGACCGAGGGGGTCGTGCGGGCACCTTCCGCGTTGGGGATCACGACGGGCTCGCCACCTTCCATGACGGCCATGCAGGAGTTCGTCGTGCCCAAATCGATGCCTAGGATTTTGCTCATGGTAACCAATTCCTAAGCAACGGATGTGCCTCCGCGGCGCATTGTTTCTTTAGTTACTTAATATCAACAAAATGACGATCTATAGGGCGTGATTAGCAGCTGCGTCAAAGCGCTCTCTTCGCGCCATCATGTCACAGTTTTCTTAATGTGTGCACACCTGTGGCGCACGTTGTGACAAGAACGCATGGCGCGATTGAATTCCGCGGTGCGCGTCCTACGGTGCAGGACGATGGAGATGGAAATCACGATTCCCGAGGTGCTGCCGGTCATGACGCTTCCGGAGGTGACGTTTTTCCCCCAAGCGCTGCTGCCGCTGCGCATCTTCGAACCCCGCTATCGACAGATGCTGCGAGACGTCCTCGCGGCCGATCGGTTGTTTGCCGTGGCCGGGCTGAAGTCGTCCGAAGAGGGCGCGACGCAGCAGTTCGAGCCGCCGCACCGGATCGCGAGCGTCGGCATCGTGCGCGCCTGTCAGAAAAACGCCGACGGCACCTCGAATCTTCTCCTCCAAGGCCTCTGCCGCGCGGAGCTGATCGAGATTGTGAACGACGAACCCTACCGCCGGGCGCGCGTGCGACCACTCTCAAGCGAGTTCGGCGCGTCGCCTGACACCATCCAAGCACTGCACGCGGAGGTCATGCGCTTGATCGATCTGAAGGAGAAATTCGGCGCTCCCCTTCCGTCTGATATCACATCTTTCCTGCGCGGTGTGGCCGATCCGGAAACATTCGTCGACTTGGCTGCCTTCAATCTCTGCGAAGACGTCCGCCTCCGGCAACGACTGCTGGAGACACTCGACCTCAACCGCCGCCTCACCCTCTTCGCCCGCCAACTCCGTCTCGAACTCGAGGCGCTGAAACTCCGCCAGAAACTCCAAGGCTCACTCGGCGACGATGAGATTCCGCTGAACTGAGTGCTTCCGACAGGAAGAGGCTCACGCAGACGAACCGTGCGTAAAATCAAAACGCCTCACCCGCAAAGGTGAGGCGTTTGAAAGTGGAGCCGAGCATCGGATTTGAACCGACGACCCACGCTTTACGAAAGCGTTGCTCTACCAGCTGAGCTAGCTCGGCGCTTGTGAGAAGAGCGGAAGAAACTCGCCACGCTCACCGGCGCAAGCCTCAAATGGCCGGCTCTTTTTTCCCGTGCCGCTTTCCACCGATCTTTTCGACTACAACCTGCCGCCGCATCTGATCGCCCAGACGCCGGCGGAGCGTCGCGATCGCTCGCGGCTGCTCGTGGTGGATCGCACGGCGCATACGGTGGCGCATCACACGTTCGCCGACTTGCCGCTATTCCTGCGCGCGGGCGATACGCTGTTTCGCAACAACGCCGCGGTGCTGCCGGCGCGCCTGTTCGGCAAACGCCCCACCGGCGGACACGTCGAGTGCTTCCTGCTGCGTCCGGTCGACGGCGAGCGTGTGTGGCGCTGTCTCGTGAAACCGGGACGAAAACTTCCCGTCGGCGCTACATTCGCGGCGGAGGGCGGCGAGTTTTCCGCTGAAGTCGTCGCCAAGGAATCCGACGGCTCCGCGATCGTGCGCTTCAGGTGTGCGAACGACGAAGCCATTACCGCCGTCGCCAATCGCATCGGCGAAGTGCCGCTGCCGCCCTACATCGAGCGCAAGCACGACGACGGTGCACACGATCCGCGCCGCGAAAACGATCTCGAACGCTACCAAACCGTTTACGCCGATCGAGCACGTCAGGTCGCGGTCGCGGCGCCGACCGCCGGACTGCATTTCACGCCCGAACTTCTCGCGCAGCTCGCGCAACAGGGCGTGCGTGCGGCCGACGTCACGCTCCACGTGGGACTCGGCACATTCAAGCCGATCTCCACCGACACGATCGAGGAGCACGCGATTCATCGCGAGCTCTACGAACTCCCCCCCGAAACGCAGCGTGCACTCTTCCCGCCGCGCGAGGGCCGGCGTATCGCCGTGGGCACTACAACCGTGCGCTCGCTCGAGGATTTTCTCACCACACATGACGAGCCACTCGCGGAGAATCGCCCGCACATCGCGGAGGCGGGCATCTATCTCTACCCGCCGCGCGCGTTTCGCGGCGTGGATGCGCTGATCACCAATTTTCACCAGCCGCGTTCCACCCTGCTCTGTCTCGTCGCGGCGTTTCTCGCGCCCGGCTCGACCGACGGCATCGCCTGGTTGCACGAGATCTACGCCGAGGCGATCGCACGCGAATATCGCTTCTTCTCCTACGGCGACGCGATGCTGATTCTGTGATCGCTTGAGCACGTGCCACTTGCCCGACCGAGAAAGTTCGTTTCCCTTCGCGTCCTTCATGGCTGGTCCGTCTTCGCCCCGAGTATTTTCGCTTCGTCGCACGCTGCGCTGGTTCGCGTTCGTCGTGTTGGCGGTTGCAGTGGGCTTCTGGGTCGTCCGCGGCGCGCATCGCGGCTGGAGTCAGAACCGCGTGCCGGTGCAGGAAGTCGATGAGATCACCGGTATCGACTACGTGCGCTACGAAGATCGCTTCGTGCCCGGCGTGGATTTTCTTGGCGGTGGCGTCGCCGCATCGCTGATTCTTTTCGGTCTTTCGTTCGTCTTTCGTCCGATCTCATCCACACGCAAAACATGAAAAAATCCGTCCTCCTCAGCCTGTTCGCCTTTGCCACTTCCAGCGCGCTCGTCGCCGCTCCCACGTCCTTCGATTTCAAGGATCCCAAGGGCGTGAACACGATCCAGTTCAAGCTCGACGCTCCGCTCGAGCAGATCGCCGGCACGACCAACGGTATCACCGGTAAAATCGCCTTCGATCCCGCTGCCCCCGAATCCACCAGCGGCACGCTGACGGTGGACGTCGCTTCCCTCACGGTGCCGAACAAAATGATGTCGGAGCACATTCAGGGCGAACGCTGGCTCGACGCTGCGAAGCACGGCCAGATCACATTCGAACTCGCCGGCCTCTCCGACGTGCAGAAGAACGGCAACAACTACACCGCCAAGGCGCGCGGCAAGCTCACGATCAAGGGCACCGCGAAAGACGTGACCGTGCCCGTGAAGCTCAGCTACCTGCCCGGTGCTTTCGGTCAGCGCATCAACAAGCCCGAGCTGAAGGGCGACCTGCTCGTCGTGCGCGGCGACTTCACCGTGCTGCGCTCCGACTACGGCATCAACTCCGGTCAGATGGAGGACAAGGTCTCCAACGAGATCGCGCTCTCGCTCGCGATCGTCGGTGGTGCGCCGCAATCCTGATCGGCTGAAATTCGTTTTCGCTCATTGCCAGGACGGCCCCGCAAGGCCGTCCTTTCTTTTTTGTTTCGCCCGCTTCACTGTTGCCCCGCCATGACCGCCGACGAACTCCAGACGCTCATCGAAGACGCCACCGCCGACTACGCGCTCGGCGACAGCGACGCCGCGCTGGCGAAACTCGCACAGGCGACGTCCGCCGCGCCCGATTCGTTCGAAGCCTGGCACGCCGCCGCGGAAGTTAATTTCTCGCTGCGCCGTCTCGACGACGCGCTCGCCGCCGCGGAGAAGGCGCACGCGCTTCGCCCCGCCGATGTTTTCATCAACACCACGCTCTCGCGAATTTGGATGGAGCGCGGCGACAAGGCCAAGGCCGAGCACTTCGGCGCGCAGGCCAAAGTCGCTGGCTGGCGCGAACAGTTGAAAAATCCTGGCAACGACACGCCAGGCCTTGCCTGACACGTCCCTTGACGCGTCTTGCGCGGGATTGATACCTTCACCGGCTCTTCCATGGAAACGCCCTCCTACCTGCTCGAGTTCGAAAAACCTTTGCGTGAACTCGCCAAGGAACTCGATTCGCTCCACCAGCGTTCGCTCGAGCAAAACCTCGATCTGTCGATGGAAGTCGCCGCGATGGAGGCCCGCATTCAGCAGGCGCAGCGCGACATCTACACCAACCTCACGCCGTGGCAGCGCGTCCAGATCGCGCGTCACCCGAAGCGTCCCTACGCGCTCGATTACGTCGGGCGCATTTTCGAAGGTTTCCAAGAACTGCACGGCGATCGTCAGTTTCGCGACGATCGCGCGCTGATCGGCGGCACCGCGTTTTACCGCGGTCAGGCCGTAATGATCATCGCTCAGCAAAAGGGTCGCGACACGAAGGAAAACATCACGCGCAACTTCGGCATGCCGCAGCCCGAGGGCTACCGTAAAGCGCTCCGCCTGATGCGCACCGCCGAAAAGTTCGGCCTGCCCGTGATCACATTTATCGACACGCCCGGTGCCTATCCCGGCATCGAGTCCGAAGCGCGGCACGTGTCCGAAGCGATCGCCGTCAATCTCCGCGAAATGGCACTGCTCCGCGTGCCGTCGATCGCGATCGTCGTCGGCGAAGGCGGCTCCGGCGGCGCGCTCGGCATCGGCGTCACCGACCGCGTGCTCATTTTCGAAAACAGCTACTACTCGGTCATCTCACCGGAAGGCTGCGCTGCGATTCTATGGAAAGATCGCGCCGCCGCCGGCAAAGCCGCCGAGGCGCTGAAGCTTTCCGCCGCCACGCTCGAAAATCTCGGCGTGGTGGACGAAGTCATCTCCGAGCCGCTCGGCGGTGCGCACAACGATCCTGAGCAAGCCGCGGCAGGTCTCGACGCGGCGCTGCAAAAGCACCTCGGCCAGCTGCGCGAGCTCAAGCCCACTGCCCTGCTCGACGCGCGTTACGAACGCTACCGTCACCTCGGCGTTTTCGAGGAAGACGGCGTCGTCCACCAATAAGCGACCTGCGCGGTGCGCTGCGTAATCAGCGGCGCACCGTGAGGAGTTCGATCTTTTGCGCGTTCGCCGTCGACGCGCCGATCTCGACGAGCACGGCTGAGAGACGGTTGTCTTCCGTCGCGACTTCGAACTTTCGCGGCAAGCCGTCGACGAAGCGACCGACCACCGCCGCGACGTCGCGCCCGAGCACGCTTTCATACGGACCGGTCATGCCGACGTCGCAGATAAACGCCGTCCCCTTCGGCAACACGCGCGCGTCCGCCGTCGGCACATGGGTGTGCGTGCCGAGCACCGCGGTCACGCGCCCATCGAGATACCAACCGAGCGCCTGTTTCTCCGACGTCGCTTCGCCGTGCACTTCGACAAGGATCGCGTCGCATTGCGCGCGTAGTTGATCGATCATCCGGTCGGCGGTGAGGAACGGACAGTCTGCCTTGAGATTCATGTAGGTGCGTCCGAGCACCGTGAACAAACCGAGACGAAACCCGCGCGCTTCGATGATCAGGTGATCCCAGCCCGGATTCGAACGCGGCAGATTGGCGGGACGGCACACACGCTCGATCTGCGTGATCTCGCTTTCCCACCCCCGCTGATCCCAAACGTGATCGCCCAGCGTGATCGCATCGACGCCGGCGTTGAGCAACGACCGCGCGATCGCGCCCGTGATGCCGTTTCCCGCGGCGGCATTTTCTCCATTGGCGACCACAAAGTCGACGTTGTGCTCGGCGCGGATTTTCGGGAGCAGGTCGATCACGAGCTCGCGACCGGGACGCCCCACGATGTCGCCGATAAAAAGCAGCTTCAGCATGTTATCACGGTGAAAGGCTTCGCCGAGGTCGCGAGTTCAATTTTCCCTCGCATCTGCGGGACCCCGCACACCGCTCCGCCCCTCGGCCGCTGCCGCTCCGCAGGCTTGCCACTCAACGTCAGGAGTCTTTTGTTGGCTCCCTTTTCGTCCAAACAGCCACACCCATGAAAACCACGACCTCCCCCGCCGCGTTTCCAAAGGCCGAAATCGGCCGTGAAATGAAGGGCTCCGACGCTGTCGTCGAGTGCCTCGTCCGTGAGGGTGTTGACGTCGTTTTCGCCTACCCCGGTGGTGCCTCGCAGGAGCTGCACCAATCGCTCGCCCGCACCGACAAGATCCGCGTGATCCTCCCGCGCCACGAGCAGGGCGGCTCCTTCGCCGCTGAGGGTTACGCTCGCGCGACGGGCAAGGTCGGCGTGTGTATGGCCACCTCCGGCCCCGGCGCGACCAATCTCATGTCGGCCATCGCCGACGCCTACATGGACTCGATCCCCATGGTGGCGATCACCGGCCAGGTGTATTCCAAATACATCGGCAAGATGGCGTTTCAGGAGACCGACTTTTTCGGCATGACCCTGCCGGTCGTGAAGCACTCCTTTCTGGTGATGAACGTTCACGACATCCCGCGCGTGTTCAAGGAGGCCTTTCACCTCGCGCGCAGCGGTCGTCCCGGCCCCGTCATCATCGACCTGCCGAAGGACGTGCAACAGGCGAAATTCCAGCCGGTGTTTCCGCCGACAGTCGAGTTCCGCAATCCTTACGCCACGGCCAACGAGCGCGCGACCGATGAGCAGCTCCGCCAGGTGCTCGGCCTCATCGCCGAAGCGAAGAAGCCGATCCTCTACGTCGGCGGCGGTCTCATCTCCGCCAACGCTCACGCCGAGCTGAAGACTTTCGCCGAGAAGACCAACATCGCCGTCGCCACGACGCTGATGGGCGTCGGCGCGTTCCCCGAGACCCACCCGCTCTCGCTCCAGTGGTTCGGCATGCACGGTGCCGCTTACGGCAACTGGGCCGTCGACGAGTGCGATCTGCTCCTCTGCTTCGGCGCGCGTTTCGATGACCGCATTACCGGTGACACGAAACACTTCGCCGCGCACGCGAAGATCGTCCACCTCGACATCGACGCCTCCGAGCACAACAAGAACAAGCGCGCGACGCTCCCGATTATCGGCGACGTGAAGCACGCGCTCACGCGTCTCAACGAACTCATTGCGGCCAACAAGTTCACGCCGCCCGACACCTCCGCCTGGCACGCTCAGCTCAACACGTGGAAGAAGGAACACCCGTTCCGCTTCGAGCAGAGCAAGCACATCCTCGCGCAGGAAGCCGTCGCCACCCTCTACGAACTCACCAAGGGCGACGCCATCATCACCACCGGCGTCGGCCAGCACCAGA
>ENA-UOVV01001194-UOVV01001194.1-compost-metagenome-genome-assembly--contig:-NODE-1194-length-21405-cov-7.125386_pt1 | contig 21405 bp, 20 predicted proteins | sample MGYA00238155_ERZ761577 | MGnify/ENA primary metagenome ERZ761577 (study PRJEB28898, sample SAMN06268775) | compost metagenome | isolation source: Emeryville, CA | place: USA:Emeryville, CA | collected...
CAATGGCGGGTGAAGTGGTTAATTGAACATTCTACCTCGCATCAACATTTGTGGTATATTGACAGTTTTGTGCTCCGAATTGAAAATCAGCGAAGCTAAATCCGCCACTGCGCCAAGAGCCCAAACGTTAGCGGCCATCCCTCATATTTCCGGAACATTTACTTCCTCTGCTAACGGTTGTTTCGCGAGTCACTTTAATTTAGTAATTCAGCGCATTGTAAGTCCGTTTTAAAAACTGTTACTCCTTTCGGGGAATTCTCGATCAGAAAAGAAAACTCGGACTCGTAAAAGGAATCAGAAAACAAATTGATAAATTCGGATTGACTAATGAAGAACTTGGTTTCAGCAATGCCTGAAAATCAAGCTGGAAGTTGACCGTTAGTCAGAATTGGAAGTCGTTAGAAGCCGTTATTCCTCTCTCGCAAAACTTACGCAGTCAAAGCATAAAAAAGGCGTCATCATGGGTTAAAGAACTGGCAGAGCGCTATGAAACACCACTACCAGTGCAAATTAGTGAGGTAAAGCAATTAGAGAAAAAGGTGAGCAACCACTTGAAAATAATGGGCTTTAAAATGGAATCCATATAAAAAAACGAAACCCGCTAGTTTGAATTACTTCAGGGACTAACGGGAATAAGATACGGCAGAAATAAGGCAATAAAAGTGAAAATGCAAGAGAAATAAAAGCATAATGAGGTATAGTGACTTTGAAAAAGTAATGACATCGGCCAGAATGAACCGATATTTGTTGGCTTGCGGAGGTAATACCCGCAAGGCGATGACGCTGTACCGCAAAAATCTACAACTTACCCAAGAACTGTTTACGTTAATTAGTTGCTTTGAAATAGCCTTGAGAAACGCCATTGATGCACAGATGGTTCCGGTTCTGGGTGCCGACTGGTTGAGGGATGCGGCACAACCTGGTGGTGTATTCGATAATCCCGGATGTCGCCAAACAAAAGGGAATATTATCGCCAAAGCCAAGTTCCGCGACTAATTTGTGGTGGTTCTGAAGCTTAGGGCATCATCCATCCCAAATGCAAATACAAAAATCCATATTTGCAGGAGGGCAATCAAGTGAAAATACGACTCCGTATATTTGCAGAAAACGCATTAAGTGAAAATAAAAAAATCTATATTTGCACTTGTACATAAATTTCTGTTACGGTGAAAATCAGCGAATTTATATCAGGGAAATGGGTGCAACAGTATCAGTATCAAAGCTTTGCGCCCAATCTCGTGGATTTGCCCTGGGAGGTGGATAAACCGGAACTGGTGGCCTTGCTCAGCGAGGCCAATATTCGGCTGGGAGAGCTCAATGCTTTTTCCCAACTCATTCCGGATGTGGACTTTTTTATCAAAATGCACGTGCTAAAGGAAGGTACCACCAGTAGCCGCATTGAGGGAACGCAGACCCAAATAGACGAGGCCGTTCAAAAAAAATCAGATATAGACCCGGAGAAAAAAGACGACTGGCAGGAGGTACAGAACTATGTCAAGGCGATGAACGAAGCTATTAATAGTTTGGAAAAACTGCCGCTGAGCAATCGTCTGCTCAGGCAAACACATCAAATCCTCCTCGAAGGCGTAAGGGGAAAGCACAAGCTGCCGGGAGAGTTCAGGCAAAGCCAAAACTGGATAGGCGGCAGCAGTCTGAGAGATGCTGTTTTTATTCCGCCTCATCACGAAAGCATTCCCGAATTGATGGCCGATCTGGAGCGCTTTCTGCACAACGAGCAACACCCCGTGCCGCACCTGATTAAAATAGGGATCGCCCATTATCAGTTCGAAACCATCCACCCGTTTTTGGATGGCAACGGTCGTATGGGTCGCTTGCTGATCACCTTATACCTGGTGAGCAATAAAATATTGCATCAACCAACGCTGTATTTGTCTGATTTCTTTGAAAAATATAAAACACTGTATTACGACAACCTTACGCGCGTGCGTACACACAGCGACCTTACGCAATGGCTGAAATTCTTTTTGGAGGGTGTGAGAAGCACGGCACAAAACTCTATTGAAACCTTTAAAGCCATCATTGCCCTTCGGGAAGATGTAGAGCATAAAATCATTTCACTGGGCAGAAAACAAATGTCTGCCCAAAAGCTACTGCAATATTTGTACACCCAACCCATTGTGGATATTGGTGATGTAGCAGAGGAATTAAAAATCAATTTTTCAACCGCAACACGCCTGGTGGACGATTTTGTACGCTTAAATATCCTGGTGGAGTCTACCGGATTCAAAAGAAATCGGCAGTTTGCATTTGAGCACTATTTAAACCTGTTCAGATCATGAGCACTATCGGCAAATTAGAACGCGAAACCCAAAACCGTGTTATCAAAATCTTCACGGACGAACTGGGCTACGAATATCTTGGCAATTGGGAAGAGCGGGAAAACAACAGCAACGTTGAAGAGGATTCGTTGAGGGCCTGGCTGTTGAAACGTTACGACCAAAACCTGACCAATAAAGCCATTTATGAATTTGCCAAAGCGGTTAACGACCAAAGCAAATCCCTGTATGATGTCAATAAAGAAGTGTATTCACTGCTTCGCTATGGCGTAACAGTTCAACCCGAAATAGGCCAAAATAAACAAACGGTTTGGCTCATTGACTGGAAAAATCCGCTTGCCAATCATTTTGCCATTGCCGAAGAGGTCACCATAAAGGGGCAGCACAAAAAGCGTCCGGACATTTTGCTGCGCCATTAAAGGTGAATGAAGACGCTATCCGGTTATTCGCCATTTCGAAACTCGGTTGGATAAAGCGAAACCAAAGAAAATTTGAAGCACAGGAACGTATTTCACCAAGAGAATACAAACAACGGGAAACCCACTACTTTCAGGGCAGGCGTTACCTGCTCAACATCGTGGAGACAGACCAAACACAGAAAGTGGTTTTGAAAAACAAGAAGTTCATTGAACTACACATCAGACGAAACACACCAACAGCAAAGCGACACGAAATCCTGACAGAATGGTATCGGGTTCAGCTCAAAAAACAAATCCCTGCTCTCATTGACAAATGGGAGAAAATCCTGAAAGTAAAAGTTGACGACTGGCAAGTAAAGCAAATGAAAACCAAGTGGGGTTCATGCAACATTGAAAAGAAGCGAATATGGTCATTTTCAGAAGAATATAGCGACTTGACAGCAATGTTGGAACTATAGGACAGCAAAGACTAGCTGCTTGTAACATGGGTAGCCGTTTGCACGCCCCCTCTCCAAAATGCTGTTATTGAAAAGCAGCGTAGTTTATTCAGCCAAAAATAATTTCCGCTCTAACCTGCTGTGAGAAAGCTGTGGTGGCGGAAAAATCTAAACTCAAGTTTTTGAGGACTTTTTTCCGCTTCAGTTCCGGCAGGTCCATCCGCAGTTCGGCGCAGCGCCAGATCTCTGACCTGCAAACCGTTAAACATACTTTGAAACACTTTTATGAAAAGCAACTTTTCGTGATGGAAGAGAATCCTACAAAATATCCCGTATTACAGAATGGTTTGGATCCGCTTTGTAGGCACCCATGCGCAGTATGACAAAATTGACGCAACAACTATTTAAAACAAGGAGCAGAAATGACCATCAGACCAATAAAGACTAAAAAAGATTATCAGGCGGCTATGAATCGCCTGGAGACGATATTTGACGCACAGCCAGGAACACCAGAAGGTGATGAGCTTGAGGTTCTGGGTATCCTTATTGAAAAATACGAACAAGAGCATTATCCTATTGCCTACCCCGACCCAATTGAGGCGATAAAGTTCCGTATGGAACAAATGGGCTATAATCAAAGTGACTTAGCTAAAGTGGTTGGACTAAAGAGTAGAGCTAGTGAAATTCTGAACAAGAAGCGTAAGCTAACTCTTGAAATGATACGCAAGCTTCATCAAGTACTTGGTATTCCGACCGACGTATTGATTCAGAGTTACTGACTCCAAAGACCTTCAGCCAACATCGGTAGCCGTTGCACAACTCGTCTTCCAAAGATTTTGACGGACTTAAAATGTTTTTTGACTATTCCTGACAATGAAATAATAGCGATGGGAAATCTCTAGTTTTAAACCTTACTATTAGGGAGCGCTTTCACATTAACACAATAAGTATCGGTGTCTTTAGTGTCAAATATTTGTTATTATTGCTGTCAAATTGTAGTGTGTGGATGTGGCAGCAAGAAACGATCTTATCCGGCAACTCCGGCAGGAAGTACTTTCCCTGCAGGGGTTTAAAAGATCGTTGGATGAACAAAAGATTCAAACAGGCCTGTCCGGTCTTGAAGCTGCTTTCCCTAATCAGGTTTTCCCTACCGGTGCAGTTCATGAGTTCATCAGTACACGCATAGAGGATGCTACTGCTACCAATGGTTTTATTGCAGGACTGTTGAGTTGCCTTATAAAGCATAATGGTGTCTGTGTGTGGGTAAGTGCCCGCCGTACGATTTTCCCTCCGGCCCTGACCTTGTTTGGCATCCGACCGGAAAGGATCATTTTCATCGACTGCAAAAGACAGAAGGAATTGCTCTGGACGGTGGAGGAAGCTTTAAAATGTGAAGTGCTCGGAGCTGTAATCGGAGAACTGAGCGAACTGGGTTTTAAAGAATCCAGACGGTTGCAGCTTGCCGTAGAACAAAGCAGGGTTACAGGCTTGATTCACCGCTACCAGCCCAAAACAGAAAATACGGTTGCCTGTGTTACCCGCTGGAAGGTAAAGCCCTTACCAAGTAATCTGGAAGATGGAATGCCGGGCGTGGGTTTTCCAAGGTGGCGGGTGCAGTTAGTGAAAGTAAGGAACGGCAAACCTGGCTTTTGGGATATTGAATGGAAGGGTGGGAAGTTCAACTACGTTGCCGGTGAAACATATCCAATGCAGTTGCCCGTTCGTAAAGCAGTATGATATGGCAAGGTATGTGGCGATATGGTTTAGATATCTTACAACAGACTGGTTTACGATTCGTAAACCCGAACTGAAAGAAATTCCCTTTGTTCTCGCTGCCCCCAAGCATGGCAGAATGATCGTGCAGGCTGCCAGTTTGCCGGCATGTACCAAAGGCATTCAGCAAGGCATGGTGGTGGCTGATGCCAGAGCGATTGTGCCGGAGCTGCAGGTGTTCCCTGAGCAGCCCACATTGGCAGAGAAACTATTGAAGAAACTTGCTGAATGGTGTCTGCGTTGTACCCCCGTGGTCGGTGTGGATCTACCAGACGGACTGATACTGGATGTATCCGGTTGTGCTCATCTATGGGGTGGAGAAAGAGCTTATCTCAAAGACATTCACGGTAAACTTACAGGCTATGGTTATCATGTACGCATAGCCATCGCAGATACCATCGGTACTGCATGGGCAGTATCACGTTATGGAAAAATCAGCGGACTGATACCGCCGCATCAACAACTGCAAGCCTTGCTTCCTTTGCCACCTGCTGCCCTGCGTCTGGAGCAGGCTGTTGTTGAAAAGCTCCTGAAACTGGGTCTTTATAAGATCGAAAGTTTCATCAATATCCCTCGCGCTGCTTTGCGCAGACGTTTCGGAACGTCCATGCTTACAAGACTGGATCAGGCTTTGGGTAAGGAAATTGAAGTCATTAGCCCCGTAAGACCCATAGAACCTTATCAGGAGCGTTTGCCCTGTCCGGAACCCATTCGCAGCATCACGGGAATAGAGATAGCCCTGAAGAAGTTGCTGGAAGCATTATGTACAAGACTCACCAAAGAAGAGAAAGGATTGCGAGCCTGTGTGCTCAAATGCTTCCGTATGGACGGTAACATTCAGCAGGTGCAGATCGGCACCACACGTCCCTCAAGGAATGTGCTGCATCTGTTCAAATTGTTTGAGTTGAAACTATCCGGTCTGGAACCAGCACTGGGCTTTGAATTGTTTTTGCTGGAAGCACCGGTTGTTGAGGCACTGTCAGTCATTCAGGAAGCGATATGGAACAGTAAGGAGGAAACAAATAATGAAGTCATAGCCGAACTGCTGGACAGGATTGCAGGAAAGATAGGAGCGACGGCTATTCACAGATATCTACCCGAGGAGCATTATATCCCTGAACGTTCCATAAAGCTTGCAGCATCCTTGCAGGAACAACCGCTTACCACCTGGTCATCAGATATTCCACGTCCCTTGCAACTGCTTTCTGTGCCGGAGGAGATAAACGTGATGGTTGCCATTCCTGATTATCCTCCCAGCCTGTTTCATTACAAAGGAGCGGTACATCGCGTGAGCAAGGCAGACGGACCGGAGCGTATAGAGCAGGAATGGTGGCTGCAAAAGGGAGAGTACAGAGATTATTACTGTGTGGAAGATGAAGAAGGAAGAAGATACTGGCTGTTTCGATTGGGGCATTATGACAGTAGAGAACCTAAATGGTTTGTACATGGATTCTATGCATAAAGAAGGCGCCTATGAGTTATGTTGAATTACAGGTTACCACCAATTTCAGCTTCCTGCGTGGTGGTTCACATCCTAATGAACTGGCAGAGCAGGCGGCGGCTTTAGGTTATGGAAAGATTGCCATCACAGATCGCAACACACTGGCAGGACTGGTACGGGCACATATCGCTGCCAAAGCAAAGGGCATTCAGATCATTGCCGGTTGCAGGCTCGATCTGCTGGATGGTCCCAGCCTGCTGGCGTATCCTACCGATAAGGAAGCTTATGCCAATCTATCTGCCTTGCTCACGGAAGGGAATCTGCGTGCAGAAAAAGGCGAATGCCATTTATACAAAAAAGACATGTACCGTTACGCAAAAGGCATTCTCTTTATCGCCGTCCCTCCCGAGCGATTAAACAAACTGTTTGAGATTGATGCAGCTTTTCAGCAGCACATCAGAGAATACAAGGAAGCTCTCGGAAACGCCTTGTATCTGGGCGCTAACCGTTCTTATCAGGCAAATGATAACAAAAAGCTGTTTCGTCTCTCGCAGTTGTCAAAGCAGTTGCAGATCCCTCTGGTAGCCACCAATGATGTGCATTATCATCATCCTGAACGAAGGGAATTACAGGATATCCTTACCTGCATTCGTGAAAAATGCACGATCTACAATGCAGGATATAAACTCTATCAGAATGCAGAGCGCCATCTGAAACCGGTAAAGGAAATGCAGCGTCTGTTTGCGCATTATCCTGAAGCCCTGGAACACACGCTGGAAATTGCAGAAGCCTGTAATTTCTCTCTGGAAGAGCTTAGATATGTTTACCCGGAAGAGATCACCAGTGAGGGAAGAACACCACTGGAGGAACTGACGCATCTCACCTGGAAAGGCGCAAGAGATTTTTATGGTGAACCCATTCCGGAAAAAGTTGTGGCTGCCATCCATCATGAGTTGCAGTTTATAAAGGAGATGGACTATGCTCCCTATTTTCTTACCGTATACGATATTGTGCGGTATGCAAGAGAGCAGGGCATTCTCTGTCAGGGACGGGGTTCTGCTGCCAACTCAACGGTATGTTTTTGCCTGGGTATCACTTCCGTTGACCCTACCAAATTCGATCTGCTGTTTGAGCGCTTTATCTCTTCTGCACGCAATGAACCACCGGATATTGATGTGGATTTTGAACACGAAAGACGTGAGGAAGTGATTCAGTATATCTACGAGAAGTATGGTCGTGACCGTGCTGCTATTGTGGCTACTGTGACGCAACTGCATCAGAAAGGCGCTGTACGCGATGTGGCAAGAGCGATGGGCATGTCTGTTGACGTCATCAATCGTTTATCTGCTTCTGTGTGGGAGTTTACCGATGAATGGTTTGAAGGGGAACGAATATCGGAACATGGCTTTAATTCAAAGGATCCACATCTGATAAGGGTTTTGCAGCTTACAAGGCAGTACATGGGCTTTCCGCGGCAGTTGGGACAGCATACCGGAGGCTTTGTACTTACCAACGGCAAGATATCTGATCTGTGCCCTGTCCTCAATGCCCGGATGGAAAACCGAACCTGCATTGAATGGAATAAAGACGATATCGAGGCGCTGGGCTTTTTGAAGATAGATGTGCTGGCGCTGGGTATGCTAACCTGTATCCGTAAAGCATTCAATCTGCTCAAAGAGCATTACGACAAAGACTATACACTGGCTACGATACCTCAGGACGATCCTGCTGTTTATGAGATGATTTCCCATGCAGATACGATAGGCGTGTTTCAGATAGAAAGTCGTGCACAACAGTCCATGCTGCCACGTTTGAAGCCGAAGTGTTTTTATGATCTGGTCATTGAAGTGGCTATTGTCAGACCCGGACCTATTCAGGGCGATATGGTGCATCCGTATTTGCGCAGAAGGAATGCTGAGGAGCCGGTCGAATATCCATCAAAGGAACTCGAAGATATTCTGTCAAGGACTTTAGGTGTTCCTCTGTTTCAGGAGCAGGCTATGAAGATCGCCATTGTTGCAGCAGGATTTTCACCCGCAGAAGCAGATGGGTTGAGAAGAAGTATGGCAACCTTTAAGATGAAAGGAGTAGTAAGCAGGTTTGAACAAAAGCTCATCGACGGGATGATCAAAAACGGATACTCCGAAGATTTTGCCCGTCGCATTTTCAAACAACTGGAAGGATTTGGAAGCTATGGCTTTCCTGAGAGTCATGCTGCCAGCTTTGCTCTGCTGGTATATGTTTCTTCCTGGATCAAGTGTCACTATGCTGATGTCTTTGCCTGTGCTTTACTCAATAGTATGCCGATGGGCTTTTACGCTCCGGCGCAAATTGTAATTGATGCACAGAAGCATCAGGTGCCTGTAAGACCGGTGGACGTAAATCACTCCTTCTGGGACAATACACTAGAGGAACCATGCGGACGGTACAGAGCACTGCGCTTAGGCTTCAGGCAGGTAAAGGGTGTGCGAGAAGAGGAAATGGAATTACTGCTTGCTGCAAGGAGATCCGGGTATCAAAACCTTCAGTCCGTCATAGACGCCGGAGTTTCTATTGCAGCATTGGAAAGGCTTGCAGACGCAGATGCTTTCCGCTCCATAGGACTGGACAGAAGACAGGCATTATGGGAGATCTCGGCTTTACAGGATCGTCCTGTTGGGATCTTTCAGGGGCAGGATGCAGAAAGTGTTCGGGAACAAATACAATTACCAAAGATGACATTGCCGGAGCATGTGGTGCAGGATTATGCCGCAATGGCGTTGTCCCTGAAAGCACATCCTGTGAGTTTTGTCAGAAGCAGACTCAACTATTATCAGGCGACGGAGCATAAGAATCTTTCATCGCTGGAGCAAGGCACGACAGTAAGAGTGGCCGGGCTGGTGCTGGTGAGACAAAGGCCGGGTACGGCAAGTGGTGTTTGCTTTATCACCATAGAAGATGAGACCGGTGTAGCCAATCTGGTAGTCTTCAGGAAGCTGTTTGAAAAATACAGAAAGGAAATCCTGTATTCGCATTTATTGATGGTGGAAGGGACACTACAGAAAGAAGGAGCGGTAATCCATGTGATCGTACAGCACTGCTATAACTTATCGATGCTGCTAGAAGGGCTAACAGAAGCCAATGAGACAGCCGCTCCTGATGATACAAGTGAGGGCAGGAGTGGTTCTTTTCCGACCGTGCAACAGAATAGAAAAACGGGACAGAAGGTTATTCAGGCAGAATTGTTTCCGGGAGGAAGAAATTTTAAGTAGCTGTCAGCAGGTACGCAACGTTTCGCACAGAGAGCAGGGGGTATACTTTGATAGTGGGCGAAGCAGAATATACCTTGTACACCAAAGACAGTGTGTATGTGCAGCGTTTTGATTGTCGCACGAGTAAAGCAATAATTATCTCCCAGACAAAAAGAGAATAAAAGAGACCAGTCTGTAGTACAGACTTGAGCGAGGCCGACTACGTCGTAGCGGTGCGCAGTCTCGTGACTGCAGTTGAGGCGCTTTAACATTTTTATGTGCAGAACAGAGCCGGAAGGTGAAACGTGATTCGCTTTTGGCATACTGTAAAATCAACACATTCTTAAATCATAGATGGCTAAATTTAGATGGTTTTTCCCCCTTAACTACCTGTTCATTTTTTGGAGAGCATTATAAAAAGAAGCTGCCCTTTTGCGACAGCTTCTTTGTTGTATACTTTCTATTCTGTTTTACGCTTCTCTTTCTGATCGGCTTCTTTCTTTTTTCTGCCGGATTCTTTCAGTGCTTTGTCGATGATCCACTCTACCTGACCATTGACGCTGCGAAACTCATCGGCTGCCCATTTCTCCAGCGCCTTGTAAGTCGCCTCATCAATTCTTAATACAAAGTTTTTCTTCGTTGCTGCCATTGCTTATTGATAAAGTGAGCCGGTATTAAGCACAGGCTGTGCGCCTTTTTCTCCACAAAGTACTACCATCAGATTGCTTACCATGGCAGCCTTTTTTTCTTCGTCCAGATCCACAATTTCCTTCTTGCTTAATTCTGCAAGTGCCATTTCAACCATGCCCACAGCACCTTCTACAATCTTATACCGAGCGGCTACTATTGCAGTCGCCTGTTGTCTCTGAAGCATAGCGCCTGCTATCTCTTGTGCATAAGCCAGATGGCTCAGACGAGCCTCCAGCACCGTGATGCCCGCTGTGGACAAGCGGTCATTCAATTCACGCTCTAAAAGTTCGTTTACTTTCTGTCCTCCTTCCCGTAAAGTTATCTCTGCATGTTCATCTTCCAGATTGTCATATGAAAAGCTGGTTGCAAGATTTCTTACGGCCGCCTCACTTTGCGTGCGTACATAAGCTATATAATCGGCGACTTCATAAGCTGCTTTATAGGTGTCGCGTACCTGCCAGACAATCACCGCACCGATTTCGATGGGGTTCCCCATCTTGTCGTTTACCTTCAAAGTAGGAGTAGCCAGGTTTTGAGCTCTCAGCGAAAGTTTTACCGGCACGTAGAACGGGTTGACGAAGAACAATCCATTGTCTTTTACGCTGCCTACATACTTGCCGAAAAGATTCAATACCCTCGCATGATTGGGCTGCACGATCATCAGACCCTTCCACACAAAGATAGTAGCCAGCAGACAGGGCATTGCGATCCACAGCGAGGCAGGTTCTTGTTCTACACTGAGAAAAAAATAGATCGCCAACCCGAGTGTAACCAGCGAGAGAAACAAGGCCATGTAGCCGTTCATTGCTTTTGTAGTCTTTTCCATAAATGTCAATTTGATATTGATATGATATCAAATGTACAATGTTTGTTTAAATGGTTAAAATTTTTCTGAGCTTCGTTGTGATGGGAACCAATGTAAGTGCAGGAATACTGTTGTACCGGATAAAAGAGGGAAGGGTTGAGGTCTTGCTGGTGCATCCTGGCGGACCATATTTTAAAGGGAAAGATTTGGGTCATTGGTCTGTTCCCAAAGGATTGGTAAATGAGGCAGAGGATATGCTGGATGCTGCTAAACGTGAATTTTTTGAAGAATTGGGACAGGAGCTAAATGCGGAAACATTTGTCGCGTTAAAACCAGTAAAACAGAAGGGCGGAAAGTGGGTATATGTTTGGATTGCGGAGGGAGATGCAGACACTTCAAGAATCAAAAGCAATACTTTTCGCATGGAATATCCATATAAATCCGGCAAATGGATAGAAGTTCCCGAAATAGATGCAGCGCGATGGTTTCCGGTTGAAGAGGCAAAGCAAAAGATCAATGCTGCACAGTCGGTATTAGTTGATGAACTTCTTAAGATATTAAGCCATGAAAAAGACCAGACTGAATAAGGAATGGCATCTGACGCATCCTATGCCGAAAAATCCATGCAGAACAACGTATTCAACGGCATCTCGAACATCAAAAGCATTGTACCTGTCGCGAAATTTGTGAGAAACTCAAATAAGAAATGAACAGACGAGGCATTGCCGTAAATGATTAAAGCATTGCTTTTCTGCTTCGACTATTTGCCTTAGTTTTGCGCAATTTTGTTCTTATGCCTGCAACACAACATCAACATGCGCCAGCCTGGCTTTTGCTGGAAGACGGTACTCTATTTAAGGGGAAATCTTTCGGAGCGAAGGGAACCAGCGGCGGCGAAATCTGTTTTAACACCGGTATGACAGGCTATCAGGAGGTCTTTACGGATCCTTCATATTACGGACAGGTGTTGATCATGAACAATGCCTATATCGGCAACTATGGGGTGAAAAAAGATGATGTAGAGTCAGCGAGTGTTAAAATCAAAGCGCTCGTGTGTAAGAATATCTCTCACCGCTACAGCCGGATGACGGCGGATGAAAGCCTGGAACAATATCTTATCGAAAATAATATCGTTGCTATTTACGATGTCGACACACGTGCTCTGGTACAGCATATCCGCAGCAAGGGGGCAATGAACGGCATAGTGACTACCGAACTGATGGATGAAAGCACTTTGAAAGAAGAGCTTGAAAAAGTGCCCGATATGCAGGGGCTCGACCTTTCGTCTGAGGTTTCTACAAAAACAGCTTATACGGTAGGAGATGAGCACGCCCGCTATCGCATTGCCGTACTGGATTTCGGGGTGAAACAAAGTATGCTTCGTTTCCTGTCTTCAAAAGATGCCTACCTGAAAGTTTTTCCTGCACGTACAGATTTTAAAACTATTATGGAGTTTCAACCGCATGGCGTGTTTGTATCAAACGGTCCCGGCGATCCGGCTTCAATGGATTATGCAGTATCTACGATCAAAGAGGTTTTAAAAGAGGAGAAGCCATTGTTTGGTATTTGTTTGGGACATCAATTACTGGCAAGAGCAAACGATCTTCCGACCTTCAAAATGCATCATGGTCATCGCGGGTTGAATCATCCGGTGAAGAATCTGCTCACGGGAAAATCTGAGATTACGACGCAAAACCACGGATTTGGTGTTGATGTAGAAGCTGCTCAGAAATCAGAACGTATTGAAGTGACGCATATCAACCTGAACGACGGTTCCATAGAGGGGATTCGCGTGAAGGATAAACCAGCGTTCTCAGTTCAATACCATCCGGAAAGTACTCCGGGTCCGCATGATTCGCGATATCTATTCGATGATTTTATCCGCCTGATTGAAGGAAATAAATAGTCCATGACGGACTTCAAACATTCGTAGCATTTCTCAATTTTAACATCCGAAATGGAAAAGATTCTCATTATAGGTGCTTGCGGGCAAATAGGTGTGGAACTTACAATGGCGCTTCGCAAGATGTATGGGGCAGATAATGTTATTGCCTCTGATATTCGCGAGGAACACGAACTATTGAAAGGTACAGGTCCGTATGTGGTGTTAAATGCAATGGATGCAGAGGCGATTTTACAAACGGTTCGCAAAGAGAAAATTACCCAGATATATCTGCTTGCTGCATTACTTTCTGCTACCGGCGAAAAAGATCCTAAACGTGCATGGGATATCAACATGCAAAGCCTGCTTCAGGTTTTGGATCTGGCAGTGCAGGAAAAACTTCATAAGATTTACTGGCCCAGTTCCATAGCCGTATTTGGTACGACTACGCCAAAGCAGGATACACCCCAACGTACCATCATCGAGCCGCAAACTGTATACGGCATTAGCAAGTATGCCGGCGAACTTTGGTGTCAGTACTATCATCAACGCTGGGGGCTCGATGTGCGCAGCCTGCGTTACCCCGGATTGATCAGCTGGAAGTCGGCACCCGGCGGAGGTACTACCGACTATGCCGTGGAGATATATCATGAGGCGTTAAAAGAAGGTAAGTACACAAGCTTTCTTGCCAAGGGAACCTACCTGCCAATGATGTATATGGACGATGCCATCCGCGGTACCATAGAACTGATGGAGGCTCCGGCTGAAAAGATAAAGTCGAGAATGGCATACAACATTGGCGCTATGAGTTTTGCTCCGGAAGAAATTGCAGCTTCCATACAAAGACATATTCCGCAGTTTGACATCAGCTATGCACCAGATTTCAGACAAAAAATTGCAGATGGTTGGCCGCAGCGTATTGACGACAGCGCAGCCCGCACCGACTGGGGATGGAAACCTGAGTTTGATCTTGACCGCATGACCGCTGATATGCTGATGCACTTGAAAGAACAGCAAACCATTGTCTGATTTCTGAAAACATCTTTAACTTGAAAACTCATCATTACGATGAGTTTTTTTATGAGAAAGAAAAAACTGGTAGTGCTTACCGGGGCAGGTATCAGCGCAGAAAGTGGCTTAAAAACTTTTCGGGACAGCGATGGTCTTTGGGAAAATTTTCGCATTGAAGATGTGGCTACTCCGCGCGCCTGGCGGCGTGATCCTGAACTTGTACTTCGTTTTTACAATCAAAGAAGACAAGGGGTTCGTGAAGCCCGGCCTAACACAGCGCATTTTGCCCTCGCCGAACTGGAATCAGATTTTGATGTTCATATTATCACGCAGAACATAGACGACCTGCACGAGCGAGCAGGTTCTACAAAAGTGATGCATCTCCATGGAGAGATATTTAAAATGCGTAGTGAAAAGAATCCACACCTGGTTTATCCCGTCGAAGGAGATATTCATCTCGGCGATCGGGCAGAAGACGGAGCGCAATTGCGTCCGCATATCGTGTGGTTTGAAGAACCGGTTCCTATGATAGAGCGGGCAATTCCGGTAGTCGAAGCTGCGGATATTTTTTTGCTGATCGGTACTTCGCTGGTGGTGTATCCTGCAGCAGGATTAGTGGATTATCTGCGCCCGGGTGTACCCCGTTATGTACTGGATAAGAAACTGCCAGAGCTTCGTGGTATTCCCAATATTATTGCGGTTGAAAAGCCGGCTACAGAAGGTATAGGTGAAATCGTCCGGATGCTGAAGAATCATTAAGCTTATTTCTAAACAGGTGTTTCTCAATACGGAGAAAGTTATCTTTGCGGGCACTATGCAGAAAATTCTTGTTGCCAACAGAGGTGAAATCGCCATGCGCGTCATGCGTACTGCGCGGGAAATGGGAATAAAGACCGTAGCTGTTTTTTCCGAAGCCGATCGGAATATGCCCTTTGTACGATATGCCGATGAAGCTTATTGTATCGGTCCGGCACCTTCGGCGCAAAGTTATCTGCGTGCAGAAAAGATACTGCAGGTTGCGAAGCAGACAGGCGCAGATGCGATCCATCCCGGATACGGCTTTTTGAGTGAGAATGCTTCTTTCTCCAAAGCCTGTGCAGATGCCGGACTCATCTTTATTGGACCTTCTGAGTATAGTATCAATATGATGGGCAGTAAGATTGCTGCCAAGCAGGCTGCAAAGAAATTCAATGTGCCGATGGTGCCCGGCACGGAAGATCCCATTCAAAGTGTAGAAGAAGCAAAAGAAATCGCGGCACGTATTGGCTTTCCCATACTCATAAAAGCTTCTGCAGGTGGAGGCGGTAAAGGAATGCGCATTGTGGAAAACATGGAGGCGCTGGAAGAACAAATGCGCACCGCTAAGAGTGAGGCTATGAGCGCTTTTGGAGATGATGCAGTGTTCATAGAAAAATATGTCGCTGCTCCAAGGCACGTGGAAATACAACTGCTCGGCGATCAGCATGGCAACTATGTTTACCTGTTCGAACGGGAATGCTCTATTCAGCGCCGACATCAGAAGCTGATCGAAGAAGCTCCTTCAAGCTGTTTGACACCCGACATCAGAAAAGCAATGGGCGAGAGTGCAGTAGCTGTTGCTAAGAGTTGTAACTATTATGGTGCGGGAACGGTAGAGTTTCTGGTGGATGAAAATCTCAATTTCTATTTCTTGGAAATGAACACCCGTCTTCAAGTGGAGCATTGCGTGACAGAGATGATTACAGGTGTTGATCTCGTGAAAGAACAGATAAAGATCGCAAGAGGTGAAAAGCTAAGCTTCACACAAGACGATCTGAAGATGAATGGTCATGCGCTGGAGCTTCGTGTGTGCGCAGAAGATCCCTTGAACCAATTCCTTCCTGATACAGGGAAGCTCGAAATGTATAAGCCACCTAAGGGACCGGGCGTACGGGTAGATGACGGATTTGAAGAAGGTATGGAAATCCCCATCTTTTACGATTCCATGATCTCTAAACTGGTGGTTCATGCGGGCGACAGAGAGCAGGCGATTGAGCGACTCTGTCGTGCAATTGATGAGTATTACATCAAAGGTATTCACACTACACTGCAATTTGGAAAATGGGCTGTTCGCACAGAGGCGTTCCGTTCAGGTAACTTTGATACCAAGTTTATCGAGAAGTATTTTAAACCGGAATATCTCTCGCAACACGATACTGAAGCAGAAGAGGTTGCTGCCTTGCTTTCTTCTATTATATGGGAAGAGGAAAGGCAGCGTCATAAAGGTGAGCGCCTGACTGCAGCTACACAAAACAGCGGCTGGAAGTTGCGCCGGAGATAAGAACTTTTCTTAGAAACAATGAGCCGCGGTGGTTTCGATAAATGAAATTCGCGCCTTGATGTAATTATCTTTTTTAACCTCTTAACATTCGCTGGTAAGGACTTTGCAATGGTTCAGAGAACAAAATTGTGAAGTTATGAGACAGGGAATAATAGGTTTGCTGATAGCCGGTGCAATGTTGTTTGCTACGACAGATGCAGATGCTCAGGGACGTGGGAAGAAACGTGGACATTACAAGCACAAACATCACAAACACTATAAGCATAAGCGTGTTCATTATCACGACAACGACAGATATTATCGGGGAGCTTACTACTACGGCAGACGGACACCTCCTCGTCCTGTAATTGTAGTGCCGCCACCGCCGCCACGTCCGGTATTAGTTGCACCGCCACCGCCCCCGAGACATCCGTTTCATCGATGGTAACGTGCTTTCAAATTGAAAATATCTAAGCGCCTTTGGGCGCTTTTTTCGTTTCTGTTAAAAATTGGCAAACTATTTGCCTTTAGACGTTCATTAACTTTTAAACGTGAAGCGTATGAAAATGAAGTTTCTTTTTTCCCTGTTAGCAGGTTTGTTGCTTTCTGTTGTCTTTGCCACCGAAGCTGATGCTCAGCGATATGGTCCCAGAGGTAAGGGTATTCATAGAGGAGGAAGAGCCTATGTAGCGCCACGAGTAGCCGTAGTGATCGCACCACCCGTACGATTCAGTCCGCCGCCAAGATACCCGGTGTATCGCAAGCCTTTGCGCCACCGTCATAGCCGGATTTGTGACCGGGGGCACAGAGGGTGTCGCGATTCGTATTGCTACAACCATGGCTATCGCCGCGATCGTTATGACCGTGGTTACTATCGTCGCTAATATTTAAAAGTCCGGAGTTGTGCTCCGGACTTTCTATTTTTCAATAAGACTTACAATTTCCTTGCTGGTAGGCTTTACTTTAGAGGGAAACATAGCCACGAGCTTTCCTTTTTCATCCACCAGATATTTCTGGAAGTTCCATTTTACAGTAGTGTTCTTATAGTCATTATATTGTTCTTCCGTCAGCCAGCGATAGATGGGCGCTTTGTCGTTTCCTTTCACAGTTATTTTTGCAGCCATCGGGAAACTCACCCCGTAGTTTTTCTTACAGAATGCTGCAATTTCTTTGTTAGTTCCGGGTTCCTGTCCCCCAAAGTCGTTGGATGGAAAGCCTACGATTACCAGCTTGTCCTTATACTTTTGATATAACGCTTCCAGATCTTCATACTGCGGTGTATAACCACATTCAGATGCAGTATTGACAATCAGTATTTTTTTGCCTTTGAAAGCAGAGAAATCAATCATCTCGCCCGTCAGTCCTTCTACTTTGAAATCATAAATGCTGGCAGGTACATCGCCGCCTTCGCCCTGAGGAGCGGCAAAGAAAAGACTGAAAAATAAAAACATACTCAGTAGCATCGTAAATGTCGTTTGAGGTTAGTGAGGAATAGAATAATCTTTCACAAACCTAGCCATTCTGTGGTTTTGTCGCTCTTAAAACCGTTTTGCGTGTTGCCGCAGTTGGCGATTTCGGAGCACTACGCTGTCAACCTGCACAAAAGTTTGATAGGAGCACTCAGCTTCAATTTTGCACTTCACCGCCAATTGAGGCAACACGCTGTTACCAGCTGGCGTTCTTGTCCACCGTGTCTGTAAACCATTGTCGTTGTTGAGTTTCACTGTCTTTGTCGGGTTGGTTTGTGTGTCGGGTGTTTTAATTTTTTTTAGAAGGGTGGGAAAAAATATTTTGAATTTTCTTCTGCGTTGGGGCAGACATGCTCTTTTGCAAGCTTTAGTCTGTGCGTTGGCTTGTGCGGCTTGCAAATGTGCATGGCTGCGAAGGGTTGGCTGATATGTTTATTGTCTTTATCATATCGCTACTCTTTTGTCGTACAAATAAGTTTGAAAACCAATAAAAGTGTTTCTGATTGTTGCAATGTCGCCAAGTTCTTTTTTAGCGTCTGCAATGGCGTGATATTTTAATACAAGCAAGTCGCCAATTTTAGTGTCGTCAAGTTCGTCAACACCTTGTTTTACATACTGGCTTAAAACGAAGTTTAAAAACTCTTGCTGTTTAGGGTCGTAGTTGTCCAAGTGAATTTTTGCTCTGTTTGCTCTGTCCGTTCTTTCTAAAATGTCTGAATGAAAAGCGATATAAGCCAAAACATCATACAGGTCGCTGTTTTCAGCGTTCAATATTTTCTGAAACTCTGTCAACTGTTGTTTAGCAAAACCTTTTTCAGAAAGCTCTTCCAACAATTTCTTTCTTGTGTCGGGTTTGCTCCAAATGGTTCTTAATTCATCTTCACTTTTGAAAAGTTCGGGCAATGCTCCGAAAAGTGAACGCAAAAATTCTTCTGCTGAAATTGGTCTGCCGTCTGGACTCCAAAATGATGTGCTAACCATGTGTTGAAACTGTCGCACTTTACCGTCTGCTAATTTCACTTTTACCATTCGTCTTGGTGGATTGTCGCAACGACAATAAGAGTAGCCACAAACAGGACAAGGTTCTGGCGGTGGTTCTTGGGCACAAATACAAGGTCTGTGTCCGCAAACATCACAAGGTTGTGGATGTGGTCTTGGTGTCGGTGTTTCAGGTTCTTCGGGTTCTCCGTCCCATTCAGGGTCGCTGAAATGATGATGTGCTTTTACAAAGTCGTAAATTGTGAAATAGTCTTTGCCGTCAAACAAACGTGTTCCACGTCCAATGATTTGTTTAAACTCAATCATGGAGTTCACTGGTCGAAGCAAAACAATGTTTCTCACTTCAGGAGCATCAACACCAGTGCTTAATTTTTGGGAAGTAGTCAGAATAGTTGGGATGCTTTTTTCGTTGTCCTGAAAATCTCTAAGATGTTGTTCTCCGATTTTTCCGTCATGTGCAGTAACTCGGTGGCAATAATTAGGGTTTTTAGACGTAGCATATTGATTAATCAAATCCCGAACTGCCAAAGCGTGTAATTGTGTAGCGCAGAAAACCAAAGTCTTTTCGTTTTGGTTTATTAGGCTCATAAATATCTTTACCCGATACTCTTCTCGTTCCTTAATCTCAATGATGCGGTTCATTTCCGCTTCGGTGTATCGTTTGCCTTCTTCGATTTCGCCTTCCAATACGGTATCGTCAGGGGTGAATATATATTCATCGATGGTGGTGTCAATTTGTTTGACTTTAAAAGGCGTTAGGAATCCGTCATTGATTCCTTCTTTGAGTGAGTACACATAAACCGGTTCACCAAAATAGTTGTAAGTATCTGCATTGATGGTACGTTTGGGTGTGGCTGTCAAACCAAGCTGAACGGCAGGGCTGAAATATTCCATAATGGCACGCCAACTGCTTTCGTCATTGGCTCCGCCACGGTGGCACTCGTCGATAATGATGAAATCAAAAAAGTCTTTTGGGTATTCGCCAAAATAAGGGGTATCGTTTGGCCCGCTCATAAAGGTTTGGAAAATGGTAAAAAACACACTTCCGTTTTTCGGCACTCTGCCTTTTTTCTTGATATCACTTGGACTGATGCGCACTAACGCATCTTCTTCAAATGCAGAAAAAGCGTTGAATGCCTGATCGGCCAAAATATTTCTATCGGCTAAGAATAAAATTCTTGGGCTTCTTTGGCCGTCTTTCTGGATGTTCCATTTTGCGTGAAACAATTTCCAAGCTATCTGAAAGGCAATGGCAGTTTTTCCTGTTCCTGTGGCGAGGGTTAATAATATACGTTGTCTGCCGTCAGCAACGGCTTCCAAAACCTTTGTAATAGCATTTTCCTGATAATATCGTGGTTGCCAGGTACCGCCACGGTCTTCAAACGGGATGGAAAGTAACTTATCGCGCCAATAGGCTGTTTGGGGTTTGCTTTGGTTTTCTTCCCCAAAAGTCATTTCCCACAATTCATCGGGCGTAGGATAGGAAGATACTTCTCCTTCCTGTCCTTCCTGCATATCGATGCGGTAGATCTGTAAACCATTGGTGCTGAACGTAAACCGAACCTTTAACCTTTCCGCATAACTTTTAGCCTGTGCAACCCCTTCTGTGTAGTGCTTATCACGCGACTTGGCTTCTATAACCGCCAGGTTTCTGTTTTTGTATTGCAATACATAGTCGGCTTTGTCCGGGCGGGAACGTTGCCCGTGACCAATTAAACGACCTTTGTTGATAGGAAAGTCCATACGGATGCGACTTCCTTCTACAACGCCCCATCCTGCAGCTTTTAAGGCAGGGTCTATAAATTCTGCTCTGGTTTCGGTTTCGTTCATTATTTCGATATTATCAAATAATCTTCCACTATATAATATCTTCCACTTTATTTAAATAGGGGTTTCATTTTTTATATTGAGCGCTTTAATAAGCATTTAATCTTTTTCTTGCAGAATTTGCTCAATAGGATTCAAGTTCTGGCATTTCCAAATATTGTTTTCCTTCCAAAAGATTTCCAGTTTTCTTTTTATTCGTTCCGCCCCATTGTTTAAAGAAAAATGCAACATCATTTTTTTTGCATTGTTCTTTAATATCCAATACCCATTCCTTTTTCATTGGCCTTGGTTTTCTGCCGCTTTCACCTCCTACTATTACCCAATCAATGCATTTTAAATTCAAATTAGGTAAAGGTCCGATTAGAGGTTCGCAACTTAAAAATTTCACTCGTGCGTTGGTTTGTCGTAACAAGTCTATGCGATTCATCTCTTTTTCGCTTTCAACAGAAACGCCCATCCAAATATTGTGTGTCCAATCCAACAAACCTTCTTTATCATAATACAGAAGTACATCAGCCCGTTTAGTCAAAATTTGAAAAACGTGCTGAGGATTTTCTTTCATAACCCTGAAAACCTTTTGAATAAATTCAATAGGCACATCTTTATGAAATAGGTCACTCATGGAATTCACAAAAACCATTTTCGACTTTTTCCAAGCGTATGGTCTTTGTAATTCATCTTCGTGAATTGCTAAATCAAAGCCTTGAGCATATTTTTCAACCCCCATTGCTTTCAGTCGTCTTGCCATTACTTCTGCGTAACAGAATTTGCAACCCGCTGAAATTTTATTGCAACCCGTTGTCGGATTCCAAGTCATTTCTGTCCATTCTATGCTCGATTGTGCCAT
>ENA-UOVV01001195-UOVV01001195.1-compost-metagenome-genome-assembly--contig:-NODE-1195-length-21395-cov-7.652671_pt1 | contig 21395 bp, 15 predicted proteins | sample MGYA00238155_ERZ761577 | MGnify/ENA primary metagenome ERZ761577 (study PRJEB28898, sample SAMN06268775) | compost metagenome | isolation source: Emeryville, CA | place: USA:Emeryville, CA | collected...
GATCCTGATGGCGGGCCGCGTTATGGCGGAGGGCGGCGGGCGGCGCAAGTTCAGCTTCGCCAGCGTGGGCATCCAGGCGCGCGGGCGGACCACGATCCTGCGCCTGAACTACCGCAACACCCTGGAGGTGCTGTCGGTTGCCAAGGCCTTCGCCGAGGAAGTGCTCGCCCCCCAGGAAACCGACGACGACCATGTGCCGGTGATCCCGCCCGAGAGCGCCGGCAGGCGCGGCCCGATGCCGGAGCTCTGGCGGGGGCGGAACATCTGGAACGAGGCGGACTTGATCGCCGCGCGCATCGGCGACGCCCTGGAGCAGGGCGCGAGCCCGGACGACTTCGCCGTGCTGTGCCATTCGAACCGGCTGGCGGAACTGGTCGCCGGGCAACTGCGCAAGCGCGGCCTGCCGGTGCTGGTTGCCAGTGGCGAGCGCCGGCGCAACCTGTTCAGCGGCGACCCGGCGATCAAGGTCATGACCATGCACTCCAGCAAGGGCCTGGAGTTCGACACGGTGTTCATTCCCGGGATCTGCGAGCTTGCTTCGCCAGAGAGTGACGGCGAACGCCGGCAGCAGCAGGTCCGCCTGCTGTACGTGGCCATGACCCGGGCGCTGCGCAAGCTGGAGCTCTCCCACCATGGCAATGGACCGATGGTGGAGCAGGTGCGCGTTGTGATCGAGAACGTGGGCCGCCAGCTGGCCGCCTGACCCACGCGCCGCGGGTCCGCCCAGGGCCGGAACGAGGACGGGGCCGCCGAAGCGGCCCCGCCCTTGGGGTTACAGCGCCTGGCCTGGCTTACCAGATCCGCACGCGGTCTTCCGGCTTGATGTACAGCGGGTCGCCTTGCTTGACGCCGAAGGCGTCGTACCAGGCGTCGATGTTGCGCAGCGGGGCGAAGGCGCGGATGTGGCCCGGGGAGTGGGTGCCGTTGACCAGCTGCTGGCGCAGGGCGTCGTCGCGCCACAGGGTGCGCCAGACCTGGGCCCAGCCGAGGAAGAAGCGCTGTTCGCCGGTGAAGCCGTCGATCACCGGCGCCGGCTTGCCGCCGAGGGAGCGGCGGTAGGCCTCCAGGGCGATGGTCAGGCCGCCGAGGTCGCCGATGTTCTCGCCCATCGAGGTGCGGCCGTTGATGTGCAGGCCCGGCAGCTGCGGGAACTCGTAGGCCTCGTACTGGGCGGCCAGCTTGGCGGCCTGGGCCTCGAACTTGGCCGCGTCCTCGGCGGTCCACCAGTCGCGCAGCACGCCGGCACCGTCGGACTTGCGGCCCTGGTCGTCGAAGCCGTGGATGATCTCGTGGCCGATCACGCCGCCGATGCCGCCGTAGTTCACCGCCGGGTCGGCGTCCGGGTCGAAGAACGGCGGCTGCAGGATCGCGGCCGGGAACACGATCTCGTTCTTGACCGAGTTGTAGTAGGCGTTGACGGTCTGCGGGGTCATGCCCCACTCGTCCTTGTCCACGGTCTTGCCGAGGCGGGCGCGGCGGTAGTCCCATTCGAACTGGCGCGAGCGCAGCACGTTGCCGACCACGTCGCCATTGACGATGCGCAGGCCGCTGTAGTCACGCCACTTGTCCGGGTGGCCGATCTTCAGGCCGAAGCCCTTGAGCTTGGCGTGGGCCTCGGCCTTGGTCGCCGGGCTCATCCACTCCAGGGTGTCCAGGCGCGCGCCCATGGCCGCCTTCACGTTGGCCACCAGGGCGTCCATCTTGGCCTTGGCATCGGGGGTGAAGTAGCGGGCCACGTATTCCTGGCCCACGGCCTCGCCCAGGGCGGACTCGACCAGGGACACGGCGCGCTTCCAGCGTTCGCGCGGTTGCGGCTGGCCGGACATGAACTTGTCGCGGAACTCGAAGTGGGCCTTGTCGAAGGCCGAGGACAGCAGCGGCGCGGCGCCGTCGATGGCGTGGAAGGCCTGCCAGGCCTGCAGGGTGGCCAGGTCGGTTTCGGCGAAGATCTTGGCCATCTTCGGGATGGCGCTGCCCTGGCGGACCACCGCGACCTTGCCATGGTCCACGCCGGCGGCCTTGAAGTATTCGGCCCAGGGGAAGCCCGGGGCGTAGGCGTCAAAGCCTTCGAACGGGACCGGGTTGTAGGTCTTGTCGCGGTCGCGGCTCTCGGCGCGGGTCCAGTGGGCCTCGGCGATCCTGGTCTCGAAGGCCATCACCGCCTCGGCGGCGGCCGCCGGGTTGGTCCAGCCACCCAGTTCCAGCAGCTGGGCGATATAGGCGACGTAGCGCTCGCGCTGCGGCGCGAAGTTCTCGCGCAGGTACATCTCGCGGTCGCCCAGGCCCAGGCCGGCCTGGCTCATATACAGGGTGTAGTGCTCGGGGTCGCGCTGGTCATCGCCCACCGACAGCCCGAACAGGGTGGTGTTGAAGGTGTCGCGCGCGGCCATCAGCCTGGCGATGGCCAGGTGGCTGTCGGCCTGGCGGACGCGGGCCAGCACCGGCTGCAGGGGAGCGGCGCCGGCCTTTTCGATGGCGGCCTCGTCGAGGAAGCCGCGGTAGATGGCGGCGATCTTGGCGCCGTTGCCATCGGTCTCCGGGTTGCCCAGGGCATGGCCTTCGACCAGGGCGCGCACGCGGGCCTCGGACAGGTCGCGCAGGGCGCGGAAGGCGCCGTAGCTGGACATGTCGGCCGGGATCTGGGTGTTCCTGGCCCAGGTGCCGCTGGCATAGGCGAAGAAGTCGGCGCCCGGGGACACGCTGGTATCCATGCCGGCGGTATCGAAGCCCCAGGTGCCAAAGCGCGGGGCGGCGATGTCAGTGCCGCCGGCGGCGTCATCGGCGGCGTACAGGGCCTGCAGGGTGCAGGCGGCATCCAGGCAGGCGTGGTCTTCGTGGGCCATGGCCGGGGCGGCCAGGCCCAGGGCGAGCAGGGTCGCGGCGGTCAGCAGGGTCTTCTTCAAGGCGGCGGTTCCGTCTTTGGATCAGGCCGCACATGGTAGTTGCCGGCGTTACTTACGGCAGGTGCCTTTAGTTGGGGCCGGATGCTGGGCAGGGGCGCCGGGGCGGCGTCTGGCAGCCTCAGGCCGAGGCGCGGTCCTGCCCGGCCATGGCCGGGCCGGTGTACCCGGCCACGCGGGCACGGCGGATCATCTGCAGCAGCTCGGCCGCGGGCATGAACTCGATCGGCTTGCCCTCGGCAAACAGCGCCGCCTCGGGGGTGGGCGCGCCCAGGGCGACGATGCGCACCGCATCGGCGTGGTGGTGGATCATCAGCCCGTACATCTCGCGCACGCAGATCGCGCTGACATCCTCGCGCTGCCAGTGCCGGTACTGCAGCAGCACGCGGCGGCCGTCGGGCTCGCGCAGGATCAGGTCGGTCCCGCCCTCGCGATCGCCCAGGCCGCGGGCCTCGACCAGGCAGCCGCGACCGCGGTAGGCCTCGCAGACCCAGTGCTCCAGTTCGCTCGCGTCATCGCGCTCGGCAATATCCAGTTCCACGCGCATGGCCTGGCGCTCGCGCTGGCGCAGGTCGGCCACCAGGCCGATGCCCGAGCCCACCAGGCCCGCGGCCAGCGCCATCCAGGCCAGTGGACGGTGCAGGCCGGTTTCCACGAGCAACGCGTACGCCGGCGACTCGGACAGATGGCCCAGCCATACCGGCAGACCATGGCCGAACGCCAGGTAGCCGAGAACGCCGCCCAGCATCCAGGCCGGCCAGGTCCATTCGGAGAACAGCGTTTTCATCCAGCCGCTTTCGCGGCCGGCACGGTCGTGTGCACGCTTCATTCACACGACGCTAGCGTCATCGTGACGAATGTCAATTTGGACTTTGGGGTATGCGCTGAACGAATTTATTTATGTGATGTGTTGCTCGCTAACATCGTGCCGTCGTCCGCTGATTCACAGGGATCGTCCCATTGAGGCCATATGTGGCCCTCGTCGGGGACAACATCACTGCGTCCGTGTGCGCAAACGCCCGCATCAATATCCGGTCTCCAGGCGCCGCGCATAGTCGTCGCGCACGTGCCGGTTGATGTAGGTGTTCAGGCCGTCTCCGGCTTCGGCCAGGCGCTGCATTTCCAGCACATGCGCCGGGCCGGGGTGGCGGTGGTCGTAGCGGTAGCTTCCGCCATGGCGGAAGCGGATCTCGATCCAGCCTGGCCCGCATTCGTAGGCGACGATGCCCGAATCCCCGTCGCTGCCCTGGTATGGCTTCATGCCGTGTTTCCAGCTGCTGGCCACCGCGCATGGCAGCACAGCGCGCGTGCAGGCCCGGTCAGCCGCAACCGCTGCGCTGCGTCAGTCCGTGGCGCCCAACCGCCAGGCCAGGCCGGAGATGCGGCTGACATGACGCGGCAGGGCCAGCTCCAGGATGTCCGGGCTGGCGACCAGGTGCAGGGCATCGCGGGCGCGGGTGAGGCCGGTATAGACCAGTTCGCGCGAAAGCACCCGGCTGTCGCGGTTGGGCAGGACCAGCCAGACCTCGTCGAACTCCGAGCCCTGGGCCTTGTGCACGGTCATGGCGAAGGCGCTGTCGTGCGCGGGCAGGGTGGCCGGATGGAAGGCGCGCGGCGCATCGGCGCTCTCACCGGGGAACCAGGCCATCAGCTGGCCCGCCTCATCGCGCAGGCAGATGCCGATGTCGCCATTGAACAGGCGGTGGCGGTAGCTGTTCTCGGTGATCAGCAGCAGGCGGCCATGGAAAAAGCCGTCGCTGCTGCGCGCCTGGGCCTGGTACTGGGCCAGGCGCTCAACCAGCAGGGCCTCGATCCGCGCATTGAGGCCGCGCGCGCCCTGCGGGCCTTCGCGCACCGCGGTGAGGATGCGCAGGCGGCCGGCCAGGGCCAGGGCCTGGGCCGGCGAGGCGGCATTGGCCAGTGCGGTCCAGTGGGCGAGGAAGTGTTCGCGGCGCCCGGGATCGTGCAGCAGGTCGGCGGCGGCCGGGTGGTAGTGCACCCCGGACAGGCCGCCTTCGCGCAGCAGGGCCAGGCTGCGCGCGGCATCGCCTTCGCGCACCGCCGCGGCCAGCGGCGCCAGGTCCAGCTGCTCGGACTGGCGCCAGCCACGCAGCAGGTGGGCATGGCGGGCAGGGAAGGGCGGGGCGCCGGTTGCCGCGGCAGGCAGCTCGCCCAGCAGCGGGCGCAGCGCGCGCGCGTCTTCGGCCACCATCGCCAGGCCATCGCCGGCGGCGGCAAGGATGCTGGCCAGCACGTCGCCAGCTTCCACCGAGGGCAACTGGTCCGGGTCGCCGAGCAGGACCAGGCGCGCGCCATCAGGCACGGCTTCCACCAGCTTGGCCATCAGCGGCAGGTCGATCATCGAGGCCTCGTCCACCACCACCACGTCCACTTCCAGCGGGTTGCCGGCGTGGTGGCGGAACTGCGGCGAGTCGGGGATGGTGCCCAGCAGGCGGTGCAGGGTGCTGCCACCGGCTGCCAGCGGTTCCAGCAGGGTGGGCTCCAGGCCTTCGGCGGCCAGCTTCTGCGCGGCCCGGCGCAGGCTCTCGGCCATGCGCTCGGCGGCCCGGCCGGTGGGTGCGGCCAGGGCAATGCGCGGCGCAGGCCGTCCCAGCAGGCGGGCGCGCTCGGCCAGCAGCACCAGCAGGCGGGCGATGGTGGTGGTCTTGCCGGTGCCCGGGCCGCCGGTCACCAGCACCAGCCGGTGCAGCAGGGCCAGGGCCGCGGCGCGGGCCTGGCGGTCCTCGCCGCCGGCAGCCCCGGGGAACAGGCGGGCGAACAGGGGCGCCAGCTGCTCCAGGCCTTCGTTCTCGGCCGCGCCGGCGCCCAGGCGCCGCAGGCCGGCGGCGAGGCGGCGTTCGTATTCGCGGTAGCGGCGCAGGTAGATCAGGTCGTGCTCCAGCACCAGCGGCGCAGCGCCGGGCGCTTCGGCATCGGGCGCGGACGGGCAGGCCACCCAGGGCGAGGCCTGCAGCTGGCCGCACCAGTCCTGCGGGTCCGGCCATTCCAGCGCCAGGTCCAGCAGCTGGCGCGGCGCGGCCAGCGGGAAGGCGGCGTGCCCGGCCGATACCGCCCACGCAGCCAGGGCCGCGGCCGCGGCCACGCCCTCGGGCGTGGCCGGGTCCAGCCGGCGCAGGCTCATGGCCAGGGCATGGTCCAGGGTGCGGAGCAGGCCGGACCGGCGCAGCGGTTCGAGCAGGCTCATGCGGCCACCTCCGCGGCCATGCGCCCGGCAAACAGGGCGTCCACCGCTTCCACCAGCGCCGGCTCGAAACGCCAGGCCCACACCCCCGGCCGCACCCCGTCCACCGGCGCGGCGGCCGCGTCCAGGCCGCGGCAGAACAGGTAGCGCACGCCGCCGAAGTCGCGCGCGTAGTCGTAGCCCTCGCCCAGGCGGAAGCGCAGCCAGCGGTGCAGGGCCAGGGTGTAGATCAGCGCCTGCAGCGGATACTCGCTGTGTTCCATGGCCTGGGCCATCTGCGCCGGGCCGTAGCCGGGCAGGCGGTTGGACTTGTAATCGAGCACGTACCAGCGGCCGTCGTGGTGGTAGGTCAGGTCGATCAGGCCGGTCATCAGGCCTTCCAGCCGGCGGCGGCCACCAAAGCCCTGGCGGCCGGGCAGCAGGCCGTGGGCATGCAGCAGCCCCAGCAGGCGGTCCACCCGGGTCGGGGCCAGGGCGAACTGGAACTCGATTTCCGGCCGGCGCTGGCCCGGCGCCAGCTCGGCCAGGCGCAGGCCTTCGGGCAGGGGCACGGTCAGGGTGTGGCCGGCCAGGGCGGTAAGCAGGGCGATGCCGTCTTCCAGCTCGCCGGCCGGATAGCCGCCGCGCTCCAGGGCCTGGACGATGCGCGGCAGCTCGCCCGCCGGGGCCGGCTGGCCGGGTTGCCAGTGCTGCCAGGCGCCGAAGTCGGCGTTCTCCAGCACCTCGTGCAGGACCACGCCAAAGCGCGAGCCGGCAAAGCGCGTATCGAAGGCCTCGTCGGCCGGCGCTTCGGCTTCAACCTCGGCCAGGGCGGGTTCGTCGCGGCCGCCGGGCACGGCCTGGGTGGACGCGGCCGAGGTGTCGCCGCCGGCATCGGCATGGGCCAGCTGGGTGAAGCTGTAGACCCACCAGTCACTGGCCAGGCTGCGGCCGGGCGTGCGCGCGGGCGGTACTTCGCCTTCGGCCGCCGCGGGCAGCCAGGGCAGGTGGGCGGGCGGGGCGCTGGCATCGAGGTGGATCTGCCCGGGCAGCTTCGCGGCCAGCTCGCGCGGTGCCTGGACCATCGGCCACAGCGCGGTCTGGGTGTGGTTGTAGAACTCGCCGGTGGCCAGCCACAGCGCATCGCGGGCGCGGGTCAGGCCGACATAGAGCAGGCGCGCATCCTCGGCCTTGCAGGCCTCGCGGTAGCGCTTCACCGCCTCCTCCCAGCCGCTGGTTTCCTCCCGCAGGCGCCAGTGCAGCACCGGCCGGCCCGCGGTGTCGTGCACGACCACGCAGCGGCCCGGGCTTTCGCTGCGGCTGCCAATGCCGACGAAAGGCAGGAACACCAGCGGGTACTCCAGGCCCTTGCTCTTGTGCAGGGTCACGATCTGCACCCGGTGCGCGTCCGATTCCAGGCGCAGCAGCTGGTTCTCGTCATCATTGCTGGCCTGGGCGATGGCCCGCTCCAGCCAGTCCACCAGGCCGTGCAGGCCCAGAGCCTGGCGCTGGGCCTCCTGCAGCTGTTCGGCCAGCTGCAGGTAGTTGGTCAGGCGCCGCTCGCCATCGGCCAGGGCCAGCAGGCGGCCGGCCTGCTGCGCACACAGTTCGTTGACCAGGGCCAGCGGGCCGCCCTGGCGCAGGCGCTCGCGCCAGCCCAGGGCGGTGGCCTGCCACTGGCGCAGGCACTGGCCAACGGCGTCCAGGGCGGCGATCTGGCGCGCGTCCTGGCCCACCAGCACCGTGGCCAGGGCCGCGCGCAGGCGGCCGTCATCGCCGTTGTGCAGCAGGGCCTGGAGCAGGGCCAGCAGTTCGTGGGCCTCGCCGGTGGCGAACAGGCTGAGGTTGCCGGCCGCCACCGCCGGGATCCCCGCCGCGGCCAGGGCCTGGCGGATGCGCGTGGCCTCGCTGTGCTTGCGCACCAGCACCGCGATATCGGCCGGCTGCACCGGCTTGCCGCCAATACTGGCCTTGCCGGCGCGGGCGTCGCTGAGGACGGCGTGGATGGCGGCCACGCAGGCGGCCGTGGCCATGTCCCGCGCCACGCCCGCCGGCCAGGGCTTCTTGCGGCCCTTCCCGTCCACCGGCGCCGGTGGGGCCAGCCACAGGGTCAGGGCCGGCGCCGGGTCATCGCCGCGCTGGTAGTCGGCGTCGGCGCGCCGGCCACCCGGGAACACTTCGTGGAAGGCGATGCGGCCATCGACGAAGGCGCGGTCGCCGGCCTGTTCGTACAGGGCCTGGATCGCCGCCAGCACCGCCGGGCGCGAGCGGAAGTTGTGCGCCAGCGGCGGCGCGGCCTCGGCGCTGGCGCAGGCGTCCAGGTAGGTTTCCACGTCGCCGCCGCGGAACCGGTAGATGGCCTGCTTGGGATCGCCGATCAGGAACAGCTGCGGGTCGGCGCTGCCGGCACCAAACACGCGGTCGAAGATCCGCCACTGACGCGGATCGGTGTCCTGGAACTCGTCGACCAGGGCGATGGCGTACTGTCCGCGCAGGCGCGCGGCCAGGGCATCGGCCTGGGGACCTTCCAGGGCGTCGGCCACGCGGTCGATCAGGTCGTCGTAGGTCTGCACCCGCAGCTGGCGCTTGAGCACGGCCAGGCGGCGGCGCGCGTCCTCGCGGATGCGGTGGAGCAGGGCGACGCGGGCGGCCTTCTGCCAGTCCTGCACCGCCTTGAGCGCGCTGGCATAGGACTCCACCGCCTCGCACAGCGGCGAATCCGGGGTGCGGCCGGCGCCGGCCTTGCTGGTGCCCTTGGACAGGGCGGCTCGATGCAGCTGGCCCAGCTTGGGATGGGCGAAGGGCGGGCCGTCGGCGGCCTGGCACCAGCGCCGCAGCTGGGCAAACAGTTCGTTGATCCAGGCCGCACGGTAACTGTTGCCGTTGAGCACCTTGCCTTGCAGCGCGGCCAGCAATGCCTCGTGGAAGGCCTGGCCGTGCTCGGCAAAAGCCTGGCGCAGGGCCCGGCCCGCCTGCTCCAGCCCAGGCCGTGGATCGTCCCGCTCCGGGTCAGGCTCCGGGTACAGGCGCGGTTGCCGGACCAGCGCGGACAGGTCGGCGGCCAGCTGGTCCGGTCCGCCGGGCCACAGCGCTTCCAGCTGCTCCACCTGCTCGGCGCCGGTGGCCAGGGCGCGCCACAGGTCGGCGGCCACCGCCTGGCGCAGGCCCTGGTCATTGCCCAGCAGCTCGGGCGGATCGAAGCCCTGGCCGGCCTCCAGCGCGTGCTCGCGCAGCACCCGCGCGCAGAAGCCATGGATGGTGAACACCGAGGCCTGGTCGATGGCATCGGCGGCCGTGCGCAGGCGCCGCGCCAGCGCGGCCGGTGCCTCGCCACTGGCATGCAGGTGGGCCTGGATCAGCTGCGCGGTCAGCGCGGCTTCCGGATCCGGATCGGCCGGCAGCGGCGCGCTGGCCAGGCTGGCAGCCAGGGCCAGGCGGCGGCGCACGCGGGCGCGCAGTTCCTGGGTGGCCGCCTCGGTGTAGGTGACGGCGAGGATGCGCTCCACCGGCAGGCCGCGCTCCAGGACCAGGCGCACCACCAGGGTGGCCAGGGTGAAGGTCTTGCCGGTGCCGGCCGAGGCCTCGATCGAGCGCACGCCGTGCAGCGGCAGGGTGAGGTAGGCGTCCTGCGGCGCGTTCATGCCTCTTCCTCCTCCACGCCGGTGGCCAGGCCGAGCAGGGCTTCGGGACCGACCTCCTCGCAGATCCGGCCTTCGGCCACGGCCAGGTAGATGGCCTCGGAAGCGCGCACGAAGGCCAGCAGCAGGTCAGGATCGGCAAAGGGATCGCGCCCGCGCAGGACCAGGCGCAGGGCCGGGTCCTCGGCCTCGGCAAAGCCCTGGCCATTGCCCTGCCAGCGCTGCCGTGCCCGGTACACGCCGCCCTTGTAGTCGTCCCCGGCCCGGTAGATCTCCCAGCCGCTGTAGGGAGCGAAAGGCAGCGGCTGGCGCAGCCCCTGCTCGCGCAGGCGCAGCAGCAACGCCAGCACCTCGCGCGCCCGGGATGGTTCCAGCGGCGGCACCGGCCAGGGGCCGTAGCGGGTCTGCTCGTCATCGCTGCGCTGGTCGAATTCCACCAGCGGCAGCCCCAGGCCGGCGGCGCTGGCCAGCAGCCAGTCCAGGCCGTGGCCGATGGCGGCACTGCCGTTCTTCTCGCCAAAGCGCAGGCGGGCGATGCCGTGCGGGTACACGCCCTCGATCCGGCCATGCAGGCGCACGCCGTCAATCCGCGTTTCCAGCAGCAGCGACTGCGGGACGGCATTACCGCGCCAGGCGGCAAAGGCCTCGCGCCAGGGCTCCAGCTCCTGGCACTGGCGGGCCAGCACGCTGCGCCCGGGCGCTCCGGACGGCAGCAGGGCGCGGGCGCGCAGGGTGGCGAATGCGCGCGCGCTGTCCTCGCCGCGCAGCATCGCCTCGAACACCGCGCGTTGCAGGCGGCTGCGTTCCAGTGGCTGGCCGGGCCTGGCCAGCGGCTCCACGTCCTGGCCGCGCTCCTCGACCTCGGGCAGCTGCAGGCGCATATGCCGGGCCAGTTCACGCGCGGGATTGAGCAGGAACTTGCGCAGCGCGCCCAGCGACAGCGACGCGGCGGTCTCGGCCGGCGACTCCAGCAGCGCATCTCCGGGGAACCACGGCGGCAGCGGCGCGCGCCGGGTGGCCGGCTGCGCCGCGGCCTCGCGCCAGTCACGACGGTAGGAGAACCGGCGCGGCTCCTCCGCCGGGCCGAACGCGGCCGGGGAGAAGGGCTGCAGCGGGTGGTGCACGACCAGCTCGCGCGCCGCCTGCTGCGGGTCGGCGTGCTGGCGCGCGGCCGCATCGAGCAGCTCGGACACCAGCACCGAGGGCTCGCGCTCGCTGCCATCGCGCGGGTCGCGGCCGATCCAGCTGACGTAGAACACGTCCTGGGCTGAGGCCAGCAGCTGCAGGAACAGGAAGCGGTCGTCCTCGCGGGTGGAGCGGTCGCCGTGGCGGCGGCGCTCCGTGCCCAGTTCGGCGGTGAGGCGGTTGAGCCCGGCGGCCGGATCGCGCCGCGGGAACTCGCCATCGTTCATGCCCAGCACGCAGATCACCCGGAACGGCAGCAGGCGCATGGGCACCATGCGCGCGATGCTGATCCCGCCGGTCAGCAGCGGGGCGCGGGTATCGGCTTCGCCCAGCGCCGCGGCAAAGTGCGCGCGCACCGCCTCGGCCGGCACCGGGTCTTCGAATCCGGCCTCGGTCGCGCCCCTGGCGAATTCGCTGACCAGGCTGCGCAAGCGCTCCAGCGCGCGCTGGGTGGAAGGATTGGCCGGCGGCCGTGGCAGCAGCGCGTCGAGCAGGCCCAGCAGGCGCTCGCGCCACTGCGCCGGCGGCAGCGCCTCGCCCAGGACCCGCGCATGCCGGGCCAGCACCCGCAGCAGGCGCAGCAGGGCGTCCAGCGCGTCCAGGGCGCCGCCTTCCAGCTGCGGCAGCGGCGCCACCACCTGGCCATCGGGCAGGACGATGGGCGTGTCGCTGCCGCTGGCGTGACCCAGCAGCAGGCGGTCCAGGGCGAAGACCCAGGTGTAGGCGGCATCGGCCGGCGCCTCGAAGCGGGTGCGGTGCTCGGCGTCGATACCCCAGCGCGCGCCGGCCTCGCCCAGCCAGGCCTGCAGCCGTTCCAGCGCCGGCGCGTCCAGGCCATTGGCCTCGGCCAGGGCCGGGCTGGCCAGCAGGTCCAGCACCTCGTGCAGGCCAAAGCGCGAGACCGGCAGGGCCAGCAGGCGCAGGAACACCTCGGCCAGCGGCTCGTTGGCCAGCGGGCTGGCGTCGGCCAGGGCGTAGGGGATGGCATCGTCCTGGCCGCGGCGGCCAAACACCGCTTCCAGGTAGGGGAGGTAGGGGTCGATGTCCGGGGCCAGCACCGCCACGTCGCGCGGCTGCAGCGGCGGATCGAAACGCGTGTCGTCGAACAGCCCGCGCAGCTGGTCGTGCAGCACCTGCAGCTCGCGCAGGCGGGTATGGCAGGCGTGCAGCTGCAGGCTGGGGTCGCTGCGGTCCACCTCCGTGCGCAGCGGCGCGCCGGGGGCGGGACGGCGGTGGAACAGGTCCGACTGCAGGCGCGGCAGCAGGCGCTGGCCATGCGCGCCCTCGGCCGGGTCGGCCCAGGCGCCCACCTCCACGCTGGGATGGACCACCTCGTAGCCGCCCAGCAGGGCCATGAAGTCGCGGCCGGCGAAGCCCCAGGCGCGCAGCAGCGGGTTTTCCTCGACTTCCTCGCCGGCGCGTGCGCGCTGCAGGTCGCCCCAGTACTCGCGGCTGGGGGTGGGCAGGTAGAAGTGCAGGGTGCCCACCCGGGCCTGGGTGGCCAGGACCCGCAGCACGTCCGGGGAGACATTGAGGGTGGCGAAGGCGAACAGGCGCGGCGGCAGCCCGGCCGGCAGCGGACCGTCAGGCCGGCCATAACGGTCCAGGTACTGCTGGATGCGGCGGGCGCGGTGGGCCAGGCCGGTGGCGACATGGCGCCAGAGGATGGCCTGCGGATCGTCCGGGTCGGCACCGTCCTCCCAGCGCAGCAGCCAGTCGCGGCGCCAGGCCTGGTATTTCTCGAACACCGTGCCCAGCTCGCGGGCCAGGGTCCAGGCGCGCAGCGGGTCGTCGCCGGCCAGGTAGGCATCCAGGCCGGCCATGGCCGGGCGCGCACGCAGGGCCGGGTCGCCCAGGGCCTGGTACAGGCGCCAGTGCAGGGTGGTCGCGTCCAGGTCCGCGCCGGGGCCGAGGTTGGCCTCCAGGGCCCGGGCCACGAACTCGCCCGGGGCCAGGAATTCGATGTTGGCAACCACCCCGTGACGGTGGGCCAGGTGCGCCTGCAGCCAGCGGCGCATGGCCACCTGCGGGATCAGGACCACGTCCGGGGCCAGCAGCGGCTGCCCCGGCACCGGCTCGCGCAGCGCCTCGGCCAGCAGCGCCGCCAGCACTTCCAGCGAGTTGGACGGATAGAGGCGGAAGTCGGGCGCGGCAGGCGTCATGGCCGCCCATCTTGCCGCAGCGCCATCGCAACAGGCGAGACGCAGGGCCGGTGCCGCCACCCGGCTAGAATCGCGCTCCGGCCAGCCGCGGCCGCCGAGACCGGAGCCTGATGCGCACGCGACTGTCCCGACTGATCCGCCCGACCCTGGCCCTGCTGGTGGCCGCCGCCCTGGCCTGGAGCTTCTGGCGCCACCCCGGCTGGCTGCAGCTGTGCGCCGGCCTGGCCCTGTTCCTGTTTGGCATGCAGTGCCTGGAGGAAGGCCTGCGCCAGCTGGCCGGCGGGCGCCTGGAGCAGCTGCTGGCGCACAGCACCGGCACCCGCCCGCGGGCGCTGCTGTTCGGCATGGCCGGTGCCGCGCTGCTGCAGTCCACCACCCTGGTCTCGCTGCTGACCATCGCCTTCATCGGTTCGGGCCTGATCCAGCTGGGCGGCGGCATCGCGGTGATCCTGGGCACCAACCTCGGCGCCACCAGCGGCATCTGGCTGCTGGCCCTGGCCGGGCAGGACCTGAGCCTGTCGCCGCTGGCCCTGCCGATGCTGGTGCTGGGCGTGCTTGCCGGCTTCAGCGGTCCGCGCGGCCGCGCGGCCCCGCGCCAGCGCGAGCTGGAGAAGGCCGCCGGGCGGGTGGTGCTGGGCGTGGCCTTCATCTTCCTGGGCATCGACCAGCTGCGCGAGGGCTTTGCCGCCATCGGCGGCGGCCTGGACCTGGCCGCGCTCCAGGCTGGCGGCGCCGGCGGTACCGCGCTGCTGGTCCTGGCCGGCCTGGTGGTGACGGTGCTGCTGCAGTCCAGCCACGCCACCCTGATGCTGGTGCTGGCGGCCCTGGGCGGTGGCCAGCTGCAGCTGGAACAGGCCCTGGCCCTGGCCATCGGCGCCAACGTCGGCAGCAGCGTGAGCACCGCCTTCGTCGGCATGCTCGGCGGCAACCGCAGCGGCCAGCGCCTGGCCCTGGCCCATGCCCTGTTCAACCTGGGCACGGCGACGGCGGCGCTGTGCCTGCTGCTGCCGCTGACCTGGCTGGTGCGGCTGCTGGCCCAGACGTTGGGCTTTGCCGACAACGCGCTGCTGCAGCTGGCCCTGTTCCACACCCTGTTCAATGCCGGCGGCGTGGCCCTGTTCTGGCCGCTGCAGGGCCGGCTGGAGGCGCTGCTGCGACGCTGGCTGCCCGAGCGCGCCGACCCGGCGGTGCCGGCAATGGCCGGTGCCGATGCCCGCCTGCCACGGGTGCGCGCCCGCCATCTGAGCGGGCCGGCGCTGGAATCGGCCGATGCCGCCGCCGCGGCGGTGGCGCTGGAGCTGCGCCATCTGGCCGGGCTGGGCCTGGAGGTGATCTGCCAGGCCCTGTGCCTGCCGCCCTCGGAACTGGACACGGCCAGCCCGGACCCGGCGCGCCTGGACGGCAGCCTGCCGCCCCCGGCCTGTCTGGATGCCGAGGCCCTGTACCAGCAGCGGGTCAAGGGCGTGTACGGCGACCTGCTGGCCTTCATGGGCCGGCTGGAGCTGCCGCTGGATGCAGAGCACCAGCAGTTCTGGACCCAGGCGCAGATGGCGGCACTGCAGCTGGTCAATGCGGTCAAGGGCGCCAAGCACCTGCAGAAGAACCTGCGCCAGCGCCTGGCCGGGCCGGACACGCCGGTGCGCGCGGCCTACCTGGATCTGCGCGCGCAGCTGTTCGCCCGGATCCGCGCCCTGCGTGCGCTGGGCCGCGAGCGCGACGCGGTGGCCTTCGCCGCGCGCCTGCAGGCCCTGGACCAGGACGAGGCGGCCTTCCACGCCGCCTTCCGCACGCGCCTGTTCCAGCAGGTGCGGCAGGGCGTGTACGACGGCCTGGAGGCCGGCTCCCTGCTCAACGACCAGGGCTATGCGCAGCAGGTCTACCAGAGCCTGCGCCAGGTCCTGGCCCTGGCCGGCGAACCGGGGCCGCTGCACCGGCTGCGCCAGGCGGTCGCGGCCCAGGCCTGAGTTGCCTGCATTGCTGGAACAGTGCGCCGCGCCCAACGGGTTTTTCCCATGCAGGCGCGTTCAATCGATAGGTTAAGATTCAGTATTCCGTGCGCATGATGCGCCGTTTCCGACCTTTCGCTTCCCAGGGACAGCCCCGCCGATGGCCCCCGCGCCCACCAATGCCGTCGTCCTGCAGGGCGCCCGCCTCGACCGCGGCGGGCGCACGATCCTGCGCGGGCTGGACCTGGCGATCCCGCGCGGCAGCATCACCGCGGTGCTTGGTCCCTCCGGCACCGGCAAGTCCACCCTGCTGGCGGCGCTGACCGGCGAGCTGGTGCCGGCCGCAGGCACGGTGGAGGTGTTCGGCCAGCCGGTGCCGCGCGGCGCGCGCGCCCTGCTGGAGATGCGCAAGGGCATCGGCGTGCTGCTGCAGGGCAATGGCCTGCTCACCGACCTGAGCGTGGCCGAGAACGTGGCCCTGCCGCTGCGCGCGCATACCCGCCTGCCCGAGCCGGTGCTGCAGCAGCTGGTGCTGATGAAGCTCAACGCCGTGGGCCTGCGCGCGGCCGCGCCGCTGTATCCGCGCGAGCTCTCCGGCGGCATGGCCCGGCGCGTGGCCCTGGCCCGCGCCCTGGCCCTGGACCCGCCGCTGATGCTCTACGACGAGCCGCTCACCGGCCTGGATCCGATCGCCTCGGGCGTGATCATGAGCCTGATCCAGCGCCTGTCGCGCAGCCTGGGCCTGACCAGCATCATCGTCAGCCACCACGTGCGCGAGACCCTGCCCATCGCCGACAAGGTGGTGGTGATCGCCAACCACGGCATCGTCTTCGACGGCAGCCCGGCGCAGCTGGAGGCCAGCAGCGACCCGCTGCTGCGCCAGTTCCTGCACGGCGAGCCGGATGGCCCGATCCCGTTCGAGAGCGCGGTGCGCGCGGAGGCCGTCTGATGGCCCTGGTGTCCTCGGTGCAGTCGCTGGGCCGGGCCGGCCTGTTCTCGCTGTCGGTGCTGCGCGCCTCGCTGCCGACCCGCGACTTCTGCGCCGAACTGGTGCGCGAGATCTACAAGATCGGTGGCCGTTCGCTGCCGATCATCGCCGTGGGCGGCGCCTTCGTGGGCCTGGTGCTGACCCTGCAGGGCTACCGCACCCTGACCACATTCGGGGCCTCCGACGCCCTGTCCACCCTGCTGGGCCTGTCGCTGTACCGCGAGCTGGGCCCGGTGCTGACCGCACTGCTGTTCATCGGCCGCGCCGGCAGTTCGATCGCCGCCGAGCTGGGCCTGATGCGCGCCACCGACCAGATCAAGGCGCTGGAGCTGATGGCCATCGACCCGGTGGCCAAGGCCGTGGCCCCGCGCTTCTGGGCGGCGGTGCTGTGCGTGCCGCTGCTGACCGGCTTCTTCTGTTCGCTGGCGATCAGCGCCAGCTGGTTCGAGGCGGTCAAGGTGCTGGGCCTGGACAACGGCACGTTCTGGGCCGCGCTGCAGGGCAGCGTGGACTTCTGGGACGACTTCGGCGTAGCCCTGTTCAAGGCGGCGGTGTTTGGCGGGGTCTCGGCCCTGGTGGCGGCCTATGTGGGCTTCCATGCCGAACCGACCATCGAGGGCACCTCGGTGGCCACCACCCGCGCGGTGGTCAACGCTTCGCTGCTGGTGCTGATGCTCAATTTCGTGATGTCGGCGCTGTTGTTCCAGTAAGTAGACCCGCGGCTGCCGGCATGCCGGCGGCCACGGACCCGGGCATCGCGTATGCCCCCGTTCAGACCCGTTCCGATAGGTAGACACCCATGGCAATCCGCGGTCCCAGGCTTGAATTGGCGGTCGGCGCCTTCCTCCTGCTGGCGCTGGCCTCGCTGCTGGTGCTGGCCTTCGCCTCGACCAACCGCCAGTTCGGCCTTGGCGGCGACAGCTACCCGCTCGTCGCCCGCTTCGCCAACCTCGGCCAGCTGCGCCTGCAGGCGCCGGTGAAGATCGGCGGCGTGGTCGTGGGCCGGGTGGAGAAGATCGAGCTGGACCCGGTGCGGTTCGACTCCATCGTCACCCTGGCCATCGACAAGCGTTACAAGGACCTGCCGGCCGACACCTCGGCCGGGATCCTCACCAGCGGCCTGCTGGGCGAGAGCTACATCGGCCTGCAGCCTGGCGGCGATCCCGAGCCGCTGCAGCCGGGTGAGGAGATCGCCTACACCCAGCCGGCCATCGACCTGATCCAGCTGGTGGGCAAGTACATGTTTGGCGGCGCCGGCGGCGGTCCGGCCGCGGGCGACGCCACCGATTCCGGTTCCAGCTCCGACCCGTCCCCCACGGAGGCACCCCTGCCATGAAGTCCCTGTTCCTGTCCCTGGCCCTGGCCATGCCGCTGCTGGCGGTGGCCCCGGCCGACGTCCACGCCCAGGCCGCCGCCGCCGCGGCCACGCCGGGCAAGCAGGTGGTCGACAACGGCTCCCGCATCCTCAACACCCTGGCCGGCCGCCGCGCCGAGTTCCAGAAGGATCCGGCCGCGCTCAAGGCCTATATCGACGCCGAGCTGCGCAACTCCTTCGACCGCGACTACGCCGCCCGCCTGGTGCTGGGCGCGCATGGCCGCGGTGCCAGCGACGCCGATGTGCGCCTGTTCGCCGACGCCATGACCGACAACCTGATGCAGCGTTACGGCGCGGCCCTGCTCAGCTTCGAGGGCAAGCCGCGGATCCGGCTCAAGTCCGAGACCCCGCTGCCGGGCAACCGTGGCGTCAAGGTCTCCACCGAGCTGCTGCGCGACGGCGCCAACCCGGTCCCGGTGGACTACCTGGTGCGCGACAACAACGGCTGGAAGATCTTCGACGTGATGGTCGAGGGCGTGTCCTACGTGCAGACCTTCCGCAGCCAGTTCGACGCCCCGCTGCGACAGAAGTCCATCGCCCAGGTCGCCGCCGAACTGCGCAGCGGCGCGTTGCAGACCGCCCCGTCCGGCAATGGCAAGCGCTGAGCCCAGCCTGCAGCGCGACGGCGCCTGCCTGCGCCTGGGCGGGCGCCTGGACCGGGCCGCGGCCACCGCGCTGTGGGCGCGGGCGCAGTCCAGCCTGGACGGGGTGGACACCCTGGACCTGGCCCAGGTGAGCGCCCTGGACAGCGCCGGCCTGGCCCTGCTGGCCGAGCTGTCCGCGCGCATCGCCGCCACCAGCGGCCGCCGCCCGCGCCTGGCCGGCAATCCGCCCGGCCTGGAAGAACTGCGCGCCGCCTACCGCCTGGACCCTGGACTGGATCCCGCAGGAGCCCTGCCATGAACCGCCTTGCCGCCGGCAGCCTGCTGGCGTCCCTGCTGCTGGCCGCCTGCGCCAGCGCCCCCAAGCCCGCTGCCGCGCCGGCCGAAGCGGTGGCCGTGGCGGCCGAGCCGGCCCCGGTCCCGGCTGCGGGCGAACCGGCTGCGGGCGAACCGTTCGCGGTCGCGGAGCCGGGCGTGGCCGAGGCCGTCGCCGAAGTCGCGGTGGAGCCTGGCGCCGATGCGGTCGAGGCCGCCGGCAGCGAGTCCGCCTTGGACGGGTCCGCGATCGAGGACGACTACGCCGCCCTGTACGGCGATGCCAGCCCGGCCGGCGAAGCCGCGGTGCCGCCCAGCGCCTACGACCCGTGGGAGCCGATGAACCGGCGCATCCACGCCTTCAACAATGCCGTGGACCGCAGCATCGCCAAGCCGCTGGCCAAGGCCTACGTGGCCGTGGTGCCGCAGCCGGTGCGGCTGGGCGTGACCAACTTCTTCGACAACCTCGGCTCGCCGCTGACCTTCCTCAACCAGCTGCTGCAGGGCCGCCCGCGCGACGCGGTGCAGACCCTGGGCCGCTTCGTGGTCAATTCCACCCTGGGCATCGGCGGCATCTTCGACCCGGCCAGCGACCTGAAGATGAAGCGCCGCAGCGAGGACTTCGGCCAGACCCTGGGCACCTGGGGCTGGAAGCGTTCGCGTTACGTGGAGGTGCCGTTCTTCGGTCCGCGTACCGTGCGCGACATCCTCGGCCTGGGGGTGGACGCGCCGCTGTCGCCGGTGCGCCAGATCGAGGAAGACAAGGTCCGCATCGGCCTGCAGGGCCTGCAGCTGGTCGATACGCGCATGCAGCTGCTGTCGCTGGACTCGCTGCGCGAGTCCGCCCCGGACGAGTACGCCATGACCCGCGATGCATGGATGGCCCGGCGCAACTACCTGATCGAGTCCGACCGGCGCCGCAAGGAAGGCGAGCAGGCCGAGCTGCCGGACTACCTGCTGGACGAGGAGCGCGACACCACCGTGCCGGCCGGCGCCATGCCGATCCCGGGCGGCTGATCGCTCCGGTTGGCGCACAGCAAAGGCCCGGGCATTGCCCGGGCCTTTGCTTTGCACGCGGCGCAGGCTGGGCCGGCGCTAGTCCTGCGCTTCCTCGTCCCCGCCGTCGGCCTCGTCCGGACCCAGCTCCAGCAGGGCCTGGGCCTGCTCCTGGCCCAGCGACTCCACCCCGCGCAGCTTGCGTTCGATGGTGCGGGTCTTGCGGCTGGCATCGCCCAGGCTCTTGCCCACGGTGTTGATCTGCTTCTCGGCCCGCTCCAGGATCCCGGCGAACTTGCCGAACTCGCTCTTCACCGCGCCCAGCAGGCTCCACACTTCCGAGGAGCGCTGTTCGATGGCCAAGGTGCGGAAGCCCATCTGCAGGCTGTTGAGCAGGGCGGTGATGGTGGTCGGGCCGGCAACCACGATGCGGTGCTCGCGCTGCAGCGCATCGGTCAGGCCGGCGCGACGGATCACCTCGGCATACAGGCCCTCGGTGGGCAGGAACATCACCGCGAAGTCGGTGCTGTGCGGCGGCACGATGTACTTGTCGCTGATGGACCTGGCCTGGATGCGGATGGCCTTCTCCAGCTGCGCGCCGGTGGCGCGCACCAGCTCCGGGTCGCCCTGCTCCTGGGCATCGAGCAGGCGCTCGTAGTCCTCGCGCGGGAACTTGCAGTCGATCGGCAGCCACACCGGGGTATCGGCCTGGCCGCGGCCGGGCAGGCGCACGGCGAAGTCCACCATCTCCGCGCTGTCCGGGCGCAGGCGCACGCCGCGCGCGTACTGCTCGGCGGTGAGGGTCTGTTCGAGGATGTTCTCCAGCTGCACCTCGCCCCAGGTGCCGCGGGTCTTGACGTTGCTCAGCACCCGCTTGAGATCGCCCACCCCGGTGGCCAGCTGCTGCATCTCGCCCAGCCCGCGCTGGACCTGCTCCAGGCGCTCGGACACCAGCTTGAACGAGGAATCCAGGCGGGTGGTGAGGGTGCTCTGCAGCTTCTCGTCCACCGTCTCGCGCATCTTCTCCAGCTTGGCGGCGTTGTCCTGCTGCAGCGCGCGCAGCTGCTGCTCCAGGGTGGCGCGCATCTCGCCGATGCGCTGCTCGTTGCGCTGGACCAGCTCGTTCAGGCGCAGGGCCAGGGACTCGGACAGGCGCTGCTGCGCCTCCACGGTCTCGGTGCGGCTGGCGCGGGCGTCCTCGCTGAGGCTGGCGCGCAGCGCGGCCAGCTGCTCGCCAAAGGCCTGGATCCGGGTGTCCTGCTGGCGGCCAAACAGCTCCAGCTGCTGGCGCAGCTCCTGCAGGCGCTGGGACAGGACCTCGTTGAACCGGCTCTGGTGCTGGCCGGCCTCCTCGCGGCCCTTGCGCGCGTCCTCGTTGAGGGTGTCGCGCAGGGTGTCCAGGCGGGCATCGGTGCGGGTGCCCAGGTCCACCAGCTGGCGGGCGAAGCCGTCCAGCTGGGCGCGCAGCTCCATGCGGCCTTCGCGCTGTTCCTGGCGCAGGGCCTCCTCCAGTTCGGCGCGCAGGCGGGCAAAGGCGGCCTCCGGGCGGCGCAGGAACAGGCCCAGCAGCAGGGCAATGGCCAGGACCAGCAGTCCGGCCAGCAGGTAAAGCAGGGTGGTATCGGTCATGCCTCCAGTCTAGCCGGCGGCCGTCTCGCCCGATGCGACCGGACCCGGCCGGACGGCGCGTTTTCACGCCCGCGCAACGTCCCCCGCGCCCAGACTCGCCGCCCATGGCCCGCAGCGTCCGCTACCCGATCCGGCTCAAGCGCGTCTACGAGGCGCCCGAGCCCGGCGATGGCCAGCGCCTGCTGGTGGACGGGGTGTGGCCGCGCGGCATGACCAAGCTGGACCTGCAGGCCGAGGCCTGGCTGCGCAGCCTGGCCCCCAGCACCGCGCTGCGACGCTGGTTCGACCACGATCCGGCGCGCTGGGAAGGCTTCCGCCGGCGCTATTTCGCCGAACTTGCCGACAACCCCACCGGCCTGGCGCGGCTGAGGCCCTACCTGGAACGCGGCCCGGTGACCCTGCTCTACGCCGCCCGCGACGAGGAACACAACAACGCCGTGGCCCTGCGCGACTACCTGCAGCGCGGCTCGGGCTGAGG
>ENA-UOVV01001199-UOVV01001199.1-compost-metagenome-genome-assembly--contig:-NODE-1199-length-21361-cov-7.033699_pt1 | contig 21361 bp, 22 predicted proteins | sample MGYA00238155_ERZ761577 | MGnify/ENA primary metagenome ERZ761577 (study PRJEB28898, sample SAMN06268775) | compost metagenome | isolation source: Emeryville, CA | place: USA:Emeryville, CA | collected...
TCATCGTCGCCAGCTCCTACTCCAAGTCGTTCTCGCTGTACGGCGAGCGCGTGGGTGCGCTGAGCGTGGTCGCCGCCTCCGCCGACCAGGCCAAGGCGGTGCAGTCGCAGATCAAGCGCATCATCCGCACCATCTATTCCAGCCCCTCCAGCCATGGCGCCGCGCTGGTGGCCGGGGTCCTCGGCAGCGCCGAGCTGAAGGCGCTGTGGGAGCAGGAGCTGGGCCAGATGCGCAGCCGCATCCACAGCCTGCGCGCGGGCCTGGTGGAAAAGCTGGCCGCGGCCGGCGCGCCGGAGTTCGGCTTCATCAACCAGCAGGCCGGCATGTTCTCCTACTCGGGCCTGACCCGGCCGCAGGTGGACCGTCTGCGCGACGAGTACGGCATCTATGCCGTGGGCACCGGCCGCATCTGCGTGGCCGCGCTCAACCAGGGTAACCTGGAATACGTGGCCAGGGCGGTGGCCGCGGTCAGCCGCGGCTGACCGGCGTCCACGCTGCACGCAAGGGCCCGGCAACTGCCGGGCCCTTTGCTTATCGGGACCTGCTCCCGGGACCGCGGCCTACTCGGGGACCCTGGCCGGAACGAAGGGCGAGACCGGGTCGCTGGCCGGGAAGGTCTCCTCCAGCGCCTCGTCCTGGTTGCGGTTCTCGTGCTGCTTGCGCTGCTCGCGCTGGCGCGGGGTCTCCGGCGTGGGCGCCTGGCCGGGCGGCGGCGGGTCTTTGCGGTCGCGCTGTTGCATGGCTCACCTCCGATGGCGGGATGGCGCGATCCTGTCCCCGCGCGGGCAAGCGTGGCGTGAGGCGATGGTGATGCCGGCGTAAACGGCATCACGCGCGGGCCACGGCAGCCGTGCCAGCCTGCGATCCCGCCCGCGCAGGATCTTTCCCATGGCCCGTCCGATATGGACCGGAACCCTGTCCTTCGGCCTGCTCAACGTGCCGGTGTCGCTGATGCCGGGCGAGCGCCGCACCGACCTGCAGTTCCGCATGCTCGATTCGCGCGACCGCAAACCGGTGCGCTACGAGCGGGTCAATGCCGATACCGGCGAGGAAGTGCCGTGGAAGGACGTGGTCAAGGCCTTCGAGTACGACAAGGGCAGCTATGTCGTGCTCGAGGAATCGGACATCAAGGCGGCCGCGCCTGAAAGCCACGAGACGGTGGAGGTGGAGACCTTCATCGACGCTGGTGCGCTGGACCCGCGCTACTACGAGAAGCCCTACGTGCTGGTACCGTCGAAGAAGGCGGAGAAAGGCTACGTACTGCTGCGCGAGACCCTGCGCGAGAGCGGCCGCATCGGCATCGCACGGGTGGTGATCCGCACCCGCGAATACCTGGCCGCGGTGATCCCGCAGGACAAGGCCCTGGTGCTGATGCTGCTGCGCTATCCCCAGGAACTGGTGGATCCGAACGACTATGCCCTGCCCGAAGGCAAGCCTTCCGACTACCGGATCACCGCCAGGGAACTGCAGATGGCCGCCCAGCTCCTCGATTCCATGGCCGGCGACTGGCAGCCGGACAGCTATCGCGACGAGTTCCGCGAGCGCCTGCAGGCCATCATCCGCAAGCGCATCAAGGGCAAGGGCGGCACCACCTCCATCGAGGAAGAGGACCAGCCCGGGGACGAGGCGACGACCAACGTGGTCGACTTCATGGCCCTGCTGCAGCAGAGCCTGGCGGCGAACAAGCGCACGCCCGCGAAGAAGTCCGCCGCCAAGACCGGCGCGCGCAAGGGTACCGCGCGCAAGAGCGGCAAGACCGGCACGGCCAAGGCACCGGCGAAGAAGGCAGCCACGCGCAAGAGCGCACCGCGCCGCAAGGCCGGCTGACCCGCCGGGGCTTGGCAGCAGGGTCCATCCCGGTCACCCTTTGCGCCTCCGCAACAGGCCCAGGCCATGGAAACGCTGCCGCCCCTGCCCGAACTCCTTCCCGGCCGCTACCGCCATTACAAGGGCGGGCTCTACCAGGTGCTGGGCGTGGCCCGGCACAGCGAGACACTGGAACCGCTGGTGATCTACCGTCCGCTGTATGGCGAAGGCGCGCTGTGGGTGCGGCCACATGCCATGTTCACCGGCACGGTCGGGATCGAGGGCCAGTCGCGACCGCGTTTCGAGCTGGTGGAGGCCGACGCGGACGCGCAGGGCTGAGGCACGTCGCGATGGTTTCCCATGTTCGTGAATCGTGCATGGTTCGGCTTGATTTCCGCCCGTTGCGGTTCAAACTGCACGCATGACCGTGACCGCACCGCCGGATCCACGCCCCGCCCGTACCCTTGCCCGTCGTGCCTACCGCTGGTTGCGGCGCGACATCGTCCAGGGAAGGCTGCCTGCAGGGAGCAAGCTCAGGCTGGAGAGCCTGGTCCAGGAATACGCCATCGGCATGTCGCCGCTGCGCGAGGCGCTGGCGCGGCTGGCCGGTGATCGCCTGGTCACCAGCCAGGACCAGCGTGGATTCTGGGTCGCCCCCCTGACCGTGGAAGACCTGGACGACATCCATCGCCTGCGCATCCTGGTGGCTGGCGAAGCCCTGCGTACATCCGTGGCCCGGGGCGATTCAGCCTGGGAGGCGGGCCTGCGTGCCGCGCTTGCGCGCCTGGACACCACCGCCGCCCCGGAGGCGTGGAGCGACCTGGACCCGGACGAGCCGGAGGATCCGGTGCTGCGTTTCCACCAGGCCCTGCTTGGCGCCTGCGGCTCGCCCTGGCTGCTGGCGCTGCAGGAACTGCTCCATCGCCAGGCCGAGCGCTACCGGCTCGCCTGCCTGCCCGATGCCTGCGATCCGCAGGCGCTACGGCAAACCCTGGCCACGATCGCGCAGGCGGCGTTTGTCCGCGATGCCGATGCGGCCTGGCAGGGACTGTCGGCGCACCTGGCGCGGACCCATGCCGCGGTGCGCCAGGCCCTGGAGCAGGCTCCGCCTGCCCGCTAGCTGCGGCCGTAGGCCACCACCAGCATGGCGGTGGCGTGCGACTTGCCGGGGTTGCGGATCACGTGGACGGTGTCCACCGCGTAGCGCACGGTCTCCCCGGCGCGGACCCTGCTGCGTTCGCTGCCGGCCTCCACCTCCAGGCTGCCGCTGAGCACGGTCAGGTGTTCGCGCGCGCCCGGCTGGTGCGGCATCGAATCCAGCTCTCCGCCGGGCTGGATGTGCAGCTCGTACCACTCGAACTGCCCGGCCAGCTCGATCGGCCCGAGGATGCGCAGTTCGCAACGCCCGTCCGGGCTCTTCAGGGTGGGCGTGGCATGGGCCGGGAGCACGCTCAGCAGCGGCTCGGGCCGGCGCCGGCCCTCCAGCAGCTCGGCGATGGACACGCCCAGGGCATTGGCCAGGCGCCAGACCACGGCCACGGTCGGATTGGTCTGGTTGCGCTCGATCTGCGACAGCATCGACTTGGACACCCCCGCCTTGCGCGAGAGCTCGTCCAGGGACATCCCGCGACCCTGGCGCAGTGCCTGCAGGGTGGCGCCGACGCACGGCGGCTCGGCGGACGGCGTGTTGACCATTCCGGCGCTGTTCACGATACTGGATTTAGGTTCGATAAATCGAACTTGTTCGAATTCACGTACGGCACAGCCTGCCATAGATCCAGCCGGACGACCATGAGCCTTCCTTTCCGCGAACACCTGCAGGCCCAGCTGCGGGAGATCCGCGACGCCGGCCTGTACAAGGCCGAGCGCATCATCACCAGCCCCCAGGGCGCCACCGTCACCGTCGAGGGCGGGCGCGAGGTCATCAACCTGTGCGCCAACAACTACCTTGGCCTGGCCTCGCACCCGCAGGTGCTCGCGGCCGCGGCCGCGGCCCTGCGCAGCCACGGCTACGGCATGGGCTCGGTGCGCTTCATCTGCGGCACCCAGGACCTGCACAAGACCCTGGAAGCGCGCCTGAGCCGCTTCCTCGGCACCGAGGACACCATCCTCTACGCCGCCGCGTTCGACGCCAATGGCGGCCTGTTCGAACCGCTGCTGGACGGCAACGACGCCATCATCAGCGACGAGCTCAACCACGCCTCGATCATCGACGGCATCCGCCTGAGCAAGGCGCGCCGCTACCGCTACCGGCACGACGACATGGAGGACCTGGAGCGCTGCCTGCGCCAGGCCCGCGAGGACGGTGCGCGCTTCTGCCTGGTGTTCACCGACGGTGCCTTCTCCATGGACGGCACCATCGCCCGCCTGGACGTGATCCGCCAGCTGTGCGACCGCTACGACGCCCTGCTGGGCATCGACGAATGCCACGCCACCGGCTTCCTCGGCGCCAGCGGCCGCGGCACCCACGAATACCGCGGGGTGTACGGCAAGGTCGACGTCATCACCGGCACCCTGGGCAAGGCCCTGGGCGGGGCCAGCGGCGGCTTCACCAGCGGCCGCCGCGAGATCATCGAGATGCTGCGCCAGCGCTCGCGCCCCTACCTGTTCTCCAACACCCTGGCCCCGGCCATCGCCGGCGGCTCGATCGCCGCGCTGGACGTGCTGGAAGGCTCGACCGGGCTGCGCGACCGCCTGGAGCGCAATACCCGCTGGTTCCGCCAGGCCATTACCGAAGCCGGCTTCCAGACCAGGCCCGGCGAGCACCCGATCGTGCCGATCATGGTCCACGACGCGGTGCTGGCCCAGCGCATGGCCGCGCGCCTGCTGGAGCTGGGCGTGTACGCGGTCGGCTTCTTCCATCCCGTGGTGCCCAGGGGCCAGGCCCGGATCCGGGTGCAGATGTGCGCCCTGCACGAACCCCACCACCTGGAAACGGCGGTGGCCGCCTTTGCCCAGGCCGGGCGTGAACTGGGAGTCATCGCATGAGCAGCCCGCGCATCCTCATCACCGGCGCCAACGGCCAGATCGGCACCGAACTGGCCCTGGCCCTGGCCCAGCGCCACGGCTTCGACGCGGTGGTCACCAGCGACCTGGCCGCGCCGGGCCGCGTCCCCGGCCTGCACCACGAAGTGCTGGACGTCACCGACGCCGATGCGCTGCGCGAGGTGGTCGAGCGCCAGGGCATCACCCAGGTCTACCAGCTGGCCGCGGCGCTCTCGGCCACCGGCGAGAAGAAGCCGGGCTGGGCCTGGGAGCTGAACATGAAGGGCCTGCTCAACGTGCTGGAGCTGGCGCGCACGCATGGCCTGGACAAGGTGTTCTGGCCCAGTTCGATCGCCGCCTTCGGCCCTTCCACCCCGCAGGACCACACCCCGCAGACCACGGTCATGGACCCGACCACCGTCTATGGGATTTCCAAGCTGGCCGGCGAGGGCTGGTGCCGCTGGTACCACGCCAACCACGGCGTGGACGTGCGCAGCCTGCGCTACCCGGGCCTGATCAGCTGGAAGACCCCGCCGGGTGGCGGCACCACCGACTACGCGGTGGACATCTTCCACGCCGCCCTGCGCGAACGCCGCTACACCTGCTTCCTGGCCGCCGACCAGGCCCTGCCGATGATGTACATGGACGATGCCCTGCGCGCGACCATCGAGCTGATGGAAGCGCCGGCCGAAGCCATCCGCGAGCGCGGCAGCTACAACCTGGCGGGGATCAGCTTCAACCCGGCGCAGATCGCCGAACGCATCGCCGCGCGCCTGCCCGGCTTCAGCGTGGACTACGCCCCGGACTACCGCCAGGCCATTGCCGCCACCTGGCCGCGCTCGATCGACGACAGCCAGGCCCGCGCCGACTGGGGCTGGGCCCCGCGCTACGACCTGGACGCGATGGTCCAGGACATGCTCGACCATCTGGGCCAGCTGCCGCCCGAACCCGGCCGCATCGCCGCCTGAGCGGGCTGCGCGGCCACCCATCCTGGAGCCCGTACATGGACACGACTTCCCTGGCGCGCACGCCGCTGCATGACCTGCACCTGGAACTGGGCGCGCGCATGGTGCCCTTCGCCGGTTACAGCATGCCGGTGCAGTACCCCACCGGCGTGCTCAAGGAGCACCAGCACACCCGCGAGCAGGCCGGCCTGTTCGATGTCTCGCACATGGGCCAGATCCGCCTGCGCGGCGCCGACGCGGCGCGGGCGCTGGAGAAGCTGGTGCCGGTGGACATCATCGACCTGCCGGCGGGCCTGCAGCGCTATGCGCTGTTCACCAATGAACAGGGCGGGATCCTGGACGACCTGATGGTGGCCAATGCCGGCGACCACCTGGTGCTGGCGGTCAATGCCGCCTGCAAGCACCAGGACCTGGCGCACCTGCGCCAGCACCTGGAAGGCGACTGCCAGCTGGAGGAGCTGTTCGACTCGCACGCGTTGCTGGCGCTGCAGGGCCCGGCCGCGGCCGCGGTGCTCTCGCGCCTTGCCCCGTCCGTGGCCACCATGACCTTCATGCAGTACGCCGCGGTGGAGCTGCTGGGCGTGCCCTGCCAGGTCAGCCGCTCCGGCTACACCGGCGAGGACGGCTACGAGATCTCGGTGCCGGCCGAGCATGCCGCCGCCCTGGCCCGCGCCCTGCTGGCCCAGCCCGAGGTGCTGCCCATCGGCCTGGGCGCGCGCGACTCGCTGCGCCTGGAGGCCGGCCTGTGCCTATACGGCCACGACATGGACACCGCCACCACCCCGGTGGAAGCCAGCCTGGGCTGGGCCATCTCCCGCGCCCGCCGCGCCGACGGCGCGCGCCCCGGCGGCTACCCCGGCGCCGGACGCATCCATGCCCAGCAGCGCGAGGGCGTGGCCCGCAAGCGCGTGGGCCTGCTGGCCGAAGGCCGCGCACCGGTGCGCGAGGGCGCCGAGCTGGTCGATGCCGAAGGCAACAGCGTCGGCCGGGTCACCAGCGGCGGCTTCGGCCCCAGCCTGGGCGCCCCGGTGGCGATGGGCTACCTGGACAGCACCCTGGCCGGCATCGGCACCCAGGTCCACGCCCTGGTGCGCGGCAACCGCGTGCCGATGCGGGTGGCGAGGATGCCGTTCGTGCCGCAGCGCTACTACCGCGGCTGAGTCGCGGCCAGGATGCGCGGCACTCAGCGGCGCACGTCGTAGCCACCCTGTTCGACCAGGGCCAGGACCTCGGCCTCGTCCACCAGGTTGAAGTCGCCGGGGATGGAATGCTTCAGGCAGCCGCAGGCCAGGCCGAAGCGGATCGTGCGCCCGGGCTCCCAGCCGCGCAGCAGGCCGTGCAGCACGCCGGCGGCGAATGCGTCACCGCCGCCGATCCGGTCCACGATCGGACCGACCTCCTGCTGCGGCGCCAGGGCCAGGCCCTGCTCGCGCCCGGCCAGCACCGCCGCCAGGGCATGATGGTCGACGTTGCGCGGGCTGCGCATGGTGCAGGCCATCCAGCGCAGGTGCGGGAAGGCGGCAAAGGCATCGGCGGCGGCGGCCTCGATCCGCTGCAACGGCTCGGCCTGCGGGTACTGCCGGCCAAGCACCAGGCCCATGTCGCGGTGGTCGGCAAACAGCACGTCGGCCTCGGCCATCAGCTCACGCAGGGTCGCCGGCGCATCGCCCTGCCATGCCTGCCACAGGCGCGGACGGTAATTGCCGTCGAAGGACACGCCTATCCCCGCCGCACGCGCGGCGCGTGCAGCAGCCAGCGCGGCGGCGGCGGTATTGGCGCCCAGCGCCGGGGTGATTCCGGACAGGTGCAGCCAGCCGGCCCCGGCCAGCAAGGCCGGCCAGTCATAGGCCCCGGCCGGGGCCAGGGCAAAAGCGGAGCCGGCGCGGTCGTACAGCACCTCGGCCGGACGCTGGATCGCGCCAGGGGCGAGGAAGTACAGGCCCATGCGCCCGGGAACCCGGCGCAGTGCCGCGGTATCGACTCCGTGCCGGCGCAGCTCGCCGGCCGCGGCCTCGCCCAGGGCGTTGTCGGCCACCGTGCCCAGCATCGCCACCGGGTGGCCGAAGCGGGCCAGCGCCACTGCGACATTGGCCTCGGCGCCACCGACGTGCACTTCCAGGCGCGGGCTTTGCAGCAGCCTCTCGCGCCCGGGGGCGGCAAGGCGCAGCAAGAGTTCACCGAAACAGACGATACGCAGCGACATCGCGACTCCTGGGCTGGATGGCTGCAGTCCGGCGACGGTCCCCGCAGCCCGGCCTGGCCTCTCCCCCGGCCAGCGCCGCCATGCTGCCACAAGCCCTGCCCTCCGGCTCGCGCGCCTTCCCTTCCCCCGCGCGGGCACCGCTAGAATGGCCCCGAACCCCGGCCCAAGCCCACGATGCCTGCGCGCAAGTCACCGACTCCTGGCTCCGCCCTCGCCTCGCTGGCCGGCAAGCCCGCCACCATCAACGACATCGCCCGCCTGGCCGGCGTGTCCAAGAAGACCGTCTCGCGGATCATCAACCGCTCGCCGCTGGTGCGGAAAGACACCCGGGAAAAGGTCGAGGCGCTGATGAAGGAGGTGGGCTACACGCCCGATCCGCTGGCCCGCGGCCTGGCCTTCCGCCGGTCCTTCCTGATCGGCATCGTCTGGGACAACCCCACCGCGCACTACATCGTGGACATGCAGTACGGAGCGCTGGACGCGCTGCGCGACTCGGGCTTCGAGCTGGTGGTCCATCCCTGCGATACCCGCGCGCCGAACTACATCGACGGCGTGCGCCGCTTCGTCCAGCAGCAGAAGCTGCACGGGGTGATCCTGGTGCCGCGCGCCTCCGAGGACCAGAAGCTGGCCGACATGCTGGCCGAACTGTCCTGCCGCTACACCCGGGTGGTGCCGGTGGGCTATGACGACCACGACGGACGCATGATCGTCACCCACGACCGCGACGGCGCGGCCGAGGCGGCCGACTACCTGCTGACCCTGGGCCACACCGACATCGCCCTGGTCACCGGGCCCAGGGCCTACCGCTCCTCGATCGAGCGCACCGAAGGCTTCCTCGACGCCCTGGCCCAGCGTGGAGTGCAGCTGCCTGCGCAGCGGGTGATCGAAGGCAACTACACCTTCGAGTCCGGGGTGGTCGCGGCCGAGAAGCTGCTGGCCAGCGGCAAGCGTCCCACCGCAATCTTCTGCGGCAACGACGAGATGGCCGCCGGCCTGTACAAGGTGGCCCTGCGCGCGGGCATCAACATCCCGCGCGACCTGTCGGTGGTGGGCTTCGACGACAGCCCGCTGGCCTCGCGGCTGTGGCCGTCGCTGACCTCGGTGCGCCGGCATACCCGCGACATTGGCCGGATCGCCGCCACCACCCTGATCCGCGCCGATGGCGCCAGCCTGCCCATGGCCAGCGTGCGCCCGCACCTGGTGGTGCGCGATTCCTGCCAGCCGCCAAGCTGAATCCCCCGGGCGGCGCCCCCCCCCCGCGCCCGGCCCGCCTCCCCCCGGTACCAGGGCCGCGCGCCGGGCCTGTCCGGTGTTGGCGGCCATTGGCGTTCTTTCAGGGACAGGACTGCACACCATGCGGTCCTTGGCCCAATCGTCGGGGGAGTCCACATGTCCAGCTTGCATCCTTTCAGTGCCGCCGGCCCCGCGCCGGCCTGCCTGCCCTCCCGGCGTTAACCCCTTGAGTGCCGGCGCTGCCGGCCTGGTCTGGATCCCGGTCGCGTCCATGGGTGCGGCCGCGTCGATCCGTCGTCGTGCAAAGGACAGTCTGATTCGATGGTTGCCGTACCTGACATGCGCAAACGCTGCCTGATCTGGCTCGGGCAGCCCACTGCAAGGGAACGCGAGGTCCTGGCCGCGGCCGGCTGGGGCCTGCGCGTGGTGAAGGAACCGGCGCAGGCCAACATCGGCCTGCGCGGCAGCGACCTGGTGGCCGCGCTGGTGGACCTGCGCGACGCCGATCCGCCCTGGATCGAAAGCACCCGCCAGCTGCTGGATCGCCATCCGGAGCTGCCCTGCGCCGTGCTGGGCGGGACCGCGCCCCCGGGCGTGCGCATCCCCGCCCGCCTGAGCCTGTGCGAACCGCTGGACCTGGAACAGGTGCGCGGTCTGGCCCAGCTGGCCGAGGGCGGCACCACGCCCGCGCCGGAGGACGACAGCCTGGTCGGCAACAGCCCCTGCCTGCTGCAGGTGCGGGCCAACCTCAACCGCTTCGCCCCGGTGGACCTGCCGGTGCTGGTCACCGGCGAGACCGGGACCGGCAAGGAACTGGCCGCGCGCGCCCTGCACCGGCTCTCGCCGCGGCGCAACGGCCCGTTCATCGCGGTCAACTGCGGCGCACTGCCGCCGCACCTGGTCCAGGCCGAACTGTTCGGCCACGAGAAGGGTGCCTTCACCGGCGCCACCGCGCGCCGGATCGGCCTGTTCGAGGCCGCCGACGGCGGCACCATCTTCCTGGACGAGATTGGCGACCTGCCGCTGGACGCGCAGACCAACCTGCTGCGGGTGCTGCAGGAAGGCACCCTGGAGCGGATCGGCAACCACCGCCCGATCCAGGTGGACGTGCGCGTGCTGGCCGCCACCCACGTGGATCTGGAGCAGGCCGTGGCCCAGGGCCGTTTCCGCCAGGACCTGTTCTACCGGCTGGACGTGTTGCGCCTGCACATGCCACCGCTGCGCGAACGCGGCGAGGACATCGAACTGCTCGCGCAGCATTTCCTCGACGCCTTCCGCCGCGAACATCCCACCCGCGCCCGCGCCTTCGATGCCGGAGCGCGCCGCGCCCTGCGGCGGCATGCCTGGCCGGGAAACGTGCGCGAACTGCTCAACCGGGTGCGGCGCGCGGCCGTTGTCTGCGACAGCGAGCTGATCCCGGCCCAGGCCCTGCAGCTGGACGGGGCCGAGCCCGCGCCGGCCGGAGGCATGCCGGGCAACCCGCGCCTGCGCGCCGAGCGCGAGGCGCTGCTGGAGGCCTTGCGCCAGAGCGGCTACAACATCAGCGAATGCGCGCGCAGGCTGCAGGTCTCGCGGGTCACGGTCTACCGCATGTGCCGGCGCCACGAGGTGCAGCTGGCGGCCCTGCGCGGCTGAACGGCCGCGCTAGAGCGTGTAGGGGATCTTGAAGCCCAGGGTGAAGTCCGGCGCGTCCGGGGTCAGGCCGATGCCGAGCAGCCCGACCAGGGTCGCGTGCGGGCTCAGCGCGTAGGTCACGCCCAGGTTGAACATGGCCGCGTTGCCGTCGCTGCCGATGACCTTGCTCCAGGAGGTGCCCTTGTAGCGGGTGCGGGCACGGGCCGAGACCCGGTCACTGAGCGAGATGCTCAGGCTGGTGCGTTCGTTGAAGGCAAAGGCCACGCCGGCGCCGAAGTAGAACGAATTGCCCAGCTTCACGTCGCCCGGGTTGACCGTGTCCGGGTTGTTGTCCAGGTCGTCGAAGCTGCCCTGGCGCGAATAGGCCACGCCGACATTGCCGAACAGGATCGCCGGGTCGGTGGTCTTGACCGCCGACAGGCCCACGCTGGCCTGCCACACCCCGTTGCCCGTGGGCTGTTCCTCGGGCACGGCGAAGCGGATGAAGTCGTCATCGTCGCGCTCGAGAACCTTCCACGGGATGCCGTAGGGCTCGCGTCCGGTCGGCGCGGTGATGCCGACGTTGAGCACGGTGTCCGGGCGCCAGCCGCGCTCGGTGAACAGCTTGATGTTGGCGCTGGCGGTGATGTCGCCCAGGCCATGGCCGCTGGTCTGTTCCTGGGCGATGGCCGCGGCCGAGCCGCCGGCGCCGCCCTTCTGGTACACGGTCTTGCGCCCCAGGTAGGGCACGTCCAGGTTGAGGGTCAGGCGCGGACTGACACCCCAGCGCAGGCCGGCGTTGTAGCTGAGGGTGTCGGACTCGACGTTCTCGATGGCGATATTGCCCAGGAAGATCGCGTCCAGGGCCAGGAAGCCGTTGAGCGAGAGCTGCTTGCGGTCGTAGCGGTTGTAGGTCAGGCCGTTCTCGAACACCAGGCGCTGGTCGAAACGGGTGTGGGTCTGCTCCTTGACGTCGGCCACGCTGCGCGCGATCTCGCGCTCGCGTGCCTGCTCGGCCTCGGCCGCGGTGCTGGCATAGCCCTCCGCCGGCGGCGGCGGCGCGGCCTGGGCAGGACCCGGCGCCGGCTCCGGTGCCGTCGCCTGCTGTGCAGGCGGCGCCGGTGCGTTGGCTGCCGCCACCCGTCCGGAAAGGCGCGCCTGCAGCGCCTGCACCTGCATGTCCAGCTCGCGCAGGCGGCGTACCTCCTGGGCGTAACTGGACTTGAGCGCGGCCAGTTGCGCGGCCAGCTGGCGCAGCTCCTCCTCGCTGGGCGGCGGCGCCTCCTGGGCCCAGGCCAGCGGGGCGGAGACGGCCAGCGCCAGGCCCAGGGCCAGGCGCGCGCGCCGCGGGTGGAGGGCGGAGGCGGGGTGCGGATACATGCCAGCTCCTTGGCGTGTCAGTAGCCGATGGCGATGCCACGGCCCAGGGTGATGGCCTGGGCCACGTTCTGGCCCAGGCTGGTGCGCGCAGGCACGGCCTGGCGGGCGATGTCCACTTCCATCCAGTTGCTGGCGGCGTGGCCGTCGGTGGCCAGCTGGATGCTCTGGCCCATGCCGCTGGCGCCAATCCACTGCTCCACCGCGCCCTGGCCGTCGATCTGCAACAGCACCCGGGCCGACTGCGCGCCCAGGGCGGCGGTGGCCTGGATTCCGCCCAGGCCCTGGCTGGCCGAGCTTGCGCCCTGCACCGGGTTGGCCGGAGCGTTGGCCAGTTCGGCCGGGTCCAGCTCGCGCACCCGCAGGCTGGCCTGGTTGCGGGCGCGGTTGCCGTCGCCGGCCAGCTGCACGCTCTGCACCATGCCGCTGGCATTGCGCAGGCCGGCGCCGTCGATGTGGCGCTGCCCGGCCGCCGGCTCCGGGGCATCCCCGGCGGTGATGCTCACATGCGGCTGGAAGCTCACCCGCGGCCGCTCCGGGTCGCGCAGGTCCATGCTCAGCTGCAGCCGGCCCTCGACCTGGCGGCCGTTGTCGGTGGCCCAGGTGGACACCATGGTCACGCCGAACCAGGCCACCTGGTCGCCGCCCACGGTGTAGCGGCCGCGCATGTCGCCCAGTTCCTCGTCGCTGAGCTCGGTCAGGCCGCGGCCGGGGGCCTCGGCCGACGCCTGTTCGGCCCAGGCCGGCAGCACCGGCGCGGCCACCAGGCCGATGGCCAGGCAGGCGCCGTGACGACGGATCGGATTGTTGTGGTGGCTGTTCATCGCCTACTCCTTCAGAACAGGTCGGCGTGGGTAAAGCCGAAATCCAGCAGCTCCGCGTCGGTCAGCGGTCCCTGGCGCGCGTACAGCGCGCGGGCGCTGGGCCGGGTGCTGGGCTGCAGCAGGACGGTATTGCGATCGAAGTCGGTTCCAATCACGACAAACACGGCCCGGGACGGCCATGCCTGCATGAACTCGGCCAGGGGCAGGACCCGGTTGCCGAGGATGGGGTCGCCCACCTCCACCAGCTCGCCTCGGACCTGCTTGAGCACCACGAAGTGGCGGAAGCCGCGCACGTCCATCAGCACCAGGCTGGGCACCCGCAGCGAGCGCAGCCGCGCCTCGTCCACCCGGTAGCCGCGGCCGCGCATGCCCAGCGACTCGACGTAGCGCTTGATATCCAGCAGCGAGAAGCCGCGTTCGCGCACGACCACCGGATCGGAGACGGCCAGCATGCCCTCGATCACCGTGTCCTCGTCCGCGTCCAGGTTGTAGGCGTAGCGCAGGATGGTGGCCAGGGAGGCGGCGCCGCAGCTGTAGTCGGTACGCTGCCGCACCAGGTGGCGGAAGCGCGCGTCGCGCATGCTCTCCACCTGGGTGGTGTAGAGCGCGCCATTGGGCAGGATCCCGGAGAAGGCGACCTCGGCGGCCTGCACCTGCACCGGGCACCACAGGCCGCTCAGGGCAAGCAGGCTGGCCAGGCAGAGGGCTGGCAGACGGATCATGGCAGGCTCCGGGAACACCGTGGGATCGGGGGATGGAAGCCCCGCCCCGCGGGGGAGGCGGGGCGGGGCATTCCGTGATGCCCGGCCGCGGGTGGGCGGCCGGGACTCACCTGTTGGCCCCTTGCGGGGCACTACGCCTTACTCGCCGGTGGTCGGCGGCGGCACTTCACCACCGCCGGTCGACGGCTGGGCCACGGCCAGGGCCAGGCTGTTGGCCTGCAGGTTGCCGGTGCCGGCGGACACGTTCACGCCGATGTTGCCGCTGGCGCCGCTGAAGGCCGAGCCGCTCAGGCTGGCGCTGTTGTAGGCCGAAGCCACCACCATGTTGCTGGTGTAGCTGATGGTGCCGGTAAGGGCGGCTTCCAGGTCGGCCTCGCCCACTTCCTCGTACGCCAGGGTGCCGTCTTCCTCGGTGTCGAAGGCGATGCCGCCCACGCCCGGGCGGTTCGGGTTCATGACCGCGTTCTGGATCTCGTTATCCATGTCCAGGTGGGTCTGGGTATTGGTGTTGGGATGCGGCAGCGGGCTGTTCCAGGCATCCAGATAGAAGTTGTCCATCTGGTAGGCCGCGCCGCTGGAGCTGGTCGTGCCGCTGCCGGTGGCGCTGGTGGTGCCCTGGACGGTGCCGCTGAGGCTGATCTGCACCTCCTGCGCGACTTCCTGCTCCAGCGGCACGTTGGTCACGTAGTTGCCGGAGGAGATCTGGTTGGAGCTGACGCTGGCCTGGGCATAGGCCGAGGTGGCGACCGAGGCAGCCAGCGCGTTCTTCTGCTCGTTGTTGTTGCCGGAGGTCACGTTGACGCCGATGTTGCCGGTGGCGGCGGAGAAGGCCGCGCCGCTGATGCTGGCATCGTTGGTCACGCCGACGTTGGTGGTGGTGTTGCCCAGGCCCTGCTGGTTGACGAAGACCTCGGCGTCGGCCAGGCCGAAGGCGAAGCTGGCGTCGGCCGCCGACAGCGCCGCGGCGTTGTCCTGGGTGTTGTTGTCGCCGGCGGCGACGTTGAAGGCGAGGTTGCCCGAGGCCGCGGAGGCGGTGTCATCGGCGATGGCCGCTTCGTTGGTCAGCTGGGTGTTGCTGGCGCTGTTGCCGGCCACGGCCTGGCGGTTGTCCACCACGGCGATGGCGGCCGAGTCGATGGCGATGTCACCGGAAAGGGTCGGATCGCCGCTGAAGTTGATGTCCGAGGACAGCGACAGGTCCTTCTCCAGGCTCACCGAGACGTTGTGCTCGTCGCGCTCGATGTTCGAGTCCACGTCCACCTGTTCGAGATGGGTGACGTAGGTGTCGTCAATCCTGGTGTTGTATTCCTCGTTGATGGTGGTGTTCCACTCGATGTTGTCGGTGTAGGACGTCTCCTCGGTGTAGCTGGTGTTGACGATGTTGGTTTCGTAGTTGCGGGTATCGTCGATGGTGACGTCCTCGTCCCAGACGATCCTCGTCTCGAAATCGTCAGCCTGCGCCACCGAGGCGGTCGCCGCGGCAACTGCAACGGCCAGCACGCTCCACTTGATGTTCCTTTTCATGGTCAGGTCTCTCTCTCTTGGACTTGCAAATGGTGGGAACAACTCCCTCGTCCGCGATCAGGGCTGCACCGACATGGCAAAGCCATTGCCGGCCTGGTTGGCCGATCCCGCGATCTGGTTCAGCTGCAGCACGCCCTCGAAGCCCCGCAGCGCCCCGGCCTCGACCACCGTCTCGCGGTGGAGGCTGGAGGCGAGCGGTGCTCCGCTGGCGCGTTGCCGCTGTGCCGGCGCCAGGGCGATGCGGGTTTCGCCTTCGCCCTGGTGCGTGCCTGGTTGGCCCAGCTGGGCGGTCAACACGTTGGTCTCGGTGTTGCCGCTGCCGCTGGCCTGGTTGATCGATGCCAGTCCACCGGCTCCGGCCAGGACCTGGCCGCCAATGACCGCGCTGGCGCTGGCCGGCCGGTCGTAGGTCTGGTCCAGCTGCCGCTGGCGGGCATGGATCTGGGCGTGGGCGCGATCGCCCACCGCCAGTGCGCGCAGGTTGGCCTGCTGGTTGAGGTCGCCGGCGGCCTGGTTGAGCGCGAGTGCGCCCTGGCTGCCGGCCAGCACCCGGCCGTCGATCCGGCTCTGGACCAGGTAGCCGAGCATGTCCTCGTACTCGTCGGCCGCAGCGCCGGCGCTGGCGCTGGCGACGATGGCCAGCAAGGCCAGGGCGCGCAGCCGGCGCAGGCCGGCAAAGGCGTGGCGCTTGCGGATCACGGCTTGGCTCCCGCCTGGGGATTGCCGAACGGCAGCTGCTGCAGCGCGCCGGTGACCTGGGCGCCAATCCCGCGGGTGGCCTGGCCCACCGCGCCCAGGCTGCCGCCCATCGCGCCGGTGCCTCCGGTGGTGCCGCGCAGCTGCGCGCCCGGGCCCTGGCCCAGCACCCCGTCCAGTGCCTGGCGGGTCATGCGCGCCGGCATCGGCCCGTGGTCCACATCCAGCTGCTGGCCCGAGGACAGCGCGGCGAAATCCTCGTCGCTCAGTTCGCCGGTGCCCAGGGCATGGGCCACCTCGCGCCGCGGGGTGGGATCGACGATCAGGGCGATGCCCGGCGGCGCCGGACGATAGGCCGGGCGTGCATGCACATCACGCAGCAGCACGATTTCGCCGGGCTTGGCCTTCACCCCCACATGCGCGTCGGCGGCGTGGGCCGCAGGCAGGGCGGAGGCCAGGGCAGTAAGGCAGCAGCACAGGAGCAGGCGATGGCGGGACATGGCACGGCACCACGGGGAAAGGCCGCTGCTTCAACGCAGGCCCCGTGCCAAGTTGGAAACCACGTAAAATCAGTGGCTTGTATGTGAACGCCGCGGGCAGGCCTGTAGCAGCTGTTACAACAGCGGCGGCCGGGAGGCCCCTGGCATGGCCCGCTTTGCCTTGTGCGACGCGGCTTCCGCCCCCCCTGTTACGCCTCTGATACAGCGCAGGTGGCGGTTTACAGCCTCAGAACAGCTCGCCCTGCGCCGAGGGCGCCCGCGGCGGGACGAAGCGGCTGCAGTCCAGTCCCGGCCAATGCCTGGGACCGTAGCCCAGGCGCTTGCAGGCCAGGGCAAAGCGCCGCGCCAGCAGCTGGGCGTGCGGCCCCTGGCCGCGCATGCGTTCGCCAAAAGCGGCCTGGTAGTCGCGCCCGCCACGCATCTGCTGCACCGCGGACATGACATGCGCGGCGCGCTGCGGGAAGTGCGCCTGCAGCCAGTCGCGGAACAGCGGCGCGACCTCGTGCGGCAGACGCAGCAGCACATAGCCGGCATTGCCGGCGCCGGCTTCGCGCGCGGCTTCCAGCACCGCTTCCAGCTCGTGCTCGTTCACCCAGGGGATCACCGGGGCGAACATCACCCCTACCGGCACCCCGGCCTGGGGCAGCCGCGACATGGCCCGCAGCCGCGCATGCGGGGCGGCGGCACGCGGTTCCAGGCGCGCGGACAGGTGCGCGTCCAGGGTGGTCACCGAGAAATGCACATGCACCAGCGACTGCTGGGCCAGGGCCTGCAGCAGGTCCAGGTCGCGCTCGATGAGCGCGTTCTTGGTGATCAGGCTGACCGGATGCCGGCATTCGAGCAGCACCTCCAGGATACGCCGGGTCAGCTGCAGGCGGCGCTCGGCCGGCTGGTAGGCATCGGTATTGATACCCAGGGCGATGGGCTGTGCGCGGTAGCCACGCGCGGCGAGCTCCCGGCGCAGCACTTCCGGCGCGTTGGTCTTGGCGAAGATCCGGGTCTCGAAGTCCAGCCCCGGGGACAGGTTGAGGTAGGCGTGGCTGGGCCGGGCGAAGCAGTACGAGCAGCCATGCTCGCAGCCGCGGTAGGGATTGAGCGAGAGCGAGAAGCCCACGTCCGGGGAGCTGTTGCGGCTGATGACGCTGCGCGCGGTTTCCTCCTCCACCCGGGTGGGAGGGCGCCGCGGGTCCGGGCCGGACTCGGTGTCGGCTTCGGGCGCGGCCCAGCCGTCGTCCACCGCCTCGGTGGTGGTGGATTCAAAGCGGCCGGGCAGGTACTGGTGCGAACCCCGGCCCTTGGGCATGGCAGGCGCGGTCATGCCGGCAGTGTGCCTGCAGCCGGTCTCAGCGGCGGCGACACCCGTCCACAGGCCGGGGCTGGCTAGAATCCGGCCATGCCAGACATCCTCGCTTCCGCCTGGGACGGACTGTTGTCCATCCCCAACCTGACCCTGTACCTGGCCCTGGCCTGGATCGGCTACCTGCTGTGGCTGGGCATCTGGATCATCCTGCAGAAGCGCGAGCCGGTGGCCACCTTGAGCTGGCTGCTGTCGCTGGCCCTGCTGCCCTATGTGGGCTTCCTGATCTATTTCCTGCTCGGTCCGCAGCGCATCCAGCGCCAGCGCCTGCGCCGCAGCCGCGCCCGTGCGCGCATGGATGCCCTCGACGCCATCCATGGCAATGACGATCCGGCCAGGGAACTGGCGCGGATCGGCCAGGCCACCACCGGCCTGGCGCCGTCCACCGCCACCCGCGCCGACTGGCTGGTCGATGGCGCAGCCACCTACCAGGCCCTGTGCGAGGCCATCGCCGGCGCGCGCCACCACATCCACCTGGAGTACTACATCTGGAACCCGGACCGCTGCGGCCAGCGCCTGCTCGAGGCGCTCACGGAGCGCGCGCGCGAAGGGGTCAAGGTACGGCTGCTGATCGATGCGGTCGGCTCATCCAGCCTGCGCCGCCAGCACCTGCGCCGGCTGCAGGAGGCCGGCGGCGAGGTGGGCTGGTTCCATCCCACCCGGCTGCGCCCGTTCACCCGCCCCTGGCTCAACCTGCGCACCCACCGCAAGATCGTGGTGATCGACGGCAAGGTCGGCTTCATCGGCGGGATCAACGTCACCGACGAGGAGGACGAGACCGTCTCCCCCAGCGCCTACCGCGACCTGCACCTGCGGGTGGAGGGCCAGGTCGTGCGCAGCCTGCAGCTGGTGTTCGTCGAGGACTGGATCTATGCGGCCGGCTGCGAGGCCTCGGCCTTTTCCGGGGCCGCCTACTGGCCGCAGGCCGCGCCCGGCACGATCGGCGCCCAGGTGCTGGTTTCCGGCCCGGATTCGTCCTGGGAGGCGATCCACCGCCTGCACGTGGCGGCCATCCACGAGGCGCGGCGGCGGGTCTGGCTGGTGACCCCCTACTTCGTGCCCGGCGAGGCGGCGCGCATGGCCCTGACCTCGGCTGCGCTGGGCGGCCTGGACGTGCGCCTGCTGGTACCGCGGCGCAGCGACTCGCTGCTGGTCACCCTGGCCGCGCGCTCCTACTTCGACGAGCTGCTGGCCGCGGGCGTGCGCATCTACGAGTACGGTCCGCGCATGCTGCATACCAAGGCCCTGCTCACCGACGACGAGCTGTGCCTGGTCGGCAGCGCCAACTTCGACCACCGCAGCTTCCGCCTCAACTTCGAGGCCTCGCTGATGCTGCGCGACCGCGGCTGCTGCCTGGCCCTGGCCGAGCTGATAGAGGGCGAGCTGGCCTGTTCCACCCCGGTTCCGTCCGACCGGCGCCACGGCCTGTGGGCGCAGCGCCTGCCCGAAGCCCTGGCCCGGCTGCTGTCGCCCCTGCTGTGATGGCGACAGGCGGGCCACCGCGCGGGCGGGCGGTTACGCCGCCCGCGCCGCTTGCGGCATCATTGCCGCCGGGGGTCGCCACGGCGCTGCGGCCCGGATCGGGAGGCCGTGATGTTGCACTGGCTCTATCTGCTGTTGTCCATCGGCGCCCTGGGCCTGGCCCTGGTCACGCCGCGGGTGTGGGTGCTGGCGCTGTCGCTGCTGGCCAGTGGCGGCTTCTTCCTGGCCTGGGCCCTGGCCTGGTACCGCCAGCGCGTGGGAGATGGCCAGCGTGACGAGATGGCCATGATCGACCCGGTGGAACTGCGCCGCCTGCGCGAGCTGGCCGAAGCCCGGCGCCAGCAGGCCGCACAGGCGCAGGCCGACAGCCAGGACAGGCAGCCGCAGTGACCCGCCTGAGCGTCAACGTCAACAAGGTCGCGGTGCTGCGCAATTCGCGCGGCGGCGCCGAGCCGGATGTGCTCCGCGCCGCGCGCGCCTGCCTGCAGGCCGGGGCCCACGGCATCACCGTGCATCCGCGCCCGGACCGGCGCCACATCGTCGCCGAGGACCTGCCGCCGCTGGCCGCGCTGTGCGGCGAGTTCGGCGTGGAGTTCAATGTCGAGGGCAATCCGTTCGCACCGCCGCGCACGGGTTATCCCGGCCTGCTGGCGCTGTGCGAGCAGGTGCGGCCGGCCCAGGTCACCCTGGTGCCCGATGCCGATGGCCAGCTGACTTCCGACCACGGTTTCGACTTCTCCGGCGACACCGGTGCGCTGCGCGAGCAGGTCCAGGCCTTCGCTGCCCTGGGCTGCCGGGTCAGCCTGTTCGTCGATGCCGGCGTGGCCGGGCTGGAGCGCGCCGCCGCACTGGGCGCGCACCGGATCGAGATCTATACCGGGCCCTACGCCGAGGCCCATGCCGGCGGCGATGCCCGGCTGGCCGTGCAGGCCTGTGCCGACACCGCGCGCCGGGCCCGCGACGCGGGCTTGGGAGTCAATGCGGGCCACGACCTGGCCCAGTCCAACCTCGGCCATTTCCTGGCCCATGTGCCCGGGGTCGAGGAGGTCTCCATCGGCCACGCCCTCATTGGCGAGGCCTTGCACGCCGGACTGCGGCCCACCGTCCAGGCCTACCTGGACATCCTCGCCGCTGGCAGCTGAGTACGCCAGGCGCCTGCGCCCCCGCAGTCCGGTGCAAAAAAACGCCGCCCGAAGGCGGCGTCCTGCGCGTTTCCCGGTGCCGCCCGCCGCTGCAGTAGCGGGCGGGACCGGTGGCGCGGTTACTGCTGTTGCACGAAGTTGATCTTCTTCATGTCCGCGTTCTTGGCCGCGGCCAGGACCTTGGCCATGACCTCGTACTCGGAGTCGGCGCTGGCGTCGATGCGCAGTTCCGGCTGGTTGGTCGGGTCACGCTGGACCTCGGTCTCCATCAGCTGCTGGAGCTGGCTGAGGGCGACCGGACCGTTGTTCCAGAACACCTGGTTGGACGCATCCACACGCAGCTCGATCGGCGGCGGCGGCTCACGCGTGACCGGCGGCGGGTTGATCACCCGCTGCGGCAGGGCCACGTCGATCGGGTAGGTCATGATCGGCGCGGTCACGATGAAGATGATCAGCAGGACCAGCATCACGTCGATCAGCGGCGTGACGTTGATTTCGGCCATCGGGCCCTTGTTGGAACCAGTACTGAAAGCCATGGCTTAGTGGCCCTTTTCTTTGGTTGCGACAAAGCCGATGTCCATCATGCCCTGCGACTGCGCGATCTTGGTGATGTCGTTGATGATGCGCATCTTGGTGGTGCGGTCGCCACGCAGGTTCAGCGGCGGCTGCGGGGTCTGCTGCGCGGCGCTGGACAAGCGGGACTCGAGCACTTCGCGGGTGATCGGCTCGTCGTTCCAGAACAGCGAGCCGTCTTCCTTCACCGCGATGGTGATCGGCATCGAACGGTCCTTTTCCTCATCGTCCTTCTGGACGAGGTTGGCTTCGGGCAGTTCGACTTTCACCTTATGCGACATCAGTGGCGCGGTGATGATGAAAATGATGAGCAGCACCAGCATCACGTCCACGAGGGGCGTGACGTTGATGTCGTTCA
>ENA-UOVV01001201-UOVV01001201.1-compost-metagenome-genome-assembly--contig:-NODE-1201-length-21347-cov-32.164428_pt1 | contig 21347 bp, 22 predicted proteins | sample MGYA00238155_ERZ761577 | MGnify/ENA primary metagenome ERZ761577 (study PRJEB28898, sample SAMN06268775) | compost metagenome | isolation source: Emeryville, CA | place: USA:Emeryville, CA | collected...
TCCGTCGCGCCGGCGCACGGCCTCACGCTCGAAGAGGTCGTGTACCCGCCGGACGCCGAGTTCGCGGCGCGGGCAGAGCAGACGCGCGCACGCCGCACCCTCTGACACGGCCCGCCTGCGTCCGCCGCCTGCGTCCGCACGGCAAATCGCGCTCGCGAGGAGCGCAGAAGTAGATCGTGACCGGTTCGGGACCGATTTGCCGTGCGGACGCAGGGTTTGCTCCGTACTGTGAGACGCGGGAGGGGACCGCATGACGACGGACGACGAGCACGTGGCGGTGCACACGTTGCAGGACGGGCAGCTCATCCATGCGTATGACTGCGAGCTGACTGCGATCTCGTATGCCTGCTCCATTGACAGGGTTGAGCAGTTTCGCACCGAGGGCGACCCTGGCTGGCTCGAGTTTCCGCTGCCGACGGGAGACGTCGTCTACGACCCGCCGTCCGGCTGGTGGGTGGTGCTGGGCGACCGAGTTGTGCCCGCGGACAGCCAGGCTCAGCAGCACGCCGACGGGCCGGTCACCTTTGACGAGTTCGTCGCGATCGCGACGGATGGCGCGAGTCCTTGGACGCCCTCGCCACTTGGTATGCCGTGGGAGCTCGCGACAGGTCTCGCTGCGCTGGCAACCATCGCGGTCGCCTCGATTCGGTTCTGGCGGCGCAGCCGGCGTGAGGAACTGCGGTCATCCGCCGCGTAGACTGAATCAACCGGCGTGTTGCCGCCTGACCTCAGATTGACCCTGATACGCGCGCGCAGGTATGATTGATCCTCGTTGTGCGTTCCACGTGGACCGGTGCTTCCCACTCGCCGCCGCAGGACCCGCCGACCGAACCTCGCGGTGACTCGTCACCGCTCACACTTCAGGATAGATAAGGCTTTACAGTGCGCACGTTTACTCCCAAGCCGGGTGACGTCACCAAGAACTGGTACGTCATTGACGCTACTGACGTGGTCCTCGGTCGCCTGGCCTCGCAGGCCGCTACGCTGCTTCGCGGCAAGCACAAGGCGACGTTTGCCCCCCACGTCGACTCCGGTGACTTCGTCATCGTCATCAACGCAGAGAAGGTCGCTCTCACGGGCAACAAGGCCGCTGACAAGATGGTCTACCGCCACTCGGGCTTCCCGGGCGGTCTGCGTGCCGTCCCCATCGGTGAGCTGCTCGAGAAGAACCCCACGCGCGTCATCGAGAACGCCGTCAAGGGCATGCTTCCCAAGAACAAGCTTGCCGCCCAGCAGCTGACCAAGCTCAAGGTCTACGCCGGCCCGGAGCACCCCCACGCCGCGCAGCAGCCGCAGGCGTTCGAGATCTCGCAGGTCGCGCAGTAGGCGCGCAGGAACAAGGATTGATTGACGTGGCAGATGTGATTGACGTCGTCGAAGACGACACCCCCACCGAGTACACCACTGAGACCGCGCCCGTTCGCGGCAAGGGTGCCTCCAACGTCGCCCCCGGCGCCGGCCTTGGTCGTCGCAAGGAGGCCGTGGCCCGCGTGCGCCTGGTTCCCGGAACCGGCAAGTGGACCATCAACGGTCGCGACCTCGAGACCTACTTCCCCAACAAGGTGCACCAGCAGCTCGTGAACTCCCCGTTCGCGCTGCTCGACATCGAGGGCAAGTTCGACGTTCACGCCCGCATCAAGGGTGGCGGCGTCTCCGGTCAGGCCGGCGCGCTGCGCCTTGGCGTCGCCCGTGCCCTCAACGAGATCGACACCGAGGCGAACCGTGGTGCCCTCAAGAAGGCTGGCTTCCTGACCCGCGACGCTCGCGTCGTCGAGCGCAAGAAGGCCGGTCTCAAGAAGGCACGTCGCGCTCCTCAGTACTCGAAGCGCTAGTCTCACGCGCATGGCGCGTTTGTTCGGCACGGATGGAGTCCGTGGCGTTGCGAACCGAGACATCACCGCAGAGCTTGCGGTGGATCTCGCCGTAGCGGCCGCTCACGTCCTTGCCGAACGCGGCGAGTTTTCCGGGCATCGCCCCCGGGCAGTCATCGGCCGCGACACCCGCATCTCAGGTCAATTCCTGAGCGCGGCTGTCGCGGCCGGACTTGCATCTGCAGGTGTCGACGTCCTCGACGTCGGCGTCCTGCCCACCCCAGGCATCGCCTACCTCACGGCAAGCACAGAAGCCGACCTGGGCGTCGTCCTGTCTGCCTCCCACAACCCCGCGCCAGACAACGGCATCAAGTTCTTCGCCCGCGGCGGCCACAAACTGGACGACGCTGTCGAAGAGGCCATCGAATCTCGCCTTGGTGAGCCGTGGGATCGCCCGACGGGCGCAGACGTGGGCTCGATCCTCGACGCCTCCCACCTCGCGAGCGAATACGTCGAGCACGTGGTAGCCGCCGTCTCTTCTTTCGCCGGCATCGACCGCCCCCTGGCAGGGGTGAGCGTGGTGGTGGATGCGGGTCATGGCGCGGCGAGCGTCGTGGGACCGCAGGCCCTGCGTGACGCGGGCGCGATCGTCCACGCGATCAACATCGAGCCCAACGGCCTCAACATCAACGACGGCGTGGGCTCCACTCACCTTGACGGCCTGCGCGCCGCGGTGATCGAGCAGGAGGCAGACCTTGGCGTCGCCTACGACGGCGACGCGGACCGCTGCCTCGCGGTGGACCACCAAGGCAACGTCGTCAACGGCGACCAGATCATGGGTCTGCTTGCGCTCGCGATGCAGCGGAGCGGCTCGCTGTACCACGACACCCTCGTGGCGACCGTGATGAGCAACCTAGGCTTGCACCGCGCCATGCGCGCTGCCGGCATTACGATCATCGAGTCCGCGGTGGGCGACCGCTACGTGCTCGAGGCGATGCGCGAAGGCGGCTACACGCTCGGCGGCGAGCAGTCCGGCCACATCATTCTCACCGACTACGCAACCACAGGGGATGGCGTCCTCACCTCGCTGGTGCTCACCTCCCAAGTGGCCGTTGCGGGATCCCTCGCCGCGCTGTGCGCAGGCATCGAATCGCTCCCGCAGGTGCTCGTCAACGTCCCCAACTGCGACCGCTCTCGCGTCCACAGCGACTCCGTGCTCGGCGAGGCCGTCGCCAAAGCGAGGGCAGAACTGGGTGACGGTGGCCGCGTGCTGCTCCGCCCGTCGGGCACCGAACCCCTGGTGCGCGTCATGGTCGAGGCGACCACGATGGAGGACGCCCAGCGGCACGCCGACCAGCTGGCTCAGGTGGTGCGAGAGCGGCTCAGCCTCGCATGAGCGCCTGGGACTGGGTTGTCCACTTCAGCTCCAACATCGAAGAGATGGTGCTGAGCGCGACAGAGTCTGCCTGGATCTACCTGTGGATCTTCCTGCTGTCCACAATCGACGGCATCTTTCCTGTGGTGCCGTCGGAGTCCGTCGTGATCGCAGCCTCGGCCGCATGGAAGACCGCGGGCACCCCACTGCTGCCGTTCATCTGGATCGCTGCAGCGGCGGGCGCCTGGTGCGGCGACCAGATCGCCTATCAAGTGGGCACCAAGATCCACTTGCGCTCGTTCCGCATGTTCCGCTCGCCCAAGGGACAGCGCACGCTCGACTGGGCCGACCACGCGCTGCATCACCGCGGCGCAGCGATCATCATCGCTGCTCGCTTCATTCCCTTCGGCCGCGTCGCCGTGAACCTCACCGCCGGTTCGCTGAACTTCCCTCGTCGCGCGTTCATGGTCTTCGACGCGATAGCCGCCGTCATCTGGGCGAGCTACGCGATGGCGATCGGCATCTGGGCCGCCTCGCTCATCGACAACCTGCTGCTGTCGATCGTCGTTGGCGTTGTTGGCGGCATCGCGCTCGGTTGGCTCATCGATCGCATCCTCGCGAAGCTCGGCGTGAGCGTCCCAGAGGACGACGAGCCTGGGCCCCAAGCCGCGCAGTCCGGGGACTAGCCCGGCTTAGACTCGCGGCATGGCCGATGAACTGACCGGCACCGATGCCGTGGTCTCCTGGGAGACCGCCCGCGAGGCGAACCTCGCTAACTGGAACGATCGCGTCGAGATCCACACCAGCGGCGGCTATGACCTCGATTCCTACCGCCGCGACCCCGCGCATCTTTCGCAGGTGGTGCGGGTGGACCTTGAGGCCCTGCGCCGCTTTCTGCCCGACGCTGTGGCAGGTCTCGACGTCTGTCACCTGCAGTGCCACATCGGCACCGACACGGTCTCGTTGGCGCGAGCCGGGGCCCGCGTGGTGGGGGTGGACTTCTCGCGGCCTGCGCTCGACGCGGCGGCCGCGCTCGCGGCGGACATCGGCGTCGAGGCGGAGTGGGTGCACACGGACGTCCTTGACGCTCGCGCCGCGGTGACCGAGCAGCTTGGCGCGGATCGCACCTTCGACCTCGTCTACACGAGCATCGGCACTGTCGGCTGGCTCAAGGACCTGGACCGCTGGGCGGCGCAGATTGAGGGGCTGTTGCGGCCGGGCGGCCTGTTCTACATCCGCGACGGCCACCCCGCGATGTATGGCCTCGACGAGAACCGCGAAGAGCTCGTGACCGTCTATCGGTACTTCGACACGGGCGAGGCCCAGGTGTGGGACGAGGAAGAGACGTACGCGGGAGAGGGCAAGCTCACCAACACCCGCACCTACGAGTTCCCGCACCCGTTCCGCGAGCTCCTTCCTGCGGTGCTCGGCGCGGGCCTTGAGATCATCGGCTTCGACGAGGGCAAGACTCTGCCGTGGCGGTTCTCTGAGTTCATGGTGGAGGGCGAAGACGGCGACTTCGAGCTTCCCGCACATCAGCGCGAGTTGATTCCGCTGACATTTACGCTCGTCGCGCGCAAGCGCTGAAGGGCCGACGCCCGAGCCGTTTCGCCTTTGGTTCTAGCGACAGGCGCCTCCAGGGCAAGGTGCTCTCGGTTTGCGACCGGGCCTGCGGATCCCTTGCTTTGACCCACGCGGGGCCAATATAAACAAACCGGCATGAACGCCGCGACGCGTCCAGCCGACGTCGCAAGAAACGCGGGATCGCTACTGGTTAGAGCAGGCCCCAGCCATTCGTCAGTGCCTTGAAGATCACGGGTTCCCGACCAGCTCAGACGAGACGCCAAAGGAGTTGCGTGTGCTGGCGCTGCGGGTGTTGGACGAGTCCGGCGGCGAGACCAACTGCGTCGACTAGCCGGTGACCTACAACTTCCTCAGCGACACCGACTCGATCGAGTGGTCCGCGCCCTTGCGCAGGATGATGTGGGCGCGAGAGCGCGTAGGCGCAATGTTGCGCACCAGGTTGGGAGCGTTGATCGTGTCCCAGATCTGTCCCGCGCGAGCCACCGCGGCTTCGTCGCTCAGCGACGCGTACGTGTGGAAGTAGGAGTCCGGGCGGGAGAACGCGGTGCGTCGCAGCTCGAGGAACCGCTCGATGTACCAGCGGCGCACATCCTCGGGGTCGGCGTCCACGTAGATCGACACATCGAAGTAGTCGCTTACCGCGTGACTGAAGCCGCCCTCCGTGCGCCGGTACGGAGGGGCGAGCACATTGAGACCTTCAATGATGAGAACGTCGGGTCGGCGCACAGTGATGACAGCGTCGGGCACGATGTCATAGGTGATGTGTGAATAGACGGGCGCGGTGACCTCGTCGGCGCCGGACTTCACTTCCCAGATGAAGGAGCGCAGGGCGCGCCGGTCGTAGGACTCGGGGAAGCCTTTGCGCTGGAGCAGCCCGCGTTCCTCGAGCACGGCATTGGGGTACAGGAAGCCGTCCGTGGTCACGAGCTCCACGCGCGGGGAGCCGGGCCAGCGCGCCATGAGTTCGCGCAGCACTCGCGCCGTCGTGGACTTTCCCACCGCTACCGAGCCGGCGATGCCGATGACGAAGGGCGTGCGCGACGCGCGCTCGCCAAGGAACTCGCTGGTCGCGTCGTGAAGACGCCCCGTGGCCTCTGAGTACAGATCGAGCAGTCGCGACAGCGGCCGGTAGATGGTGTCCACCTCGACCAGGTCGATGGGGTCGCCAAGGCCGCGAACGCGAGCGATGTCCTCTTCCGTGAGGGGCAGGGGCGTCGATGCGGCGAGCGCGGCCCACTGCTCGCGACCGAGCGTAAGGAACGGTGTCTGGGGTCGCTCGCTCACCGCACCATTGTGGCGCACCGCGCGCTGTGACCGGTGCCAGCAGGGTGTTCGCGCGCCGGGAACTAGACTGGACCGCATGTGCGGAATCGTCGGATACGTCGGGTCTGGCGCTGCCAGCGCACGTCCTGAGGGCGTGGTCATGGAAGGGCTGTCGCGGCTCGAGTATCGCGGATACGACTCCGCTGGCATCGCTGTGGTGACCGACAACGAGGAGCGCCTCGATGTCGCCAAGCGCGCGGGCAAGCTCGTGAACCTTGCGAAGGCGCTTGCGGACAACCCCCTGCGTGAGGGCACTGCCGCGATCGGTCACACGCGCTGGGCCACGCACGGCGCCCCCACGGACGCGAACGCACACCCGCACCTCGCCGCCGGTGGTCGCATCGCGATCATCCACAACGGCATCATCGAGAACTTCGCCACGCTGCGCGCCGAGCTCCAGGCAGAGGGCATCATCTTCCAGTCGGAGACGGACACCGAGGTGGCGGGCCACCTGCTCGCTCGCGAGGTGGAAAACGGCAAGAGCCTGACCGACGCTATGCGAACCATCGTGCGCAGGCTTGAGGGCGCCTTCACTCTCCTTGCGGTCGACGCACGCGAGCCGCACGTCGTCGTGGGAGCCCGCCGCAACAGCCCGCTCGTGGTGGGCCTTGGCGAAGGGGAGAACTTCCTCGCGAGTGACGTCGTGGCGTTCATCGCGCACACGCGCGAGGCGCTCGAGCTGGGCCAGGACGAAGTTGTGGAGATCACCCCGGACGCGGTGGTGGTCACTGACGCGAACGGCGATGTCGTGGAGCGCGAGCCGTATCACGTGGACTGGGATGCGGAGGCTGCGCAGAAGGGCGGCTTCGCGACCTTCATGGAGAAGGAGATCTTCGAGGAGCCCGCGGCCGTCGCTGACACCCTCCGCGGTCGCATCGACGAGCGCGGCAAGCTGCATCTCGATGCGGGCATGATCGACGACTCCGTGCTCAACGCCGTCGACAAGATCGTCATCATCGCGTGCGGCACCGCGGCCTACGCCGGCATGGTGGCCAAGTACGCGATCGAGCACTGGACCCGCATTCCCGTCGAGGTGGAGCTCGCCCACGAGTTCCGTTACCGCGACCCCGTCGTCAACATCCGCACGCTGGTCGTGGCCATCAGCCAGTCCGGCGAGACGATGGACACGATCATGGCGGTGCGCCACGCCCAGCAGCAGGGCGCCAACGTGGTCGCTATCGTCAACGCCCAGGGCTCGACGATCGCCCGCGAGGCAGATGCCGTTCTCTACACTCGCGCCGGGCCCGAGATCGCGGTTGCCTCGACCAAGGCCTTCGTCGCGCAGATCACCGCGTCGTACCTGCTTGGCATCTACCTCGCGGAACTGCGCGGCAACAAGTTCCCTGATGAGATTGCCGCGCTGCTCGCGCACCTCGACGACATCCCGGCGAAGATTCAGTGGATCATCGACTCGTCGGAGACCGTGCGCGCGGTGGCGAAGAGCCTCGCCAATGAGCGCACCGTGCTGTTCCTTGGCCGCCACGTGGGCTACCCCATCGCCATGGAGGGCGCGCTCAAGCTCAAGGAGCTTGCGTACATCCACGCGGAGGGCTTCGCCGCAGGTGAACTCAAGCATGGCCCCATCGCGCTCGTCGAAGAGGGACAGCCGGTGGTGATCGTGCTGCCAAGCCCGCGCGGACGAGAGTCGCTGCACTCCAAGGTCGTGAGCAACGTCCAGGAGGTTCGTGCTCGCGGCGCCCGCACTTTCGTCATCGCGGAAGAGGGCGACACGGTTGCTGCGGAATATGCGGAGCAGGTCTTCTACGTCCCCAAGGCGCCGGTGCTCATGCAGCCGCTGCTCGCGGTGGTGCCGCTTCACCTGTTCGCTCTCGAGCTCGCGACGGCCAAGGGCCACGACGTGGACCAGCCGCGCAATCTCGCCAAGTCTGTGACGGTGGAATAGCCAGTGGCGATCCTCGGGCTCGGCATCGACGTAGTGGCCATCAGCCGCTTCGAAGAGGCGACCGAACGCTCTCCGGGCTTCATCGAGCGCGTCTTCACCGAGTCGGAGCGCGACCGCTCGGTCGCGAGCCTTGCCGCCCGCTGGGCCGCCAAGGAGGCGCTAGCGAAAGCGCTCGGAAGCCCTGGCGGGCTCGTGTGGCACGACGCAGAAGTGGTGAGCGAAGCGTCGGGCCGCCCCACACTGGTGGTGAGGGGAACTGTCGCCGCCCGGGCCGCGGAACTGGGGATCACCTCGTTCCATCTATCGCTATCGCACGACGCGGGGATCGCCTCCGCGGTCGTGATTGGGGAGGGGCCATGAGCCGCCTAGCGGTTCGCATTGACTACAGCGCGATCACCGACAACGTGGTGACGCTCAAGAAGCGCGCCCCGGGTGCGGCGCTCATGGCCGTCGTGAAGTCGGATGCCTACGGTCACGGGCTCGTGGAGGCCGCCAAGGCCGCGCGAGCAGGCGGTGCCGAGTGGCTCGGCGTCGCCCAGCCCGATGAGGCGATCGAGCTGCGCATCGCGGGCGACACCGGCCCCATCCTCACGTGGCTCTACGGCGTGGAGGTTCCTGCTCAGGAGCTCATTGCCGCGAATGTCGACCTGTCCGTCTCATCGCCGGATGTGCTTGGCGTGATCGTCTCCGCCGCTCGCGAGAACCGCTCCGTGGCGCGCATCCACCTGTGCGTCGACACGGGGCTTGGGCGCGAGGGCTGCTCGCCCGCGGCGCTCGACGGACTCATGGGACTCATTGCCGCGGCGCAGCGAGAGGGGCTCGTGAAGCTCGTGGGCATCTGGTCGCACTTCGCGTGGGCGGATCAGCCGGGCCATGCGACCATCGAGGCGCAGGCGGAGGTGTTCCGCTCTGCTGCGGTGCGACTCGAGGAGCACGGTCTCGAGGTGGAGGTGCGCCACATCGCGAACTCCGCTGCGACGCTCACCCGCCCGGACCTGCACTTCGATTTGGTGCGCCCCGGCATCGCCGTGTATGGCCTCCCTCCCGTCGAGGACCCTGACGGCAACGACTGGGGACTGCGTCCCGCGATGTCCGTCACCTCTGAACTGGTGCTCGTGAAGGACGTTCCTGCGGGTCAGGGCGTGAGTTACGGCCACGAGTACGTCACCCCCATTCCCACGACCCTTGGACTTGTCGCGGCGGGCTATGGCGACGGCATCATCCGCGCCGCGGGCAACTCCGCCGAGGTGGAGATCCGCGGCCGCCGCTACACCATCGCGGGTCGCGTGTGCATGGATCAGTTCGTCGTGGACCTTGGCCCCGTCACCGAATGCGTGGTGGGAGACACGGTCACGCTCATCGGTCCAGGTGGCCCCTCCGCCCGGGATTGGGCCGACGCTGTGGGAACCATTGACTACGAGGTGATCTGCCGCTTTGGCGGGCTGAGGCCAAAGGTGTCAGCGTGAGCATTGTGGTGAGGGACGCGGAGGCGATGCGCGCCTTCGCGAAGGACGTGGTGGCTCCGGTTGTGCGGCCCGGCGATCTGCTGCTCTTGAGCGGCGACCTGGGCGCGGGCAAGACGACGTTCACGCAGGGGCTTGGCGAGGCGCTTGGCGTGCGCGGGCCCGTCGCGAGCCCCACATTCATCATCGCCCGCACGCATCCCAGCCTCGTTGACGGCCCTGCGCTGATCCATGTGGACGCGTACCGCCTTGGCTCGTTGGCGGAACTTGACGACCTTGACCTCGATGCGACTCTTGAGGACTCCGTGACCGTCGTGGAGTGGGGAGAGGACAAGGCGGAGGCGCTCGCGGACGATCGCCTGCTCATCCGCATCGAGCGAGAGCGCGGCGGAGACTTCGATCCTGAGAATCCTGACGGCGGCGACCGCATCGTGACGCTCATCGGCCACGGTGAGCGCTGGGCCGGCATTGACCTTGGCGAGGCCGCGGAGGTGGCGCAGTGATCCTCACCATCGACACCTCGGGAGCGATCTTGGTCGCGGCCGTCGAGGGCGCGACCGTCATCTCCGAGCGCACCGAGTTCGCCCCGCGCGGCCACGCCGAGCTGCTTGCCGGCATGGTCAAGGAGGTGCTCGACGACGCGCGCGAGCGTCCCGAGCGCATTGTGGTGGGCACCGGGCCCGCCACCTTCACGGGGCTGCGCGTGGGCCTCGTCACCGCTCGCACCCTTGGCTTTGCATGGGGCGTGCCCGTCGAGGGAGTGTGCTCTCTCGACGCGATCGGCGCCGTCCACGGCACATGCACCGTCGTGACGGACGCTCGGCGCAGAGAGGTCTACTGGGCCCGCTACGAAGACGGGCTGCGCGTGGACGGCCCCGCCGTGTGCGCTCCCGCCGACGTCCCCGTCGCCGGCGACGTGTTCGGCCGCGGGGGACCGCTCTACCCTGACGTCTTCGCGAACGCGACCGCCGCCGACCCCACCCCGCTGGGACTGGTGAAGGCGGCGGAAGCCGCGAGAGCGTCGGGCAGTGACATGGCAACTGAGCCGCTGTACCTCAGGCGACCCGACGTGCATGGGGTGCCGGGAGCGTGATCACGCTGCGGGACCTCACCGAGGCGGACCTGACGTGGGTTGCCGAACGTGAGGTGGAGATCTTTGGCCCGGCCGCATGGTCCGAGTCGCTCATTCGCGACGACTGGGCGTACGGCGGGAAGCGCTACAGGGGCGCGGAGCTTGACGGTGAACTCGTGGGGTACGCGGTCTACGGCTTCGACGGCGACGCGTTCAACCTCATGAACATCGCCGTGGTGCCACGTGCGCGACGTGCCGGCGTTGGCCGGGCGCTCATGGAGGACTTCCTTGCGGAGGCGGCGGCCGTGGGTGCTCCCGATGCGTGGCTCGAGGTGTCCGTCGAGAACCCCGCGGCGCTGGCGCTGTACCGGGCGTACGGGTTCGAGGACGTGCGGATCCGCCCGCGCTACTACCAGCCGGAGGACCACGACGCCCTGGTCATGCGCCGCCGCATGCCCCCGCCACGCCCTGCGTCCGCACGGCAAATCGCGGAGGTGGAGGGTTCGTGAACGTGAAGGTCCAGGTGTACCGCTGGCCGGCATCGCGCCGCGCGGATTTGCCGTGCGGACGCAGGGGCTCGTGGGTGTGGATGACGAATAGGGTTGGCTGATGCTGGTACTGGGAATCGAATCGACGTGCGACGAGACGGGTGTGGCGCTCGTGCGCGGCACGGAGCTCATCGCTGACGTCACCGCGTCGTCGATGGACGAGCACGCCCGCTTTGGCGGCATCGTGCCGGAGGTGGCCTCTCGAGCGCACCTCGAGGCGTTCGTTCCCACGCTCGAGGAGGCGCTGTCGCGTTCCGAGGTGGCGCTGGGCGACGTGGACGCGATCGCCGTCGCGTCCGGCCCCGGACTGGTGGGCTCGCTCACCGTTGGCGTCTCCGCAGCCAAGGCGCTGTCCCTCGCGCTGAACAAGCCGCTCTACGGCGTGAATCACGTGATCGGCCACGCCGTCGTCGATGAGTTGGTGCACGGCGAGTTCCCCGACCGCACCATGGCGCTCGTCGTAAGCGGCGGCCACACCTCGCTGCTGCTCATCGACGACATCGCCACGGGAGTCACGGAGCTCGGCCACACCCTCGACGACGCCGCGGGCGAGGCGTTCGACAAGGTGGGTCGCCTGTTGGGCCTGCCGTACCCCGGGGGCCCGCACATCGACCGTCTCGCTCGCGAAGGCGACCCCGAGTCGATCCGCTTCCCGCGCGCCCTCACCGCCCCAAAGGATCAGGCCAAGCACGCCTACGACTTCTCCTTCAGTGGCCTCAAGACCGCGGTCGCCCGCTGGGTGGAGAACTGCCGCGACAGCGGTCGAGAGGTGCCGGTGGCCGACGTTGCGGCAAGTTTCGCAGCCGCCGTCGCCGACGTGCTGGTCGCCAAGACCCTTCACGCGTGCCAGGAGCACGGGGTCGAGACGCTCGTGATCGGCGGAGGATTCAGTGCCAACTCGCAGCTGCGAGAGCTTGCGCAGGCGCGTGGAGAGGCCGCAGGAATCGATGTGCGCATCCCGCCCATCCGCTACTGCACGGACAACGGCGCGATGATCGCTGCGCTGGGATCCGCCCTGGTGCGCCGCGATGTGCGCCCGTCCCCGCTGAACCTGGGGGTGGACTCTTCCATGCCATTGGGTACCGTGTTCGCATGAAAGGCGCCGTTGCCGTGGGGTTGGTCATTCTCCTGGCGGCAGTGGGCGCGGGCTGGTACGTGATGTCCCTCGTCGAGGACGCACCCACCCCAAACCCAGGCGTCAGCGATCCGGCGAGCACAGCGTCGGGCACCGCGAGCCCCTCCCCAAGCCCCACCCCGGACGCGTGGGAGGAAGCGCTCGAGCTTGCTGCCTCGCTGTCGGTTGAGCAGGCCGCGGGAAGCGTCATCATGCCGGACATCTCCAGCGATGGACCCCAGGCCGCGGCGAAGCTCGTGAAGTCGCGGCACCTTGCCGGCGTGCTCATCATGGGCGGCGCGGTGAACAGCGAAGCGGACGTCAAAGCGCTCACCGAGGCGCTTGCTCAAGCGGACCCTGACCGCGGCTGGCCCATCATGATCGCGACGGACCAAGAGGGCGGGATCGTGCAGCGCCTGCAGCCGGTGCTCGGCTACACGAGCGCTTTCATGGCCGCGGGCGCCAACGGCGACGAACAGCAGATTCGCGACTATTACGCGGGCCTCGGCGCCGAGATGGCCGAGCTGGGCTTCACGATGGACATGGCGCCGGTCGCCGACGTCACGCTCGGCACCAAAGACCCCACCATTCGCACGCGCGCGGCAAGTTCGCGGCCCGACGCTGTGGCCAAGGTCGTCGGGGCCGCGTGGCAGGGTCTTGCGGCCGGGGGAGTGACGCCCGTGATCAAGCACTTCCCCGGGCACGGGTCAGTGACGCAGGATTCGCACCGGGTGCTTCCCGTCCAGAAGAAGTCCATCGGCAAGCTCGAGCAGTCCGACCTGCTGCCCTTCGCGACGGCGGTCCGCGAGGGCGCGCCCGCGGTGATGATGGGCCACATCCAGGTCAGCAAGTGGGGCAAGGCGCCCGCCTCCGTGAACCCCAAGGCGTACAAGTACCTGCGCGAGGAGTTGGGCTTCGAGGGGCTTGCGGTGACGGATGCCATGAACATGAAGGCGATCACCGACCGCTACGGCCCCGGCAAGGCGGCCGCGACCGCGGTGAAGGCTGGCGCGGACCTGGTGGTGATGCCCGCGAATCTCGACAAGGCGATCGACGGGATCGTGAATGCTGTGGAGAAGGGCACGCTGAAGCGAGAGCGGCTCAATGAGGCGGCAGCGCGGGTCATCATCACGGCGAGGGCTCAGGCGCAGACCGCGCCGTCGGGGACGTCCCGCACTGCTCAGTTCGTGGAGGGATCGATCGTGGTCGCCGCCAAGAACTGCGAGGCGCTCATCGGCAAGCAGGTCACGATCAAGGGCGGCACCTCCGGTCAGCGCGAGACGCTCGAGAGGGCCTTCGCGGATCGCGGAGTCGAGGTCGGCAGCGGGGGCACGGCGATCCTGCTCGTCGAGGGCGATCGCGGTCATGGCACGGCCGACGTGGTGGTCGCGACGGGAGGTCCCTGGGGCCTTCCCAACTCGAAGGCGCAGACCTACGTGGCGACGTGGGGCGCCGGGGGTGCGCAGCTCAGGGCGCTCGCGGCCGTGCTGTCTGGCGATGTCGCGCCGCGCGGCACCTGGCCCGTCTCTGTGAAGCTGCCCTACGGCACCTGCAACTAGCAGTACCGTTCTGGTCGTGGCGTCCTACTTCGCGGGCCTTGGCCTGATGCTGTCGCTCATCGTCGCGATCGGCGCGCAGAACCTGTTCGTGCTGCGCCAAGGGCTGCGCCGTGAGCACGTGGCGCTCGTGGTCGCGATCTGTGCGGTATCCGACGCCGCGCTCACCATCGCGGGAGTCGCGGGCATGGGAGCGATCGTCAGCTCCAACCCGGCCCTGGTCACGGGAGTGCGGTGGGCCGGCGCCGCGTTCCTTGTGGTCTATGGCCTCATGGCGGCGCGGCGCGCGTGGCGGCCCAAGGCACTGAAGTCCGACGCTGAGGCGGGTTCGGCGGCCAAGGCGAGTGCAGCGTCGGTCGCCTTGACGTGCCTTGCCCTCACCTATCTGAACCCGCACGTGTACCTCGACACGGTGTTCCTCATGGGCACTGTCGCGTCGAACCATGCGGCGCCGTGGGTATTCACGGTGGGGGCGATCACCGCGAGCGTGGTGTGGTTCACGGCGCTGGGCTACGGGGCCAGGGCGCTTGCGCCGGTGCTTGCCACGCCGCGAGCCTGGCGCATCCTCGACGCGATCATCGCGGTGGTGATGATCGTGCTTGCGGTGACTCTCGTGCTTGGCGTCTAGACCGGCGAGCAGATGAGGGCGCTGTGGCGCCCGGCGATGCGAGTGAGAATCACGGTTGCCGCGCCGTCGCCGGAGAGCTTGAGCTGTTTGCGCAGGCGAGCCGGGTCCACGTCGACGCCGCGCTTCTTGATCTCGACTGTGCCCACTCCGCGCGTCCTGAGCGCCGCTGCGAGCTTCTTGACGTCGAACGGCATGGACTCCTCGACTTCGAACCACCGCGCGAACGGGGTGGGGGTGGGGGAGTCCGCGGTCAGGTACGCGATCGTGGGATCGATCAGGCCGGCACCCAGCTCGTCTGCAAGGGTGCCCACGAGGCCGGCACGGATGACCGCGCCGTCCGGCTCTGCGAGGAACCGGCCCAACTCTCGCGGCTCCCCGCGATGCGTGTCCCCGGCCAGCTCGTTCGCCATGCCATGGGAGATGACGAGCGCGTTGTGTCCGATGCGGCTCGCGAGCGGACCGCACCACAGGCCCAGTTCCACCACATCGCCGCCGACGCTCACCCACTGCGCCTCCGCATCGGGAGGGAGCGCGTCATGCGGCATGCCGGGGCCGAGCTTGAGGCCCAGCGCGGGGAACGGGTCGCGCAGTTCGAGCAGTGCGTCAAGCGACGGCGAGTAGTCCTGGGGAGAGTGGCGGCGGCCGCGCTCAGTCCGCCTCGCCGGATCCGCGAAGACGCCGTCCACCTCCACGCCCCGCACGGTGGCGAGGCCGTCCGCGTGGACCACCACAGCGTCGGGCCAATGGCGCAGATTGTGATCGGCGAGCACAGCCGTCGCCTCGTCGACCTCGAACGCGACGACTCCCAGCCCCAGCGCGGCGAGTGCCATCGCGTCCGCGCCGAGCCCGCACGTGAGATCCGCAACGCGCGTCAAGCCTGCGTCGCGATACCTGGCGGCGTGCAGCGCCGCAACCTGCAGCCGCGTTGCCTGCTCCAAGCCCGCCTGACTGAACGCCATGCCCGGCGCGAACTCGCCGAACTTGGCCTTAGCGTCGGCCCGCAGTCGCGCCTGGGTGAGGGCGGCGGTGACCAGTTCCGCGGGCACGCCATCGGCGCGCAAAGACTGCCCGACGCTCAAAGCGGTTGTGGCGTCATAGTCACCAATAGCGTCGGCGAGGGCTCTGCAGTCTGCGCTCACGGCGAGGCGAGCGTCCGCGGCGTCCATGGGGCCATCGTTTCACGGGACGCGAACGCGGGGCGTCAGTGCCGCGACGTATTAGCACTCGCCCGGTGAGAGTGCTAGATTGGATTCGCTCCTCATGGAGCACGCGCGCCGGTCGCATGACCCCCGCGACGGCATCGCCGGGCGCCCCAGTTTTGTCAGCAACGAGTGGAAGGTGAGGTCCGCAGTGTCGGTCTCAATCAAGCCTCTTGAGGACAAGGTTGTGGTGAAGGCCGCTCAGGCCGAGACGACCACGGCTTCTGGCCTCGTGATCCCGGACACCGCCAAGGAGAAGCCCCAGGAGGGCGAGGTCGTGGCAGTCGGCCCGGGTCGCATCGACGACAACGGCAACCGCGTCCCGCTGGACGTCAAGGTTGGCGACAAGGTCATCTACAGCAAGTACGGCGGCACCGAGGTCAAGTACGCGGGCGAGGAGTACCTCATCCTCTCCGCGCGCGACCTGCTCGCCGTCGTTGGCTGAGCATTCTTAACGACGAGGGGCCCGCAGGCGATTGCCTGCGGGCCCCTCGTCGTTGTGTCGCCTAGCTGGCGCGCTTCAGGCGGCCAGCGAGAAGAGCGTGACGCTCGTCCTCGCTGAGGCCACCCCATACCCCGAAAGGCTCACGCGCTGTGAGCGAGCGCTCGCGGCACATGTCCAAGACGGGGCAGCGGGCACAGAACTTCTTGGCGGCTTCTGCCCTGCGGCGCCTTGCGGCTCCGCGCTCGCCCTCAGGGTGGAAGAACAGTTCCGGGTCTGCCTCTCTGCAGGCCCCTTCGTACTGCCACTCCCACTGGTCCTGGGTCGGTGCAGGCAATTTGGCCACCGTGTCCATAAAGCCCCCTTTTCGGGCCAGGTGGTCCGGGCTCCGTTGCCGTGGACCACATTGGTACATACACCGTAAAGCGGACGTTTCTCCAACGTCAAACCTCAACGTTGAGGGACCGTCTACACCCATTCCTACCGCGTCCCCGCCGGTCTGCCAACCCCCAATTTCTGGGGCTTATTCGGGACTGGACGGGCCTGTAGAATCGTGCAATGATGCCCGCCCCGAATGACCCTTTCGGCTTCACCGGACTCACCTACGACGACGTTCTCCTCCTTCCCGGCGAGAGCGATGTCATTCCCTCCGAGGTCGACACCACTACCCGTCTGACCCGTGAGCTGAACATCCACATCCCGCTGCTTTCCGCGGCGATGGACACCGTCACGGAGTCGCGGCTCGCCATTGCCCTGGCCCGTCTAGGCGGCATCGGCGTGCTGCACCGCAACCTGTCGATTCAGGACCAGGCGCACCAGGTGGAGATCGTCAAGCGATCCGAATCGGGCATGATCACGGACCCCGTCACGGTGGGGCCTGACGCGACGCTCGCCGAGCTCGACGCGCTGTGCGCCAAGTACCGCGTCTCCGGACTGCCGGTGGTCGACGACGACAACCGACTCGTTGGCATCATCACCAACCGTGACCTGCGCTTTGTGAACCCCAATGAGTTCGCCACGCGCCGCGTTGCCGAGCAGATGACGCCCATGCCGCTCATCACCGGGCACGAGGGCATCTCCAACGCCGACGCCTCAGAGCTGCTTGCCAAGAACCGCGTCGAGAAGCTTCCCCTCGTCGACGACGACGGGCGCCTCACGGGACTCATCACCGTCAAGGACTTCGTCAAGACGGAGAAGTATCCGCTCGCGTCGAAGGACGCGGAGGGTCGCCTGCTGGTCGCCGCCGCCGTTGGCTTCTACGGCGACGCCTGGGAGCGCGCGACGGCGCTCGTCGAGGCGGAGGTTGACGTGCTCGTTGTCGACACCGCCCACGGCCACGCTCGCGCAATGATCGACATGATCCGCCGCCTCAAGACCGATCCCGCCACCCGCCACGTCCAGGTGATCGGCGGCAATGTCGCGACCCGTGATGGAGCGGCCGCCCTCGTTGAGGCAGGCGTTGACGCCGTGAAGGTTGGCGTTGGCCCTGGTTCGATCTGCACCACGCGAGTGGTCGCCGGCGTTGGCGTCCCACAGATCACGGCCGTCTACGAGGCCGCAGTCGCGGCCACTCCCCAGGGCGTGCCCGTGATTGCCGATGGTGGCCTGCAGTACTCCGGAGACATCGCCAAGGCGCTCGTCGCGGGTGCGTCCTCCGTGATGCTCGGCTCGCTGTTCGCGGGCTGCGAGGAGACCCCTGGAGACCTGGTGCTGGTCAACGGCAAGCAGTTCAAGAGCTACCGCGGCATGGGTTCGCTTGGCGCGATGGCCTCTCGCGGTCGCGTCTCCTACTCCAAGGACCGCTACTTCCAGGCCGACGCTCCGAGCGACGACGACCTCATCCCCGAAGGCATCGAGGGCCGCGTTCCCTACAAGGGCCCACTGTCCTCCGTGGTGCGCCAGCTCGTTGGCGGCCTTGGCCAGTCGATGTTCTATGTGGGCGCTCGCTCCATTGAGGAGCTGCAGGCCAAGGGTCAGTTCGTGCGCATCACGCCGGCGGGACTCAAGGAGTCCCACCCGCATGACGTGCAGATCACGGTCGAGGCCCCCAACTACTCCGGCCGCAACTGACCCACCCGCCTCGCCGGTTTAGGCAACTCACATGCACTCCGCGGGGTGGGCGCGGCCCGTTTAGGCAACCCAGTTGCACCTCAGACCTTGGTGAAACACGGAACTGGATCTCCGGGCGCATGGGATCTCGAAGTGCACGTGACGTGCCTAAACCGCGGTCGAAGGCGCCTTGAAGTGCAAGTAACGTGCCTAAACCGGGATGGTGGGTTACGGGTAGAGGCCGCGCAGGCGGTGGGCTTCCGTGACTCGCTGCACCGCAAGCACAGTGGCCGCCTCGCGGTAGGTCAGCCCGCGATCGCCAGCAAAGGCGACGACGTCCCTCCACGCCTTGGTCATGCGCTCTTTGAGGCGAGAGTTGACCTCCGCCTCTCGCCACTGGAACGCCATGTTCGCCTGCACCCACTCGAAGTAGGAGACGATCACACCGCCGGAGTTCGCGAGGATGTCCGGCACCATGGTGATGCCACGGTCGTTGAGAATTGCGTCCGCCGCCTTGGTGGTGGGGCCGTTTGCGCCCTCGACCACGATGCGCGCCTTGACGTCGTGGGCGTTCTCGGCGGTCAGGACTCCCTCAAGAGCCGCCGGCACGAGCACGTCGACATCGAGCGTGAGCAGGTCCGCACCGGGAATGGGCTCCGCGCCGTCGAAGCCGATGACCGAGCCCGTCGTGTCGACGTGACGGCACAAGGCGTTGATGTCGATACCGTTCGGGTTGTAGATCGCCCCATCGATATCCGAGACTGCGCGAACGGCGACCCCAGCGTCGGCCAGGAAACGGGCCGCGTCCCGGCCCACTTTGCCGAAGCCCTGAACCGCGGCGCTCGCGGTCGAGGTCGATAGGCCCTCGGCCTCCATGGCGAGGATCGCGATGTGGGCGACGCCGCGTGAGGTCGCGGCGGCGCGGCCCAGCGAGCCGCCAAGGCTCACGGGCTTGCCCGTGACGACGCCGGGAACGGTGTGGCCCACCGCCGTCGAGTAGGTGTCCATCATCCACGCCATGGTCTGCTCATTGGTGCCCATGTCGGGTGCTGGGATGTCCACCTCGGGGCCGATGATCGGCAGGATCTCCGAGGTGTAGCGCCGCGTGACGCGCTCCAACTCAATCTGCGAGTGTGCGCGCGGGTCAATGGCGACACCGCCCTTCGCGCCGCCGTAGGGAACGTCGACGAGCGCGCACTTCCACGTCATCCACATGGCGAGCGCGCGCACCTCGTCGAGGTCCACGTGCGGAGAGAAGCGCAGTCCGCCTTTGGCGGGACCGCGGGAGAAGTTGTGCTGGACTCGGTAGCCGAGGTAGACGGCGGTGCTGCCGTCCTCTCGGCGCAGCGGGATGCTGACCGCCATCTCGCGGCGTGGCGAGCCCAGCATCTGGTGAGTGCCGTCGTCGTAGCCAAGGTGCTCGACGGCAGCGGCAAGTTGCGCGTGTGCATCGGCGAGGGGACCCTCACCGACTGAAGGTGACCACGTCATTGTGACCTCTTTCGACCCTAACGAATCTACTCCAGGTCGAGCACTGCAAATGCACGCACGGGGAAGGTCCCGAAGCCCTCGATGGCGGGCGGAGCGGCGGTGAAGGTGGCCCCCGATGCGGGCAGCTCCTCAAGCCGCGTCAAGTGCTCCACGACATGCACGCCGGCAGCAAGAAAACCGGTGTGAGCAGGGCGTTCACCGCCTGACTCGGTGTCGTCGATGTTGAGCGAGTCGATGCCCACGAGCGCCGCCCCAGCCTCAATCAGCGCCGGCACCGCGTCGCGGTCGAGGAAGGGCGCGCCCACGCCGTATTGCGGTGTTCCAAAGTGCCGGTCCCATCCCGTGTGGATCAGCACGGCCGCGCCGCGCACATCGCGATCGGCGAAGGCCAGCGGTCCGATTCCGCGACGGGCGGGGGTCCACGCATCCGCCAGGTGAAAGACCTCGGCGCGAAGGCCCACGAGCGTCGACAGGTCCAGTCCCGCCAGGTCTGTGCTGCCTTCGTAGCGATGCCACGGCGAGTCGAGATACGTCCCGGTGTTGCCCAGCAGGGTGATGGTGTCCATCGCGAACTCGGTGCCTGGCGCGTAGCGCAGTCGCGAGTCTTCGCGCGTCAGGTATGGCGAGATCGTGGGTTCCGGCAGTCCCGGGTAGGTGACGAGGCCGTCACGAATGACGTGGGACAGGTCCACCACGCGCCGGCCCGACGCTGTGCCCGGCTCCGCGGCAGCGGTCGCCACCCCACGGCTTCCCTTGTGGGGCTCGTTGACGATGTCGAAGCGGGTGAAGTCCACGGAGCCGACGACGGCCAGTCCCAAGTGCCGCACCAGGAGTGCCGCGACCTCGTCGCGCGTGACATCCGCGTGTGGCACGTCCAGCCGGAAGCCCTCACCCTCCAGCCGCCCGCCGTTGGCGAACGCGATGTGGAAGTCGAGGTGCGCCCGGTATTCGGTCATGCAGGGACTACCGCGTGGCAGATGGGCCATTCGGGGCTGGGGAAGTCGTCGGTCACGCCGCGGCTCTTGAGCCAACTGGTGAACTCCGTGGCCCACACGCGATGCGCCTCGACTTGCTGATCGTGGAGGTCGGCGAGTTCGACGGTCGCCAGGGTGGGGTAGCGGCCGGCGATCGCGTGCACCAGATCCAGGGTCGCGAGCACGTCGGCGTCCGCGGCGTGCAGTTCATCAGCCACCACGGTCACGCCATAGGTGCCGCACATGTCGATGAGCTTGCGCTTGCCGCGGCGCCACCGGTCAAGGTGACGGTCGAGCACCAGCGGGTCCACCACGGGACGCACTCCACTGGGCAGGCGCTCGGCGAGCGTCGGCAGCCCGTGCCGCGCAAGTTCGGACTCGAGGATCGTGAGGTCGTACTGGACGTTGAAGCCCACTACGGGAATCCCGGCGCTGAGCGCTCCGGCGAGGATACTCGCGATCTCAGCCAGAGCGTCGGCCGGCTGCATGCCATCCATCTGGGCCATCGCTGTGGTGATGCCGTGCACTTCGGTGGCGCGCTCGGGAATGGGGACGCCAGGATCAATGAGCCACGTGCGCTGCGAGATCTCGCTTCCCGTGCGCGTGATGAGAGCGGCCGTGACGATGCGATCGTGCAGGGGCGAGACGCCCGTCGTTTCGGTGTCAAAGCCCACCATGGGTCCGTCTAGCCAACTCATGCTCCAAGGGTGGCACGAGCCACTGACACGGGCGCGGTGCCGCGCCAATCTGGGGACAACCAGCCCGACGCTGGGGCCGGCCACGCGTCCCCGGTAGGCTGGGCAGGTGAGCAACGA
>ENA-UOVV01001203-UOVV01001203.1-compost-metagenome-genome-assembly--contig:-NODE-1203-length-21336-cov-13.542550_pt1 | contig 21336 bp, 20 predicted proteins | sample MGYA00238155_ERZ761577 | MGnify/ENA primary metagenome ERZ761577 (study PRJEB28898, sample SAMN06268775) | compost metagenome | isolation source: Emeryville, CA | place: USA:Emeryville, CA | collected...
CACCCGGATCTGGGACAGCTCGTCCGCGGGGAAGGTTCGCGGGCGGCCGCCGTCGTCGGACTACCCGAAGCGACCCGAGATGTAGTCCTCGGTGGCCTGCTGGCTCGGGTTGGAGAACATCGTCGCGGTGTCGTCGATCTCGACGAGCCGGCCCGGCTCGCCTGCGGCCGTGACGTTGAAGAAGCCCGTGCGGTCCGAGACGCGCGCGGCCTGCTGCATGTTGTGGGTGACGATGACGATCGTGTAGCGCTCCTTGAGCTCGTGCACGAGCTCCTCGATCGCGAGGGTCGAGATGGGGTCGAGGGCCGAGCAGGGCTCGTCCATGAGCAGCACGCTCGGCTCGACGGCGATCGCGCGCGCGATGCACAGTCGCTGCTGCTGGCCGCCCGAGAGGCTCGAGCCGGGGCGGTCGAGGCGGTCCTTGACCTCCTTCCAGAGGTTCGCCCCCCGCAGCGAGCGCTCGACGAGTTCCTCGGCCGCTGCCTTGGGCAGGCGCCGGTTGTTGAGGCGCACCCCCGCGAGGACGTTCTCCGCGATCGACATGGTCGGGAAGGGGTTGGGGCGCTGGAAGACCATGCCCACCTCGCGCCGCACCGCGACGGGGTCGACGCCGCGCGCATAGAGCTCCACGCCGCCGATCTCGACGGTGCCTTCGACGCGAGCGCCGGGGATCACCTCGTGCATGCGGTTGAGCGTGCGCAGGAAGGTGGACTTCCCGCAGCCGGACGGCCCGATGAGCGCCGTGACGGAGTTCGAGGCGATCTCCATGTCGACCTCGGCCACGGCCTTGAAGTCGCCGTAGAAGATGTTGAGGTCCTTGACCTGGATCCCTTGGGGCACGAGAGCTCCTTTCAGCGCGCCTTGGGCGCGAACCAGCGGCTCACGAGCCGCGCGAGAAGGTTGAGGGCCATGACGATGAGCACGAGCGTCAGGGCTGCGGCCCAGGCGCGGTCGATGCCGACACCGCCCTGGGCGTACTGGCGGTAGGCGAAGACGGGGAGCGTCATCATCCGGCCGTCGAAGAGGTCCCAGTTCATCTGCTGGAGCTGGCCCACAGTGATGAGCAGAGGCGCGGTCTCCCCGATGACGCGCGCGACGGCGAGCATGATCCCGGTGACGATGCCCGCTGCGGCGGTGCGCAGCACGACCTTGACGATCGTGAGCCACTTCGGGACTCCCAGCGCGAGGGAGGCCTCGCGCAGCTCGTGGGGCACGAGGCGCAGCATCTCCTCGACCGAACGGATCACCACCGGCGTCATGAGCACCGCGAGCGCGACGGCGCCCATGATGCCCGCGCGGAAGGCCGGGCCGAAGATCAGCGTGAACAGCGCGAAGGCGAAGAGGCCCGCGACGATCGAGGGGATGCCCGTCATGACGTCCACGAGGAAGGTGATCGCCTTGGCGAGCGGGCCGCGACCGTACTCGACGAGGTAGATCGCCGTGAGCAGCCCCACGGGCACCGAGATGAGCGCCGCGGCACCCGTGACGAGCAGCGTGCCGACGATCGCGTGGACCGCCCCGCCGCTCGTCATCTCCCCGTAGACGCCCGTCATGTCGGTGCTCAGGAAGCTCGCGGAGAACAGCCGCAACCCGCGGGACACGACGATCCACACGAGCGAGACGAGCGGGACCATCGCGAGCGCAAAGGCTGCCGTGACGAGGACCTTCGCGAGGAGGTCCGTGCGGCGCCGGCGCGGGTCGACCTGGAGCAGCTCGGCGTTCATCAGTTGGCCCCCGAGAAGTCCTTGCGCCGCGCGACGATCGCGCGGGCCACGAAGTTCACCGCGAAGGTGATGACGAAGAGCGCGAGCCCCGTCGCGATCAGGACGCTCACGCTCAGGCCCGAGGCCTCGGGGAACTGCGCGGCGATGTTCGCGGCGATGGTCTGGTGCTGGCCGGGCTGCAGGAGGAAGAAGGAGTAGAGCAGGCCCGGGGACAGGACCATGAGCACGGCCATGGTCTCGCCCAGCGCGCGGCCCAGCCCGAGCATCGAGGCGCTGATCACGCCCGAGCGGCCGAAGGGCAGCACCGCCATGCGGACCATCTCCCAGCGCGTCGCACCGAGGGCGAGGGCCGCCTCCTCGTGCAGGCGCGGGGTCTGGAGGAAGACCTCGCGCGAGACGGCCGTGATGATGGGCAGGATCATCACGGCGAGGACCACCGAGGCGGTCATGACGTTCTTGGCGGGCGCCTGGTAGCCGGCGAAGAGGGGGACGAAGCCCAGCGCCGAGCTCAGCCAGCGCATCACCGGGTCGAGCACCCCGACGAGCCACAGCGCCCCCCACAGGCCGTAGACCACCGAGGGGATCGCCGCGAGCAGGTCCACGAGGTAGCCCAGACCCTGTGCCAGTCGACGGGGCGCGTAGTGCGAGATGAACAGCGCGATGCCCACCGAGACGGGCACGGCCATCACGAGCGCGAGGATCGAGGCGAGCACCGTGCCAAAGACGAGCGGGCCCACGTAGTCAAGAAGGGACTCAGCGCGGAACCAGGAGATGTCCTGGAGCTCTGCGGCGTCCGCGGTGAGCGCGGGCCAGGCGCGCACCACGAGGAAGACGGCCACGGCCGCGAGGACGAGCAGGATGCCGATGCCGGACCCGTGGGCGAGGCCCGCGAAGACTCGGCCGCCCCACAGGTGGGAGCCACGAGGCGCGAGGCTCTCGGGCTGGGACTCGTCCGCGCGGGGCGGAGCGAGGGAGGTGGTGCTCAAGGTCTCTCCTGATCAGGTCGATGCCGCCGGGAGCTGCGAGGATCGCCCGCAGCTCCCGACGGTGCAGAGCTCCCGAGGGGCAGGTCTCAGCCCGCCGAGATCGAGGCGATCGCGGCCTCGACCGCCGAGCGGAGATCACCGGAGATCGGCGCAGAACCGGCCACGGCGGGCTCGGCCGCGCGCTGCTGGCCCTCCTCGCTCGCGACGTAGGAGAGGAACTCGCGCACGTTCTGCGCGTCCTGCTCCGAGTCGTACCTCGAGCACGCGATCGAGTAGGAGATGAGCACGAGGGGGTAGGCGCCCTCGGCCGTGGTGGCTCGGTCGAGCTCGATCGTGAGCTGCTTGTCCGAGGCACCCTCCGCCTTCGGGGAGGCGTCCACGACCTTCGCCGCAGCCTCGGCCGAGTAGGGGACGAAGGCGTCCCCGACGCCGATCGCCACGGTGCCCAGGTCTCCCGCCCGCGAGGCGTCGGCGTAGCCGATCGCGCCCTCGGCGGAGGAGACCGTGTCGATCATGCCCTGGGTCTGGGCGCCGGACTGCCCTCCCGTGAGCGGCCAGTCGCCGCTCGGCTCGTGCGGCCACGCGCCGTTCGATGCGGCAGCGAGCCACTCGGTGAAGTTCTCCGTGGTGCCCGACTCGTCCGAGCGGTTCACGGGGATGATGTCGATCGCGGGCAGGGTCACGCCGGGGTTCTCCGCGGCGATCGCCGGGTCGTCCCAGCGGGTGATCTCGCGGTTGAAGATCTTCGCCGTGGTCTCGGCCGTGAGCTGGAGGTGCTCGGCGTCCAGGCTGGGCAGGTTGTAGACCACCGCGATGGGCGAGATGTAGAGCGGCAGCTGGAGCGGCTCGGAGCCGAAGCAGCGCTGGGTCGCCGCCTCAAGCTCCTCGGGCTTGAGCGCCGCGTCGGAGCCGGCGAAGAGCGTCGCGCCCGAGATGAACTGCTCGCGACCACCGCCCGAGCCGACCGGGTCGTAGCTGAGGAGCACGTCCGGGTGGGCGTCGCCGAAGCCGGCGATCCAGCCGTTCATGGCCTTCTCCTGCGAGGAGGCGCCTGCGCCCGGGAGCGTCCCGGAGAGCTCGAGGCCCTCGGGGTTCTGGGCCGAGGTGCTCTCGCCCGCGGCGGGGGCCGCGGCGCTGTCGCTGGCATCGGGGGCCTGGCCGGCTCCCGAGGAGCACGCGGCAAGGGTGAGAGCGAGCGCGCCCGCGAGGAGCGAGGCGCTGGCAGTCCTGGTCCGGTTGACCATGTACACGAGTCCCATTCACTGAGGTTCGTCGCGCAGCGGTTGCTGCGACACTGCGAACCTAGGGAGCCGAGGTGACCCCTCACCGGACCCGAGGTGAACCCCAGGTGAACGTTCGTCAGCCAGGCTCGTTGAGCTTGTAACCCAGGCCGCGCACGGTCACGAGCAGCTCAGGGTTCGAGGGGTCGGACTCGATCTTGGCGCGGATGCGCTTGACGTGGACGTCGAGGGTCTTGGTGTCCCCCACGTAGTCCGATCCCCACACGCGGTCGATGAGCTGGCCGCGCGTGAGCACCCGGCCCGCGTTGCGCAGCAGCAGCTCGAGCACCTCGAACTCCTTGAGGGCGAAGGGGGTCAGCTCGCCGCGCACGTGCACCTCGTGGCGTCCGACGTCGAGCCGCACGGGACCGAGCTCGAGGACCTCGCCGTCCTCGGCGGGGCTCTCCGCTCCCCGCCCGCGCCGCAGGACCGCGCGCACCCGCGCGAGCAGCTCGCGGAAGGAGTAGGGCTTGGTCACGTAGTCGTCCGCGCCGATCTCGAGGCCCACGACCTTGTCGATCTCGGCGTCCTTCGCGGTGAGCATGATGACGGGCACCTCGGAGCTGCGCCGCAGCTCACGGCACACCTCGACCCCGGACATCCCGGGGAGCATGACGTCGAGAAGCACGAGGTCCACGCCACCGCGCGCGAACTGCTCGAGGCCCTCGGGCCCCGTCGCGGCCGTGACGACCTCGAAACCCTCGCGCTCGAGCTGGTAGCTCAGCGGGTCGCGGTAGGACTCCTCGTCCTCGACGAGCAGGATGCGGGTCACGGGGTCTCCTGGGCGGCGTGCGGGGTGGGACGGGCTGCGCGCGGTGCGTCGTCGTCGGGCTCTTCTCCTGAACCGGCCACGGTGACGCCCTCGCGCTCGGCGACCCCGGGCGGGAGGGTCGCGGCGGGAAGGCGGAGCGTGAAGGTCGAGCCGCGCCCGGGCTCGGACCACAGGGTGACCTCGCCCCCGTGGTCGGCCGCGACGTGCTTGACGATCGACAGACCGAGGCCCGTGCCGCCCGTCTCGCGCGAGCGTGCGGGGTCCACACGGTAGAAGCGCTCGAAGATGCGCTCCTGCTCCTCGGGAGCGATGCCGATGCCCTGGTCGACGACGGCGATCTCCACGACGCCCTCGCGCTCGCTCGCACCGAGACCCACGTGGCTGCCGGCGTCGGAGTACGCGACGGCGTTGTCGACGAGGTTGCGCACGGCCGTGACGAGCAGCGCCTGATCGCCGTAGACCTGGCCCGCGCGCGAGCCGGTCGTGATGGTCACGCCCTTCGCGGCAGCCGCGGTCGAGGCGCGCTCGGCGGCCTCCTCGATCACCTGGCCGACGTCCACGACCCCGGGGTGCTCGAGCGCGCCGGCGACCTGCAGGCGAGAGAGCTCGATGATCTCGTGGACGAGAGCGGAGAGCCGCTCGGACTCCTTGCTCATCTTCCCCGCGAAGCGGCGCACGGCCGCGGGGTCCTCCGCGGCGTCCGCGACGGTCTCGGCGAGCAGGCTCAGCGCGCCCAGGGGCGTCTTGAGCTCGTGCGAGACGTTGACGACGAAGTCCCGGCGGATCGCCTCGAGGCGGCGGGCCTGCGTGAGGTCGTCGGCGAGGACGAGGACGTGGCGCGGGGTCACCTGGGCGACGCGCACCTGCAGGTGCAGCTCGTTCTGCCCCATCGACCCGCGCGAGAGGGCCAGCTCGGTGTCCTGGATGACGCCGTCGCGGCGCACCGCGGCCACGAGAGGGGCGATCGCCGGGTTGAGGACTCCCCCGGCCTGCACCACCCCGAGGGCGTAGGCGAGCGGGCTCGCCCGGACCACGCCGTCGGCCGCGTCGAGGACGACGGCCGCCGATCGCAGCACCGCGAGCGCGCGCACGAGCCCCTCGTCGAGCTCGGGCTCGGGCTGCGGCGGCATCGCGGTCTGCTCGCGCTCCGAGAGCCGGAAGGCGAGCATCGCGACGATCCCCACGAACAGCCCGAAGAGGCCGCCCACGAGCAGGGAGGGTCCATCCATGAGGCCACCATACGGGCGCCTCGAGGGCCACGAGCAGGGGCGCGAGGAGACTTCCGCTCGACTCTGCGCAGAGTTCACCTGGGCGCCCCCGTCCGTTCACCGAGCCTTGCCACGGTGGAGGCCCGCGGACGGAAGGAACACGATGCGGAGCATCTTCGAGGCCGAGCTCACCCAGCTCGGCGAGGACCTCGCGGCCATGAGCCGCCTGGTCGAGGCAGCCATGGCCGACGCCGGCACGGCCCTGCTCACGGGGGACGTCGCCCTGGCCGAGAAGGTCATCGCGGCCGACCGCGCCGTCGACGCCCTCGAGCAGGACCTCGACGAGCGTTGCATCGCGCTGCTCGCCCAGCAGCAGCCCGTCGCGACGGACCTGCGCACCGTGGTCTCGGCCCTGCGGATGAGCTCGACCCTCGAGCGCATGGGCGACCTCGCCCGGCACGTCGCCGAGGTCGCGCGCCACCGCTTCCCCGCGCCCGCCGTCGCCGCGCCTCTCGGGGACACGATCGACGCGATGCACGAGGCCGCCAACCGCGTGGCTCGCCGCACCACGCGCGTGCTCTCGACGCACGACCTCGAGGTGGCCGCCGCGATCGAGCGCGACGACGACCTGCTCGACGCGCTCCTCGAGAAGGTCTTCGCGACAGTGCTCGGCCCGGACTGGGAGGGCACCGCGCAGGAGACCGTCGACGCGACCCTGCTCTCGCGCTACTTCGAGCGCTTCGGCGACCACGGCGTCTCCGTGGCCCGCCGCATGGCCTACCTCGTCACCGGCGAGCCCACCCTCACCCCCTGCCCCCCCCCCCCCTCCCCCCTCCCCCTCACTCCCCCAGGGCTTGCGGACGATTCCGCGCGCACGCGCGTCCGTGCGGACGCTCGTGCTGCTCGAACCGTCCGCAAGCGGGGTGGGTGATCGGAGGGTGGCGCGGAGGGTGCGCGAGTGGGGGTGGGGACGACGACGGCGCCCGCCGGGAGGGGTCCCGGGGGGCGCCGTCGTACTGCGTGGGTGCTTGGCCCGGAGGGGCCCAGCCGGGCTACTTGCCCTGGTTGGCGACGGCCTGGATGGCCGCGGCGGCGGCGTCCGCGTCGAGGTAGCGGCCGCCCTTCGTGACGGGCTTGAGGGTCTCCTCGTCGAGCTCGTAGACGAGCGGGATGCCCGTGGGGATGTTGAGCCCGGCGATCGACTCGTCGTCGATGTCGTCGAGGTACTTCACGATCGCGCGCAGCGAGTTGCCGTGCGCCGCCACGAGCACCGTCTTGCCGGACTTGAGGTCCGGGACGATCGCCTCGTGCCAGTACGGCAGGGCGCGCTCGAGCACGTCCTTGAGGCACTCGGCCACGGGGATGGGCTCGCCGGCGTAGCGGGGGTCGGTGTCCTGGGAGAACTCCGAGCCGAGCTCGATGGGCGGCGGCGGGACGTCGTAGGAGCGACGCCAGAGCATGAACTGCTCCTCGCCGTACTCGTCGCGGATCTGCTTCTTGTCCTTGCCCTGGAGCGCGCCGTAGTGGCGCTCGTTGAGGCGCCAGTGGCGGCGCACGTCGATCCAGTGGCGGTCCGCGGCGTCGAGCGCGAGGTTCGCGGTCATGATCGCGCGGCGCAGGAGCGAGGTGTGGAGCACCTCGGGGAGGATGCCCTCGGACTTGAGGAGCTCTCCGCCTCGCTTCGCCTCGGCGATGCCCTTCTCGGACAGCGGGACGTCCACCCAACCGGTGAACAGGTTCTTGGCGTTCCATTCGCTCTCGCCGTGGCGGAGCAGCACGAGGGTGTAGGTCATGGGTTCCATCCTGCCGCACCCCCCGAGGGTGTCGCGTGGGACCTCCACCCCTCGGGCTCCCGGCATGGCTGTTGTGCGGGCCGGTGTGCGCGCGCAACGACCCGCAGGCTGGACTTGGCGCGCACAGCGCTCCGCGCAACTGGGGAGCGCTCCGCAGAAGGGGGAGGGGTGCGGGGTGCGGGGGTGCGGGGTGCGGGGGTGCGGGGTCAGACGGTGGTGGGGACGGTGTGGCGCAGCTGGGCGAGGGAGTAGACCTTGAGGATCTGGTTGGCGGCGGCGTCCCATGCGAAGCGCTCGCGGCGGGCGGCGGCCTCGAGGGCGAGGGCGTCGCGGTGCGCGGGGTCGCGCAGCACGCGCGCGAGGAGCCTCGCCCATGTGGTGGGTTCGTGGTCGGGGGCGAGGTGGCCCGTCATGCCGTCGACGACCACCGAACGCAGTCCGCCGACGGCGGCGGCCACGACGGGCGTCCCGGCGGCCTGGGCCTCGGCGGCGACGAGCCCGAAGGACTCCGAGCGCGAGGGCATCGCGACGACGTCGGCCGCGCGGTAGTAGTCCGCGAGCACGCCCTGCGGGGCGGCGGGGCGGACCTCGAGGTGCTCGCGCACGCCGAGGATCTCCGCGAAGGCCTCGGTCTCGCGCACCGCCGTCGGACGCCCCGAAGGGCCGCCGACGACGAGCAGGAGGGGCGCGGCTCCCGTCGAGGCGAGGTGGGACAGCGCCTCGACGAGCACGTCCGGGCCCTTGAGGGGCTGGAGACGCCCCGCGAAGAGCACGATCGGCCGGTCGAGCGGGAGGCCCAGGCGCGCTCGGGCAGCGGCGCGGTCACCCGGCGTGAAGGTCTCGAGGTCGACGCCGGGAGCGACGACGTGCACGGCGGCCGGGTCGGCCTCGTACTCCTCGATGAGCACCTCGGCCTCCTCGGGCGTGCTCGCCACGAGAGCGTCCGAGGCGGCGACCACCTGCTCCTCGCCGATGATCCGCCCCGCGGGCTCGGGGCTGTCCCCCGGAGCGAGCGCGGCGTTCTTGACCTTGGCGAGCGTGTGGGCGGTGTGCACGAGGGGCACTCCCCAGCGCTCGGCGGCGAGGAAGCCCACCTGTCCCGAGAGCCAGTAGTGCGAGTGCACGACGTCGTAGGGGCGCGAGTGTCCGGCCTCGGTGCGCAGGACGCCCGCCGTGAAGGCGCACAGCTGGCCCGGGAGCTCGTTCTTGTCGAGCCCTTCGAAGGGACCGGCCGCGACGTGCCGCACGAGCACCGCGGGGTCGCCGTCGAGGGTCGTGAGCTCGGGCTGGCCCGAGCGCGTGGCGCGCGTGAAGATCTCGACCTCGGCGCCGCGGCGCGCGAGAGCGCGCGAGAGCTCGGCGACGTAGACGTTCATCCCCCCGGCGTCACCCGTGCCTGGCTGGTCCAACGGAGAGGTGTGGACGGACAGCATCGCGACGCGGGGCGAGTCGCTCGGGTGGTTCATCTTTCTATTATCTCGCCTCTACCGGACTTGCGCGCCCGCTATGGCGGACCTCACAAGACCACCACGCACGCGGGGGCTGGCAGCGGGACCTCGGTCCGCTCGCCACCCGAGACGATCTCGATCGCGTCACTCGTCTGCCCCGCGACGAGTACCGCCTCGCCGACGACGGCGAAATGCCGCGGCCACCCCGCGAGCGGGTGCGAGGCGATCAGCTGCACGGTGCCGTCCGGGAGCACCGCGAGCTCGTCGAGACGGTTGTCCCGCCGCATCCCGAGCCACAACCTGTCCCCCACGAGCTCGACGTGCGAGGTGAGGATGCGCCCGTCCTCGACGTACCAGCCGTGCTCGCGCCGCTCCGCACCCTCGCCCGCGAGCGAGAGCACCTGCTTCGGGACGAGACCCTGCGGGGTGCTCTCGAGCACGTGCAGGGTCGCGTCGAGCTCGCCCACCACGTACCAGAAGCGCTCGTCCGGGGAGATCGCGAGGTGCCGCGGGCCGGTGCCAGGCGGAAGCTTCGTGAGCCCGACGAGCTCGAGCAGGTCCGGGGGGTAGAGCGTGCTCTCGACGCCGACGGCGTAGTGCCTCAGGGCGTCGACCCCGAGGTCCACGACGACGACCTCGTTCGCCGAGGGCACCGCGACGAAGTGCGCGTGCGGGCCCTCCTGACGCTCGGGGTCCGGGCCGGTCCCCTCGAAGCCGAGCACCTGCTTCGGGCCTTCGCCCTCGATCCCGCCCTCGGCGTCGAGGCCGATCACCGCGAGGGTGCCCGAGGAGTAGTTGGCGACGTAGAGCGAGCGCGCGTCGGGCGAGAGCGCGAGGTGGCACGGGTCCGCACCGCCCGAGGGGACGGTGGCTCGGGCGTGCAGCTGCGGCCGCCCGCCGTCGTCGGCGATCTCGAAGGCCGTCACGAGGCCCTCGCCCTGCTCGACGTTCGCGTACAGCCAGCGGCCGCTGGGGTGCACGGCGAGGAAGGTCGGCGCGCCGGCCTCGATCACGAGGTGAAGGTCTCGCAGCCCGCCGTCCTCGAGGCGCGCGTGCCAGATGCCCTCGCCCTTGCCCGCAGGAGTACCGGCGCCGTCCGCCGGGAAGGTTCCGATCCACAGGGTGCTCACGCGACCACCCTTCCAGATCCCCCCGACGCTCAGAAGTCGGCGATCGCCGCCTGGACGTCCGCCGCGAGCGCGCGCAGCACCGCGAGCGCCCCGCCGGTGAGCGCGGGATAGGCGCCGGCGCTCGCCGGGGAGACCTTGACGGCGGCCCAGGGCGCGCCGATCACGTGCGAGCGGAGCCGCTCCTCGACCCCGTGGCGCAACCAGGGCTCGAGGGAGGCGTAGATGCCGCCCAGGACGACGTGCTCGAGGTCGAGGACGTTGACGGCGTTCGCGATGCCGAGGCCCAGGACGTCGCCTGTGCGCTCGAGGGCCTCGAGGGCGCGCGCGTCGCCGGACTCGGCCGCCGCGACGAGCGCCGGGACGCCCGCCCCGAGCTCGAGGCCCGCGGCGCGCACGACGGCGTCCTGGCCCACGACCTCCTCGAGCCGACGGACCTCGCCGTCCACCGGCACCAGGGTGTGGCCGAGCTCGCCGCTCCACCCGTGCGAGCCCGCGAAGATCTCCCCGCCGAGCACGACCGAGCCACCGACGCCGACCTCTCCCGAGACGTAGAGGAAGGACTCGGGCTCCCCGGCTCGCGCGGTCGCCTCGGCCCGGGCGGCGAGGTTGGCCTCGTTGGCGAGCCACATCTCGCGCGCAGCGACGGGGTGGGCCCCGACGATCGCGAGCACGTCGACGTCGCGCCAGCCGAGGTTGGGCGCGACGCGCAAGGGCCCGGTGCGCCGGTCCACGAGCCCGGGCAGCGCGAGGCATGCGCCCACGAAGCGCGCCCCGAGGGACTCGACCTCCGCGAGCGCGGTGTCCGCGAGACCGAGCAGGACGCCGAGGGCCCGCTCGGGGTCGCTCGAGCGGAAGTCGTCGTCGTGCACGTGCTCGAGCACGGTCTCGCCCGCGAGGTCCACGCCGCGCACCGCGGCGTAGTCGACGTTGACCTCGAGGCCGAGGGCCACGACGGTGCCGCGCGCAGGGACGAGGGGGACGGCCGGTCGACCGGCCCCGGAGCCCGCGACGGGCTCGAGCTCGGCAACGAGCCGCGCCGCGAGCAGGCGGTCCACGAGGGCCGAGACGGTGCCACGCGTCAGGCCCGTGTCCGCGGCGATGCGGGCCCGGGAGACGGGCTCGGCGGCCGAGACGATGCGGTCGAGCACGATCGCGAGGTTGTGCTCGCGCAGGGTCCCCTGGCGGGCTCCGGCGCGTCGGTCAGGGGCGACGTCCGGGTGCGGCCGGGGCGCGGCGAGCCGTCCTCGACGCGCTCCGCTGGGGTGGTTGGCCATGGCTTGACCTTAGCGGCTCGCAGGCATAAGTTCATCCGTACAACAAATCTCGACGAGGAGACGAATCATGGTTCGCACCCCCACCCCTGAAGACAAGTTCTCCTTCGGTCTGTGGACCGTCGGCTGGAACGCTCAGGACCCCTTCGGCGCGGCAACCCGCCCCTGGCTCGACCCCGTGGAGTCCGTCCACAAGCTCGCCGAGCTCGGCGCCTCCTTCGTGACCTTCCACGACGACGACGTCGTCCCCTTCGGCTCGGACGACGCCGAGCGTGACCGCATCCTCGAGCGCTTCAAGGGCGCCCTCGCGGAGACGGGCATCAAGGTCGAGATGGTCACGACCAACACCTTCACCCACCCGATCTTCAAGGACGGCGCGTTCACCTCGAACAACCGCCAGGTGCGCCGCTACGCGCTGCGCAAGATCCTGCGCAACGTCGACCTCGCCGCCGAGCTCGGTGCCGAGACCTTCGTCATGTGGGGTGGCCGCGAGGGCGCCGAGTACGACTCGGCCAAGGACCTCTACGCCGCGCACCAGGCCTACGCGGACGGCATCGACACCGTCGCGGCCTACATCAAGGAGAAGGGCTACGGCCTCAAGATCGCCCTCGAGCCCAAGCCGAACGAGCCCCGCGGCGACATCCTCCTGCCGACCATCGGCCACGCGCTCGGCCTCATCGCCAAGCTCGAGAACGGCGACATCGTGGGCCTCAACCCCGAGGTCGGCCACGAGCAGATGGCGGGCCTGAACTTCACGACGGGCATCGCCCAGGCGCTGTGGGCGGACAAGCTCTTCCACATCGACCTCAACGGCCAGCGCGGCATCAAGTACGACCAGGACCTCGTCTTCGGTCACGGCGACCTGTTCTCCGCCTTCGCGACGGTCGACCTCCTCGAGAACGGCTTCCCGAGCGGCGGCCCGAAGTACGAGGGCGTCATCCACTTCGACTACAAGCCCTCGCGCACCGAGGACTTCGACGGCGTGTGGGAGTCCGCTCGCGCGAACATGGCCACGTACATCATCCTCAAGGAGCGCGCGCAGGCCTTCCGCGCCGACCCCGAGGTCCAGGAGGCCCTCGAGGCTGCGGGCGTGTTCTCGCTCGCGCAGCCGACGCTCAACGAGGGTGAGTCGCTCGCCGACTTCCTCGCGGACCGTTCGGCCTTCGAGGACTTCGACGTCGAGGCCGAGGCTGCCAAGGGCTACGGCTTCGTCCGCCTGAACCAGCTGGCCCTCGAGCACGCCCTCGGCGCGCGGGGCTGATCGATGGCCCTCGTCGCAGGGGTCGACTCCTCGACGCAGTCGTGCAAGGTCGTCGTCCGGGACGCCGCGAGCGGTGAGCTCGTGCGTTCCGGACGCGCCTCGCACCCTGACGGCACCGAGGTGCACCCCGACCACTGGTGGACGGCCCTCCAGGAGGCCGTGGCCGACGCCGGAGGCCTCGAGGACGTCGAGGCGATCTCGGTGGGCGGCCAGCAGCACGGCATGGTCGCGCTCGACGCCGAGGGGAACGTGGTCCGCGAGGCCCTGCTGTGGAACGACACCCGCAGCGCCGGCGCCGCCGAGGACCTCGTCCGCGAGCTCGGTGACGGCGACCGCGAGGCGGGCGCCAAGGCGTGGGCGGACGCCTGCGGCTCGGTGCTCGTCGCCTCGCTCACCATCACGAAGCTGCGCTGGTTGCGCGACGCCGAGCCCGAGAACGCCGCGCGCGTCGCGGGCGTGGCGCTCCCGCACGACTGGCTCACGTGGAAGCTCTCGGGCGCCAAGAGCCTCGACACCCTCGTGACCGACCGCTCCGACGCCTCCGGCACGGGCTACTGGGCACCGAGCGGCGAGTACCGCCGCGACCTGCTCGAGCTCGCCTTCGGCCGCGGGGACCTCGCGCTCCCGCGCGTGGTCGGCCCGTCCGAGGTCGCGGCCCGCACGGCCGAGGGCGTCCTGCCCGGGGTCCCGGGCGGCATCGCCCTGGGTCCCGGCGCGGGCGACAACGCCGCGGCGGCGATCGGCCTCGGGATGCGCCCGGGGGACGTCGCCCTGTCGATCGGCACCTCCGGCGTCGTCTCGGCGGTCACGCCGCAGCCGACGGCGGACGCCTCGGGACTCGTCAACGGCTTCGCCGACGCGACGGGGGCCTTCCTGGCCCTCGGCGTGACGCTGAACGCCTCGCGCATCCTCGACGCGGCTCGCACGATCCTCGGCGTGGATCACGCCGAGCTCTCGCGGCTCGCCCTGGCCGCCCCGGCGGGAGCGGGCGGGCTCGCGCTCGTCCCCTTCTTCGAGGGCGAGCGCACCCCCAACCGTCCGGACGCCACGGCGGCGCTGCACGGCCTGACCCTCGGCACCTCGACGCGCGAGCACCTCGCGCGCGCGGCCGTCGAGGGCCTGCTCTGCTCGCTCGCCGACGGCCTCGACGCCCTGCGCGAGCACGGCATCCAGGCCGAGCGCATCTTCCTCATCGGAGGCGGCGCGCAGTCCGAGGCCGTGCGAAAGATCGCCCCGGCGATCCTCGGCACGGACGTGATGGTCCCGCCCGCGGGCGAGTACGTGGCCGACGGCGCGGCGCGCCAGGCCGCGTGGGTGCTCTCGGGCGCGGAGTCCGCCCCGGACTGGGGCACGAAGGGCACCGAGGTCTTCTCGGCCGAGCCCACGCCCCAGGTCCGCGAGCGCTACGCGGAGGTCCGCGAGCTCACAGCGCGCCGGCTCGGCTGAACCAGGTCCTCAGCCGGGACGGAACGAACGAAGGGCCGCGCACCGATCGGTGCGCGGCCCTTCTGTCGTCCGGTGGTTCGCTCAGTGAGCGGCCTCGTAGGCCTCACGGACGCTCGCCGGGATGCGGCCGCGGTCGGAGACCTTGTGGCCGTTGGCGCGCGCCCACTGGCGGATCGCGTCGGCGTCCGAGGAAGAGGAACGACGCGCGGTGCCGCGCGCAGGACGAGCGGCGGAGCGACCCGAGACCTTCCGGGCGGCGCCGACCCACTTCGCGAGGTCCTCGCGCAGCTGCGAGGCGTGCTCGTCGGTGAGGTCGATCTCGTAGCTCACGCCGTCGAGCGCAAAGGTGACCGTCTCGTCGGCCGTCGAGCCGTCGATGTCGTCGACGAGAAGCACCTGGATCTTCTGGGCCATCATGTCCTCCGCGATGAATTTCGGCACGGTATTCCATGCCGAAAAGAAACGCTTTCACGCGAAAGAATGCGCGTCAAGTCGAGGAAGGTGTTTTCCCCTCGGAGGCCATTTCCTCGCGTTCTTGCGCCTCGAGCCGCGCGAGGGCCGCGCGCTCATTCCGGTCCGCATTCACGAGGGCTCGAATTGCGAGGAAGAACAGCAGCCCGACCCCCACCGAGGGGACGAGTGCCGCGAGAACCTCTCCGAGCGTGCCCATGGTCCTATCCTACGCCGCGAGGAATCAGGCGATCGGCTTCACGAAGGGGAACAGGATCGTCTCGCGGATCCCGAGGCCCGTGATGGCCCCGAGCAGGCGGTCGATCCCCAGGCCCATGCCGCCCGCAGGGGGCATCGCGAACTCCATCGCGGTGAGGAAGTCCTCGTCGAGACGCATGGCCTCGTCGTCGCCCGCGGCGATGAGGTGGGCCTGCATCTCGAAGCGCTCGCGCTGGACCACGGGGTCCACGAGCTCGGAGTACGCCGTCGCGAGCTCGGTGCCGCGGATGTACAGGTCCCACTTCTCGACCTTGCCGGGCTGGGAGCGGTGCGCTCGCGTGAGCGGGCTCGTGTCCACCGGAAAGTCGATCACGAAGGTCGGCTCCCACAGGTGGTCGCCCACGTAGTGCTCCCACAGCTCCTCGACGAGCTTTCCGTGCGTCTGGCGCTTCGGGTCGACGTCCTCGTCGAAGGCGGCGACGAGCGTGAGCAGCTTCTCGACCGAGGTCTCGGGGGTGATCTCCTCGCCGATCTTCTCCGAGAGCGACTCGTAGAGGGAGAGCATCGGCCATTCGCCGCCGAGCTCGTACTCGGTGCCGTCCGCGAGCGTCACGAGAGTCGATCCCGTGCCCTCCATGGCAGCGGCCTGGACGAGCTCTCGGGTGAGGGTCGCCATCGTCATGTAGTCCCCGTAGGCCTCGTAGGCCTCGAGGCTCGTGAACTCGGGGGAATGCGTCGAGTCGACGCCCTCGTTGCGGAAGTTCCGCGAGATCTCGAAGACGCGCTCGATACCGCCCACCACCGCGCGCTTGAGGAAGAGCTCGGGGGCGATGCGCAGGAAGACGTCGATGTCGAAGGCGTTGAGGTGCGTCGTGAAGGGCCGCGCCGTCGCGCCGCCGTAGAGGGCTTGCAGCACGGGCGTCTCGACCTCGACGTACTCGCGCTCGTGGAAGTAGTCGCGCACGGCGCGCAGCACCGCGGGACGCAGGCGCGCGGTGCCGCGGGACTCGGGGCGCACGATGAGGTCGACGTAGCGCTGACGGACCCGCGACTCCTCCGAGAGGTCCTTGTGCAGCACCGGCAGGGGGCGCAGGGACTTCGAGGCGATCTGCCAGGAGTCGGCGAAGACGCTCAGCTCGCCGCGCTTCGAGGCGATCACGCGCCCGTGCGCGAAGAGGTGGTCGCCGAGGTCGACATCGGTCTTGAAGTGCTCGAGGGACTCCTCGCCCACCTCGGCCTGGCTCAGCATGACCTGCAGGCGCCGGCCCTCGCCGTCCTGGAGGGTCGCGAAGCACAGCTTGCCCGTGTTGCGCTGGAACACGACGCGACCCGCGACTCCCACGAGGTCCTGGGTCTCCTCGCCCGGCTCGAGCGTGCCCTCGTACTGGGCGCGCACCGCGGCGATCGTCGTCGTGAGCGGGACGCCCACGGGGTAGGGCTCGACGCCGCGCGCGAGCATGTCCTCGCGCTTGGCCCGCCGGATGCGCTGCTGCTCGGAGAGCTCGGCCGCGCGGGCGGCGAGCTCCTCGGCGGAGGCCTCGGTGGGCACGTCGGAGTCAGGAGAGGTGGGGTTGCTCACCGCGCCATCGTACCGAGGCGGCTCGGCCCGGCCCGACGAGGTCCGAGTCGGCCCTCAGGTGCGGGCGACGAGGTCGAGAGCGAGGTCGAGGATCGGTGAGGAGTGCGTCAGCGCGCCCACCGAGAGGTAGTCGACGCCCGTCTCGGCGATCGCTCGCGCGCGCTCGAGGGTCACGTTGCCCGTCGCCTCGAGCTCGACGCGCCCGTGCCTCGGCTCGAGCTCGCGCACCGTCGCCACGACCCTGCGCAGGAGCTCGGGCGCCATGTTGTCGAGCAGCAGGAAGTCCGCGCCCGCAGCCACGGCCTCGACGGCCTGCTCGAGGGTGTCCGCCTCGACCTGGATCGCGACCTCGGGGAACCGCGCCCGGACCGCCTCGATCGCGCCCGTCACCGAGCCCGTGGCCACGAGGTGGTTGTCCTTGATCATCGCGACGTCGAAGAGGCCCATGCGCTTGTTGGTGCCACCGCCCGCGCGCACCGCGGCCTTCTCGAGCTCGCGCAGCCCGGGCGTGGTCTTGCGGGTGTCGAGCACCGTCGCGCCCGTGCCCTCGAGGAGGTCCGCGAAGCGGCGCGTGTGGCTCGCGACCCCGGAGGCGCGGCACACGAGGTTGAGCATCGTGCGCTCGGCCACGAGGAGCACCTGGACCGGGCCGTCGAGCACTGCGAGGACGTCCCCGGGAGCCACGCGGTCGCCGTCGGCGGCCCGCAGCTCGAGGCGCGGGGTCTCGAGCTCCAGTCGCTCGGCGACCTGGGCGAGCACCTCGTCGACGACCTCGAGGCCGGCCACCACGCCCTCGGCGCGGGCGGCGAGGTGGGCCGTGCCGCGCGCCGTCGTCGGCACCGTGGCCTGCGTGGTGACGTCCCGTCCCGGGGCGGGGCCGAGGTCCTCGTCGAGGGCGGTGCGAACGGTCCGGGTCAGCCAGGCAGCGTCGAGCGTCACGGCCGTCACGCTACCCGCAGCCCTCAGGACACAGGGACGCGGTCGAGGGAGAGCGAGCCCTCAGGGTCCATCGAGGCCTCGAGGCGCACCTGCCAGGCCGCCGAGGTCTCCGGGAAGTCGGTGCGCAGGTGCCCGCCGCGGCTCTCCTCACGCTCGAGGGCCGCGGCCGTGAGCACCGTGGCAACCTGGTGCACGTTGGTGGTCTCCCACTCCGCCGTCTGCGGGGCGGCCTGGATGTCCACGTGCTCGTGCGCGTCGGTGGGCACCGTCGAGAGCCCCGCGGCGGCCGCCTGCAGGCCCGTGGCCGTCCGCACGGGGCCGGGCCCCGCGGAGGCGAGGTGCTGGATGCGCGAGCGCGCCGCGGCGGCGACGAGCGCCCCGGGACCGGGCCGGTCGACGGGCTCGAGGCGCGGCAGGCCGCCCTCGGCCACACGCGTCACGATGTCGTGCGCGGCCCGGTGCGCGAAGACGAGTCCCTCGAGCAGGGAGTTCGAGGCGAGGCGGTTCGCCCCGTGCACGCCTGTGCACGCGACCTCGCCCACCGCGTAGAGGCCCTCGACGCTCGAGCGCCCGTCGAGGTCGGTCACGACACCGCCCGAGTGGTAGTGCTGCGCGGGGGCGACAGGCACGAGGTCCGTCGTGAGGTCGATGCCGTGCTCGCGCAGGCGCTCGTAGATCGTGGGGAAGCGCCCACGCAGGAAGTCCGCGCCGAGGTGGCGGGCGTCGAGCCACACGTGGTCCGAGTCGGTCTTCTGCGCGCGAGCGACGATCGCCTGGGCGACCACGTCGCGCGGGGCGAGCTCGGCGAGCTCGTGGATCTCGGGCATGAAGCGCACGCCGTCGGTGTCGAGGAGCACGGCGCCCTCGCCGCGCACGGCCTCGGAGATGAGCGTGAGCTGGCCGCGCACGCCCTCGCCGAGCCACAGCACCGTGGGGTGGAACTGCACGAACTCGATGTCCCCCACGCGTGCCCCCACGCGCAGGGCCGCCGCGATGCCGTCGCCCGTCGCGAGCGCGGGGTTGGTCGAGGAGCGGAAGACCTGTCCGATGCCGCCCGTCGCGAGCACCACGGCGCGCGCGAGCACGGCGCCGACGCCGTCGCGCGAGCCCTCGCCGATCACGTGCAGGGTCACGCCGCACACCGGTCCGGGACGGCCGTCCGGCCCGGGCTCCGCCGTGAGCAGGTCGAGCACGAGCCCGTGCTCGATGACCTCGATGCCCGGGTCGGCGCGCACCGCGTCGATCTGGGCGACGAGCGCGCGCGAGACCTCCGCGCCCGTCGCGTCCCCGCCCGCGTGCACGATCCGGTCCGCGTGGTGCCCGCCCTCGCGCGTGAGGGCGACGTCGCCCGAGGCCGCGAGGTCGAACTGCGCCCCGCGCGCCATGAGCTCGCGCACGCGCTGCGGCCCCTCGGTCACGAGCACCTCGACGGCGCGCGAGTCGCACAGCCCGGCGCCCGCGACGAGGGTGTCCTCGAGGTGGGCTGCGGGCGAGTCGGTGGGGGCGAGCGCCGCGGCGATGCCGCCCTGCGCCCACACCGTCGAGCCCGAGGCGAGCGGCCCCTTCGTGACGAGCAGGACCTTGGGCACGCGCGTGCGCAGCTCGAGCGCAGCCGTCAGGCCCGCGACGCCCGATCCGACGACGACGACGTCCGCCTCGGTGAACCAGCCCGGAGCCGGGGCTGCGAGGTGCGAGGCGAGACGGGTCATCGGGGCTCCAGGGTGATCGTCGCGTTGTCGATGAGTCGGGTCGCGCCCACGCGCACCGCGGTGGCGAGCACGGCCTCGCCGCTCCAGCCGTCCGGGACCTCCTCGAAGCTCGCGGGGTCCACGAGCGCGAGGTAGTCCGGGCGCACGTCCGCCCAGCGCTGCGTGGCCTCGCGGAGCACTTCGTGCGCCGCGGCGCGCACCGCGTCCGCTCCCCCGGCGGCGGCCTCCTGGCCCGCCGCGAGCGCCCGCGAGAGCACGAGGGCGCGCTCGCGCTCCTCGGGCGAGAGGTAGGCGTTGCGCGAGGAGAGGGCGAGGCCGTCGGCGTCGCGCACGGTCTCGACGCCGACCACCTCGACGGGCACGTCGAGGTCACGCACCATGCGCTGGATCGCGGCGAGCTGCTGGGCGTCCTTGCGCCCGTAGAGCGCAAGGTCCGGCTGGGTGAGGTGCATGAGCTTGAGCACCACCGTGAGGACGCCGTCGAGGTGCCCGGGCCGCGAAGCCCCCTCGAGGACCTCGCCGATGCGCCCCGCGCTCACGCGCACCACGGGGTCGCCGCCGGGGTAGACCACGTCCGGCGTCGGCGCGAAGACCACGTCCGCCCCGACGCTCGCGAGGCGCTCGAGGTCCCCCTCGAGGTCGCGCGGGTAGCGCTCGAGGTCCTCCTCCGGGCCGAACTGCAGGGGGTTGACGAAGATCGTCACGACGACGAGCTCCGCGAGCTCGCGAGCGCGCTCGACGAGGGACAGGTGGCCCGCGTGCAGAGCGCCCATGGTCATGACGACGGCGCGGCGGCCGGGCCGCTCGGCGAGCGCGGCGGCGAGGGACTCCCGGTCGGTCACGAGGAGCGGGTCGAGGGTCATGCAGGGTCTCCCGGGGAGTCGGACGAGGAGTCGGGTCCCGCGTCCTCGCGGGGGTCCTCGTCGAGAAGGCCAGGTGCCTCGGGCGCGGTCGGGGCCGGGCCGAGCGCGTCGAGGAGGGCAGCGGCGGCGTCAGGCCCGATGCGCCCCGCCGCGAGCGCCCGCGAGGCGGCCGAGCGCGCGAGCGTGCGGTAGCTCGGGGCGATGTCCGCAGCGGAGGAGGTGTCGAGGGAGCCGAGCACCTCGAGGTGCTCGCGCACCGTGCCCACGTCCCCGCGCACCACGGGGCCGGTGAGCGCCGCGACGGCGCCCGGGCCGCGCTCGACGCCCTCGCGCGGCGGGTCGAGCTGCTCGGCGCGCAGGGCCTCGTCGAGGGCCGCCACGAGCAGGTGCTCGAGGGTCCGCCCCGGACGGTCGATCCCTGCGGCGGCGAGGGCCTGGGCAGCCTGGGCGACGAGCACCACGAGGTGGTTCGCCCCGTGCGCGAGGGCCGCGTGGTACAGCGCGCGCGACTCCTCGGCGACCACCACGGGTTCTCCCCCGACCTCGACGACGAGCGCCTGGCCGATGGGCAGCACGGGGGTCGGGGCGGTCACCGCGAAGACCGCGCCGACGAGGCGCTGCACGTCGAGGCTCGTGCCCGTGAAGGTCATCGCGGGGTGGATCGCGAGCGGGATCGCGCCCGCCGCGCGCGCGGGCTCGAGGATGCGCCACCCGAACCGCCCCGCGGTGTGCACGACGATCTGCCCCGCCTGCCAGGCCCCCGTCGCCGCGAGACCGCCCACGACGCCCTCGAGCTCGTCGTCGGGCACCGTGAGGAGCACGAGCTCGGCGCGACGCACGAGCTCGGGCACCTCGAGCACGGGCACCGCGGGCAGGAGCGACTCGATGCGCTCGAGGGACTCGGGCGAGCTGCCCGAGGCACCGACGACGGCGTGTCCCGCAGCGCGCAGCGCGCTCGCGAGGGGAGCTCCCACGCGACCTGCGCCGACGACGCCGATCCCGAGGCGCCCAGGGGCCTGCGGGCTCACGGCTGCTCCATCCACCGTTCCGAGCGGTCGGCGGCGCGCGCCTGCCGGGCGCGCACCGACTGCTCCTCGAGGAGGCGGTAGGCGAGCTCGAGGTCGAGGTCGTCGATCACGGGGCGCACCGGACCGGAGACCGAGTGCACCGTGAAGGCTGCGACGCGCAGCGCGCGCGCGATCGGGCCCTGCTCGAGGCCGAGGGACTGGGTGCGCTCGTGCGGGACGATCTGCACGAG
>ENA-UOVV01001205-UOVV01001205.1-compost-metagenome-genome-assembly--contig:-NODE-1205-length-21300-cov-6.227206_pt1 | contig 21300 bp, 20 predicted proteins | sample MGYA00238155_ERZ761577 | MGnify/ENA primary metagenome ERZ761577 (study PRJEB28898, sample SAMN06268775) | compost metagenome | isolation source: Emeryville, CA | place: USA:Emeryville, CA | collected...
CGGCGCCGGTTCCGGCCGTGTCGCCGGTTCTGCCGGCGCCTGGCCCGGCAGCCAGGGGAATTGGGTCTCGCGCGTCACTTCCTCGGGAGGCGGTGTCGGCCGTGGTGGCGGCGTCGGCGTAGGCGGCGCCGGCGGGGCGGGCGGTGCCCAGGGGGACTCCTCGGCCCTGCGCCGCCGGCCCGGCCGGTCCTCCCCCAACGACACCCCGCTCGGCGCGTCGGCGGCCAGGTGGTGAGCGCCGCCCGAGGCCGAGGTGCGCCAGTCGTACTCCGGCACCGCGGGTTCCTCGGGGACGTCGATGATCGGGCTCTCCTCGGTGCGCGCGTCGCGCTGGGTCGGCTCCTCGGCGTCCAGCCGGCTGGCGGTGACCCGGCCAGGGGGCTGCTCCGGCGGCGGCGACCAGTCGCCGTAGCCGCGGAACCCGCTGCGGTCGGTCTCCAGCGCGGGCCGGTCGGACAGATCGGCGTCGAACAGGATCTCCAGGTTGGCCCGCAGCGCGGCCAGCTCGGCGCGCAGCCCCGCCACCTCGTCGGCGGTCTGAGCCTTCAGCTCGGCGACCAGCTCGCGGCGCAACTGGGTCTCCACCGACAGTTCGTACTCCCGGCGCGCGGAGATCTCCCGGTCCAGCTGCAGGTCGTAGACCAGCTTGAGGTCGCGCACCTTGGCCTGGTCCGCGTCGGCCTGCCTGCGGTAGATGACCGACGCGAACGAGGCCACCACGGCGGCCCACAACGCGAGGATGACGGCCAGCTTCAGCAACTCCACCCGGTTGGTGAAGACCAGCGCCGAACTGGCCCCGATGGCGAGCACCAGCAACGCCGTCAGGAGCAACCAGCCAGGCCGTCGCCCGCCGCGCCGCGGGCGGGCGCTGCGGGTGGGTTCGGTCATGGGCCGACTGTACCCGGCACAGGTCACTCCGCGTGTCGACCGCCGCGGCGATTCGGCTCGCGGCCCCCGCGGCTCGCCTACTCCGTCGCCCCGTCGGCGTTGTCGGGCGGTTCCTGCGGCGACCTACAGCAATGCTGCAGCCACAGCGCGGCGACGATCAGCGCCAGCGCGCAGGCCGCGGCCACCACCGCTCCGGCGGTATCCTCGCCGGCGACCCGCACCGTCGAGCGCCGCGGCAGCAGGTAGGCCAGCACGCCAAGCCACCAGCCCAGGACCAGCGCACCCACCCAGGCGGACGCCTTGGCGATCAGCACCGACCGCGCGACGGCCAGCGGATGCACCCGGCCGGGCCCGGTGCCGACCTCGCCGTCGTTGATCTTGGCGCGCACGTAGAACGCCCAGCCCGCCTCGGCGATCGCCACCGCCAGCAACGACAGGCCGGTGAAGACGGTGATCGGCGGGAACCACCGGTACAGCCCGACCACCAGCAGGTACCCGACGATCGCGGTGAGCACCGTGCCCGCCGTCAGGTCGCGTTTGCGCGTCGGGCCGATCACCGCAGCACCAACTCCGTCCTGTGCACCTCGGCGACCTCGGCCGGGTCGAGCGCGGCGACGAGGTCGCGCACCGGGCGCGGTGCACCGGCCACCGTCAGGGTGGCGTTCGGATCGGCGACCAGCCACGGCACCAGGACGAACGCCCGCCGGTGGGCCAGCGGATGCGGCAGCGTCAACTCGGCGTCGCCCGAGGTGATCTCACGCTCGCCGTCGTGGCAGGCGACCAGGTCGACGTCCAGGGTGCGCGGACCCCAGCGCTGGGTGCGCACCCGCTCGGCGGCGCGTTCGAAGTCCTGCGCCCGCCGCAGCCACCCCCGCGCGTCGCGGGCGGGATCGTCGGCGATCACCACGGCGTTGAGGAACGGGCCCTGTTCGACTCCGCCCCACGGTGCGGTCTCGTACACCGGTGACACCGCACGCACCGCGTCGTGGAGGCCGTCGACGACCGAACGCAGCAGCGCCAGCCGGTCGCCGAGGTTGGACCCGATCGACAGCACCACCGATGTCATCGGCCGCCCCTGCCGCCGCGGCGCGACCGCCGGGCCACCACGGCGACGTCGTCGAACTGCAGCGGGATCGGCGCCGACGGCTTGTGCACCACCACCTCGACCGCGTGCACCCGCTCATCGGTCATCACATCGTCGGCGATCTCGCCGGCCACCGTCTCGATCAGGTTGCGCGGCGGCCCGGCCACGATGTCGGCCGCGCGCTGCGCCAGCTGTCCGTAGTCGAGGGTGTCGGCGAGGTCGTCGCTGGTCGCCGCCTGCTGAAGATCCACCCAGACGGTGATGTCGACGACGAATTCCTGCCCGTCGGCTCGCTCGTGCTCAAACACGCCGTGGTTACCGCGAACAGTTAGGCCGCGCAACTCAATTCGATCAGCCATGGGACCAGGCCTCGAGCACCTTGAGCGCGTCGACGGTCGCGCGCACGTCGTGCACCCGCACCCCCCACGCGCCATTGAGGCCGGCCAGCACGGAGATCACCGCGGTCGCGGTCTCGCGGCCGTCCGGCGGGCGCGGACTGCCGTCCGGCCCGGCCAGCAGCGCGCCGAGGAAGCGCTTGCGCGACGCGCCCACGAGCACCGGGAAACCGGTGGCGACGAACTCCGGCAGCGCGTGCAGCAGGGCCCAGTTGTGTTGTGCCGTCTTTGCGAATCCCAGACCCGGATCGATGATGAGATTCGACGGGTCGACACCGGCAGCGACGGCGGCGTCCACGCCTGCGAGCAGCTCGGTCCGCACCTCGGCGATGACGTCCTCATAGTCCGGCACGTCGTGCGGACGGTCGGCGGATACCGAGCGCCAATGCATAAGCACCCAGGGCACTTTCGCGTCCGCGAGCAGTGGGGCCATCTTCGGGTCGGCGCGGCCTCCGGACACGTCGTTGACAATGCTCGCACCGTTGGCCAGCGCGGCCTCAGCGACGTCGGCGTGCATGGTGTCGATGCTGACCGTAAGCCCCTGCCCGGCTAGGCCTTTGATCACCGGAAGCACGCGGGCGGTCTCGACCTCCGGATCGATCCGGGTGGCTCCGGGGCGGGTCGACTCGCCGCCGACATCGATGATCGAGGCGCCCTCGGCGGCCAGGGCCAAACCGTGTTCGACCGCGCGGTCCGGGTCCAGGAACAGGCCTCCGTCGGAGAAGGAGTCGTCGGTGACGTTCACCACTCCCATGACCTGCACGCTGCGCGGGTTCACTTTCGCAGGATCAGATCCAGTGCCTCGGCCCGCGACGCCGCATCGACCTTGAACTGACCGCGCACGGCTGAAGTTGTCGTTATCGCACCGGGTTTGCGCACACCGCGCATCGCCATACACAGGTGCTCGGCCTCGACGACGACGATCACCCCGCGCGGGTTCAGCTTGCGCATCATCGCGTCGGCGATCTGCCCGGTCAAACGTTCCTGCACCTGTGGGCGCTTGGCGTACAGGTCGACGAGTCGGGCGATCTTGCTCAGCCCGGTGACCCGGCCGTCGGCGCCGGGGATGTAGGCGACATGCGCCGCGCCGTGGAACGACACCAGGTGGTGCTCACAGGTGGAGTACATCGGTATCTGCTTGACGAGCACCAGTTCGTCGTGCTGCTCGTCAAAGGTGGTGTCCAGCACCGAATCCGGGTCGACATACAGCCCGGCGAACAACTCCTTGTACGCCCGCGCCACCCGTGCCGGGGTGTCTTCCAGGCCGTGCCGGTCGGGGTCCTCACCGACCGCGATCAGCAGTTCGCGCACCGCCTTCTCGGCGCGCTCCTGATCGAAGACGGCGGGAGTGAAGCCGGCCGAGTTGTTGTGCGATGGCACGTGCGCTCCTGGCGTGCGCGGTGTCATGAGGCCTCCCGGGGTACCGAATCAACCGTTGTTGGGCGGATTGGACCCGTTGGTGTCCTGGCCCGGATCCTCACCGGGATTGGGCGTTGATTGCGGCGCGGGCTGGCCCGGCTGCTGATACGTCTGGTACGGCGGATACGGCTGCGGGGCGGCCCATCCGGACGGCTGCTGCGGCTGCGGATACCAGTACCCCTGCTGCGGGTACTGGTACTGCGGCTGGGACTGCGGTGGCCAGCCCGGCGCGTGCCAGCCGGCCGGGGCGCCGTAGTCGGGCTGCGTCGGCGCGTTGACCGGCGCCGGGGCCCCGTTGGCGCCGTGCGCACCGTTGGTGCCGTTGGCCGCCCGGGCGGCCTCGGCGGTGGCCTTGGCGATCGCGGCCTTGAACGCGGGCTCGGGCACCGGCTTGGGCCACGGCTCACCGCGCTCGATGGCCAGCTCGCCCGGGGTCTTGATGGGCGGCTTGTCGGACGGCACCCGGCCACCGAAGTCGTCGAACATGGTCAGCCGCGGCCGCTTCTTGACCTCGCTGAAGATCTTCTCGAGTTCGGCGCGGTGCAGCGTCTCCTTCTCCAGCAGCTCACCGGCGAGCGTGTCGAGCACGTCGCGGTACTCGGTGAGGATCTCCCACGCCTCGGTGTGCGCGGCCTCGATGAGCTTGCGGATCTCGTCGTCGATGGTCTGGGCGACCTCGTGGCTGTAGTCCGGCTGGGTGCCCATGGTGCGGCCGAGGAACGGATCGCCGTGCTCGCTGCCGTAGCGCACCGCGCCCAGCTTGGAGCTCATGCCGTACTCGGTGACCATCGCGCGGGCGATCTTGGTGGCCTGCTCGATGTCGGACACCGCACCGGTGGTGGGCTCGCGGAACACCAGCTCCTCGGCGGCGCGTCCGCCCATTGCGAACACCAGCCGGGCGATCATCTCCGAACGGGTCATCAGGCCCTTGTCGTCCTCGGGCACCGCGACGGCGTGACCGCCGGTGCGCCCGCGCGCGAGGATCGTCACCTTGTAGATCGGCTCGATGTCGGGCATCGCCCAGGCCGCCAGCGTGTGCCCGCCCTCGTGATAGGCGGTGATCTTCTTCTCCAGCTCGCTGATGATGCGGCCCTTGCGGCGCGGGCCGCCGACGACGCGGTCGACGGCCTCCTCCAGCGCGGCCCCGGTGATCACCGTGCCGTTCTCGCGGGCGGTCAGCAGCGCGGCCTCGTTGATCACGTTGGCCAGGTCAGCGCCGGACATGCCGACGGTGCGCTTGGCCAGCCCGTCGAGGTCGGCGTCGGGGGCCAGCGGCTTGCCCTGTGCGTGCACGGCCAGCACCGCGCGGCGGCCGGCCAGGTCGGGGTTGGACACCGGGATCTGGCGGTCGAAGCGGCCGGGCCGCAGCAGGGCCGGGTCGAGGATGTCGGGCCGGTTGGTGGCGGCGATCAGGATGACGCCCTGGCGGTCGCCGAAGCCGTCCATCTCGACGAGCAGCTGGTTGAGCGTCTGCTCGCGCTCGTCGTGGCCGCCGCCCAGGCCGGCGCCGCGCTGGCGGCCGACCGCGTCGATCTCGTCGACGAAGATGATGCACGGTGCGTTCTGCTTGGCCTGCTCGAACAGGTCGCGCACCCGGGACGCGCCGACGCCGACGAACATCTCGACGAAGTCCGAACCGGAAATCGTGAAGAACGGAACCCCGGCCTCGCCCGCCACGGCGCGCGCCAGCAGCGTCTTACCGGTGCCCGGCGGGCCGTACAGCAGCACGCCCTTGGGGATCTTGGCGCCCAGCGCCTGGTAGCGGGTGGGGTTCTGCAGGAAGTCCTTGATCTCGTAGAGCTCCTCGACCGCCTCGTCGACGCCGGCCACGTCGGCGAACGTCGTCTTGGGCATGTCCTTGTTGAGCATCTTGGCCCGCGACTTGCCGAAGCCGAAGCCCATCCGCCCGCCGGTCTGCATCCGGGAGAACATCACGAACAGCGCGACCAGCAACAGCAGCGGCAGCAGGTAGATCAGCAGCGAGCCGAGCATGCTGCCCTGGTTGACCACGGTGTTGGTCTGGGCACCCTTGGCCTGCAGCGCCTCGAAGAGGTCGACGCCGTAGCCGGTCGGGTACTTGGCGATGATCTTGGTGGAGTCCGAGGTGTCGGCGTTGGCGTTCTTGAGCTCCAGCCGCACCTGCTGCTCACGGTCGTCGATCTGCGCGCTCTTGACGTTGTCGGCGTTGATCTGCGCCACCGCCACCGAGGTGTCGACGGGCTTGAACTCGCGGGTGTCGTCGCTGAAGTAGTAGAAGGACCACCCCAGCAACAGCACCACCGCGATCACGGTGAGCGTGCGGATCACATTTTTCCGGTTCATCGAGCCTTCCGATACACGCAGCTAGATAGACAAGGCTACCGCTAGACCAACGAACTAAGGTTCCCGCCGTTTCCCTCCCTCCTCTTGAACGTGGGTTACCCGCAACTCGACGGCGCTCACGGCGTAGCAGGATGGTGACCGTGCTCACATCGACCGAGCGGATCGTCACCACCAGCGGGGTGGCACTGCGCGTGCACGAGGCCGGTGAGCGGGGCGCGCCGCTGGTCCTGCTGGCACACGGCTTTCCCCAGCTCGGCTTCAGCTGGCGCCACCAGATCACCGCGCTCGCTGACGCCGGCTACCACGTGCTGGCGCCCGACCAGCGCGGCTACGGCGGCTCCTCGAAGCCCGACGCGATCGAGGCCTACGACGTCGCCGCGCTGAGCGCCGATGCGGTCGGTCTGCTCGACGACGTCGGCGCGGAGCGGGCGGTGATCATCGGCCACGACTTCGGTGCGGTCGTGGCCTACGGCGCGCCGCTGCTGCACCCGAATCGGTTCGCCGGCGTGGTCGGGGTGAGCGTGCCGCCGACACCGCGGCCGCGGGTGCCGACGACCCAGGCGTACCGCCGACTGTTCGGCGACAACTTCTTCTACGTGCTGTACTTCCAGGAACCCGGGCCCGCCGACGCCGAGCTGAACCGCGATCCGGCCACCACGCTGCGAAAGCTGCTGGGCGGCACCGGTTCCGTCGCCGACGCGACTGCCGCGCAGCGGATGCTGGCGCCGGGCCCGGCCGGGTTTCTGGACCGCATCGACGACCCCGGCGCACCGCCACCCTGGCTCGACACGGACGAATTCGACTACTACGTCCGGGAATTCACCGAAGGCGGCTTCACCGGCCCGCTGAACTGGTACCGCTGCTTCGATCGCAACTGGGAGCTGACGGCGACCACCCCGGCGGCGACCATCGGTGTGCCGACGTTGTTTATCGGCGGCAGCGCCGATCCGACGCTGGCGTACACGCCCCGCGACCGCGTCGGCGAAGTGGTGTCCGGGGACTACACCGAGGTGATGATCGACGGCGCCGGCCACTGGTTGCCCGAGGAGCGGCCCGCCGAGGTCAATGCGGCGCTGCTGGGGTTCCTCGCCGGGTTGCGGTGGCGATGACGCGGCCCCTACGCGCGGCATTCACCGGCCCGCTGCCACCTCGCTCGATAGTATATAAAATATTGTGGTGGCTGACGGCGGTGGCACATCGGTACGCACCGTCGTCGCCGTCTCGACGGGGATCCACACCACCGGGGCGGCGGTGCTGGCGGGCATCGCGGTGCTCGGACCGGTCCTGGTTGCCGAGACCGCGCTCGAACCAGGCCATATCGGTGCGCTCATCGGTGCTGCGAATATCGGTGCGCTTCCGGGCCTCATCACTTCCCCTGTGCTGGTTCGCCGGTGGGGAACCGGGCGTGCACTAGGGCTGGGTTGTCTGGTGATGGCGGTTAGCACCGGCGTATTCACCATTGAGCTGCCGTTTCTGCTCGCATTGCTGGTCGTCACCGTATTCGGGGCGGGATGGGGAATTTCATCGGTATCCGGCGGCGGCGCGATCCTCGACAGCTCGCCGGTGCGGCGTCGGGCAGTCCTGAGCAGCATCCGCCAGGTCGGCCTGCCCGCGGGCGGGGTCATCGCCGGTGCCTTGGTGCCTCTGCTGGCGTGGGCCGGCTGGCGCGGACTGTTCGGTGCGCTGTCGTTACTGCTGTGTGGACTGGCCGTCGCCGCTGCCTCGCTGCGCGTCAATGATCAGACGTCGTCCGGCGGACATCGATGGTGGCGAACGCCACCCTGGCCGGCGTTGCGAATGGGCGCGTTCAGCCTGCCGTTGATCACCGCCCAGTGGGCGTTCACCACCTATCTGACCTTGGAGCTTGTCGGCCGACTTGACCGTGGGGTAACGGCCGCGGCCGCCGTGTTCTTCTGCTCACAACTCACAGGCGTCGTCGCCCGACCGGCGCTCGGTGCCATCAGTGACCGCTTCGGCCCGCCCCGCGGTCGCATGCTCGCCGTGCTCGCGGCCATCTGCTCGCTCGGCTTGGTGTTGTTCGGCCTGTTGCCCGCTGCCATCAGCGAATTCTCGTTACTGACATGCGTTTTGATCGTCTCCATCGTCGCCCTGGGCTGGAACGGCATCATGATCGTGGCCTTCGCCGAGGCGGACCCGAACGGCAGGACAACGGTCGATATCGCCGCGGGACTCACCGTGATGCGGATCGGGAACATCGTTGGGCCGCCGGCGTTCGGTCTGGCCCTGCTCCACTTCGGCACCATGGCCTCGTGGCTCGGGCTGGCTGGGTTGGTACTACTGAGCGCCTATCCGCTCTGGGCCAGTCCAGGGCGAATTGCGCACCGCGGGTCCTAGCCGTCACTCTCGCGCGTCGCCACGGAAAACTGGTTCGGTGAGGCTGAGCTTGCCCAGGTCCTTCATCAGCGACCGGTAATGCTTCATCGCCACTACCATTTTCGGGATCCCGCCGTATATCGCCGACTGCAGAATGACCTCGAGCACTTCCTTCTCGGTGGCGCCGGCCCGCATGGCGCTGCGAATGTGGTTGGCGATCTGCATCTCGGCCCCCAACACGCAGCACTCCCCCAGGATCACCAGAATCCGCGTCTTGTCGTCGAGAACGTTCCGGTTGTACAGATGGTCGTAGATCCAGGTGAGCCAGGCTTCGGTCCAGTCGGGATCAAGTTCGTCGAACTCCTCGACCCGATGCAGGAAGTGCTCCCCTTGGAGTCGGAAACCAGTGTCTAACCCCTTGTTGTTGTACCTCGCATACAGGTGTGCCCGCTTGGCCTCTTTGGCGGCATTGATCTGATCCTCACTCAGCTGCGTCATGTGTAACCCCTTCCTGTCAGTTGAATCTGATGGTCAAAGCATTCTGCTCAGTGCGCAACGCCGGCCAGCCCGGGAATACGCAATGAGTCGGAGTCGAGCACCTGTGGGTTGACCAGAGAGCGAGGCAGCCGACCGGTGATGAGCGCCTCGGCCGCATCCACACTTCCGGCCGCGAGTGCGTGTGCGGCGGTTTCACTCCATGCCGCAGAATGACCTGTCAACAACAGGGTGTCCTGCTCGCTCAGCACCGCCGCATGTTCTGCCACTGGTTCAGTCGCGGTGACGTCCAGTCCGGCGCCGCGCAACCGGCCCGAGCGTATTGCGGCGACGAGCGCGTCTTCATCGACTAATCCACCCCGTGCGGTGTTGACGAGCACTGCGCCAGAGCGTATTTGAGCGAGCTCTTTGGCGCCGATGAGATGGCGATTCGAAGAGTCCATCGGAGCGTGCAGGCTGACGTGATCAGCGTTGGTGAGCAGTTCGGTCAGCCCGACGAGTACGACCCCTGCGGATCGGGCGGTCGTCTGATCAAGCAGAGGGTCGGCGACGAGGATCCTCGGGTAAACCGATTTCGCTTTGCGTGCCAACGCTCGGCCGATGCGGCCGAATCCCACTATTCCCAGGGTGAGGTCGCCCAGCCGGCGACTCGACACCCGCACCCGTTGTAGGCCTGCTGGATCTGCGTGCCACCGACCCTGGCGAACGGCTCTGTCGAGGGCGACCACGTTGCGCTCCAATGCGATGAGCAGCGCTAGCGCGTGGTCGGATACCTCCTCCACCGACGCGTCGGGAACGTTCGCGACGACGATGCCCAGTCGGGTGGCCTCCTCGACGTCGACATTGTCATAGCCGACGCCGCGCCGCACAATGGCTTGCAGCTTAGGCAACGTGGAAAGCGCCTGTGCATCAAAGGGTTCTACTGCGCCCAGAATGATGATGTCGGCATCCGTCGCTTCGGCTGCGATCTCGTCGCGCGTCAGCAACGCTGCGGACCGAACGCGTGCGCCGAGTTCCTCGAGGCGACGTTCGTGCGGGCCCGGCTCCCCAAGCCGCTTGGACAGGAGCACCAACGGCGCACCGACACCGGCTACCACGCCCGCCGCCGCACGGTCATGGTCATCGAACCGATCTGGGGCGATGAGACGACGATTTCGTCGCCGGGGTGCAACTCACCAACGCCAGCGGGAGTGCCTGTTGCGATGAGATCGCCAGGGAGCAACGGCAGAACCGCCGAGGCCTGTTCGATCAACCCGGGGACGTCGACAATGAGATCTGCGGTCTTGCCGTCCTGCCGCAGCTCACCGTTCACCGACAGCCGGATCTGCATCTGTGCTGGATCACCCGCCTCGTCGGCGGTGACTATCCACGGCCCGCACGGGCCGAAGGTGGCGAACGACTTGCGGAATGTTCGCTCCTCCCTTTGCGACTCGGTCATCCGCATCGTCGCGTCAACCACCAGGGTGTAGCCGAAAACGTAATCGAGGGCGTTCGCACGGCTCACACCTTGAGCGGGTCGCCCGATGACAACGCCGATCTCGGCCTCGTGATCGAACCGCCTGCCTGGCAGATCCGGCAGTTCCACGTTGTCGGAAGCTCCGCACAGCGAGCCGGCCGCCTTGACGAAGAAACCGAGTTCCTTGGCGGTCGCAGCCGAGCGCGTCGAGGACAGCATCTCCGCGCTGTGGTCGAGGTAATTGAGCGGGGCCGCAAGGAAGTTCCGTGGCGCCGGACATGCCGCGCGCAACCGCACGCTGGAAAGGGGCTTGCGTGGACCGCTCGGGTCCACCAACAGCGCCTTCACGGAGTCGTACTGCGAAATCAGCACAGGCAGAAGATGCGGACGCAGGTCGGGGTCGACGTCCGGTAAGAGCGGCGTGATGTCCACGACATCGTCGGCCACCACCACCCCGAGTCGGAAATCGTCAAACACGGCGATCTTCATCGTCACCCCGTTCTATATACTATAGAACGCCTATTTTGGCACGAGTAGCTGGCTTTGGGAAGGGCGGGATTCAGTTCCGCGATGCCTGATAGCGGCGCCGCGGCGGTCAGGCGGGCAGGCTGCGATCTCCCGGCAGCGCTTCGTCCAGTCCGTCGTCGGTCGAACTGGGCACTCCGTCGCCGGCGTCGTTCGTATCGTCGGTCACCGGTAAAGACTCTTCGAGGACTTTCACGGTCAGGCGCAGGTGCTCCCGAAGTGCTTCCGCTGCGGCCTCGGCATCACGAGAGATCGCCGCCTGATAAATGGCATGGTGTTCGGCGATCGGATCGCGAACTCCCAACCGCGCGCTCAACATCCGGTACCGCTCGGAATGATCGGTGATCATGTTGATCAGACTCTTGAGCCACGGCGAATCGCAGTTGGCCATGAGACCTTCATGGAAGGCGCGATGGGCCGCCGACCAGGACAATACGCCGGACTCCTTGCCGCTCTTGTTCACTGCCTCTTGAAACTCGACGAAGAGTTCACCGAGTCGTGCTGCCCATGCGGTATCCGCGTTTTCGATCGAGCGCTTGACGGCCTCGACCTCCAGGAGTTCCCGCACGGCATAGGTGTCGCGCAAGTGCGCGCGGGAAATCGGCGGCACACTGGTACCGAGCCTCGGGTCGATATCGACCATGCCCTGAGCGGCCAGATGCTGCAGTGCCTCGCGCAGCGGGGTGGCACTGACCTGGTAGCGAACCGTCAGTTCTGCCGTCGTCAGCCGTTGTCCGGGAGCGAACGCGCCCGCGATGATGTCGTTGCGCAGCTCATCCGCAATTTGCGTGGTGAGCGTCGCGCGTCGACTCGATGGTGCCATTGCGTTCACCCTCCCCTGATACCTACGACCTGGTCATTGCCCCGCGCACAGTCGTAGGAGCCACTCCCACAGCCGCGAGCGACTCGAGCATTTCTATAGACTACAATATGCGGTGAATTGGCCGACACCGCGTGTCCCCACCGCAGCCGAGTGTCCTGCCTACGCTCACTCATTTCACGGGAGGTTGCGTGTTCACCGATGAGATCGGTGCTGCTGACACGGGACCAGTGCCGGTGGCCGGCACCGGCGGATCATGACGCTTCACGCGGCGTTGCGAACGATTGCCCGCCTTAAGCGCACCGCGACGGCGGCGGCGCTGGCGCACATTGCAAAGCACGGCGGCCACCGCAGCCCGTTCGGCACCCTGCACCGCCCATGAAGCGCATCCTCGCGATCACCCTGCTCATCCAGACAACGCTTTTCGCGGTCCGTCCGATGGTTTCCTACCGCGCACTGGATATCGGAGCCGATGCCATGGACCTCGGGGTGATCGCGGCCTCGTTCTCGGTCCTGTCGCTCGTCATTGCCGTACCCGTCGGACGCTGGGTGGACCGCCGCGGAGAACGCGGCGCAGTGCTGGTAGGTGCGCTGATTGTCGGTTTGGTCTCCACCGCCCTGGTGCTGGCCAACTCGGTGCCCCTGTTGGCGATCACCCAGGCGGCCCTGGGCTGCGGACACATCATGACTGTCGTTGGCGGTCACGCCTGGGTCGGCAATCAGTACACCAGCAGTGGCGCGGACCGCGCGTTTGGGTTTTTCACCGTGATGGTGTCCTTGGGACAGTTGGTCGGTCCCGCCGCGGCAGGCGTGCTGGCCGGTCCGGCCGTCGGGCACCTGATCAGCAGCCTGATCGGCACTGAACCCACCCCTCGATCCCTGACTCCGGTGTTCGTGGTCTTCGGTGCGGTATCGCTGGTCGGCGCGGCGCTCGCGGCGGGACTGCGATCCACCTTGACATCGAATCACCATTCAATCGAGATGCCGCCCAGTGACTTTCGTCGCAGATCGTTGCTGGGCATCCTGCGCGTTCCCGGCATGCCGCACGCCATGTTGGTCAGCCTCACTGTGCTTACCGCCGTCGATCTGCTCGGCGTCTATCTGCCCGCGTATGCAGACGCACGCGGCATATCCGTTGAGACCGTGGGTCTGCTATTGGCTACGCGCGCAGCAGCGTCACTGGTGTCCCGGCTGGTGATGGGCCGGCTCGTCGATCGTTACGGGAGGCGGGCGGTCCTGTTGTGGAGCACGGCGGTGCCCGCGATACCCCTCGCCCTAATCACGATTTTCGATGACGCGCCTGTCCTGTATCTCGCGATGATCATCATCGGCTTCGGATTGGGGATGGGTCAGCCGATCACCCTGGCTTGGGTGTCAGGGCAGGTGCCTCAGGAGAGCCGCGGCGCCGCGCTCGGCCTTCGGCTCAGCGTCAACAGGCTCAGCCAGGTGGTGCTTCCAGTCGGAATCGGCGCGGTCGCCGCGACTTTCGGGGTTTCGGCGATATTCATTGTCCTGGCGGCGATGCTCGGCACGAGCGCCGGCGCGGCCCGCCGAGCCTCGTTTTCACAACAACCGCAGCGCTAGATCGCCGACCACCCACCGTCCACGAGAAGCAGGTGACCGTTCACCATGTCCGACGACGGGCTGGCCAAGAAGACGACCGCGCCCACTACGTCCTCCGGTTCACACCATCTGCCTGCGGGAATTCGACTCAACACCTTGTTGCGGTAGGCCTCGTCCGCAAAGAGTTTGGCGTTCATCTGCGTTCGGACCGCTGTTGGACCGATCGCGTTCACATTTATGCCCTTGTCGGCCCACTCCAACGCCATCACCCGCGTGAACTGCATCATGCCGCCCTTACTGGCCGCGTAGACCGCACGGCCGTAGAAGCCGAGGCTGGCGAAGGTGGATGCGATGTTGATGATCTTGCCGCTGCCGCGAGCGAGCATATGCCTGGCCACCGCCTGAGCGCAGAAGAAGCTGCCCTTCAGATTGGTGTCCATCACCTGGTCCCACGCCTGCTCTGTGACATCCAGCACCGATTGTTGGATGTTGGTTCCAGCCGAGTTCACCAAAATATCGATCTGACCGTGCGTTTCAAGCACTTCATCAACTGTGCGGCGAATGTCGGCAACACTGCGTACGTCGATGCGGTGGGCGGTCGCCCCATTTCCGAGATCACGGACCACCGCCTCGGTCTCGGTGTCGGTTCTCGATGCGACGGCGACTGTCGCTCCCGCACTCGCCAGCCCCAACGCCGACGCTCGACCCAGGCCACGCCCACCGCCCACAACGAGTGCGACCCTGCCACTGAGGTCGAATAGCTTCACGGGTTGACCACCACCTTCATCACGCCGTCGAGGCGGCGATCGAGAAGCTCGAAAGCGGTAGCGCTCTGATCCAATCCGAGTCGGTGTGTCACCAATGCCGCGGCATCTAGCAGTCCGTCTTCGATCAGCTCGAGAACGGGCGCGAACGTACCTGGATGGCCGTGACTGCCCAGCAGTGTCTGTTCCTTGTTCTTCAGATCGCCGATCGCGAACGGGAAGGTCTTCTCGGTGAACGCACCCATGACCACGATCCTGCCTCGCGGCGCGGTCACCCGCTGCGCCAGCGACATACTCGCGGTTTGGTCTCCGCCCGCTGCCTCCACGGCGACGTCGGCACCCTCGCCGAATGTCCAGTCCTCGACCGCCGCATCGACATCTTGGTCCGCCAGCACGGTCATTTCTGCACCGAGCTCGCGCGCCAGTTCGAGGCGCTCAGGAACGAGGTCGCACACCATCACCCGCGCTCCACGCAGTCTGGCCAGCATCAGCGACCCGATTCCGATCGGCCCGGCTCCGACGACGAATACCCGCTCGCCGGCCTGGACGGACGCACGCATCACGACGCCCTCATAACAGATGGCGAGTGGCTGGACAATGCACCCCAGTGTGGCGGAGATCCCGGCGGGCAACCGATACACCTGCCTGGCGGGCACGGCTACGAACTCAGCGAAACCGCCGGGTAGGTCGATACTCTCACCCAGGACACGGTATGACGGGCAGACGTTGGGAAGTCCCGCACGGCAGTAGCGGCACGTCCCGCAACTGATGTTCGGTTCGGCGCAGACCAACGCACCCAACAGGGAATGATCGACCTCTTCTCCCACAGCGGCGATTTCGCCGGCGAGTTCGTGTCCAAGAATGGATGGCGGCTTTATCCTCGGATGAACACCGCGATACGCGTTGATGTCCGATCCGCAGATGGATACCGCCTGCACCCGCAGCAGGACCTCACCGGGGCCGGGTTGAGGCACCTGATGGGTGACCATGTCGATAGCGAACGGCGCGGACAGTAGTGCGGCACGCATGGAACCTCGACTCATCTGTTATCTGGCGTTCTTCGTTGGCATCTTTCAGACAGTCATGAACCTGACTGATCGTTGTCGCTCGAGTTGGTCTCGGTTGCACGGCGGTTCGACAGGTTGGTATCCGCCGCGGCGATGGCATTCTCAGCGCCCCTGGGCCGCTCTTCTTCTGCCATGCGAAGCGACCGCCGCATGCGTCGTTCGCCACGGATGCCGAATATCAGGAACGCGAGTGCCAACAGAAGCAGAGCGGCGGTCATTGGGCGGGAGACGAACGTCCACACGTTGTTGTCGTATAACGCCAATCCGGAGCGCAGGTTCTTCTCGAATCCCTCCGCCAGCACCACCGCCAATGCAGCCGCGGCGACCGAATAACCGTACCGGCGCATGTAATAGCCGATCACGCCGAATATCAGGGCGGTGAGGACGTCGAAGACCCGGCCGCTGAGGGAGAAGGTACCGACCACGACGAGGGCAAGCGCGACAATGATGACGACGGACCGATTGATGGTGACGACCTTCAGCATGATCCGCGCCAGCCACCACCCGACGACGATCAGCAGAATGCTGGCGGCCAGCATTCCACCGACGGCGGCCTCCACGAGGCTTGGGGATTTCGCGACCATCTGAGGGCCCGGCACCAGCCCGTGTACCGTCAGCGCACTGAGTAGCAGCACCATGGAGCCGCTGCCGGGGATGCCAAGTCCGAGTGTGGGAATGAGCTCGCCGGAGTTCGCCGCGTTCTGCGCGGACTCGTTCGCCGCGACACCCTCGATCGACCCCTTTCCGAACTGCTCCGGGTGCTTCGAGGTCAGCTTGGCCTGTTGATAGGCGATCATCGCGGCCGCTGTGCCGCTGGCGCCGGGAATTGCGCCGATGCCCGTGCCCAGTACCGTCCCGAGTAGCACCGGCCGTATCGTCGGCAACAACGTCCGCACGCTGGGGAACTTCATCCGGAAGCTGCCGACGAGCGCATCCCACTGAAACACCTGGCGGGTAGAGCGAAACAGCTCCGACACCGCAAGCAGACCGATCACGACCGCTGCCGTGTCGAAGCCGTTGCGCAGGATGGAGAAACCGAAGTCGAAGCGGGGCTGAAACTGAATCGGGTCGAGCCCGACCAGTCCGATCGAAAGTCCGAGCGCGGCGGCTATGAGCCCTTTGACGACGTTTTTTCCCGTCAGGCTGACGACAGCGACCACGCCGAGCAGGTACAGCCCGAACATCTCCGGCGCCAGAAATATGTAGGCAAGTCCGGACAGCGGTACCAGCGCCAGCACGAAGATGGGGATACTGATGAGTTGCCCGGCGACTGCGGAGATGTAACCCACCCCTACGGCCAACCCGGTCTCACCCCGCTTATGGAGGCTGTAGCCGTCCAGCACGGTCAAGATGGCCGCCGGGGTTCCGGGAACACCGATGAGAATTGCCGGGATGCTGTTGCCGTACGCGACCCCGACCGAGATGGACATCAATAGAGCGACCGCCTGGACCGGTGTCAAGGTGAAAGTAATCGGCAGCACAAGCCCAAAGGCCAGCGTCGCCCCGATCCCGGGCATGCCACCGGCGACGATGCCATAGGCCGTGCCCGCCAACACCAACAGCCAGATCGTCGGATCGAGCAGTAGCGCTCCGCCGCCCGTCATCAACGTGAGGAAGTTCTCCATCAACGCCCTCCGACGTGATACCGGATGGGAAATTCCGCCGTGCTCATCGCGCCCATCCGATGGCCCGCAACGGTTCGGTCAACAATCCGGACGGCAGTGGGACGGTAAGGACTTCGGCGAACAGGTAGTAACAGAACGCGGTCAGCAGCACCGGCACCAGCACGAGCACGATCTTGGAGCGGACGGACAGCAGATACAGACCGGCAGCGACATAAAGTGGGGTGGCAACGAGGTAGCCGAGCGGGGTCAGAAGCAAACCGTAGATCAAGGTCAAGGCCATCACGGTGAGGCACCGGACCGTCGACGCAGGCACACCCGACTCGTCCTCGTCCCCCTCCGATTCGAGCGCCGCCGCCGCCCGGTCCGCCGGCATGCGCAACACCCGTGTCGCCACATAGAGTCCGCCAATGAACATGCCTGTCCCGAGGATCCAGGGAAAGGCTTTGGGCCCCAGCAGATCGCCTTTTATGTCTTCGCGCAGCGTCACCTGTCCGATCACGGCGATGGCGACACCCAGCAGCGCGAAGGTCAGCCCGCCCGCGATGTCTGCCCAGCGGTCGCGCGCGCGGGCGGGCGTCGTCTTCGTGGCCTCAGCCACCATGGAATTGGCCGGCCTGCTTCAGGATCGGCTCGGCGTATTGCAGGGCAGCCTCCGCCTTGGCTCGTGTCTGGTCATGATCGAGCGTGAAGAGCGTGGTGCCAGGCAGCGCCAACCGGGCCTTCTTGAAGTCTTCGTCCTCGCCCGCTTTCTTGAACAGTTCAAAGAGCCATTGCCGGTGATCGACGGGCGTTTCCTTGGTCACGGCCCATCCGCGTGTGACACCCCACGGATCGTCGACAATTCCGGCTGCCTCCGCTCCGTTGGGAATGTCCGGCCAGGGTTCGGGGGCGGGTTCGGTTCCGGTAACCATGATGCTGTCGGTCCGTCCGGCGTCGTATCCGATCAGAGCCTGGTTCGGATCGTTCAGGCCCAGGTCGCCCTCGCCCGCGCCGATGATCGCTGCGATACCCTGACTTCCGTCACCGCACGCCCAGGGTTCTTTGAACTTCAGGCCGAGGGTCTGGGCGTAGTGCGTCCATGAGATGTCACGGCCGCTGCCGGGGCTGTAGCAGATGTACTTGACCTCGCCAGGATGGGCACGGACGTACTCGACCATGTCGCTGAACTTCGTGCTTCCCCACGGCGGGTTCTTCTTCTGGGTCAGAATGAACGGCGTCAACTCTTGAGCAATGACGAAGTTGAAGTCGTCGAGCGTCACTCCCAACTCGTCGGCAACCGGGGTTGCGATCAGGTCGAGTGCGCCGCCCACGACCGATGCGACGACGACGATGTTGCCTTCGTTTCCACCGGGTTGCTTTGCCATCCACTGGAGGGCTTCCCAGGTTCCATAGGTGCCGAAGTCGGGCCGATCGAGAATCTCGATTTTCACCGGGGACACCTTGCGCACTGCCTCCACTGCGGCTCGAACGAAGATGCCGTCCGGGGAGCCGGGTTCGTCGGGATTCAGCAGTGTAATCGGACTGTTTGGCCATCCCGACGGGAGTGGTTGCAGCACTCCGTCTTTGAACTCAGGCTTCCAGGTCGCCAGATCGACCGTCTGCGAAGGTTCGGTTGGGGTGTTGCTACCCGAACAGGCAGTCAGCGCCAACAAAACGATAGCTAGTATCGAAGTAATACTCTTGAGGCGCATGGTTTTTCCTCTCAGGTTGTCCCGGCCGGCTGGGGTATCCGCAGAAAGCGGCTGGCGTTGTTGGTAGCGACCATTCGCCGATGAGTTGGTTCGACACCTGCGGAGTCGAGATCGCCAAGCGGCGTCGTTGTCGACATGTCCCATGGGTAATCGGTCCCGAGCATCACCTGGTCCCACCCGACTTGGTTGCCCAGAAACCCCAGCGCGGCCGGATGGTGGGTAAGGCTGTCGTAATAGCACCGGCGCAGATAGTCGGTCGGACAGGTGCCAATGTGCTGCTGCGCCTCGGGGCGGACCTTCCAGCCGTGATCCCACCGGCCAGCCTGGTATGGAGCGAAGCCGCCACCATGGACGAAGCAGAAGCGTAGCTTTCGGTAACGGTCCAGCAACCCCGAGAAGATGACCGAAGCGATGGCAATGGTGCTGTCGACCGGGTTGCCGATCAGATTGATCAGGTGATATCGCCGCATCCGGTCCGCGCCGGCGATAAGTCCCGGCGGATGTACGAGGACCGGAAGATCGTGATGGTCGAGCGCCTCCCATACCGGCTCGAACCGCGGATCGTCGAGATCGACGCCGTCGATGTTGGTGCCGATCCCCACGGCCACTACCAACGGATCCGCCGCCAACCGGTCGATTTCGGCCACGCTGCGAACCGGATCCTGCATCGGCAGCCCCGGAATGGCCAGCAGGCGGTCGGGATGTGCGTGCACCGCTCGCAACATGCCGTCGTTCTGCACCCGGTGCAGTTCCGCAGCGATGTCACCGGGCAGTGCGTAGAACGTCGTCCAGGTATATCCGCTGACGGCCTGTACACCGACCCCTTGCGCGTCCATGTCCGCCAGCCGACGCTGCACGTCGACCAGGCCCTCCGGAAGCGCTCGCGTGACGCCGTCGGGATGACTGCGGACAACGCCGGGCGGAAGGTCGAGGAACCACGCCCCGTCCCGCTCGTAGATGCTGGGAGCCACCTCGGGCGCGATCGCACTCATCTCGCCGATCGCGGCCGGATCCACGAAATGGGCGTGGATGTCGATCGGCCGATTCAGAGGAGTGGACGTCAACGTTGCCCTCCCTTGAGGCGGTTGTGCATTTTATATACCACGTCTGCTGGTCTGTCTAGCTGCTGTTTTCAAACAATTTCCGGGGCGACATCCGGGTTGGTTCGCCGACCGCCGGTTCGTCCGCGCCTGCGGCGTCACGTGCCAACACCACTCAGTGCTTGACCAAAACGCCAGTGCATCAACTGCTTTCGCGCACCTTCGGCCATCGACGGATCGACATCCTGGATGAGGACCTGCAGCGCCTGGCTGGGATCATCGACCTCGACGATAAGCAGCCCCCCGATCACACGCGTCCCATCGTCGGAGATCAGCGCGCCACGCTCAAGCAGCTCAACGGTCTCGACCCGCTCGAACGGATGAAGGCACCCGCGAAACGGCCGATCGGCACCCGGGGCAGCCAACCAGCGACAGACATACAGGCGCCGCCGCGGACTCGGCCGATAGTCGGCCTGCGCTCGTCCGATGGCGGTCTTGAATCGGATGATGTCGATGTCCTCGAACATGCCGGCGCGGCAGAACGCCTCCCGCTGGATAAAGTCGAGCGCCTCGTAACGGTCGGACACATCGACGATGCACAGGGAACCGGACGGGGCGCCCCCCTCGTCGAGCAGCGGTCCGGCGAACCGCAATCGATGCCGATTCGCCCGCAGGTAGGCGAGGTGTTCGGCCATCGCCGCACCGCGCAGTGCTGACGCGTCGTCCCGGTAGGTGCACGCGATGACGTAACTCGACCTCGCGGCGCGCTCCGTTCTGGTCATCCGTCTCCCCTCCGGCCCGGTTCGCGGTCTGCCCTGCCAGAAGTTGACACCCTCAATCAGCAATATTCTATAGTCTATACTGGCATAGTCACTATCGCTGTGGGAGCACGTTCGGAAGAGCCGCGCGACCCAGCGTCATATAAGGAGGCCGCTCGATGAACTTCGACGTCGACTGGAAGAAGCAGACTGATTTCGATGTGATCCGCGACGCGCGCCTCAAGCGGCTCCAACAGGAAATGCGGGAAGAGGGTCTCGACGGGATCGTCAGCTTCCGCGCCGAGCACATCCGATTCGCCACGAATATGCGCCCGCTGTGGTGGCCGATCAACTTCACCGACCGCAACTGCGCGCTCATCGCACCCGAGGGCGACCCCGTGCTGTACGTCACGAGCGGCGACTGGCGGCGGTGCCAGGCAACCATGTACTGGATGCCCACGGAGAACATCCGGCCGTGCGGAACGATGGGCGACTATGGCATCGCGAGCACGATGGTGAACACTCAGTTCGCACCCACGGCGCATGACCTCGGTTTTGCGAGCGGCCGAATCGGCGTCGACGCGGCTAACCTCCATATCCTCAACGATCTGCAGGCGGCGCTGCCGGAAGCCGAATTCGTGCCGGCGGACCACGTGTTCCAGCGCGCGATGGTCCAGAAGCACCCGGAAGAGATCCAGTGCATGCGCGTGTCCAACAAGATGTCGGAACTTGCGCACGCACGCGCCGTGGAGTTCATCAAGCCCGGTGTCCGCGAGTGTGAGGTACTCGGCGTAATCATGGAGACCTTCTATTCCTACGGAATGGAAGTGCCCCAGTGCAATCTCATCGTCGCATCGGGTGACAACACCGCCCCGATCCACCGATTTGCGTCCGACCGCATCATCCGCCGCGGGGATCTGGTTTTCATGGATCTGGGCGGCTGTTTCAATGGGTACTTCTCCGACGTGACCCGGACCATCTGCGTCGGCCAACCGAACCCGAAGCATATCGAGATCTACCAAGCGGTGTACGCCTCGATCGAGGCAACCAAGGC
>ENA-UOVV01001207-UOVV01001207.1-compost-metagenome-genome-assembly--contig:-NODE-1207-length-21264-cov-16.098024_pt1 | contig 21264 bp, 16 predicted proteins | sample MGYA00238155_ERZ761577 | MGnify/ENA primary metagenome ERZ761577 (study PRJEB28898, sample SAMN06268775) | compost metagenome | isolation source: Emeryville, CA | place: USA:Emeryville, CA | collected...
CACGGCTGGTCGTCCCGCCCCGACCGCGTCACGGCGCTGCGCAAGCACCTGCGCGGCAAGGCGGCGGCTGCGGTTGTCGCCGCCGCGTCGCTCGATCCCGGCCCGGCCGATCTGCCCGGGCCGACAGGCGAGGCGAACTCGCTGATGCTGGCCCCGCGCGGGCGCGTGCTGTGCCTGGGGCCGGACCCGGACGACCTGCTGGCGCAGGTCGTGCAGGCGCTGGCGGCCGGAAATGCCGTGATGGCCGTCGCGCCGGGCGCGCCGTCAGCGCTTCAGCCGCTGGCCGGAGGGGCGTTCCCGCTGGCGGTCGTCGACGGCGAGGCTTCGCCGGAATGGCCGGGACATGCCGCGCCCGATCTTGTCGCCTGTGCCGCCGATCCGGCCCATCTGCGCGATCTGCGCCGCGCGCTGGCCGGCCGCGACGGGCCGATCGTGCGCCTCGTGACGGATGCGATCGACCCGGCCGCCTATTGCCACGAGCGGGCGATCTGCGTCGACACGACGGCGGCAGGCGGCAATGCCAGCCTGCTCGCCGCTGCCGAGTGACGGCGCGGTCCCGTCGCGGCGGGCCGGTAATGCTGCTCAGGCGCCTTCGACGACGGTGAAGCCCTCGAATTGCGGAGGGCCGAGATAGGTCTGCGCTGCCGGCCCGTGCTTGCCGGCATTCTTGTGCGCGTCGCGGAAATTCTGCGATTTCGTCCACGCCAGGAAGTCGTCCCGCGTGGCCCACAGCGTGTGCGAGACGTAGAGGGTGTAGCCTTCCGCTTCGTTGGCGGGCCCTCTCAGCAGGTGGAAATCGCGAAAGCCCGGCATTTCCGGCAGCTTCGAATCACGGTTCTTCCAGACCTGCTCGAAGGCGGCCTCCGAGCCGCTGGCGACCTTGAACCGATTCATGGCGATAAACATGTGGAAACGGCATCCTTCCTTCGTCGAAGGCGGCTTTCTAGCACCCGCGTCGTGGCAGGGCGATCACATTGGGCAGAAGGTCCTCCGGCGGCCGGCCGCGGGGATGCGGCCCGGCCTGGTGCGCGGACCCCGGGAAAAGCGCGAGGCCGCGACCCTGCATGCCGACCGTCGCTCGATCCTCGAACAGGGCGGTGAAGGCCGGCAGCAGCCCGTCGCCGCGCCGGTCGGCAAGCCGGTGCAGGTTGAAAAGCCCGCTCATCGCGTTGCCGCCTGCTCGGCCACGATGGCGACCGGACGGGCGTCCCGCGCCGTCTGGCCGGCGAGCGCGTCCGCCAGAAGGCCGGCGATCATCAGCGGGAAGATCGTGTTGACGAGGATGACGGCCCGGGCGCGCTGCGCGGGCGTGCGCGGCAGGGCAAGGTGAAAGACCGGATGGATCATCGCTTCTCTTCGCTCCAGACGGGGCCTGCGCCTGGGTCCATAAACTTGACCTTGGTAATCAGGTATTGCGACTGGTATGAAACATGATAAAAGAAGTCAAGAAATGAACCGGCGCCCGCATGCGACACGAGCGCCACCACAGGAGAGGATCACATCCAATGAACAGCCATGTTCCGGTCGAGTTTCGCTTCCGTGCGCAGTCCGCCGAGCGGCCCATGCAGCCGCGCGTCAGCGAGCCGGTGCGCATCGTCTCCAGCGACGATCTGTTTCGTGGCCGCAACGAGATCGCCGTCGACCATTACGGCTCGGTCTATCGCCTGCGCATCACGCGCCAGGGCAAGCTGATTCTCAACAAGTAGAGCAAGGCCCCGGCCGCAGGGCGGGGCGTCGGCGCGGGCCAATCCCGGCAGGCGCTGGCCGGCCGCGCGCGTGCCGGCGGGCAGGGCGGCCGTCAGCCGGTCTAGTGGCGAGCCGACTGGGCAACCAGCTCGTCGATGCCGAGCAGGCTGCGCATTGCGGGGCGGGTGCTGACCAGCCGGTCGATCGTATAGCCCTGCAATACCTCGAAGAAGGCGCCGAGCGCCTTGCGCAGGGCCTCGTTGAGGCCGCAGGAATCGATCAGCGGACAGTCGGCCGCGTCGTTTTCGAAGCACTCGGCCATCGCGAAGCTCTCCTCCGTGACGCGGACGACGTCGAAGAGGGTGATCTCGGTGGCCGGACGTCCGAGGCGCACGCCGCCATTGCGGCCGCGAACCGTCTCGACCAGCCCGTTTTCCACCAGCGGCTGCAGGATCTTGAAGAGGAACAGTTCGGAGACCGAATAGGCGGCGGCGATTTCCGGGATCCGGCTCAGGCGGTCGTTGTTGACCGCGCAATACATCAGAATCCTGATCGCATAGTTGGTTTGCCGGGTCAGCCGCATGACGTCCTCTCAATACGCTCGAGACTCGTCCTATATGGACCATAGATTAGAATTATTCCAGAAGAATCGTCTCATAATCTGAATTTTTTTCTCAAGTTTTCGGCGGCGGCGCCGGAGCCGGTCCGAACGGGTGCTTGCATGCGGCCGGCCGTCTTCGGCAATTGAAGGTTGCGACCGGCTCGCCTACCATCCGGCGAGGTCGAGAGCGGGAGGAAACCATGACGCAGCCACCGGCTTTGCCGGGACCGGGGCGCACGCGCCAGACCGAGATCTTCGTCACGGGCGCTGGCGGCGCGCGGCCGCTGGTGCCGGTGTTGCCGGCCGAGCTCGAGCGCAAGGCGCTGGGCGCGATGGACCGGCGGGCGGCCGCCTATATCGGCGGCGGCGCCGGATCGGAGGCGACGATGGCCGCCAACCGCGCCGCCTTCGAGCGCCGCCGCCTGGTGCCGCGCGTGCTGCGCGACGTGGCGCGCCGCGACCTTTCCGTCGAGCTTTTCGGCCGCACGCACCGCGCGCCGCTGCTGCTGGCGCCGATCGGCGTGCTGGAGATGGCGCACCGCGAGGCCGATCTCGCCGTGGCGAAGGCGGCGCGCGCGGAGGATATCGGTTTCGTCTTCTCCAACCAGGCATCGGTGCGGATGGAGGATTGCGCGGCGGTGATGGGCAACACGCCGCGCTGGTTCCAGCTCTACTGGTCGAGCGACGACGAGCTCGTGCGCTCGCTGGTGACGCGCGCCGGAACCTGCGGCTGCGAGGCGATCGTGCTGACGCTCGACACGACGCTGCTCGGCTGGCGTCCGCGCGACCTCGACCTCGGCTACCTGCCGTTCCTGCGCGGCCTCGGCCTGGCGCAATATCTGTCCGACCCGGTGTTTCGCGCCAAGGTGCCGGCGCAGGCGCCCGAGACCGGCTTCAAGCCGAAAGGCGCCGGCATCCTGGCCACGGCGCTCTCGCTGCGCGGCAAGGGCAGGGCGTTCGGCCTCGGCCTTTCGCGGATGCGCGCGGCCGCGGCCTATTTCACCGCGACCTATTCGCGCCCCAACCTCGAATGGAGCGACATCGCGCGGCTGCGCGAGATGACCAGGCTGCCGATCCTGCTCAAGGGCGTGCGGCATCCGGACGACGCGGCGCGCGCCGTCAAGGAGGGGATCGACGGCATCATCCTGTCGAACCACGGCGGACGCCAGGTCGACGGCGAGCCGGGGACGCTGGACCTTCTGCCCGCCGTGGCGGCGGCTGCCGGCGATCTGCCGGTCCTGCTCGATTCGGGCGTGCGGTCGGGGGCCGACATCGCCAAGGCGCTGGCGCTCGGCGCGCGGGCGGTCCTGCTCGGCCGCCCCTATGCCTACGGGCTGGCGCTGGCGGGCGAGGCGGGGGTGCGCGAGGTGATCCGCAACACGATCGCGGAATTCGACCTGACGCTGGCGCTTGCGGGGATCACGAAGGCCGCCGATCTGGGACCGGGCTGTCTGGCCGACTGAGCCTGCCTGTCCCGGCTGGCGGATACGGCGGCGCGGCCGGCCGCTTCTTCGGCCCTATGCGTGGCGATGCCGGCGGATATGCGAGGGGCGGCGCGGGGATTCCATGCGACGAATTCGTCGGCGCAGCCTGCGTCGGTCCCCGGCCTTCGGGCCCATGGTTAAGATCCGATTCAAACTTTATTCGTTGTTTCGTGCGCAGGATGCCGGTTCGCGCGGGCGCGCTGCCCGCCATGTTTCCTCCCGTTCGAGTACGAGTTCGTGTCGCGTTCCGGTTCCATGCGTTTGTTTTCAGCGTCGCTCACGCTCCTGGCAGCTCTTGGCCTGACCGCCTGCACGACGGGCACGGCCTCGGATGTCCTGCAGCCCCGCCCGTCGTCCGAGACGACGAGCTCCATTGCGCGGCCCGCCGTTCCGGCGCCGGTTCCGGCGGTGCCCGTGGCGATGGCGAGCGAGGCTTCGCACGTCGTCGAAGCCGGCATGACGCCGCTTGCCGGCGCGCGGCCCGCAGGCGAGGCGCTGCAGCAGGTGGCGATGGTCGCCCCGCGCAACCCGGCGCCGAAGGCCGATGCGTTCCAGCCGTCGCGGCGCGGCCTTTACCGAAGCCGCTTCCGCGACGCCAAGCCGATCAATTTCGGCCGCGCTTCGCCGCACGATCATGTCGTCCATGGCGTCGACGTTTCGCGCTGGCAGGGCGAGATCGACTGGCTGACGCTGCGCAGCCAGGGCGCCAACTTCGCCTATATCAAGGCGACGGATGGGGGCGACCATCTCGACCCGATGTTCATGAAGAACTGGACGGGCGCGCATGAGGCCGGCATCCGGCGCGGCGCCTATCACTTCTTCTACTGGTGCCGCAGCGCGGCCGAGCAGGCCGACTGGTTCATCCGCAACGTGCCGAAGGTGAAGGGCGCCCTGCCGCCGGTTCTCGACGTCGAATGGAACCACCAGTCGAGCTGCAGGAAGCGCCCGTCGCGCGCGACCGTGCTCGAAAAGATGCAGGTGTTCCTCGACCGGCTGGAGCGGCACTACGGCCAGCGGCCGGTCATCTATACCGCGCCCGACTTCTACGAGGACAACCTGAAGGGCGCGTTTCCCAAGCATCCCTTCTGGCTGCGTTCCGTCGCCGCCCATCCCTCGAAGGTCTATCCGGGGCGCAACTGGGTGTTCTGGCAGTATTCCGGCTCCGGCCTGTCGCACGGGGTCGAGGGCCGCATCGACCTGAACGTCTTCCACGGCGACGAGGCGGCATGGTGGCGCTGGGTCGGCAAGGTGGCGGGCTAGGGCCGGCCAGGGCCCGCTGCGGGACCGGCCCGCGAGGCCCGAGGCGGGCGCAGGGCTCTCCGGCTTTCCGCAGCCGGGATCAGTCGATCCCGTAGCTCAGGGCAGCCGCGCGCACGTCGTCAGGCACCTGCGTCGCGCGCCGTGTCTCAAGGTCCAGAAGGACGCTCTTGAACGTCGCCTCGAAGCACAGCTCGCCGGTGGCGCTGCGCCAGAGGCGGTGGCGGAAGGTGGCGCTGCGGCGTCCGACCTCGACGACGCCGCTGGTCAGGTGAACCTTGTCGCCGAGGTGGAGCTCCGCCTTGAAGTCGCTTTCCATGTGAACGACGGCAAAGGAGAGGCGGCGGCCGTGAAGGATATCGTCGGTGGTGAGCCCGAGCGCAGCCTGCAGCGCAAAGACGCCGTCGCCGCAGGCGGCAAGGTAGCGGCCGACATTCATGTGGCCGAGCAGGTCGCAGTCCGACGGCGCGACCGTCAGGCTCCAGGTCTTGAGTTCCGGCACGGTTTCCCCCTTCGCTGCCCGTCTATTTGGGCAGAGGGAGCGGGGCGGGTCAATCGCGGGCGGCCGGCCGGCAGGCTGCCGCCCGCGCCCCGGTCAGAAGCAGCCGTAGACGGTTCCGGGGCCGTGGCACAGGCCGCGCGCGGCTTCGTCGGCGATCGCGTTGGCCAGCGCATCGATGCCGGCGTCGCCCTTGCCGAGCTCTTTCGCCTTGGCGATCAGGTCGGCCGGGCTCATGGCCGCGGCGACCGGCGCCGCCTCCGTGTCGAGGCCGGCAAGCAGCTTCGCGGCGGCCAGCAGCAGCAGCGGATCGTTGCGGTCGATGCCGTAGTTCGTGAGCCGGGCCGCGGTGTCGATCTGCTCGACCGCGCCCGGCGTGAGGTCCATCCTGTCGGCGGCCAGAGCCGGGCCGGCGACACAGCCGGCAATGACGGCTACGGCCGCCAGCTTGACGATGAGATGCATTCCAATCCCCTTGTTGCCTGTGCGATGCCCGAAGGCTGACGCATGGTAAGGGGAGCGATTCCGTCGAAATTTTGAAGAGGAGGCGGCAAACGGATCGCCCGGCAGCCTGCTACCTTACGCAACCCCTCAAGCACGAAAGCCACGCCGGTGCGGCGTGGCTTTCCGGTTTCCCGTCGATGCTGCCCGGCTCAGCTACAGCCTGACGTGCTCCCGCAGGTGTCGCACTTCAGGCAGGTGCCGTTGCGCACCATCGTGAAGTTGGAGCATTCCGAGCACATGTCGCCGGTATAGCCCTGGATCACCGCCTGCTGGCGGCGGGAGGCTTCGAGCTTCTTGGCCTCCGCGGCCCGCCTTTCCGCCTCGTCGGAGAAGAGGCCGGCGGCGTGCGCCGAGGCGCCCGACACGGTCTCGGAGGCCGCGTCGGCGGCTTCCTCGAAGGCGATGTCCTCGGCCAGCTCCTTCGCACGCTCCTCGTAGTCGCGGCGGAAGGCGACCGGCTCCTCGGCGAGCCCGGCGGCCGGCTTGAGCGCCGCCACCGCGGCGCCCGTCGCGATCGCCCGCACGTTGGACGCCGTGGGAGCCGCGCGCAGGGGGCCGGTCGCGGGGGCAGGGCCGGAGCTCCCGCCGAAGCCCTTCGGCTCGGCGCCGCCGGACACCAGCTTGACCGGCGAGGCGCCGCGCGTCAGCCCCTTGGAGAAGGGCGTCGACTTGCCTTCCTGGATGCCGCGGCCGAGCGGCGTGGAGGAGAAGTCCGACTGGTCGACATGGGCGAGGTCGTGGCGGCCGAGATAGGAGATCGCCAGCTCGCGGAACACGTAGTCGAGGATCGAGGTCGCCGACTTGATGGCGTCGTTGCCGATGACCATGCCGGCCGGCTCGAACTTGGTGAAGGTGAAGGCACCGACATATTCCTCGAGCGGCACGCCATATTGCAGGCCGAGCGAGATCGCGATGGCGAAGTTGTTCAGGAGCGCGCGCAGCGTCGCCCCTTCCTTGTTCATGTCGATGAAGATCTCGCCCAGCCGCCCGTCATCGTATTCGCCGGTGCGCAGGAAGATGGTGTTGCCGCCGATCTTGGCTTTCTGGGTGTAGCCCTTGCGCCGCGAAGGCAGCTTCTCCTGCTCGCGCACGACGCGCTCGATGATGCGTTCGACGATCTTCTCGGTCACCTGCACGGCCTGGCTGGCGGCGGGAGCCGCGAGCAGCTCCTCGATCGCTTCCTCCTCGTCCTCGTCGGCGATCAGCGAGGCGTTGAGCGGCTGCGACAGCTTGGAGCCGTCGCGGTAAAGCGCGTTGGCCTTCAGCGCCAGCTTCCACGACAGCATGTAGGCGTTCTTGCAATCCTCGACGGTCGCCTCGTTGGGCATGTTGATCGTCTTGGAGATCGCCCCGGAAATGAAGGGCTGGGCCGCCGCCATCATGCGGATGTGGCTCTCGACGGAGAGGTAGCGCTTGCCGATCTTGCCGCACGGATTGGCGCAGTCGAAGACAGGCAGGTGCTGTTCCTTCAGAAAAGGCGCTCCCTCCAGCGTCATCGCGCCGCAGACATGGATGTTGGCGGCCTCGATCTCCTTCCTCGAGAAGCCGAGCGCAGGCAGCATCTCGAAGGAGAAGTCGTTCAACTGCTCGTCGGTGAGCTTCAGCACCTGCTTGCAGAAATCCTCGCCCAGCGTCCACTTGTTGAAGACGAACTTGATGTCGAACGCGCTTTTCAGCGCGGCGTTCAGCGCCTCGATCTTGTCGTCGGTGAAGCCCTTTGCCCTGAGCGAGCCGGGATTGACGCCCGGCGCCTGGTTCAGGTTGCCGTGGCCGACGGCGTAAGCCTCGATCTCGGCGATCTGCGCTTCGGAATAGCCCAGCGTGCGCAGCGCCTCGGGCACGGCGCGGTTGATGATCTTGAAATAGCCGCCGCCGGCGAGCTTCTTGAACTTCACCAGGGCGAAGTCCGGTTCGATGCCGGTCGTGTCGCAGTCCATGACCAGCCCGATCGTGCCGGTCGGTGCGATCACGGTCGCCTGCGCGTTGCGGTAACCGTGCTCCTCTCCGAGCGCGAGCGCCGCGTCCCAGGCCTTGCGGGCATGCTCCATCAGGCCCGGCACCGGGCAGTCGTCCGCGACCAGCGGGACGGGGTTGACCGACAGCTTCTCGTAGCCGGCGGCCTCGCCATGGGCGGCGCGGCGATGGTTGCGGATCACGCGCAGCATGTGCTCGCGGTTGCGCTCGTAGTCGGGGAAGGTGCCGAGCCCGGCCGCCATCTCGGCCGAGGTCGCGTAGGCCACGCCGGTCATGATCGCCGTCAGCGCGCCGCAGATGGCACGGCCTTCCTTCGAATCGTAGGGGATGCCGCTGGTCATCAGCAGGCCGCCAATATTGGCGTAGCCGAGGCCGAGCGTGCGGTACTCGTAGGACAGCCGCGCGATCTCCCTCGACGGGAACTGCGCCATCATCACCGAGATCTCGAGCACGATGGTCCACAGCCGCACCGTATGCTCATAACGGGCGATGTCGAACGAGCCGTCGCCGTTGCGGTAGGTCAGCAGGTTGACCGAGGCCAGGTTGCAGGCCGTGTCGTCGAGGAACATGTATTCCGAGCACGGGTTGGAAGCCCGGATGGCGCCGGCCGACACGCAGGTGTGCCAGTCGTTCATCGTGGTGTTGAAGTGGAGGCCGGGGTCGGCGGACGCCCAGGCGGCGTAGCCGATCTTCTCCCACAGGTCCCGCGCCTTCAGCGTCTTCGTCACCTTGCCGGTCAGGCGGCCCTTGAGCTGCCAGTCGCCGTCCCCCTCGACCGCGCGCAGGAAGTCGTCCCTGAGCGAGACGGAGTTGTTGGAATTCTGGCCGGAGACGGTGAGGTAGGCTTCCGAATCCCAGTCGGTGTCGTAGGTCTTGAACTCGATCTGGGTGTAGCCCTGCCTGGCGAACTGGATGACGCGCCTGACGTAGTTCTCCGGCACGAAGTTCTTCTTGGCGGCGCGGATCTCGCGCTTCAACGCCGTGTTGATCGCCGGGTCGAAGCAGTCGTCGCCGCTGCCCTCGCAGTTGACGCAGGCCTTCATGATCGCGGCCAGGTGCTTCTGCACGACGCGCGAGCCGGTGACGAGGGAGGCGACCTTCTGCTCCTCCTTCACCTTCCAGTCGATATATTCCTCGATGTCGGGATGGTCGACGTCGACCACCACCATCTTGGCGGCGCGGCGCGTCGTGCCGCCCGACTTGATGGCGCCGGCGGCGCGGTCGCCGATCTTCAGGAAGCTCATCAGCCCGGACGACTTGCCGCCGCCGGACAGCTTCTCGCCTTCGCCGCGCAGCGCGGAGAAGTTGGAGCCGGTGCCGGACCCGTATTTGAACAGGCGCGCCTCGCGCACCCACAGATCCATGATGCCGCCCTCGTTGACGAGGTCGTCGGCGACCGACTGGATGAAGCAGGCGTGCGGCTGCGGATGCTCGTAGGCGGATTTCGACTTCACCAGCTTCTGCGTGAAGGGGTCGACGTAATAGTGGCCCTGGCCCGGGCCGTCGATGCCGTAGGCCCAGTGAAGGCCGGTGTTGAACCATTGCGGCGAGTTCGGCGCGACCCGCTGGGTGGCGAGCATGTAGGCGATCTCGTCCATGAAGGCGCGGGCGTCTTCCTCCGAATCGAAATAGCCGCCCTTCCAGCCCCAGTAGGTCCATGTGCCGGCCAGGCGGTCGAAAACCTGACGAGCGTCCGTCTCGGAGCCATAGCGCTGGTCTTCGGGCAGTTCGGCAAGCGCGGCCTCGTCGGCCACGGAGCGCCACAGGAAGGAGGGAACGTCGTTTTCCTCGACACGCTTCAGGCGTGCGGGCACGCCGGCCTTGCGGAAATATTTCTGGGCGAGGATGTCGGCCGCAACCTGCGAGAACTGCGCCGGCACGTCGATATCGGCGGCCCGGAAGACGACCGAGCCGTCCGGGTTCCTGATCTCGCTGGTCGCCTTGCGGAATTCGATCTCCGCATAGGCGCCCCGGCCTTCCGTCGTGAACCGTCGTTCAATGCGCATCGTCGTCCCTCAGTCCCTAAATATAGCGCTTTCGCGGGGCGGCGTCCTCGTCTTCCGCCCGGCGTGGCGCCATGCCCGCATCAAGCCCGTTCCGAAGTCCGGAAAGGCGTTCCCTCAAACTCGTCCCCGCCCGCCTGTCGGCCGGCCCCTCACCGGCGGCGCAAACCGCCTCCGGCCGGGCCGGCACGTCTGGTCGACATCTTGTCGGTGAGTCTCTCCTTCGAGAGAGGTTCACCGTATCTAGAGGTCACGGTCGGCGCAAACGCTAAATATAGTATTAACAACCTGTTTACGCCAGTGCCGACCCATGCCCGACCCGGGGAAAAAACGCACGCGACAATCCATGCGCTTGCCCGCCACGAAGCGGGCAGGTCCGCCAGAACGCATGGTGATCAGGAAAACAGGGCCGGACGAAAAACCTTCCGGCCACACCCGTCATCCAGGGTGCATGGCCCATAAAAATCGACTCGCCCGGGCCCGTCAAGGAGTCGTTTCTGGAAGTTTTATGACCCCCAACATCTTGTGTGTCAGAGATGTGGATTGCGGGGATGCAGGCGCCGTGTCAGCACGCCTGGAGCCGCACCGCGGGAAAGCCGGTACGGGCGCGCCGCCGCCGCCCCGCCCAATCCCGGAAAAGCCCCGAAGCACGTTACGATCCTTCGGATTCGCTTGGCGCGCCTGGGGCTCTTGCTTTCGGGCATGTCCTGGGCCCGAAACCGGCGCTCACTTCCGGAAGACATGCCTTAGAATAGGCCGATGGCGGCGAAGATCGCGGCGGCGAGCAGCGCCGAGATCGGCACCGTGGTGACCCAGGCGGCCACGATGGTGGTCACATGGGCGCGCCGCACCAGGCGGCGGCGATTCGCCTCCTCGCGGGACACAGGCACCAGTTCGTCGCCATTGTCCGGGTCGGCGCGGGCTGTCGCCGTGCCGCTCGCGTTGCGGGCGGCACGATCGCGGGCGGCCTTGCGCTCCAGATAGGCGCGGCGGCGGCGGGAATTGGCCGTGTACCACTCCCGGAAGAAGCCGACGCCGAAGATCGCGCCGATGGCGATATGGGTCGAACTGACCGGCAGCCCGAGCTGCGAGGCGACGATGACGGTGAGCGCGGTCGACAGCGCCACGCAGAAGGCGCGCATCGGGTTCAGCCGGGTGATCCGCTCGCCGACCATGCGGATGAGGCGGGGCCCGAACAGGAGCAGGCCGAGCGCGATGCCGAAGGCGCCGATCAGCATCACCCAGAGCGGCACCGCGACCGCGCCCGGCTCGACCCCGCCGCGCGCCGCCCGCACGATGGCCGCCACGGGTCCCACCGCGTTCGACACGTCGTTCGCGCCGTGGGCGAAGGAGAGCAGGGCTGCCGCGGCGATGAGCGGGAGGTTGAAGAGCTGCCGCAGCGACTGGTTGCGGTTTTCCATGCCGCGTGCCCTGCGCGCGACATAGCGGCTCGCGGCCAGCCATGCCACGACGAAGGTTGCCAGTCCCGCAAGGGCGATCGTCGGGCCCGAGAGCGGCAGGACGCGTGCGCCGCCCTTGAGCGCCAGATAGGCGATGAACGAGCCGGCCATGAGGGCGATCAGCAGCGGCACCCAGCGCCGGGCGGCCGCGATCTTGTCGTCCTGGTAGATCACGGTGGTCTTGAGGAAGGCGAGGAAGACGACCGCGATCAGCCCGCCGAGCGCGGGCGAGACGATCCAGCTCAGGGCGATCGAGCCGACCAGCGGCCAGTTGACGGCCGCGAAGCCCGCTGCGGCCACCGTCGCGCCGAGCACGCCGCCGACGACCGAATGGGTCGTCGAGACGGGCGCGCCGATCAGCGTCGCGAGATTGATCCACAGCGCCGAGGAGACCAGGGCGGCAATCATCAGGCGGATGAAGATGCCGGGGTCGGCGATGCTTTGCGGCGAGACGATGCCGCCGGAAATGGTCTCGACGACATCGCCGCCAGCGATCAGGGCGCCGGCGGCTTCGAAGATGGCGGCGATCACCAGCGCGCCCGCCATGGTCATCGCCTTGGCGCCGACTGCCGGGCCGACATTGTTGGCGACGTCGTTGGCGCCGATGTTGAGCGCCAGATAGGCCCCGATGGCGGCCGCCGCGACGATGGCCACGGCGCCGGGCTCCCCGGAGGTGTAGATGGCCGTGAAGACGGCCGTCAGCGCCAGGAAAAGCAGCCCGAAGCCGGGGGCGACGAGGCCGCGTGCGACAAGGTTCGCAGCCTCCTCGACATTGACGATCTTGTCGAGATCCTTGTCGAGCGTTTCCTTGCGGGGGGTCTCGGCAATGTCCGTCATGGGTGGGCGTCGCCCGTCCTGCTGCGGGGAAGGAAAGCCACGTGGTCTCTCGATTGCGCCAGCCATGGCCGCCGGCTTAGCTGGCTTACCTCCGCGCGGCGGAAAATGGCAGGGGAAACCGGGATCAGGCCGCGATTTGCCGTGGATTATCGGCGAAGGCGGCGATGAGCTCGCCCAGGTCGGGCTCGCGCACGCGGCGGGCGGCCTCGGCGGCGCTGAACCAGCCGCGCAGGCGCTTCTTGCGCTCCGGCCATTTGTCGGCGACGCGATCGACCTTCATCGGAAAGACGCGCACCTCGCAGCGCATCCGCATGCCCGAGGGCAGTTCCTTGCCGTAGTAGAAGCGGCCGAGCTCGCGCCCTGCGACGGCGCCGGTCAGTCCCGCCTCCTCGGCGGCCTCGCGCGCGGCCGCCTCGCTCAGCGGCTCGTCGTTCTCCGGCCAGCCCTTGGGCAGGACCCAGCGGCCGGTGCCGCGGCTGGTCACCAGCATGACCTCGACGCCGCGCTCGCCCACGCGCCAGGGCAGGGCAGCCGCCTGTACGCGGCACGGCACGCCGCCGAACAGGCGGCGCAGCCGGTCGATCAGGCGATTGCGTGTCCTGTGCGAAATGACCATTGCTCGTGCGAGCTCCACCAAGTGCTTTGCCAGCTTAGCAAAATCAGGGTTAATATCTTGTTAATAAACTAATTTGCCGGGCGCAAGAGGCCAATTTCCGGTTGGTTAAGGCGGGCCGATCAGGATGGTGGGCGAAAGACGCGACGCCCGGCCCGGCGCGTCGCACCGCGCGGGAAGGTCGCCATGCTCAATCGCCGCCACTTCATGGCCGCAGGTGCGGCCGCGTGTCTCCAGCCTGCCGCCGCGCGACGGGCCGCGGGCGAGGTGCCGGCGCTGCGCGACGTGGGGGCGGCCGTCGGCATCGAGGTCGGCAGCGCCTTCTCGCTCGATCCGGATCCGAAATACCGCGCGCTGCTTGCCCGCCATTGCGACGTCATCACGCCGGAATGGCAGATGAAGCCGCCGAACATCAGGCGCGAGGCGGCCAGCCCCTACGATTTCAGCGTCGTCGACCGCTTCGCCGCGTTTTGCGCGCACAACGGGCAGAAGCTGCACGGCCACACGCTCTATTGGGCGGCCGAACCGATTGAGTGGGCCGTGGGGAACTCGTTCGAGGAGACCAGGCGGCTCTATGGCGGCTATATCCGCACGGTGATGGAGCGCTATCCGCAGGTCGAGACCTGGGACGTGCTCAACGAACTCGTCGACGACGACACGGCCGGCCTGCGCACGGCCTATCTGGTCGGCCGCTACGGCTACGATTTCATCGATTTCTGCTTCCGCACGGCGCTGGAGACGGCGCCGGCGGCACGGCTTGCCATCAACGACTACTGGATCGAATGCGCGTCCGCGCTGTGCGAGCGCAAGCGCGGCGGCGTGCTCGAGATGCTGGCGCGGCTGAAGGGGATGGGCACGCCGATCCACGCCATCGGCATCCAGAGCCACCTGTCCTCGAAGATGCCGATCTCGACCGAGCGGACTCTCGCCTTCATCGAGGCGGCGGCCGCGCTCGGTCTGGAGGTCTGGATCTCCGAGATGGACGTCAACGATTCGCAGTTTCCGCAGGATATCGCGGAGCGCGACGCGCTGGTCGCCGATATCTACGAGCGCTATCTGACGGCGACGCTGGCGCACCCGGCGGTCAGGCGGCTCGTGTTCTGGGGAATCTCCGACTACGACAACTGGATCGTCCAGGGCGGCAACAAATGGGACATGCGGCCGCCGGGGAGCGGCGCTGCGCGGCCCGCGATCTTCGACGCAGACAACGAGCCGAAGCCCGCCTTCCATGCCGTGGTGAAGGCGCTGCGCGCAGCCGGCCCGCGCTGACCCGGGTTTCGGGTGGCGGCGCGGAGCGCGGGCCTGTCAGCGCGTATGGGCGTTTTGCCCGCAGCACCTGCCACCGGTGGCGGCTCGGGCGGGTCTGACGGGAAAGGAGGCCGGCGATCCGCTCCATGCCTCGCATGCTCTTGTTGCGTTGCACAATCACGCCTATGTCCGATGACAGCGTATGCGAGGTGACGTCATGGACGGATCGGCGCAAAAGCACCGGCTTGTGGTCGTCGGGGCCGGTTTCGGCGGGCTCGAAGTGGTCAAGGCGCTGAGGGGCGCGGACCTCGCCGTCACGCTGATCGACCGGCGCAACCACCATCTCTTCCAGCCTTTGCTCTACCAGGTCGCGACGACCTCGCTGGCGACGTCCGAGATCGCCTGGCCGGTGCGCCAGTTGCTGCGGCGGCGCAAGGACGTGACGACGCTTCTCGGCACCGTCTGCGGGGTCGATGCCGCGGGTCGCCGCGTGCTGCTCGCGGACGGAGGCGAGGTTGCCTACGACACGCTGGTGATCGCCACCGGCGCCCGGCACGCCTATTTCGGCCATGACGAATGGGAACCGTTCGCGCCGGGGCTGAAGACGCTGGAGGACGCCACGACGATCCGCCGGCGCATTCTCCTCGCCTTCGAGCGGGCCGAACGCGAGGCCGATGCGGCCGCGCGCGCCGCGCTTCTCACCTTCGTCGTCATCGGCGCCGGGCCTACCGGCGTCGAGCTTGCCGGTACGATCGCCGATCTCGCCCGCGATACGCTGAAGGGTGAATTCCGCCGTATCGACCCGGCCGCGGCGCGCGTCGTGCTGGTGGAGGCCGGCCCGCGCGTGCTCGCCAATTTCCGCGACGCGCTGTCGGACTATGCGCGGCGGGCGCTGGAACGGCTGGGCGTCGAGGTCGTGCTCGGCCGCCCGGTGACGGCGGTCGACGCCGACGGCGTGTCCATCGGCAGCGAGCGGCTGCCGGCCCGCACGGTGCTGTGGGCAGCCGGCGTTGCCGCTTCGCCCGCCGCCGAATGGCTCGGCGTGCCGGCCGACCGGGCAGGGCGGACGATCGTCGCGCCGGACCTGACGGTTCAGGGCCATCCGGAGATCTTCGTGATCGGCGATGCCGCCCATGTCGCGCAGCCCGGGGGCGGCATGGTGCCCGGTGTCGCGCCCGCCGCCAAGCAGCAGGGGCGGCATGCCGGCCGCACGATCCGGGCGCGGCTTTCGGGACGGGAGGCGCCTGGCCCGTTCCGCTATCGCAGCGCGGGCGACCTGGCCACCATCGGCAAGCGCGCCGCGGTCGCCGATTTCGGCTTCCTGCGCATGACGGGCCGACCGGCCTGGTGGCTGTGGGGGCTGGCCCACATCTATTTCCTGATCGGCCTGCGCTACCGGCTGGCCGTGGCGCTCTCGTGGCTGTGGATCTACGCCACGGGGCAGCGCAGCGCCCGGCTGATCACGCAGGGCGCAGCCGACGAGGCGGAGCGCCCCGCCTGCGTCCGCGACGGATAGCGCCGAAGGCGCTTGCGCGTGAGCCGGGGCCTGTCATCAGCCTGTTGCGCGAATCCGCTGGACTCGGGACGGAAGCGGCGTCAAACTTCGGTTTTACGCAGCCGGCTTAGTTCTTCTTCCGACCGATGTCACATCAGGAGGCTCGCGATGATTCCCCGTTTCAACCCGATTTCCAGACGCTCCTTCCTCGCCGGAACGGCGGCGGCGGGCGCGCTGGTGGTGCTGCATCCGTTTTCTGCGCGCGCACAGGCCAACCAGGCGCATCTGCGCTTCATGGAAACCACCGACATCCATGTGAACCTGTTGCCCTACGACTACTATGCCGACAAGCCGAACGACACGATGGGCCTTTCGCGCACGGCCTCGCTGATCGAGGCGGTGCGGGCCGAATCCGCCAATTCCATCCTGATCGACAATGGCGATCTGCTGCAGGGCAACCCGATGGGCGACTACATCGCCTATGAGAAGGGAATGAAGGAAGGCGACACACACCCGATCATGAAGGGCATGAACCTTCTCGGCTACGAGGTCTCCACCTTCGGCAACCACGAGTTCAACTACGGCCTGTCGTTCCTCGACAAGGTGGTCGCCGGCGCGAAGTTCCCGTTCGTCTGCGCCAATCTCGTGCGCGGCACGCAGCTTGCCGCCAATCCGCGCGACGACACGCTCTACGCCAAGCCTTACATCATCGTCGACAAGACGCTGAAGGACGGCGCGGGCGCCGAGCATCCGATCAGGATCGGCTTCATCGGCTTCGTGCCGCCGCAGATCATGATCTGGGATTCCAAGAATCTGGTCGGCAACGTCGTCACCCGCGACATCGTCGAGGCCGCCCGGGCCTGGGTGCCGCAGATGAAGGAGGAGGGGGCCGACCTGGTGGTGGCGCTGTCGCATTCCGGCATCGACGTCAACCAGTCCGACATGATGGAGAACGCGTCGTTCTTCCTTGCCGGCGTCGACGGTATCGACGCGGTCTTTACCGGCCACCAGCATCTGGTCTTCCCCGGCCCGAAGGATTTCCAGAAGCTGGAGGGGGTGGACACCGAAAAGGGCACGCTGCAGGGCAAGCCGGCCGTCATGGGCGGCTTCTGGGGCTCGCATATGGGCCTGATCGACCTGCTGCTCGAACGCGACGGCAATGGCTGGAAGACGATTTCCTTCACCACCGAGGCGCGGCCGATCTTCGAACGCGTCGACAACAAGAACCAGCCGACTGTGGAAGACTACCAGCCGGTCGTGGAGGCGTTGAAGGAGGATCACGAGGCGACGCTCGCCTATGTGCGCCGACCGGTCGGCAAGACCTCCGCGCCGCTCTATTCCTACTTCGCGCTGGTGGCCGACGATCCCTCGGTGCAGATCGTGTCCCAGGCGCAGACCTGGTATATCAAGGAACTGCTGAAGGACGACCCGAAGTGGAAGGACACGCCGGTCCTGTCGGCGGCGGCCCCCTTCAAGGCTGGCGGGCGCGGCGGCTCCGACTACTACACCGACGTTCCGGCCGGCGACATCGCCATCAAGAACGTGGCCGATCTCTACCTCTATCCCAACACCGTGCGGGCGGTGGCGATCACCGGCGCGCAGGTCAAGGAGTGGCTGGAGATGTCGGCCGGCATCTTCAACCAGGTCGAGCCCGGCAAGGCCGACCAGCCGCTGATCAACGGCGATTTCCCGTCCTACAATTTCGACGTGATCGACGGGGTCACCTACAGGATCGATCTGACCAGGCCGGCCAAATATACGCCGAAGGGCGAGGTCGCGGATGCCGGCTCCTCGCGCATCGTCGATCTGCAGTTCGACGGCAAGCCGATCGATCCGGACCAGATGTTCGTCGTCGCCACCAACAACTACCGCGCCGGCGGCGGCGGCAACTTCCCCGATATCACCTCGGACAAGATCATCGTCGAGGCGCCGGACACCAACCGCGACGTGATCGTGCGCTACATCGTCGAGCAGGGCACGATCAATCCGTCGGCGGATGCCAACTGGAATTTCGTGGCGACCCCGAACACCAGCGTCCTGTTCGAGACCGGCCAGAAGGCCCAGGCGTTCATGGACGCCGTGAAAGGCGTGAAGATCGAGGCCGCCGGCGAAGGCGAGGGCGGGTTCGCGCGCTATCGCATCACGCTCTGAGCCGGCCCGCGGGACCGGATGTAAAAGCCGGCGGCTCCCGGGCCGCCGGCTTTTTCGTGCGCGGGGCAAGGCGGGCGTGGCGGCGCGCAAGGGGCGGCTGCGGCGGGCGGTGCGGGGTTCGCCCATGGCGCGCGATTTTTGGCCGAGACGCTTTGCAAAGGCCGAAAGGCTTGCTATAGGCACCGCCACGCGCGCGGCGCCATGTTCCCCGGTAGCTCAGCGGTAGAGCAACCGGCTGTTAACCGGTTGGTCGATGGTTCGAATCCGTCCCGGGGAGCCACTTTCCTTTTCCTCGCAGTCAGGGCAGACGGCGCAGCAGCCTTTCCGCCGGCCGTGATGCCGGTTGCGGCAGCCCGCCGCCGACGCCCGGACGATCGGGCGCAGGCGCAGGCCCGTTTCCGCCCTTTTCCGAACACGATCTGTGATCCTATATGCGGGGGACGACGCGCGCAGGGCGCGTCGCGGGCCGGGATCGCGGATGAACCAACACAGCCAGCCTTCGGCGGAGCAGGAGCCACGCAAGATCCAGGTCTTCGGGCGCGAGTTCTCCATGCCGAGATCGCGTGCGCTGCGCGTGACGATCGGCGTCGTGCTGATCGTGCTCGGCTGCTTCGGTTTCCTGCCGGTGCTCGGCTTCTGGATGATCCCGCTGGGCCTGCTCATCCTGTCCTACGAATTCCACTGGATCCGGCGGATGCGGCGGCGCTTCGCGGTGTGGTGGCAGCGCCGGCGCCGGGCCTGAGACGCGCCAAACGAAAGTGGCCGGCCGCGCCCCTCCCGGATTATCGGCAGAGCCAGAACCCCCGCGCCGTCATGCTCGGGCTTGCCCCGAGCACCTGCAACCTACCGATTAACCGGACGATCGCAGATCCTCGGCACGAGGCCGAGGATGACGGCAGGGCGGCGTGTCGGGACCATCCTTACGGGCGGCGGGCCCCGGAAAACAAAAAGGCGGGCAGGGCCCGCCTCCTCGCATCCGGTGAATGGCTTGCGCCGGGCCGCCTCAGCGCAGGCGGCCGCTCGCATGGGCGAGCATGGTGTAGACCTTGCCGGTGTCCGACGACAGATAGGTCTGCGTCATCATCAGGTCGCGGTCGTTGCGCGAGACGTCGTCGAGCAGCCGCTCGAAATCCTGGCAATAGCGGTCGACCGCGGTGCGGAAATCGGCGTCGGACTGATACTTGCGGCGGATCTCGTCGAAGGTCTGCTGCCCCTTGAGCGTATAGAGCCTGCGGGTGAAGACGTTACGCTCGCCGCGGCGATAGCGGTCCCACAGCTCGATCGCCGCGTCGTGGTCGATGGCGCGGGCGATGTCGACCGACAGCGAGTTGAGCGATTCGACGACATGCAGCGGCGAGCGGTCGGGCTTGGCCGGCCGCGGCGCCTCGATGACATCGGTCTCCTCGCGCGAGGCGCCGCGCAGCAGATCGCGCACCCAGCCGCCGGAAGGTGCCGGCGCCGGCTCGCTGTCGCGGACCGGCTGCTCGGCCGGCCGTGCCTGCGAGGCGGGGCGGAACACCGGCTCACGCGCGGGCTCACGCTGGGGGGCTGCGGGGGCAGCGGCACGCCGCGGCGGCTCGGGAGCGCGGGCAGGGGCCGCGCGCGGAGCGGCGGCGCGGCCTTCGGACATGTCGAGCATGCGGCCCGATTTCGCGACGATGTCTGAAAGCTCCTTCAGCGCGTTGATCTGCTCGGTCACGGCGCGGCGCATGGCGGAGGTGGATTCGCGGGTCTCCTCCGGCAGGTCGAACACGCCCTTCTTGATTTCGGCGCGCGTGCTCTCCAGCTCGCCGCGGATGGTGCCGGCGGTGCGGCGCAGCTCCTCGGTCGCGTCGGCGAAGCGATTGGTGGCCTGCTCGAAGACCTCCGCGATCGCTGTGCGGATCTGCTCGGTCGAGGACCGCGTGCGCCCCTCGGCCTTCTCGATCGTGTTTTCGACCAGCCCTTCGAAGGAGCGCATCATCTTCTCGATGTCCTCGGACTTCCTGACGAGGCCGACGGCCAGTTCCTCCAGCGCATGCTGGCGCTCGTCCAGCGTCGAGGCGAGATTGTTCTGCGCGGACCCGAGCAGGTCGGAGGCCGAGGACAGCAGCTTGCCGTGCTCGTCGAAACGGCTGGCGATCGCGGCGATGTCCTTCAGCGTATGCGAGGACAGCTCCGTCAGCCGGCCGGCATTGGCGTCGATCAGGCGCGCCGAGCTGGCGAAGGACTGGGCGACGCGCTGCGCGGTGGTGGCGAAGCTGTCGGTCGTCTCGGCCAGGCGCCCGTCCAGGCCCGACAGGTTGACGGTGGCCATGTCGATCAGCTCGCCCAGCTTGGCGTTCGAGCCGGACAGGCGGTCGATGATCTCGGATACGCCGTCGATCAGGCCGGACTTGGCGCCTTCGACGGCCTCGAGCGTCTCGGCCGTGCGGGAGGCGAGAGCCTTGACCATCGCCGCGCTCTCGTTGCGCAGCCGCTCGGTGGCCTTCTGGGTCGCCGCCTCCAGCGTCTTCTGCAGCTCGCCGCCGCTGGCGGCGAAACGGTCGACCAGCGGCCGCGCCGTCTGGTCGAGGATCTGCGCGATCTCGCTGGAGCGGGAGGCCAGCACCTCGTTCAACTGGCGGGTGCGCGCATCGATGACGCCGGCCGCCGCCTGCGTCTGCTTGTCGATCTCGGCATGGGCGGCGTGGAAGGTGTCGACGATGGTGTTGGCGCGGGCCATCAGCCTGGCCTCGGTCTGCAGCACCTGCTCGTGGAGGTGCTCGCCGGCCTGCTCGGCGCCGCGGGCAAGCCGCTGCTCGGCTGCGCCCATGCTCTCGGCCAGGCGCTGCGCCAGCACGTCGGCACCGGCCGCGATCTGCCCTTCCGTGCCGGAGATGATCGCGGCGATGCGCTCGGCCCGCTGCTCCAGTTCGGCCGCGGTCTCGTCGGTGCGTGCGACGATGCGCTGCTCCGCCTGCTCGAAGATCGCGGAGATGCCGGTGGCGCGCTCCTCGATGCGGGCGGCGGTCTGCTCGGTGCGGGCCGCGATATCCTGCTCCGCCTTCTCGAAGATGGCGGACAGCTCCTCGGCGCGGCCGGACAGGCGCGTGCCGCTTTCCTCGAACACGCGCGAAATGTCGGCGGCGCGGGCGTTGAGCTTGTGGTCGGTCTCCTCGAACACGCGGCTGATCTGGCCGGCGCTCTCGCCCAGGCGGCGATCCGAATCCTCGAAGATGGTGACGATCTCGCCGGCGCGGTCGGAGATCGAGCGGGTGATCGAATCGACGCGTTCGGCAATGCGCCGGTCGGCGTCGCCGAATGCCTTCTCGGCCTCGTCGCTGAGGGTGGCGTTCACCTCCATCACCTTCTGGCGCAGGGCGTCGGCGACCACGACCGCGCTGCCTTCCAGCGCCGTGCGGATGTTGTCGACGCCGGCGCGCAGCGCATGCTCCATCGTGTGCGTGCGTTCCTCGATGACGCCGGACTGG
>ENA-UOVV01001208-UOVV01001208.1-compost-metagenome-genome-assembly--contig:-NODE-1208-length-21252-cov-31.232297_pt1 | contig 21252 bp, 21 predicted proteins | sample MGYA00238155_ERZ761577 | MGnify/ENA primary metagenome ERZ761577 (study PRJEB28898, sample SAMN06268775) | compost metagenome | isolation source: Emeryville, CA | place: USA:Emeryville, CA | collected...
GCCCATTGGCGTCGGTGTACACCACCGGGTTGTTGTCCGCGTACCGGTACGGGTCCAGCGTCCTAGGATCACCAGGGTTCATCAACGGATCAGGCGACAAGAACCTGCCCAACTGCGGGTCGTAGTAGCGGGCGTTGAGGTACGTCAGCCCGGTGTCAGCGTCGGCGATCTGATTGAGCCAACCATGCGCAGAGGCAACATTCGACCCCGCCCGCTTCACCCCATACGGCGTGTACGCGTTACGCGCCACCTGGCCCGAGCCGTCCACCGTGACCTGCGCACTGCCCTGCACATCACCGAGCGTGACCAGCGTCGACCCGCCCGTGGTCTTCGACGCCAGCTGCACCCCACCAGCCGAGTAGAACCTGGTGACCGTCACATCCGCATCAGAACCGTCAGCCGTGTTCGGATCCGTCGCTTCCCACGCCCCCATGTAGACGGTCGCACTCGTGCCAGTAATCGCCGCAAACCGCTGGCCCGACGCGTCATACAAGTACGTCGTCGCCGCACCCGACGACGGGGTCACGCTGGTCAGAATCGACAACACGTCCCACGCGAGGGTTTGCGTGCCGCCGCCAGGAGCGGGGTATGCCGCTACGCGCCGTAGAGCTCCCGCACAACACGGGCGCCAACGACGCCCAGGTCAAAGCTCTTCACACGCTCCTGCTGCGCCGCGTGGATGCGCGCCCGCAGCTCTGCATCCGTCGCCAGGCGCGTCAGCGCCGCCGCGAATGCCTCCGCGTCCGTCGCGTCCACGGACACGTCAGGGTCGTCCCCAATCACGGACAGGTAGCCAGGATTCGCACCAGCCAGCACCACACCGGCCCCAGACGCCATCGCCTCGATCAGCACAATGCCAAAGCTCTCTCCGCCCGTGGCGGGGAACACCGCTATGTCCGCGTCCGCAAAGAACTGCGGCTTGTCCTCTTCGGACACGAAGCCCTCGAACGTCACGACGTCGCCGAGTCCGCCGTGCACTACGGCCGCCTCGGCGTCGGCAAGCAGCGGCCCGCGCCCACCAATGTGCACGTCCATCCCAGCGAGCAGCTCCGCGTCCAGCAGCGGCAGCGCCGCCAGCAGCTCGAGCACTCCCTTGCGGTCAACAAGCCGCCCCAAGAACGCCACCTTGAGGCGACGCCCATCACGCTTGGGCGAACGCCGGAACGCCTCCAGGTCGATGCCAATAGGGATCACGCGGCAGTCGATCCCAAACGACGCGCGCGCAAACGCCGCTGCCGGCGCGGACACCGCCGCAAACGCATCGAACTTCCGCAGGTTCCGCGACAGCACCGCGCCCAGCGCCCGCGTTCCCCACTCGGAGATGCGCCCATCCGGAAGGATGTGGAACGTCGCCACAATCCGCACAGACCGCGCTCGCAGCTTGCGCGCCTCCTCCACGACGCGGCCGGCAAAAACCGGCGAGTGCGGCGTCTGCACGTGGATGACGTCGAACTCCTCGCGCTCAAGCAGGTCGCGAATCGCGCGTCGCGAAGCAGGCAGCGGCGTCCGCAGCCCGTTGCCGTTGAACTTCACCTGCGCATTGCGCGCCAGCGAGTGCACTCGCGGAGACGTGGACTCGGACACCGAGCAGATGATGTGCACCTCGTGCCCAACTGACGTCAGATACGACTCAAGCGACCGCACATACTGTTGGACGCCGTCGGGCCTGTCAATGCTGTCATCCAGCACCAGCGCGATCTTCAAGGCCAACTACCCGTTCGCGTAGGTGTGCAGACCCTGGAACACAAAATTCACCAGGGTGAAGTTGATGATGAGCGCGGCAAAGCCCACGAGCGCGAGGTATGCGCTCTTGCGGCCCGCCCAACCCTGGGTGGTGCGAGCGTGCAGGTACGCCGCGTAGATCACCCAGATGACGAAGCTCCACACCTCCTTGGGGTCCCAGCCCCAATAGCGGCCCCACGCGTGTTCGGCCCAGATCGCGCCGGCCATGACCGTGAACGTCCACAGCACAAAGCCCACGGCGATGAGCCGGAACGCGAGCGCCTCGAGCACCGCAGGCGTGGGCACGGCCTCCAGGAAGCGCAGCGCGCGGCCCCGCGTCCACTCCGTGCGGGAGGTGCCGGAGTCGCGGTAGTCCTTGAGCAGCTGCAGCGCGGTCACGATGAACGCCACGGCGAAGATTCCCGTGCAGATGGTCGCGATCGACACGTGGATGATGAGCCAGATCGACTGCAGCGCCGGCGGCAGCGACTTCGCCTCGTCATACAGAACCGCGAGACCCAGTCCCAGCGCGAGCGTCGCGAGACCCACCACGCCAGCGCCAAGGAACGTCACGTCGCGCTTGCGCTGCACAATGAGGAACACGCCCACCGCGATCATCGCGCCGGTAATTGTGTACTCGTACATGTCCGACCACGGCACATGCTTGGCCTCAACACCGCGCGCAGCCACACCAATCGCGTTGAGCACAAAGCCCACCGTGGTCGCCGAGCGCGCAATGCCCAGCGCCTTCACTGCGGACTTGGGAAGCTTCTCACTGCCCGACGCTGCGGCAGGGGCGGCGTCCTCCGCCGGTCCTCCTGCGGTCACCAGTCGCTTGGCTTGGGTGCGCACGTCCGCCTCGCGGGCAAGACGGATTGAGTAGCCGAACATCGCAATCGCGTAGAGGATGCATGCCCCCCACAGCGCCGCAAGGCTCAATGACTGCGCGGTCACGCGTCCTCCTCCTGGCGATTGACTGCCGCCATTGCTCGCTCCAGTTCCGCCGTGGCCTTGACCGTGTCATGCGGCGGCGCAAGCACGGCGCCTTGGATAAGGGTAGCCGGGGCGCCGGCGTCCCCACTCGCGGAGGCGGGGGTCGCGATGACCCAGACCCGGCGTCGGGCACCAAACAGACTGAGCGCAAGACCAAGCAGCGCCGTGATCGAGAAGGCGAGCAGGAACGGCAGCGATGGATCCGCGCGCAGGTCGAGCGCGGCGTAGCGCACAGTGTCGTTCCAGGTGAGCGTGCCCGCGTCCTCCGGAAGCTCGATGGTCTGCCCCGGCGTGAGCACCATCACCGCCTGCTGGCCGTCCTCGCCCCGAACCGGGCTGAGGTGGGTCTCGTCGAGTTTGTAGACGTTCTGCGGGATGCCGTCATCGAGGCCAAGGTCGCCCGTGTACGCGGTGAAGACAATCACCGGGTTGGTGGGATCAGGGTGCAGGCTGATGAACTCCGTCCCCTCGCCCACCGCCGTGGGCAACAGGGTGGCCTTGATGCCCACCTGCTCACCAGTGGAGACGTCCGGCACCTTGAGCACTCCGGTCGAGGTGTACGCCGCGTCCTGCGGCAAGAAGATCACCGGACCACTGAACGCCACATTGCCAGCGGCGTCAGTGAAGGTGAGGTCCAGCGCGTAGCCGTTGCCCTGCAGGTAGATGCTCGCGCCGCTTACCTTGAGTGGGCTGTTGACCTTGATGGTCGCCTCCCGCGCATCCCTCCCCGGCTCCGTCAAGGTGACATCCGCGGCGAAGCTCTCCGGCCGACCGCCAAGCGAGAACTGCGAATGGAACTCGTCGAGCCGCAGCGTGAACGGCTCGAGCCGGTCCTCGCTGAACAGTCGCCCAGACTCGAAGCTGTCGTAGGCCACCACCGAGTTCGTGAACGAGCGCCCCTCCACGATGATCGCCTGGCCGCGATACGTGAACGCCGCTCCAAAGCCCACACAGATGAGAATGCCAACGAGCGACACATGGAAGATCAGGTTGCCCAGCTCGCGGATGTGACCCTTCTCCGCCGCGAGCGCCACCGCACCGCCTTTGCGCTCGTCGACGCGCACCCGGTAGCCGGTGAAGGCTCCCCAGAACCCTGGGTTGGGTCGCAGCGCCTTCGCCACCAGCCCGACGCTGTCGCTGGGGGCGTCTCCCGTCTCGCGGGCGGCGCTGAGCTCGTAGCGGCTCAGCTTGCTTGGCGCCGGGGAAACGGGTTCGCGCATGGCGCGGTAGTGCGCGAAGCAGCGCGGGATGATGCAGCCGATGAGCGAGGCGAACAGCAGCACGTAGATGGCGGTGAACCACGCGGAGCCGTAGACGTCGAGGAAGCCGGCGCGCTGGAGCGCCGTTGCCCACCAGCCGTTGTTCTCGAGGAACTGTGCCGCCTTCGCGGGCTCTCGCGGAGCCTGCGGCAGCACGGAGCCGGGAATCGCGCCCAACGCGAGCAGCAGCAGCAGGATGAGCGCCACTCGCATGGACGTGACCTGTCGCCAGATCCACCGCAGCCAGCCGCGGAAGCCCAGTCGCGGCGCCTGCGGCAGGGCGTAGTTGTCCAGCTTCACCCTGGCCATCACACCGCCACCCAGAAGCCGTCGATCCACCCCTGCAGCAGTCCCGTGAGCTCTCCCCACAGTCCCGTTACCAGCAGGATGCCGAGCACGATGAGCATCGCGCCGCCACACCGCATGACCCCCACGCGGTGGCGCTTGAGCCAGCCCAGCAGCTTCTTCGAGTGCTCAATCCAGAACGCGAGCGCCAAGAAGGGCAGACCAAGCCCAAGGCAATAGACAGCGGCGAGCACAATGCCCCGCCCTTGCGAGCCTTCGGTGAGGCTGAGCGCGAGAACTGCTGCGAGCGTCGGGCCAATGCACGGAGCCCAGCCCAAGCCAAAGGCGACGCCAAGAAGTGGAGCCCCGGCGAGCCCCGCCTTGGGCGAGACGTGAAGGCGGCGCTCGGCCTGGAGGAACGGCACGGCGCCCATGAACGCGAGGCCCATGAGGATCACCACCACGCCAAGGATGCGAGTGATGACGTCCAGCGAGCCTTGCACTTGCGCTCCCAGCGCGGTGACGCCAATGGTGAGGAGCAAGACAACGCTGCTGAAGCCCGCGATGAATAGGAGCACGCCCGCCACCAGTCGCGGCCGCGCGCGCTTGGTCGCGACGTCTGCGCCGGCCATGCCGCTCACGTAGCCCAAGTAGCCGGGCACGAGCGGCACCACGCACGGCGACGCAAAACTCACGAGGCCTGCGAGCAAGGCAATGGGGATGGCGGCGAGCAGAGACCCCGTAAGGACGGTGTCACTCACGCCTGCGCGTCCTCGATCAGCGACCTGAGGGTCGAGGGATCCGCCTCACCAATGATCCGCGCGTAGAGCGAGCCGTCCGGGCGCAGCACCAGTGTTGTTGGCGTTGCCGCGAGCGCGACCTTGCCCTGCAGTTGCGCGATCGCCGCCCCGCCCTCGTTGTTGAGGCTTGGATACTCGACGCCAAAGGTGCGATCGAAGGCGAGCGCGGTGTCCGCCTCATCGCGAGTGTTGACGCCAACCACCTGGACGTCGTCGCGCGCGTCAAGTTCAACGAGCAGCGGTGCCTCCGAGCGGCACGGCGGGCAACTGGCGTACCACGTATTGATGAGCACCACCTGGCCGGCGAAATCGGCAACGTCGATCGCTTCGCCACTGAACGCCGTTCCCGTGAGCGAGATCTGCTCGTCGCCGTCGAAGACCGTCACCGTGCCGTCGCCGCTCACGTAACCCGGCGAATCCGGTGCCTGGCCCGGCGCGCAGCCGGAGATCCACAGCACCACAGCCAGGACTATGGCGGCGGCCAAGATCCAACGAGCGATGGGCTTCACGGCGTCCCGCCAGTCACTTCAATGCCCGACGCTGGGGTTGCGTAGTCCATGCCCGTCGCCACCCCGTCCTCGATGGTGAAGGTGGTGACGGAGCCCAGCGCGCATTCGCGAGAGCGCGGGTCGTGGAAGAAGCTGCGCTGCTCAAAGGCGGTGCGCGCCACCCAGATGGGAAGCTGATGGGAAACCATGACGGTCTCCCGCTCCGGGGTCGCGGCGGCCGCGTCGTAGATCGCGGCCCACATGCGGTCACGCTGCAACGCGTAGGGCTCTCCCCACGACGGGCGCCACGGGTTGCGCAGGCGCCACCAGTTGCGGGGATGGATGAAGTCTTTGGCGCCGCTCTGAATGGGGCTGCCTTCGTAGTCGTTTGCTGCCTCGATGAGGCGCTCGTCCGTGTCGATCTCGAGTCCAAAGACGGCCGCGATCGGCGCGGCCGTCTGCTGCGCTCTCGTCAGCGGCGAGGCCACCACCCTGGCGACGTCCGCACCAGTGGCGACAAAATGCTCGGCGACGGCTTGCGCCATAGCCTCGCCAGCGTCGGACAGGACAAAGCCAGGGAGACGTCCGTAGAGGACCTTGTCCGGGTTGTGAACGTGGCCGTGGCGGACCACGTGAACCTTGGGCATGGCTCCTATTATCCCCTGGTTATGCGAGTGCCTGGCGCAGCACCTCTGGGTCGATGCGCCAGAAGCCAACGGTGCTGCCATCCACCGTGACCACCGGGACCTGCTCGCCGTATCGCTCCCGGAGCGTGGGGTCCGCGTCGATGTCTACCAACTGAAAGTCCGCCTCCTGCGCGGCGCACACTTGAGAAACGACGTCGAGCGCGTCATCACACAAATGGCAGCCAGCGCGCGTGTACATCGTCACACGAGCGGTCATGAAGAAAGAATACGGCGAGGGCCGCACCCCGGGCGTGGGTAGCATGGGCCAAGTGACGGACCCGGCGGAAACTTCACGCGCGCTTCGCGTAGCCGCCTTTTTCGACGTCGACAACACCATCATTCGCGGCGCCAGTTCCTACCACATCGCGCGCGGACTGCGAGAGCACGGCTTCTTCAAGCGCCGCGACATGCTGCGCTTTGGATTTGAGCAAGCCAAGTACCGGCTCTTTGGTGAGACCCGCGAGCAGATGGACCTGGTAAACCGCGATGCGGCCAAGTTCATTCGCGGGTGGTCTGTGGCGGAGATGGCCGCCATTGGCGAAGAGGTGTGGGACGAGGTGCTCGCCCACCGCATCTACCCGGGCACCAAAGCGATCATCGACGAACACCGCGCCCAGGGCCACCAGGTGTGGATCGTGTCCGCTGTGCCGGAGGCGCTGGGACGATTGATCGCGGCGAAGGTTGGCGCGACCGGGGCGCTGGGGACCGTCGCGGTGGAAGAGAACGGCTTCCTCACAGGCGAGTTCGAGGGCGGCCTGCTGCATGGGCCCCGCAAGGGCATCGCGGTGCGCGAGCTTGCTGCGCGGGAGGGCTTCGACCTCGAGGCGAGCTACGCCTACGGCGACTCCGCGAATGATGAGTCGATGCTCGACGCCGTGGGACACCCGTGTGCGATCAACCCAGACTCCAAGCTGAGGCGCATCTGCAAGGAGCGCGGCTGGCCCATTCACGAGTTCCGCAAGCGCCGCAAGAACGGCAGGCGCGGGATTGTGCGGGCCTCCATCACGGGGACGGTGTGGGTGGTGCTCGCGGTGCTGCGGTCGATTCGCAAGGCGATCTTCAGGCGCTGAGGCCCCCCGCCGTGCTGCGGGACCCGCTGGGCGCGACGCGCCCAGCCCCGCCCCTGCGCCGCGCGCCGCCCCCCGCGCCCCCTGCACAGCGCCCCCGGCGCCGCGCCCCCGGCGCCGCGAGCGCTGTAATGGGACATGAGGTCCGGGTTTGGGGAATCTCGGTCTCGTAATGGGACATGAGGTCCGGTTGGGCATGGGACATGAGGTCCGGTTGGGCCCAAACGCACGCGCAACGCGCACTGTGAGCCCACGCAGCGCGAAAGCCGGACATGCGCGCCCAACGTGAGGCAGCGTCGAACCTCATGTCCCACTAGGGAGCAGGAATCTGCGAAACCCGGACCTCATGTCCCATTAGCGCGCCGGGCATGAAAAAAGCCCGCCGTAGCGGGCCTTGATCACTTCTTGTTGCGACGCTGGTGGCGCGTCTTGCGAAGCAGCTTGCGGTGCTTCTTCTTCGACATGCGCTTGCGGCGCTTCTTGATGACGGAACCCATGGGACCAACCTTGATCTAGACACTTGTGGGCGTCAGCGGCTGACGCACAGTGGTCTAGCCTACAGCGCCAGTGGCCTGATCGTCATCTTCGAAGATGTAGCCGCCTGCGAGCTCGGCCTGCTCCATGAAGGTCTCGACGGCCTGCTGGGGCACACGGAAAGACCGCCCGAACCGCACAGCGGGCAGTTCGCCCGAGTGGATCCAGCGGTACACCGTCATGCGCGAGACGCGGACCATCTCCGCGACCTCAGCTACGGTGAGGAACGTGGTGCGTGCAGCGCCGTCCGTTGCCATGTTTCAGTGTGCTCCCTCTTCAAGACTCCACCGCTGATATCGGCCGTCTTGTGGCTCCACTGTAGGGGCGAAAGTGAAGGTTGTGAACCCTGTGACAACTGCCGATAGTGATAACGGCGGCACTGAGCGCAGAACGCCGCGATTACCGGCTCAAGGAGGGCGATGACTACGGCAGAGGGTGTCCGTCACGCCATCGGCGAATGGATTCAGGACACCGCCCGCCAATATCCGGCGCGCATCGCACTTTCAGCGTTCGTCCTCATCATTGGCATTTTCACCCTGCTCCTTGAGCTGCCCTTCGCAACCAAGGACGGTGTGCGTGCGCCCTTTGTGGATGCCCTGTTCACCGCGACGTCGGCGGTGTGCGTCACCGGTCTGACCACCGTCGACACCGGCACCTACTGGTCCGCATGGGGCCTGACGATCATCGGACTGGGCATCAAGGTGGGCGGCCTTGGCATCATGACCCTCGCGACGCTCGTTGGTCTGGCTGTCGCCAAGCGCATCGGCCTCACCCAGCGAATGCTTGCCGCCCGCGAGGCGCGCGCGAGCGGCCTTGGCGACGTGCGATCGCTGCTGACCCTGATCGTCGCGGTCTCGACGGTCACCGAACTGGTCATTGCGGCCGCCCTGTTCCCGCGCTTCCTCACGCTGGACTACGGCTTTGTGAAGTCCCTGGGCTACTCGATCTTCTACGGGGTGAGCTCGTTCAACAACGCTGGCTTCTCGCCGGACCCCGTGGGCCTGTACCCCTACGCCGGTGACTTCTGGGTGCTCGCCCCGATTGGCCTTGGCGTGCTGATCGGTGCCCTTGGCTTCCCCGTGTACCTCAACCTGATCCGCGAATGGCGCAACCCCAAGCGCTGGGCGCTGCACACCAAGCTCACGCTCACCATGACCGCCGTGCTTCTCTTCGCGGGCGCCGCGCTGCTCGCGCTGTTCGAGTGGGGAAACGCCAAGACCCTCGGTGCGATGAACCCGGCGGAGTCGATAGGCAATGTCATCTTTCACTCCATCAACCAGCGCTCGGGAGGATTCGCGTCGTTCGATGCGGGAGAAGCAAGCCAATCGATGTGGCTCACGGAAGACGTGCTCATGTTCATCGGCGGCGGCTCCGGCGGTACGGCAGGCGGCATCCGGGTAGGCACCCTTGCCGTGCTTCTGCTCGCGATCTGGGCAGAGCTGCGTGGCCGCCGCGACATCGAGGCGTTCGGCAAGCGCATCGGCACTGAGGTCCTGCGGCTCGCCGTCTCCGTGACCCTTGTGAGCCTGTTCACCGTGCTCGTCGGCACAGCGGTCTTCATGGCCGTGACCGACATCCCCCTGGACCGTGCTCTCTACGAGGTGGTGTCGGCCTTCGCCACCTGCGGCCTGTCCACCGGCATCACGGGTGACCTCAACACCGCAGGCAAAGTCACGCTTATCGTCCTCATGTATGTGGGCCGCGTTGGCTCACTCACCGTCGTCGCCGCACTAGCGTTGAATAGAGAGCGACGCGTCATCCGGTACCCAGCAGAAAGGCCCCTCGTTGGCTAACACCGACACCACCTCCCGAGGCGTCCTCGTAGTCGGCCTCGGCCGCTTCGGGTCGGCCATCGCGGACACCCTGGACTCGATGGACATCGAGGTGCTTGCCGTCGACAAGGACGCAAGCCTCGTCGAGCAGTGGTCCCGACGCGTCCCCGTAGTCCAGGCCGACCTCACCGACCCCCTCGCCCTTGAGCAGCTTGGCGCCAAGGACTTCGCCGCCGCCGTCGTGGGCATCGGCAACGAGCTAGAGGCCTCCGTGCTCATCACCGGAAACCTCGTGGACTTGGGCATCCAGGAGATCTGGGCCAAGGCCATCTCCGCGCAGCACGGCCGCATCCTTGAGCGCATCGGCGCCCACCACGTGGTGCTCCCAGAACGTGAGGCCGGCATCCGCGTCGCCCACTCCGTTGGCGGCCGCATGCTCGACTACATCGAGGTGGAGGACGGCTTCACGATCGTGAAGATGCGCCCGCCACTCGAGACCCACGGCTTCACTCTCGACAAGCTCGACCTGTCTGCCAAGTACGGCATCCAGGTCATTGGCGTGAAGAGCCCGGGTCATCCGTTCGAGTACGCCACCCCAGACACCCTCGTGCGCCCCGAAGACCTGCTCATCGTGGCCGGCGAAGGCGAACTGCTTGAGCGCTTCGCGCAGCGCCCCTAGACGCCAGAGCGGGGGCCCCAGGCACGTGCCCAGGACCCCCACCCCGCGTCGATTCCACTAGTACGTCAGGTACTCGATGACGAACCAGTAGGACTGGTCGTTCGCACTGGGGTTGGTCGACCCGGCCTTGATCGCGCCGCCCGACTGAACCTGCCAGTACTTGCCCTGGGAATCCTTGAACCGGTAGATGTCGCTGCTGCCAGCCACCTTGACCGGAGTGAACTTCTCCCAGTCACCGACGCTCGTGCGATCCGCAATGATCTTCCCGTTATTGCGGTCAGAAGAAACCCACTTGGAGCCGTTGCGCGAGTTGATGCGCAGGTCGTTCGATGTCGACTGGGTCATCGCGAACTGCTCCCATGGACCGATGTAACTAGCCGTGGCCGCAAGTCCGTCGGACTTGCTCGAGACGAACTTGCCCGTCGACACTGACCGCAGCGCCCTGATGTGCTCGTTCTTGAGGCACCATTCCTTGGTGCCATCAAGCTTGGCGATGCCCTCCGAGCGCATGGTCTTGATGAACTTGCCGTCCACCGTGTACAGGCACTCGGCGTGGACCTGCCGGTTGCGCGCGTTTCCGTTGGAGCCTGGGTTTTTACCGTCGTGGTAGACGAGGACAAGCCGCCACTCTCCGTTCGCGCCCTTGACCTCCATGAGAGACGCCTGGTTGGTCCACTCGGTGGTGCTGCCGCACATGATGATGCCCTGGTAGGCGTAAGGGCCGGTGACAGTGTTCGAGGTTGCGTAAGCAATCGCCTCGAAGCTGGAGTTGGTCTCGCCTACTGCACTGCGGCACTCCGCAGGCACCGTCTTGGGCTTCACCGCGAAGACCATCGTGTACTTGCCGGGCTTGCCCTCCGTGCTGGTCCAGCGGAAGTTGCTGAGGTTGTACAGCGAGGCTCCCTCAAAGTACGGATGCGGATTCGCAGAGCCGGCGGGCGTGCAGTTCCAGGCGGTCGGGAATCCCGTCACCTTGACCTGTGCAGTGGCAGGGTCAGTGAACGACTGGATCGTGTGCCAACTTGTCATCCTGCGCATCGACAGACCGCCGCAGTTGCCTGCGTCTCCATCAGCCCACAGCAGGTAGTCCTTGCTGGTGTCCGTCTGCCAGTTGGTCGCGTCCGAGAACACATCGGGATCGCTCATGTACAGGCCAGCTGGCGCGCCGGTCACTTCCTTGACGCCCGGATCTCCGTTGGGTTGCGTGAAGTTCGGAGGGTTGTAGAAGGGGTTGTACGTGGGGTTGCCTTGCCAGGTGGTGGCGAAGATGCGCGACGAGTACTTGTTGTTCGCATTGGTCAGCCCTGGCACATACAAGTACTGCTGTCCATAGTTGTCGGTATCGAGGCCCACCCGGCGAACGGCTGGCGCCCACATGTGCTTTGCGAGCGCGACCTTGTTGCCCGACTTCACTCGCATGTACTTCTCGTCGCTAACCACCGATGGTGCCGACCACTTGAGGCCATCCTTAGAGAAGCGCATGAGCGTCTTGTCCATGGGGTAGTAGTTCTCGCCCGGCAACCCGGGGTTCAAAGGCGCGATGCCTAGATCTTGCGAACTGACCATGCACCAGCCGGCGACTCCATACTGGTTGCACCGGAACACGTAAGGATCCGACGAGTTCACGGTGCCTGGAGACGCAAAGTAGTTCTGGGTGTTGTCGGCGGATGCCGGCATCGCGACCGCGAGCGTGCCGAACATCACCGCCCCAATGAGGGCCGCGCCAAGGGCGCGACGACGATATAGACGGGTCATCATTGACTCCTGTTGTGCAGAGGTAATCGCCCCTGCCGGTGGCAGGCGCGAGCCGTCCGCTCGTCCGACGACTGAGCCCCTCTGCGCAACTCGGTCGACTTCAGCGTCGGCACCACAGAGGATTCCTGCCAACCGGACTTTCTGTCAACCCCCCTGCCCGACGCTGTGGCTAGATCACTCCAAACGCCAGCATCGCGTCGGCCACCTTGGTGAAGCCCGCAATGTTGGCTCCCAGCACGTAGTTGCCGGGCTCGCCGTACTCGTCGGCGGTCTCGACGCAGCGGTCATGGATGTCGCGCATGATGACGTGGAGTCGCTCCTCGGTGTACGCGAAGTTCCACGAGTCGCGGGATGCGTTCTGCTGCATCTCGAGCGCGGACGTGGCGACGCCGCCAGCGTTCGCCGCCTTGCCCGGAGCGAAACTGACGCCGGCCTCCTGGAAGGCGCGAACAGCGTCGGGCGTGCAGGGCATGTTGGCGCCTTCGGCGACCGCGATGACCCCGTTGCCGATGAGCGTGCCAGCGTCCTTCGCGGTGAGCTCGTTCTGCGTGGCGCAGGGAAGGGCCACCTCGCATGGCACATCCCAGATGCTGCCGCCCGTGATGTAGCGCGACTTGCCGCCGCGCTCCTCTACGTACTCGCTGATGCGTCCGCGGCGGTTCAGCTTGATCTCCTTGATGAGGTGCAGGTCGATGCCGTCCTCGTCAACGACGTAGCCGGAGGAGTCGGACATCGCGATGACCTTGCCGTCGAGCTGGTACACCTTCTCCGCAGCGAAGATCGCGACGTTGCCGGAGCCGGAGACGACGGTCTTGGCCCCGTTCAGGCTGCGGCCGCGGCGCTTGAGCATCTCGTCGACGAAGAACACCGTGCCGTAACCCGTGGCCTCGGTGCGCACCTGCGAGCCGCCCCACGTGAGGCCCTTGCCCGTCAGCACGCCCGATTCGTAGCGGTTGGTGATGCGCTTGTACTGGCCAAAGAGGTACCCGAGCTCGCGGCCGCCCACGCCGATGTCGCCGGCGGGCACGTCCGTGTACTCGCCGATGTGGCGGTACAGCTCCGTCATGAACGACTGGCAGAAACGCATGATCTCCGCGTCAGTGCGGCCCTTGGGGTCGAAGTCGGAGCCGCCCTTGCCGCCGCCGATCGGCATACCAGTGAGGGAGTTCTTGAAGATCTGCTCAAAGCCAAGGAACTTCACGATGCCCAGGTAGACGCTGGGGTGGAAGCGCAGGCCGCCCTTGTACGGGCCCAGCGCCGAGTTGAACTCCACACGGAAGCCGCGGTTGAGCTGCACCTGGCCAAAGTCGTCGACCCATGGCACGCGGAAGATGATCTGGCGCTCCGGCTCACAGATGCGACGAATGACCTCGGCGTCCGCGTAGCGCGGATGCTTCGCCACCACCGGACCAAGACTCTCAAGGACCTCGGCAACGGCCTGATGGAACTCGGCCTCTCCCGGGTTGCGACGAATGACCTCGTCGTAGACCGGAACCAGTCGTTCGTGGAGCTTGGTCATGTTGCGGGTACCGCCTCCGTAATCGTGAGTGTGCGCTCCCCCTTGGGAGTCGTGATGGTGACCTTGTCGCCAACGTACAGCCCAGAGATAGCCGAACCGACTGGCGACTCTGGAGAGTAGACGGGGATGTCGAGCGAGTCGTCGAACTCGAGCAGCGCTCGCGAACCGAGCAGGAACTGCGTCGTGGAACCGTCGTCGTCAAAGCGCACGGTGACGCGCATGCCCGGCTCGACAAGGCCGTCATCCGGCTTGGACGAAGCCTCGGCATTCGCGATGAGCTGCTTCAGTTCCGCAATGCGCAGCTGCTGCGCGTCATCCGGCTCGCGAACGCTCGTGAGGTCGGCAAGCTCAGCCCGCAGGCGCTCGAGCGCAGCAGGCGTCAGCCACACGGAATCAGTCATGACGTACTCCTCAAAGAAAAAGCCCCCGCCATCGCGGAGGTATCCGACGATGGTAGCCCAGCCACAGCGTCGGGCCTGGGCCACACGTCCCTTCTGTGCACAATAGAAGAACGCAGGGCCGGCTGCCGCCCCCCAGCCGCCGGCCCTGCGCAAGTCCTTACAGCGAGGCGACGACCTCCACCACCGAGCCCGGCTCGGCGTAGGGGACGGTGTTGCCTTCGATGGGCTCGCCGTTCACCGTGAGCTTCGCGCCCTTGGCGCCCGTCGCGGTGACGCGAATGTTGTACGTGGCGCCGCGCACCTGACGGCGGACGGTGAACTCGCCAACCTCAGCGCCGATGCACGGGTCAACGACGAGGCCGTCGTAGTCAGGGCGCACACCCAGCAGGTACTGGGAGATCGCCACGAAGTTCCACGAGGCGGTACCCGTGAGCCACGAGTTCTTCGCCTCGCCGTGACGCGAGGCGTCCTTGCCGGCGATCATCTGCGCGTACACATAGGGCTCGAGGCGGTGGATCTCCGAGATCTCCTCGCGGTAGGCCGGGGTGATCTGCTTGTAGTACTCCCACGCGTACTCGGGGCGTCCCACGATCGTCTCGGCGATGATGACCCACGGGTTGTTGTGGCAGAAGATGCCCGCGTTCTCCTTGTAGCCCGGCGGGTAGCTCGTCACCTCGCCGTACTCGACGTGGTACTCCTTGAACGCGGGGTTGAGCAGCACGATGCCGTGCGGGGTGTTGAGACGCTCTCGCACCGAGTCGAGCGCCTGGATCGCCTTGCCGTCCTCGAGGCCGACGCCGCCCATGATGCAGTAGCCCTGGGGCTCGATCCAGATCTGGCCGTCCTCGTTCTCCTTGGAGCCAACCGGGTTGCCGTAGTAGTCGTACGCGCGGCGGAACCACTCGCCGTCCCAGCCGTGGTCTACGACTGCCTTGCGCATCGCCTCAACCGCCGCCTCGGCCCGCTGGGCCTCTGCCTCGTCTCCACGGCGTCGGGCAAGAGCGGCGTAGTCGGGGCCGATCGCGCAGAACATGCCCGCGATGAACACCGACTCCGCGACGCCACCGGACTGGTTCTCCGTGGTCTGGAAGGACTCACCAGGAGTGGTGGAGAAGCAGTTGAGGTTCAGGCAGTCGTTCCAGTCGGCGCGGCCGATGAGCGGCAGGCCGTGGGGACCCATGTTGTTGAGCGGGTGGTCGAACGAACGCTTGAGGTGGTCCATGAGCGACGTCGCCTTGGACTCGTCGTTGTCGAACGGCACCAGCTCGTCGAGGATCGCGAAGTCGCCGGTCTCCTTGATGTACGCCGCAACGCCCGCGATGAGCCACAGCGGGTCATCGTTGAAGCCGGAGCCGATCGCGTTGTTTCCGCGCTTCGTGAGCGGCTGGTACTGGTGGTACGCGGAGCCGTCTTCGAACTGCGTGGATGCAATGTCGATGATGCGCTCGCGAGCGCGCTCAGGGACCAGGTGCACAAAGCCCAGCAGGTCCTGGTTCGAGTCGCGGAAGCCCATGCCACGGCCGATTCCGGTCTCGAAGTACGAGGCAGAACGCGACATGTTGTAGGTGACCATGCACTGGTACTGGTTCCAGACGTTCACCATCCGGTTGAGCTTGTCGTCACCGGACTCGACCGTGTAGGAGCCGAGAAGGTTGTCCCAGTACTCGTTGAGCTTGGCGAACTCGGCGTCGGTGGCCTCGTTCGTCGCGAACTTGGCCAGCAGCTCCCTAGCCCCAGACTTGTTGATGACGGAGGGAGCCTCCCACTTAGCGTCGGCCGGGTTCTCGAGGTAACCCAGGACGAAGGTGTACTGCCGAGACTCACCGGGCGCGAGCGAAACGTCGAGCTGGTGCGAACCGATGGGGTACCAGCCGGACGCGACCGAGTTGGTGGCCTTGCCAGCGTGTGGGACGGCGGCCTCGTGGAAGCCGTTGCCGAATCCCAAGAAGGCGTCGCGGTCTGTGTCGAAGCCGGCGATCGGAGCGTTCACCGCGTAGACCGCGTAGTGGTCGCGGCGCTCGCGGTACTCGGTCTTGTGATAGATCGCGCCGTCTTCGACCTCGACCTCACCGAGCGATAGGTTGCGCTGGTAGTTGGTCTGGTCGTCCTCGGCGTTCCACAGGCAGAACTCGATGAAGCTGAACAGCTGCACATTCTTGGCCGCGTCCGACTTGTTGGTCAGCGTGACCTGGTGGATCTCCGCGTTGATGTCCACGGGCACAAACAGCAGCACGGACGCCTCAAGGCCGCCGCGCTCGCCGGTGATGCGGGTGTAGCCCATGCCGTGGCGCGTCTCGAAGTGGTCGAGGTCCTTCTTGTAGGGACGGTAGGAGGGGCTCCACACGTCTCCGCCATCGTTGATGGAGAAGTAGCGACCGCCGTCGTCGACGGGGATGTTGTTGTAGCGGTAGCGCGTCAGGCGACGCATCTTCGCGTCGCGATAGAAGCAGTAACCGCCCGCCGTGTGCGACACCAGTCCAAAGAAGTCTTGGGCGCCCAGGTAGTTGATCCACGGGTAGGGCGTGTGTGGCGTCGTGATGACGTATTCGCGGGCTTCGTCGTCGAAGTGACCGAACTGCATGGCATCCCTTCCTGGGAATGGTGAAGTGCAACTTGGCCAAGACTAGTGCGAAAAGTCGAAACGTTGCGACCGATTGACCGAAACGTTATGGAAATCGCACCGGCGCGACGCCCGGGCGGGGAGGGCCTGAAACCGGTAGGTTGTGCGCATGCTCCTCTCCGACCGCGACATCCTTGCCCAGATCAACGCAGGCCGCGTGAAGCTGGATCCGTATGACCCGGACATGATCCAGCCCTCGTCAATCGACGTGCGGCTCGACAGGTTCTTCCGCGTCTTCGACAACCACAAGTACGCGGCGATCGACCCCGCTGCCGAGCAGGCGGAGCTCACGCGCCTCGTGGACGTCGGCTCCGAGGGCCCGTTCGTTCTGCATCCAGGAGAGTTCGTTCTTGGCTCCACCTTTGAGTCGGTCACCCTGCCCGACGATGTGGCGGCTCGTCTCGAAGGCAAGTCCTCGCTGGGGCGCCTTGGGCTCTTGACCCACTCCACGGCTGGCTTCATCGACCCTGGTTTCGAGGGCAATGTGACGCTTGAGCTGTCGAACACCGCGACGCTTCCCATCAACCTGTGGCCGGGCATGAAGATTGGTCAGTTGTGCTTCTTCCAGCTGTCCTCGCCGGCGGAGAACCCCTACGGCTCGGCGAAGTACGGCTCGCGGTACCGCGGACAGCGCGGCCCCACGGCGTCGAAGAGCTACCAGAACTTCCACCGCACGGACGTGTAGCGTCCTGTGAGTGGATTCCTGCGGATCTGGGGCCCGATTCCGCCGAAATCCACTCACAGCTTGCTGGCGCGGTGACGGATCGCAGCCCGAACCATCTGACGGCACCAGTCCGGTCGGTTGCGCAAGTCTGCAAATGTGAACCGCAGCGTCATGTAGCCAAGCGCCGAAAGTTCCACATCCCTCAGACGGTCGCGCTCGCGTGACTCGGGCGAACCGTGCCAGCGCACGCCGTCAAACTCGATGACCACCCTCGCCTTGCGGTGCAGGGCATCGGGCCGACGCCTCGACCCCTCGGTTTCGAGCGTCGCCTGCCACTCGAGCTCAGTCCACTCTGCTCCAACAAAGACTTTCTCTCTCGCGTACACCTCAAGAGGCGATGTGGCGCCCTGCGTGAACTTCAGCAGAAGGTTCGTGAGCTGGCGACGACGTCCCACCCGCGGCATGGCCTCAAGTTCTCGCAACGCCTCGGGCGCGGTGCACACTCCGACCCATAGTGCCTGGTACACAGACTCCTCGGCGTCGCGCCTCGGGGCTCCGTGCCACGCATCGATAAGCGCCCTCGCCGGCGACACACACCACACCCCATTGGCGCGCCGTCGCTCCATGACCGGACCTCGCTGCAGCACCGTGACCCAGTCGCTCGCGGCAAGACGGATGCCACTGGGGACTACCGCGAGCGCTGTTCCAGGCACCTCAAGCGTGGGCCGGAAGAGGTGCAGCGCGAGGCGGCCCGTGACCAGCAGATCGGGGTGCCACAGGTTCAGCGCGAGTCCCCGCACACGCGCGTCCCGCGCGCACTCCGCCGCGGCGACGATCCCGGGCAGCATCCTCACCGCGACGCCGTGCGCGATTGCCTCCCTGACGCTCCACTGCGTCCATCGGGGCTCGAGGTCGGCACGACGAACCGGGCGCTGCTGTTGCCGCAGCCACTCGCCCAGGTCTCTCCAGCGTCGTCCCGTCATGGAGTACCAGCGAACCGGAGCGCGCTAAATCTCGCTGGCGTTCTGTGGATAAGCGTCCTGTGAGTGGATCCCGGCGGGACTTGACGCCTCATCCGCCGAGATCCACTTACAGCGCACATGTGGTTGCGAACAGGCGTCGACGCCAGCACACCCTTCACGTCGCCCGGTTACCAGCTGTGACGTTGCAGACACTGCCATTGCCGTGAGGCGCGGCCTGCGCCACCCTGCTCGTATCAACGAGACTGGGGGAGCCTCATGACCACCCGTCGTCTGCCGCGCGCCGTTGCCGTGGCCCTCGCTGTCGCCTTGCTCTTCACAGCTGGCGCCGCTACCGCGGCGGACGCGTCGCCTTTCCAAGTGCAGACCAAGAAGTACGCCAACTGCACCGTGCTGAAGAAGGTCTACAAGGGCGGCGTCGCCAAGAGCAAGACCACGGTGAACAAGATCAAAGGCAAGAAGAAGAACGGTCTCAAGAAGACCACGAAGGTCTCGGCGAAGCTCTACAACGAGAACCGGCACCTCGACCGCGACAAAGACGGTTGGGCCTGCGAGTAGTCGCACGCTAGGCTGACAGGACACGACAGGGGAGCGCCAGATCAAAGGGCGCTGAGAGTGCGGACCAGCCGCAGACCCTCGAACCTGATCCGGCTCGCACCGGCGTAGGGAGTCGAGTCTCGTCCCCTCCTATGACAGGGAGGAAACACCCATGCGCATTGTGCGCACCGCGGCGACAGCCGCAATCATCACCCTGGCCCTCGCGGCCTGCAGCCAGTCTCCGGAAACCCCAGGAGCATCCGGCTCACCCACGGACACCAAGGTCACCGTCGTCACCCACGACAGTTTCAGTGTGCCCGACGCTGTGGTCGCCGATTTCGAGGCGGCCACCGGCATTGAGGTCACCTTCGTGGCGCCCGGTGACGCGGGTGCGCTCGTGAATCAGCTGGTGCTGACGAAGGACGCGCCACTTGGCGATGTCGCCTACGGCATCGACAACACCTTCGCGAGCCGCGCGCTCGACGCGGGAGTATTCGTCGAGTACACCTCGAGCGCGCCCGCAGCGGCGGACTCCGCGAAGTATGCAATCGACGGGTCGAAGGCCCTCACCGCGATCGACTTCAGCGATGTGTGCCTCAACTATGACCTCGCTTACTTCGAGGACAACTCCATCGCGGTGCCGCAGACCTTCGACGACCTCGTGAAGCCCGAGTACAAGGGGCTGATCTCCGTCACCAATCCCGCGACCTCATCGCCCGGCCTTGCGTTCCTGCTCGCGACCATCGCGGCGAAGGGCGACGGCTGGAAGGACTACTGGGCACAGCTCGCGGCCAACGACCTGCGCGTCACCGCCAGCTGGTCGGACACGTACTACACGGACTTCTCTGCCCCCAACTACGGCGGCTCGCACCCGATCGTGCTGAGCTACGCCTCCTCGCCTCCCTCGGAGGTGATCGACGGCAAGGCCACGACCGGCACGCTGCTCGACACGTGCTTCCGTCAGGTCGAGTACGTGGGTGTGCTCGACGGCGCCAAGCACCCTGAGGCTGCCAAGCAGGTTGTCGACTGGATGCTGAGCGATGCCTTCCAGTCGAGCCTGCCGGAGAACATGTACGTCTACCCCGTGTCCACCTCCGCGGAGATCCCTGCCGAGTGGCAGCAGTTTGCGCCCCTCGCGGATGCGCCGTTCACGCTCCCGGCGAGCGAGATCGACGCGAACCGTGAGCAGTGGATCAGGGACTGGACGGCGGTGGTGGCGCCCTGATGCGCACTGGCACGAGCGTCGGCCGTCACCTCACGTGGGTGGCGGTCGTCGCCGTGCCTGCCGCATTTCTTGCGGTCTTCTTCGTTTGGCCGCTGATCTCCGTGCTGGTGCGCGGGTTCGGGGGCACGGGCACGCGCGCGGCCTGGGACGTGCTCACCTCGCCAGGAGTGCCCGACGCTGTGGTCACCACGGTCTCACTCGCCGCCTTGGGCACGGCGGGATCTCTGGTCTTGGGGCTGCCGGCGGCATGGGCGCTGTATCGCTTGCGCTGGCGCGGCCAGATCGCCGCGAGGGCGATGGTCGCAGTGCCGTTCGTGTTGCCCACCGTCGTGGTCGCGGCCGCCTTCAGTGCGCTGTTCTCGAGCCGCGGGATCCTTGGCTTCGCGGGCCTCGACCAATCGGTGGTCGCGATCGTGTGCGCGCTCATGTTCTTCAACGTGTCCGTGGTCGCGAGAGTCGTGGGCACCGCTTGGGCGTCCCTGGACCCTGGCACCGCGCTTGCGGCCCGCACCCTGGGGGCTGGCCGCTTCCGCGCGTGGCGCACGGTCACGCTCCCCGCGCTCGCTCCGTCCATCGGCTCCGCGGCCGCGGTGGTGCTGCTGTTCTGCTCCACAAGCTTCGGCATTGTGCTGGTTCTTGGCGGCACCCGCGTGCGCACCATCGAGACCGAGATCTACCTGCAGGTGGGTCAGTTCCTCGACCTGCACGCCGCGGCCGTGCTCGCGGTCCTCCAACTGATCTTTGTCGCTGCCGCACTCGCGGTTGCCGCCCGCGCCCGCCGCGGGCGCGACACAGCCGCAAGCGGCCGAGAGCTTGACGGAAGTCGTCCCGCCAAGCGAGCCGACCTCGTGGCGATGGCCGCCGTGCTCGCAGCCCTCGCGGCCCTCATCGTGCTCCCCGGCTTCGCGCTCGTCGAGCGATCGCTGCGCGTCGCAGGCGGCGGGCACTCCTTCGCCAACTACTCAGCCCTTGTCACCCAGCCCGCACAGGCGGTGCTGCCCGTGAGTGTGTGGCAGGCGGCGCTCAACTCGCTCGTCACCGCGACCATCGCGGCGGTCATTGCCGCGCTGCTCACCGTCGCGGTCGCGTCCGCGGTCACTCGCGGCCCGCGCTGGGCGAGCTCTCTCGACGGCCTCGCCATGGGACCGCTGGGTGTCAGCGCTGTGGTGATCGGCCTCGGCATGCTGCTGACTCTCAACCGCACCATCGCGGGAATCGACCTGCGCTCGTCGTGGCTGCTGGTCCCCCTGGCGCAGGCCGTGGTCG
>ENA-UOVV01001209-UOVV01001209.1-compost-metagenome-genome-assembly--contig:-NODE-1209-length-21240-cov-116.276847_pt1 | contig 21240 bp, 19 predicted proteins | sample MGYA00238155_ERZ761577 | MGnify/ENA primary metagenome ERZ761577 (study PRJEB28898, sample SAMN06268775) | compost metagenome | isolation source: Emeryville, CA | place: USA:Emeryville, CA | collected...
GGGACGACGGGTGTGGCGCTCGTCGAAATCTTCGACGTGCCGTGAGACGGTGAGAAGGGGCGGGAGGGCGCGGGGCGAAGTTCGCAGTTGTGCGATGTGGCGGCGGCGTTCCTTGTGGAGGGATGCTGAAGCTCCTTTTTATTGGCGACATCGTAGGTCGGCCGGGGCGGGAAATCATCAATCAGAAGCTGCAAAGGATTCGTTCGGAGCACTCGATCGATTTCGTCATCGCGAACGGTGAAAACGCCGCGGCGGGAAATGGGATCACGGGCGCGATCGCGCGTTCGCTGCTCGAGGCGGGGATCGATGCGATCACGCTGGGGGATCACGTCTGGGATCAGCGCGGCTGGGAAACGGAGATCACGCGGATCGATCGCGTGTGCCGTCCGGCGAATTTGCCGGCGTCGAATCCCGGCTGGGATCACTTGATCGTGGAGGCGCGGGGATTCCGGGTCGGTGTATTCACCGTTTTGGGACGGCAGTTCATGGGGATAAAGGCGGACTGCCCCTTTCTCGCGGCGGATCGGATGATCGAGCAACTGCGGGCGCAGTGCGACGCGATCATCGTGGAGGTGCACGCGGAGGCGACGTCGGAGAAGCAGGCGCTCGGCTGGTATCTGGACGGGCGCGTGACGGCGGTGATCGGCACGCACACGCATGTGCCGACGGCGGACGCGACGGTGCTGCCGAAAGGCACGGCGTTCATCTGCGACGTGGGGATGACGGGGCCTTATGCGAGCGTGCTCGGGCGTGCCGTGGAGCCGGTGGTGAACAAGTTTGTGACGGGGATGCCGCGTCGATTCGAGATGGCGACGGACGACGTGCGCTTGAGCGGTGCGATGATCGAGATCGGAGCGGCGATGGCGGCGGCGTTGAAGATCGAGTTGTTCATCGTCCGCGGCGCGTAGCGCCGTGGAAGCTCCACGGTCCAAGATCCAAGCTCCAGAGAAGGGACAAGGTTTAAAAACAAAACCCGTCCGGGAAGGACGGGTTTGGAGATTGGATCTTGGAGCTTGGAGCTTCGCTCGGCGTCAGTTGTGCGTGACGCCGTTTTCCTCGTAGACGCCGAGGTGGCGGTAGCGGTTGTAACGGGTATCGAGGAGTTGATCCGGGCTGAGCGCGCGCAGTTCGGCGAGGTGTTTTTGCAGCGAGGTTTTGAGCGATTCCGCGGCTTGGGAGATGTCGTGGTGAGCGCCGCCAAGCGGTTCAGGGATGACTTCGTCGACGACGCCGAGTTGTTCGAGCGTGGCGGCGGAGAGTTTCAAAGCCTCTGCGGCTTTCGAAGCGGCGGCGCGGTCTTTCCAGAGGATGGCGGCGCAGCCTTCGGGCGAGATGACGGAGTAGTAGCTGTTTTCGAAGGTGAGGACGCGATCGGTGAGGCCGATGCCGAGGGCGCCGCCGGAGCCGCCTTCGCCGACGATGATGGCGATCGACGGGGTGCGAAGCGCGGCCATTTCGCGGAGATTCATCGCGATGGCTTCGGACACGTGGCGGGCCTCGGATTCAACTCCTGGATACGCGCCGGGCGTGTCGATGAAAGTGAGGAGCGGAAGGCCGAACTTTTCGGCCATGCGCATCAGGCGGAGGGCTTTGCGGTAACCCTCGGGCTGGGGCATGCCGAAATTGCGGACGATGCGCTCCTTGGGGTCGCGGCCTTTTTGCTGCGCGATGATCATCACGGATTCGCCGTTGAGGAAGGCGGTGCCGCCGATGAGAGCGCGGTCATCGTTGAACTGTCGGTCGCCGTGAAGCTCCTGAAAATCGGTGCAGATCAGATTGATGTAATCGAGCGCGTAGGGGCGGTCGGGATGGCGCGCGATCTGCACACGCTGCCAAGGGGTGAGGTTGGTGTAGATGTCGCGGCGCGCCTGGTCGAAACGCTTCTCAATGCCGGCGACCTCGGCGGAGAGATCGACGTTTTGCTCGAGCGATTTTTGATGCAAGGCATCGAGCTCCTTGGCGAGTTCGCGGAGCGGTTTCTCGAACTCGAGCACGTAGACCGGCTTGTCCATGGGGCGGAGAAATACGGAGCGGGAGGGGCGCGTGTCAATGGGCGCGGCGCGCGCGATAATGCAACTCGATCGATGTTGGCGCGATGCGCAGCGACCTGGAGAGAGGTGTTTGAGAGGCTGCCGACGCTTAGCCGCCGAGTTGGACGATTTTTTTGAAAGCGGCGGCGGGCAGCGGCATCACGGACAGCCGTGACTGGCGCAGGAGCGGGATGTCGGCGAGGGAGGGCTCGGCCTTGATCTGGGCGAGCGTGACGGGTTGGGCGAGCGGTTCGACGGCTTTCAACTCGACGGCGACCCAGCCGGGTTCGTCGGCGGTGTCGTCGGGGAAGGAGGTTTTGGTGACCTCGGCGATGCCGACGACGGCTTTGGTGGTGACGCTCTCGTAGAAGAGGACGCGGTCGCCGCGTTTCATCGCGTTGAGATTGAGGCGGGCCGCGTAGTTGCGGACGCCGGTCCAAGCGGTGCGACGATCGCGGACCAGATCGGTCCACGCGTAGGCTTCGGGTTCGGATTTAACGAGCCAGTATTGCGTTGTCATGCCGTGGGGGCTTTGGTGCGCTCGCACTGAAATGGACGGCGAGACTCCTGAAAAGATCAAAGCCCGGCGCCACCTGAAGGTGCTGGTCGCTTGCATGGTCGTGGGAGTGGCGGTGCCGCTGGCGCTGCTGGTGGTGTTCCATTATCGCGCGAGCTGATGAACCGGACGCTGTTTGCGATTCGCGCTTTCTTTCTGGTGCTGTGCGGCGCGTGCGGCTGGCTGGTGTGCTACACGGTCGAAGAATGGGATGATAAACGCGGCATCGCGGTGACGATCGGATTGCTGATCGGCACGCTGGTGGTGCTCGTGGACATGTTGTTGAAGGGATTTTCGCTGCGCGGGCTGTCGGCGATCACCTTCGGTTTGGCGATCGGGTCGCTGATCGCGTATCTGCTGGGAACGTCGCCGCTGTTTGCCGCGGGCGATCCGCAGTTGATTCACCTGTTTCAACTGTCGCTCTTCGTGATTTGCACGTATCTGGCGACGGTCATCGCGCTGCGGGGGAAGGATGAATTCAATTTGGTGATACCGTATGTGCGCTTCGTGCCGCACGAGGTGGACGTGCCGCTGGTGGTGGTGGACACGAGCGTGTTGATCGACGGGCGGATCGCGCGGGTGTGCGAGGCGGGGTTTTTGAATGCGGCGCTGGTGATTCCGCGGTTTGTGCTGACGGAGTTGCAGGCGGTGGCGGATTCGCCGGATTTGCAGAAGCAGGCGCGCGGGCGGCGGGGATTGGAGGTGTTGAACGAACTGCGCCGGTTGAAACATCTGGATATCCGGATTCCGGAGAGTGAAGTGACGAAGCGCGCGGACGTGGATGCGAAGCTGGTGTTCTTGGCGCAATCGATGCGCGCGAAGCTGCTGACGACGGACTACAATCTGGCGAAGATGGCGGAGTTTCACGGCGTGCAGTGGCTGAATCTGAACCTGCTCGCGAAGTCGTTGCGGCCGGAATTGATGATCGGCGAGACGATCGAAGTGGAGTTGGTGAAGCCGGGGCGCGACGAAGGGCAGGCGGTCGGTTATCTCGAAGACGGATCAATGGTGGTGGTCAGCGGGGCGAGGGCGCTGATCGGACAGCGGGTCGCGGTGGAGATCACGAGCGTGCTGCCGAGCGGCGGAGGGAAGATGGTTTTTGCGCGGTTGGTGGGCGCGACGGCGAGCTAGTCGGGAGGCGCGCGCGAGCGGGCGCGAGACGCATGTGCCGGTGCGTGAGGTGACTTCGGCAGTTTTGGAAAATTGGTGTTTACTCGCGCGCGGCGATTGCGCAAAACCACCGTTCCTTTTGTGGGCCGGTAGCTCAGTTGATAGAGCGCGTCGTTCGCAACGACGAGGTCGTCGGTTTGATCCCGATCCGGTCCACCAATTTTTTGCGGCAGTGGAGAGGGTGTCTGAACCGGCGGTGGAAATGATTTGGCCGGTGTGCCGTGGGGGCCGTGTGGTGCGCGCCGTTTTGCGCTCAGGGAGAGACCGGATGCGGATGCACAGGCCGGCGGCTTGACAGCGTCGACCGCGCGGACTGGGTTTAGACCGTGAAGACGAAAAATAGTCCGACCGGTCTAAAATGCTCGTTCATCGAGCAGGCGCGGCGGCGGCAATTGATCGAGGCGTTGATCGAGGGGGTGGCGGAGGAGGGCTACGCGGGGGCGTCGCTGGCGAAGGTCGCGCAGCGGGCGAACATCAGCAAGAGCGTGGTCGTCTATCATTTTGGCACGAAGGACGAACTCGTGGAGGCGGCGGTGGAGCAGATTTTCGGGGAGATGCGGGAGTTCATCGAACCGCGGATCGAGGCGGAGAAGACGGCGCGGGGGCAGTTGCGGGCCTACATCGGGTCGGAGTTTGCGTTTCTCGAGCAGAACCGGGCGAAGCTGCTGGCGGTTTCGTATATCCTGATGAATCACCGCGACGATCGCGGGGCGCTGTATCTGCGCGAGCGGTCGGAGGCGGCTTATCTGAAATCGGTTACTTCGATCCTGAAAAAAGGGCAGGCCGAGGGGGAGTTTCGATCGTTCGCGATCGTGCCGATGGCGACGACGCTGATGCACGCGATCAATGGCGCGTTGGCGCAGTGGGCGGCGAATCCCAAGCTGTCGCTGGCCGAGTATGCGGAGGAACTCGTGACGATCTTCGATCTCGCGACGCGGAAGCGGGCGGGGCGGACGACGGGCAAGTCGGCCGGTTAACTCTTTTTCAAAATTTGTCATGAGGTTTCGTTATCTTCTTCTCTCGGCCGCGGCGGTGGCGGCGCAGATGAGTGGGGCGAGTCCGACGCCTGCCGTGCCGGACGCTTCACCCTTCGGCATCGCGTGGGGCTATCTCTACGGGCAGGCGGGCGTGAAACCTCGGCCGTATGTGTCGGGCGTGCGCGAACTCGGAGGAGGTTTTAGTCGCGTGATTTTGTTTTGGGATCAGATCGAGCCGGAGAAGGGGCGTTTCAACTGGTCGGATTTGGACACGTATGTCGGCGAGCTGCAGAATCCGGACGAAGGTTTTGTGACGCTCTACTCGGCTTCAAAGTGGGCGACGCGGGTGTCGGCGATCATGATGCCGGCGACTCCGGCGAAGGATCCGGAGGATTACTATCGCTTCGTTTATGAGACGGTCGGTCGATACCGCGGCCGCGTGCGCTACTGGGGCAACGATGCGGAGCCGACGAATGCGGCGTTTTGGGGCGGGAGCGTGGAGGAGTTCGTCGATCAGCTCCGGATTTTTTATCGGGCGGTGAAGGCGGCGGATCCGGAGGCGCTGGTGGTGCTGGGCGGTTGCGACGGACTCTTTACACCTCCGGGATTGAAGATGCCCAACGGCGAGCCCGTCCCGCCGTTCCCGCATCAGGACGTGGCGCTCGGATTTTTCGAACACGTGCTGCGCGAGGCGGGCGACGCGTTCGACGTGTTCGATCTGCATCTTTACTTGGCGCCCGAGACGATCGGTGCGCGGGTGGACTACATCCGCGAGCGGATGCGCGCGAACGGCTACGAGAAACCGATCATCGGCGGGGAATACGGCGGGCCGAATTTCTACGAGCTGCCGGACAACCTGCAGTATGTGCACATCGTGCAGCAATGGGCGGTGAAGCCGGACGAGAACGGCACCGCACAAGTCGATCCGGCGCTCGGTCGAGCGGTCGCCGAGCTCTACGAAAAGATGCCGACGCTCTCGCCGCAGACACAGATGTTCATGTGGAACTGCTCGCCGGAACTGGAGGAGAAGCTCCGACGGATTCAATCGCGCACGATGGTGATGCAGAATCTCTTCGTGCTGGAGGCGGGGTTGAAGCGTTCGCTGCTGTGGTGTTATTCGCCGGCGACGAACGAGCGCGACGACATCATGGGGCTGATGTTCGGGAAGTTCAGCGTCACGGTGAACGACGGCGAAACGCTGAAGCCCACGCTGACGGCCCTCGCGTTCAAGCGCATGACGGAATTTCTGGGTGGCGTGCGCTCGGTGAAGCGTGTGCCGACGCCGGATCGCCCGACGATCTATCTTTTCGAAGTCGATCGCGGCGTGCGCGGAAATGTTTTCGTGGTGTGGGAGCAGCGCGATCGGTTTGGCGGCGAGGATGCGCCGGGCGTCGAGTTTGGCTGGCCGGCGACGTGGACGTGGGCGCGGGCGGTGGATGCACTGGGCGCGGAGCAGGAGGTCGAGGTGGTGGGCGGCAAGATAACGCTGAAGGTCGGTGCGACGCCAATCTATGTGCTGCCGCAGGGGTGACGCCTGCAGCGGTGCGCGGCTGTTTCGATTTTGCTTCTAGCGATAACTGCTGGCGGAAGCCGTGGCACCGGGGAGTGCCGGGGCGAACGAAACGAAACGGTGACGGGCGGATGAATTTTCGGCGGAAACGGGCTTTGGCCCTGTATTTGCTTTTTTTGGTCGCTGGGAGCGGATAGATTCCGCCTTCGGTTTCAAACCAGGAACGACATGAAAAAAACAACCAAAGCAACGAACACGCTCACCCCGGCGAAAAAGACGAAGAAGACCGTCGCCAAGACGACGACTCCCACGGCTGCCGCGAAAGTGGTTCCGGCGGTGGTTGTCACGACGATCTCGGCCAACATCGACGTGGGTTTCGGCAATGCGCTTTATCTGCGCGGCGAGGGACCCGGGCTGAGCTGGGACAAAGGGGTGCGCATGGAATGCGTGGCCGACGACCGTTGGTCGCTCGCGTTGGGCGAGTCGGCGCGGCCGTTTGTATTCAAATTTCTCATCAATGATGAGACCTGGTGCGCGGGGCCGGATTATACGGTTTCGCCGGGGACGACGGTGACGTTGACGCCGACGTTCTAAAGTCCAGCGCGGTCGATCGGACCGCGCTTTTTTCTCGTTAGCGCGGTGGGGGCACCGGGCCTCCACCGGGTCAGTCGGGATTGATCGCGAGCAGACGCTCGCGGATGAGAGCGATGGCAGTGTCGCGGTCGGCGAGTTGGTCGGGCTCGATCAACTCGCAGCGGATGCGCACGCGTGAGAACGGTTTCGGGAGATAGAAGCGGTCCCAGCTTTTGAGCTGCCAGGCGGATTCGAATTCGCCGCCGAGCAGCAGAATTGGCGTGCGGGTGCGGCGCGGGACGATGACGGCGCCGGGTTTCATGTCGTAGCATGGACCGCGGGGGCCGTCGGGCGTGATGCCGATGTCGTTTCCGGCGCGGAGCATGTCGACGAGGGCGGAGGCGGCCTCGCGTCCGAAATTGCTGCTCGAGCCGCGGACGGCCTGCATGCCCTCGACCATCGAGAAAAACGCGGTGAGCAGCGCGCCGTCCTTGCTGGCGCTGATGAGCGCGTAGAGCGGGCGATGCGGGCGGAAGCGGCGGTGAATCTCCGTGGTGATGAAAAGGCGGTTGTGCCAGAGGACGAAGGCGACGGGGACGTCGTCCTTGGAGCAGTTGCGCACGTCTTCGGGCTTCATTTCGAAGCGGAGCGACATGCCCCACCAGCGAACGAGGCGCACGAGCGGCCAGAGCAGGATGCGGCGGCCGAGCGAGACGTGGTGAACTTTCGGCGGCGGACGCGGGGAAGGAGGAGAGTTGGCGGGCGGAGCGTTCAGGCGGGTTGTTGTTGGCGAAAGTGGGAGCGCGGGCCAAGCGCAGAACGGTGCGGGCGGGGAGGGGCGTTGACGAACGGGCGGCGAGCGGGCAGATGGCGCGGATGTCGATGTTGCCGCCGTGTCCTTATTTGCCCGAACCGCGAGCGGGATTGGATTGGCGGGCGCTGCATCGGTTTCGCGACAGCGAACGCGGGGCGGAGTTTTATCTGGCGTGCTTGGAGTATGGGCACGCGTTGTGGCAACGTGGATACGCGGCGCGGGCGATCCTGTGTCTGGATCGGGCGTTTGGGGCGGATCTGCGCGGGACCGAGCGGGAGCTGCGGGAGTGGCCGCTGCCGTATGCGGCGATGAAATGGTTCATCGCGAGCACGCCGGTGGACGTGTTTCTGGGCAATCCGCGCGTGCATTTTCAGCACTATGCGGGGCGGATGAACGAGCCGCGGCGCGAACAACGGCGGTGGCGGGCGTGGGCGTGTTGGGCGATCGCGCGGGCGGTGCGGCCGGATTTAGCCGGGGATCCAAAACATGCGATCGTCGAGCCGACGCTCGAGGAAATCGACGCGCGGCTGCGGGAGTGGGGGCATGCGGGAGAGGCGGAGATGTGGCGGGGCGTGTTGGGGGACAGTGGGGCGCAGAAATGAAAAAGGGGCGGGTCTGAGACCCGCCCTGCTTGGAGGCTAGAGGGATTGGGCGGTGGTGAAGTTTGGTTCGATGTCGACGGGGAGGTCGGTGAGGCGCTCGAGAGCGCGTTGCACTTCGGGACGGATCACGACCATGCGGTCAAGAAGGTGTTTGGCGCCGGTGTAATCGCCTTTGGCTTGAATGGTGAGGATTTCGCGGGTGAGCGAAACGACGGACGATTTCAGCTTCTCGAGATCGAAGGCGAAGGTGCCGTCGGGGTTCGCGGTGACGGCGCCGGAATCGAGGTGCCAGTTGAACTGGAGCGCCATGCCCTGCGCGTGAGCGGAGCTGACGCCGAAGCGCAGCGTGCGGAAGGTCGAGGCGAGGAAGGTGGTATACATCGCGCGCTCCTGGGCCTTGTCGATGACGCCGGCGTCCATGAGAAATTGCAGAGCCCAGAGGCCGGAGACATCGGCTTTCGCCTCTTCGAGGCGGCCGTTGAGCTCGCGGAGTTCGGCGCGGACGGTGGTTTGGCGACCGTCGACTTCGATGGTTTGCGGCCCGAGCCCGTGCATAAGCTCGTGCATGAGGATGTGGGTGAAGAACGGATCGAACGCGACGTGCGGCTGGTCGGCGGGAGCGAGGACGCGTTTCGAGATCGGAACGAGCACATGCGCGAACTTCGCTTCCTGGGTGTTTTTCAGCATCACGCGTTTCGAGCCTTTCTCGGCGACGACACGCTCGTCGTTGGGGAGATTAAAGGCGGCGGTTTGGACGCCGCGGTTGGCGTCGCCGGAGCTGAAGACGAGATTGACGACGCGAATCGGCGAGTAGCCGCCAAGCTGCGAGCGGCGGTAGCGCGGATCGAGCGGGAGATTGTTTTCGAGCTCCTGCAGGTGCTCGCTGAAACGGGCGAGTTTGGCGGTCTCGGCCTGGTCGGTGACGGTGATGAACGCTTCGAAAGCGGCTTTGAAATTGAACCATTCGTCCTCGTAAACCTCGTAGGGCCCGATGGTGGGTTCGATCGACGCGTCGAGTTCCATCCACGCGACATCGCTGTCGTAGTAGTCGTTGTTGAGGAAGGCGGCGGCGCGTTTTTCGAGGAAGGCTTTGAGCGTGGGCTGCGTGGTGGCATCGGCGGCCTCGCGGAGGAGGCGGGCGGCGTGAACGAGTTCGTTTTGATATTCGAGGCTGTAAGGAACGGCGGTGAGGCGACGGTCGGGCGTGCGGCGAATGACCGTGAAGAAGCCGGTGGCGGCGGCGTGTTCATCGCCCGTGAGCGAGTTCAGCCAAGCGTCGATTTCCTCGCGGGTGGCGTCGGCGGGGTAGAAGTTGGCGCCCGGCGGTTTCGGGCCGACGCCGGGGAGGAACGGCGTGTCGTGATCGAGACGGGACCAAGGGCCGGCGTTGAGACGGAAGTAGTTGAGCCGGGCGCGGCCGAGCGGCGAGGAGTCGCGCACGAGGGCGGCGAGTTGGGCTTCGTTGAGCGGGGAGACCTGGCGAAGGAAGACCGCGTCGAGGATGCGGGCGGCGTCGACCATGCGCGCGAGCGCGGTGCGTTCGTTGGCGGGAAGATGCGAGATGTCGGCGGCGAGTTCGACCGGCACGAAGCGGGCGTGCATCTGGCGAAGGCGCTCGACGTCGGGAAGAGATTCAGTCGACGCGAAGGCGGCGCCCTGGATCAAGGCGGCGAGGATGAGAACGGATCGAGACAGGAAACGCATGAAGCATGATTGCTCCACGGGCGGGTGGGGCGCAACTCACTCCTTGGCGCCAATCCGCCACCGATTCGCCTTCCGGCGCCGGGTTGGCGGCGCGGGCTCGAGGCGGTTTCAAAGGATCAGCATCGCGTCGCCGTAACTGAAAAATCGATACTCCTCGGCGATCGCGGCGCGGTAAATCTCGTGCAACCAAGCAATGCCGTCGGAGCTACCTGGTGCGAGAAAAGCGGATACGAGGCAGAGCAACGTCGAACGCGGCTGGTGGAAATTGGTGATGAGGGCGTCGACGCCACGGAAGGTGCGCGGAGGGTAGATGAAGATCTCGGCTTCGCCGGCGTAGGTGTCGTTGTTCTCCATCGGTGCGGAATGCCGTTGGAGAAAGTCTTCGAGCGTTCGAACCGTGGTGGTGCCGACGGCGACGCGGCGTCCCCCGGGGCGCGGCGCGAACAAGGCGCGCTGGGTCGAGGCGGGAAGTTCGTAGAGTTCGCGATGGATGGCGTGGGCTTCGACGGTGTCGGTCGAAATCGGTTTGAACGTCCCGAGACCGACGTGAAGCGTGATATCAGAAAAATCGATACCGGCGGCGGCGAGCGTTTGGAGCAGCTCGGGCGTGAAGTGGAGGCCGGCGGTGGGGGCGGCGACGGCGACCTGGCGGGCGCGGTCGGCGTAGACCGTTTGATAACGTTCGGCGTCCGCGGTGCGGGGGGTGACGGCGCCGTCGCGTTGAATGTAAGGGGGCAGCGGGACCTCACCCTGGCGATTGGCGACGGCGGTGATCGGCTCGCCGGTGGACGTGGTGAAGCGCACGTGGGCGGAGCCGTCGGATTCTTTGGCGACGATTTCGCCGGAGAAGGTGCGGGCGGCGTCGGCGAACGTGGCGCCGACGGGGAGTTTGCGGCCGGGTTTTACGAGGCAGCGCCAAGTGTGGTCGCCATCGATGGGACGGAGGAGGAAGCATTCGACCTGGCCGCCGGTGGGACGTCGGGCGTGAAGTCGCGCGGGGAGAACGGCGGCGTTGTTGCGAAAAAGCGTGTCTCCCGCGCGGAGGAATCGAGGGAGATCGGAGAAACGGTGGTGGGAGAAGGAGTGCGTCGCGCGCTCGACGACGAGGAGCCGGGATTGATCGCGGCGGGCGGCCGGAGTCTGTGCGACGAGGTGCGGCGGAAGCTCGTAGTCGAAAAGTTCAGTGGCGAGAGGCACGGTGGGAGGGAAGATAAGAGGTCGAACAGCGCAGTCGGGCGAATCGCGGATTTGAGGCGCGCTCGATGAGCTGGCGAGTTTCTTCCGCTCCGACGAATCGATCGGCGCGACGGCTCAGACGGTAATCATCGCCTTCAAGACGCCGGCGTCGGGGTCGATCCACGTGGCGAATTCGTTTGGCACATCGCGGATGGCGGCGCGGTGGGTGATCCACGGCGTGGTGTCGACGCGGCCGGATTCGACCAGGGAGATGATGCGGCGGAAGTCCTCGGGGCGGGCGTTGCGGCTGGCGAGGAGAGTGAGTTCGCGGCGGTGAAAATTGGGATCGTTGAAAGTGATGTCGCCGGTGAACAGTCCCACGAAAACGAGACGACCGCCGTGCGCAGGATAGTTGAACGAGGCGGCCATGGACGCGGGGTTGCCGGTGGCGTCGAACACGGCGGTCGGCAGATCGCCGTCGGTCAGTTTGGCGAGGCGGGCGGCGACGTCGGGAAACACCTGGGTGTCGATCGTGGCGTCGGCGGGAAGTCCGAGACGGTCGCGACAGAAGGCGAGCCGCCGGGCGTTGAGATCGACGGCGAGCACGCGGGCGCCGGCGGCGAGCGCGAATTGAATCACGGCGAGTCCGATGGGGCCGGTGCCGAGCACGGCGACGGTTTCGCCGGCGGTAAGCGAGGCGCGTTCGACGGCGTGGGCACCGATGCCGAGGGTTTCGACGAGGGCGAGCTGGTCGAACGAAAGCGTGCGTGAAACGTGGAGCTTGGCCGCGGGCACGATGAACGCCTCGCGCAGACCGCCGTCGACATGCACGCCGAGCACCTTCAGGTCGCGGCAGCAGTTGGGTTTGCCACGCCGGCAGGCGATGCAGCGGCCGCAGTTTAGATACGGTTCGACGGCGCAACGATCACCGACGGCAAGACCGGAGACCCCGGGACCGAAGGAGAGCACCTCGACGCCCAGTTCGTGCCCGAGAATCCGGGGGTAGGTGAAAAACGGCTGACGGCCGCGAAAGGCGTGCAGGTCGGTGCCGCAGACGCCCACGCGATGCACGCGCACGAGCGCTTCGCCTGCACCCGGCTGGGCGGCGTCGGGGAGCTCGACGTTTTGCAGGCGTCCGGGTTCGACGAGGAGAACGCTGTTCATGGAAGGGGAGCCTTAGGGGATGATGGGGTCGCGATTTTCCGGACGGCCGCGGGTGAAATTGTGATTGTGGATCGGACGGAGACGCTCGAGCACCTCGGCCATGAGCTCGTGGTCAACAGGCTCGTTGGCGTAGGCGATGTTGCGACGGATGTTTTCGGGGTTGGCGCTGCTGACGAGTGTCGTGGCGATGCCCGGGTGCGAGACGGCGAATTGGATCGCGAGCTTCACGATATCGCCGCCGCGTTGCCGACAGTGTTCCACGGCGCGACGCGCGCCGGCGACGAGGGCGGGCGGGGCTGGATGCCAAGAAGGCACGCCGCGCGGTGTCAGCAGGCCCATGCCGGTCGGCGAGGCGTTGATGACGCCGACGCCTTCGCGGGCGAAGTAGGGCAGCAGCGGTTCGAGCGAGGAGTCGTTGAGCGTGTAGTGGCAGAACGAAAGGATCGTGTCGATTTGGCCGTCGGGCACGCGATCGAGCACGGCGGAGAAGATTTTCAACGGCAGGCCGGTGATGCCGATGTGGCCGATGCGGCCGGCGCGTTTGAGCGCGAGCAGCGCGGGGATCGTCTCGTCCACGATTTGATCGAGCGAAGCGAATTCGATGTCGTGGCATTGGAGCAGATCGATGTAGTCGACGCCGAGACGGGCGCAGCTTTCGTCGAGGCCGCGGGTCACGCGAGCGGCGGAAAAGTCGAACTCGCCTTCGCCATATTGGCCGACCTTGGTGGCGAGGTAGTAGCGGTCGCGCGGGATCTCGCGGAGCGCCCGGCCCAACACGGTCTCGGCGCGCGTGGCGCCGTAATAGGGCGACACGTCGATGAAGTTGATGCCGAGATCCAAGGCCGTATGCACGGTTCGGATACTCTCGTTGTCGTCGGTGGCGCGGAAAACCCCGCCAAGCGAGGAAGCGCCGAAACCGAGGATGGAGACTTCAAGGCCGGTCCGGCCGAGGGGGCGACGTTGCATGCGATCAGGAGTCGAGGTGATAGAAAGCGGTGGCGGCGCCGCCGAAGATGGCATCGCGTTCGGTGGTCGAGAGCGGTTGCACGAGGCTCTCGACGGTCGCAAACCAGCGGGCGTAGTCGGCGGCGACGAGGCACACGGGCCAGTCGGAGCCGAACATCAGTCGTTGGGCGCCGAAGGCCTCGAGCACGGTTTCAAAGTAGGGGCGGATTTGCCCGACGCTCCACCGCCAGTGCGGCGCTTCGGTGACGACACCGGAAAATTTGCAGAAAACATTGGGGCGACGGGCGAGCTCACGCATCTGCGCGCGCCACTCGGGGCGGGGAACTCCGTCGACCACGGGCTTGGCGATGTGATCGACGACGACGCGGAGATTCGGGTGCCGATCGATCCACGCGAGAGCGGCGGGAAGCTGTCGTGCATAAACAAGAAGATCGTAGGACAAGTTTCGGCGCGCGATCTCGTGCAGGGCGGTGTTGAAGCCGGGGTTGGAAAAATAGGCGTCGGGCTCGGCTTGGAGGACGTGACGCACGCCTTTGAGGCGAGTTTGGCCGTCGTAGCGATCGAGCACGCGACGGATGTTCGCGCCCTCCGCCGCGAGCGGAACCCAACCTACGACGCCTTTGATGCCAGGAGACGAATCCGCGAGCGCGAGCAGCCAGTCGGTTTCGTCGATCGATTGCCGCGCCTGCACGGCGATGGAGCCATCGAGCTGTGCGGAGGCGAGGGCGGGGGCGAGGTCGGCCGGAAGAAAGTCGCGGCGGATCGCGCGCATGGAGTCGTCGATCCAGGAATATTCCTCGGGCGAGTAGCGCCAGAAGTGCTGATGGGCATCGATGCGCATGGAGCGTTCAGCCTAGCGAAAGAGGCGAACGGAGGGAATGCACGTTCTTGCCTGCGGCATGACGATAATTGATCTGTTTGGTTGATCCGAGGAAGGGCTGAAGTTGACTGCGGGAATGCCTCGGTCCGCCGGCGCGTTGCCGTCTTTCATGTCCAAGCAAGTCGCGGCGGCTCGACGCTTTTATTTCGAGCCTCCGGCGAAAGAGACGGAGCGGTTGGCCGTGGTGTGCGGCGGCTGGGAGCGATCGGGAAGGGATTATGCGATCGCCCGGCCGGGGTTTCGGTATTTCGGAATCGAATTCGTGGCGGGAGGGCGGGGGACGTTGAAGATGAGCGGACGCGAATACCTGCTGAGTCGCGGCGTGGTGTTCGCCTACGGACCGGGCGTGGAGCATGAAATAACGACCGACGCGAAGGACCGGCTTTCGAAGTATTTCGTGGATTTCATCGGTGGAGAGTCGGTTGCAGCCATGAAGGCGGCCGGGATTGGGCCGGGCACTTGCCTGACGGTGGCCGGCGCCGATGACGTCGAAGCGGCGTTCGAACATTTGCTCGCGGCCGGGCGTCGTGGAACATCGACGGCGGCACGGATTGCGGCGCTTCAGACCGAGATCCTGTTGTGTGTGATCGCAGACGTGCGGCTCACGCGGGGCGCGCGATCGGCGCAGGCACGCCGGACGTTTCTCCGTTGCCGGACCTTGATCGAGGAGCGGTTCGCCACCCTGCGAACCGCCGAGGAAGTGGCGGCGGCGTGCGGGGTGGCGCCGGCGTATCTGAGCCGGTTATTTCGACGCTTTGCGCGTCAGCCGGCCTATCAATTCTTGATTCGGATGAAAATGAACGAAGCGGCGGCGATTTTGCGTCGGCAGGCGTTGAACGTGAGCGAGACGGCGGAGGCGCTCGGGATGGATCCGTTTCATTTTTCCCGCGTGTTCAAGCGCGTGCACGGCCGATCGCCGGTGGCGTTTCTCAATGGAAGCTTGGAGGAGGGAGAGGATGCCGAGGAAGATATCCCGGAGTGATGGCATGGGCTTTTTCCATCCGCGGCAGAGAGGGCGGCGAGTTTAGGTTTCAGAGACCGGCGAAATTGCTTGTCACCCTGTTTGACCGACGCGTAATACCGGCCACTCGTCTTCGGACGAGGATGGTTCTTTGTGATCCCGTAAGCAGTGCCTTCCGAGCGATCCGCTCAAAGCAATGACGGCTTAAGGGATGTTTCTCTGTTAGTTACAATTTTTGCCGAGCTAGCTCAGTTGGTAGAGCAACGCTTTCGTAAAGCGTGGGTCGTCGGTTCGAGTCCGATGCTCGGCTCCAGTTTAAAACCCCGCGTGGCTTCGGCCGCGCGGGGTTTTTCGTTTCAATTTTCCGCGATGCGCTCGTCGGAGAGGTGGCCTTGGAGTTTCTTTTGCAGTTTCAGGGCGTCAATTTCGGCGCGGAGCTGACGACTGAAGAGCGCGAGGCGGGCGTGGATATCGAGCGTTTCGAGCAGCTTTTGCTTGAAGGGCTGGTCGTCGCAGAGGCTGAAAGCGGCGAGGTCGACGAAGGTTTCCGGGTCTTCGACGGTGCGGAGGAAGTTGGTGATCTCCGGTTGGAGCGTGCCGCCGAGCTTTTGCTTGAGCGTGATCAGGCGCGCGAGCTCGGAGCGGAGGCGGAGGTTGTCGTCGGGCGCGCCACCTTCCTTGCTGGCCAGCGCGCGGGCGCGAACGCGGCGGTAGGGCTCGTTGGAAAGGATTTCGAGGAGCTCGATGCGGCAGAGACCTTGCAAAAGAAGATTGGAGGTGTCGTCCGGGTTCTTTTGGCAGGCGCGCACGATGCCGACGCTCGCGACGCGGTGGGGCGGTTCGAACTGATCGGATTGGCCGAGGAGTTTCTCGTTCAGACCGGCGACGGCGAACAGGCGGTTCGTGGCGAGGACATCCTTCAACATCTGCCGGTAGCGCGGCTCGAAGATATGCAGCGGCATCAGCGCCTGCGGGAAGAAGGTGACGTTCGGCAGCGTCATCACGGGCAGTTCTTCCGGAAGGACGATCTCGAGTTCCATGGCGGGAAGGTAGGGCGGGTGGTTTCAAATTCAACCGGGCCGAGCGGGCAAGCGTGTCACATCTGACGCACGGCCCGAACCGCGCTTGGGACAAGGTGTGTCAGCGTGGCTCGGTTTGAACGGGAGCGGGGGCTGCAGGTTGAGGATCAGAATATTTCTAGAACTTAATAAGGAAATAGTTATGCGAACGAGCGCGGCGCGAGCATGTCCATTGCTAATTCGGCCGTATGAGCCGAATTTTAGGTATCGATCTTGGCACCACGAACTCGTGCATGGCGGTGATGGAGGGCGGCGAGCCGGTGGTGATCCCCAATGCGGAGGGCGCGCGCACCACCCCGTCGGTCGTGGCGTTCACGAAGAACGGCGAGCGTTTGGTGGGCCAGGCGGCGAAACGCCAGGCGGTCACGAATCCCCGCAACACCGTATTTTCCGCGAAGCGTCTGATTGGTCGCAAATTCACCGAAGTCCGCGAAGAGGCGAAGAACATGCCCTTCAAGGTCGTCGAAGGTAAGAACGGCGACGCTTATATCGAAGTGCAGGTGGGTGACAAAACCGAGCAGTTCGCGCCGCAGCAAATTTCGGCGTTCGTGCTCGCGAAGCTGAAGGCGGATGCCGAGGCGTATCTCGGCGAGAAGATCACGCAGGCCGTGATCACGGTGCCGGCGTATTTCAACGACTCGCAACGTCAGGCGACGAAGGACGCGGGCAAGATCGCAGGCCTCGAGGTGCTCCGTATCATCAACGAGCCGACGGCGGCGTCGCTGGCTTACGGCCTCGACAAGAAGAAGGACGAGAAGATCGCGGTGTTCGACTTGGGCGGCGGCACGTTCGACGTGTCGGTGCTCGAGATCGGCGACGGCGTCTTCGAAGTGAAGGCCACGAACGGCGACACCCACCTCGGTGGCGACAACTGGGATGAGGCGGTCATCACGTGGCTGGTTGAAGAATTTAAGAAGGAAAACGGCATCGACCTCCGCAAGGACCCGATGGCGCTGCAGCGTCTGAAGGAAGAAGCGGAGAAGGCGAAGATCGCGCTCTCGTCGACGCAGTCGGTCGACATCAATCTGCCGTTCATCACGGCGGACGCGTCGGGCCCGAAGCACCTCAACGTGCAGCTCACGCGGGCGAAGCTGGAGCAGATCTGCGACTCGCTCTTCGAGCGCTGCAAGCCGCCTTTCCGGAGCTGTCTGAAGGATGCGGATCTGTCGTCGTCGCAAATCGACGAACTCGTGCTCGTCGGTGGCATGACGCGCATGCCGAAGGTGGTTGAAGTTGCGCGCGAACTTGCGGGCAAGCAGCCGCACCAAGGCGTCAATCCGGACGAGGTCGTGGCGGTGGGCGCGGCGATTCAGGGTGGCGTGTTGAAGGGCGAAGTGCGCGACGTGCTCCTCCTCGACGTGACACCCTTGACCCTCGGCATCGAAACGGCGGGCCAGGTGGCCACGCCGATGATCCCGCGCAACACGACGATCCCGTCGAAGAAGACGCAGGTGTTTTCGACCTACAGCGACAACCAGCCGTCCGTTGAAATCGTGGTGCTCCAAGGCGAGCGTCCGATGTCGCGCGACAACAAGGTGCTCGGCACCTTCCGTCTCGACGGCATTCCGCCGGCGCCGCGCGGCACGCCGCAGATCGAGGTGACGTTCGACATTGATGCGAACGGTATTCTCCACGTTTCCGCGAAGGATCTCGGCACGGGCAAGGATCAGAAGATCACGATCCAAGGTTCGTCGGGTCTCTCGAAGGAAGAGGTCGAGAAGATGACCAAGGAAGCCGAGCTTCACGCCGAGGAAGACCGCAAACGCAAGGAAGCGGTCGAGGCGAAGAACCAGCTCGATTCGACGATCTATCAGATCGAAAAGACGCTCAAGGAGGCGGGCGACAAGCTCCCCGCCGACAAGAAGTCGAAGATCGAATCGGCGATCGCCGACGCGAAGAAAGATCTCGAGTCCAACGACACCGCGCGGATGAAGTCGGCGCAGGAAAAACTCACCGCCCTCGGGGGCGAGCTCTACGCCGAAGCGCAGAAAGCCGCGCAGGCGGCGGGTGCGACGGACGCGGGTCCGGAAGCGTCGGCCGGTGCGGCCGGCTCGTCCAAGAAGGCGGAGAAGAAAGCGGACGTCGTGGACGCCGACTTCGAAGTCGTGGACGACGACAAGAAGAAGTAAGTTTTCCTTTTGCGCGCCTGCCGTGTGATCCGCGGCCGGCGCGCTTTGCTACACCAAACAACCTACCTCCAGATCAGTAATATCAACCCATATGGCTAACGTGAACATCAAGCCCATCGGCGATCGCGTGCTCGTCGAGCACATCGAAGAAAAAGAGCAGGTCCGTGGTGGAATCATCATCCCGGACAGCGCGAAAGAAAAACCCCAGGAGGCCAAGGTGATTGCCCTCGGCACCGGCAAAAAAGGTGACGACGGCAAAGTTACGCCGTTCGAGGTGAAGGTCGGCGACCGCGTCCTCATCAGCAAATACGGCGGCACCGAGGTGAAGCTCCAGGACAAGAAATACACCCTCGTTCGCGAAGACGACATCCTCGGCGTCATCGCCTGAGCGGGGTCAATCAATCTGAACACACAACCAACAACTAGTCACAATGGCTGCTAAACAACTCCTGTTCGACGAGGCCGCTCGTCAAAAAGTGCTCCGCGGCGTCGAGGTTCTCTCGCGCGCGGTGAAGGTTACCCTCGGGCCCAAGGGCCGCAACGTCGTCATCGACAAGAAATTTGGTTCCCCGACCGTCACCAAGGACGGCGTGACCGTCGCGAAGGAAGTCGAGCTTCCGGATCCCTATGAGAACATGGGTGCGCAGATGGTGAAGGAAGTGGCTTCGAAGACCTCCGACGCCGCGGGCGACGGCACCACGACGGCGACCGTTCTGGCCGAAGGCATCTATCGCGAAGGCCTGAAGAACGTCACCGCCGGCTCGAACCCGGTTTACCTGAAGCGCGGCATCGACAAGGCCGTTGAAGCGGCTGTGGCTGAACTCGCGCGCATCTCGAAGAAGGTGTCGGACCGCGAAGAGATCCGTCAGGTCGCGACCGTGTCCGCCAACTGGGACGACACGATCGGCAACATCATCGCCGACGCCATGGACAAGGTGGGCAAGGACGGCACGATCACCGTCGAAGAAGCGAAGTCCATCGAGACCACGCTCGACGTCGTCGAAGGCATGCAGTTCGACAAGGGCTACCTCTCGCCGTATTTCACGACGAACGCGGAAGCGCAGGAAGCCGTGCTCGAGGACGCCTACGTGCTGATCCACGAGAAGAAGATCAGCTCGCTGCAGGATCTCCTCCCGCTGCTCCAGTCGATCGCGAAGAGCGGCAAGCCCCTCCTCGTCATCGCCGAGGAAGTCGAAGGCGAAGCGCTCGCGGCTCTGGTCGTTAACAAGATCCGTGGCACCCTCAACGTGTGCGCGGTGAAAGCCCCCGGCTTCGGCGATCGCCGCAAGGCCATGCTCGAGGACATCGCGATCCTCACCGGCGGCCGCTGCATCACGGAAGACCTCGGCATCAAGCTCGAGAACATCCAGATCGCGGACCTCGGTCGCGCGAAGCGCATCGTGGTCGACAAGGAAAACACCACGATCGTCGAAGGCGCCGGCAAGGGCTCCGACATCCAGGCGCGCGTGAAGCAGATCCGCCGTCAGATCGAGGAAACGACCTCCGACTACGACCGCGAGAAGCTGCAGGAACGCCTCGCGAAGCTCGCCGGTGGCGTGGCCGTCATCAACGTCGGCGCCGCGACGGAAGCCGAAATGAAGGAAAAGAAGGCCCGCGTGGAAGACGCGTTGCACGCGACCCGCGCCGCGGTGGAAGAAGGCATCGTCGCCGGTGGCGGCGTGGCGCTCCTCCGCACGGCCAAGGCCATCGATGCGCTCCAGCTCGAAGGCGACGAGAAGATCGGTTCGCAGATCGTGCGTCGCGCGATCGAGCACCCGCTCAAGCAGCTCTGCGCCAATGCCGGCATCGACGGCGGCGTGGTGGTGAAGGAAGTCCTCAGCTCGAAGGGCAACAACGGCTACAACGTTGCGACCGACAAGTTCGAGGACCTCGTCAAGGCGGGTGTCGTCGATCCGACGAAGGTCACGCGCACGGCGCTGCAGAATGCGGCTTCGATCGCCGGCCTGCTGCTGACGACCGAGTGCATGATCACCGAGATCCCCGAGGAGAAGAAGGCTCCGGCCGCTCCCGCGGGTGGCATGGGCGGCATGGACTACTAAGCGTAGTTCCAACGCTCACACGTTCGAATCAGACACCAAGCAGACCAAACCACTTCAAGGCGCGCTCTTCGGAGCGCGCCTTTTTTTCTTTGGTAGCGTGACGGGAGGAGGGAAACGTGGCGGGCAGACGGAGCGCGTCATTGGGCGAAAGGGTGGCGCCGGCCGACGCATGCCGGGCGAGCTGGTGCGAAAAACCCTTGCGGAAAAAAGTTAGCGAGACTCGGTTCAACGAAATGGGACTCCTTGGAATCGCTGCCGGCGTGGCGCTGACCCTTTTCGGGATGAGATTCCTGCGAAAGGGGCTCGACCGACTGTTTGGCGGCGCGCTCTTTCGGTGGTTGTCGGGGCTGAGTCGCAGCCGCTGGCGCGCGTTTGGCGGCGGCGTGGTGATCGGCACCGTGGCGCCTTCGTCGACGGGTTTGGCGATTTTGGGCGCGCAGTTGCTTGGGCGGGAGAAAGGCGGGCTCGGTGCGACGACGGTGCTGGCGGTGCTGCTCGGCGCGAGCGTGGGGCTGACGGCGGCGGTGCAGCTCGTGTCGTTTCACATCGGTGATTTCGCCGGCGTGCTGATCGTGCTCGGCGTGGCGGGCTATCAGTTTTGCACCCGCGAAGTGCTGCGCGGAGTGGGGCAGTGTTTGTTGGCGCTGGGATTTGTTTTCCTCGCGATGACGACGATCGGCGCAGGTGCGCAGACGTTGACGGCGGATGCGGAAGTGCGCGACGTGCTGCTGCGACTGCAGAGTCATCGTTGGTTGATTTTCGTCGTGGTGAGCGGACTCGCGGTTCTGTTGCAGAGTTCGACGGCGACGATCGTGCTCGGACTGGCGCTCGCGACGTCGGGCGTGCTGGCGCCGGAAGCGATCGTGCTCTGGGTCGTCGCGACCAATGT